>Ga0180009_10003147_pt1 | contig 18973 bp, 19 predicted proteins | sample OS_PC_MetaG_FD_123537 | JGI IMG/M metagenome (GOLD analysis project Ga0180009, IMG submission 123537) | Groundwater microbial communities from the Aspo Hard Rock Laboratory (HRL) deep subsurface site, Sweden - OS_PC_MetaG | ecosystem: Environmental > Aquatic > Deep subsurface > Groundwater...
AGTAAAAAAGCCCCCATTGCCATTCCAGCAATGATAATGAAAACACAGATGAGGAAAGTCAATCTAAAGCCAATCTGATCTGATAAGAACCCTCCTAAAGTAGGTCCAATAATCCAGCCCAAGTTCCATGTAGTATTGTAGATTCCCATCGCCTTTCCTCTTCTTTCTTCAGGTACAAAATCAGCAATGAGTGCCATGGCAGATGCTCCCAATGCCGCCCAGGCCATTCCCTCTCCGACTTGAATAGGAAATAGGTGTCTCCAGGTTTTACTGAAGGCGTATCCTAAAAAGACAAGAGCGAAAATAGCCATGGATATCATAAGAACTCTCTTTCTCCCTATTTTATCAGAGAGCTGCCCCAAAAAAGGAGCACTTATAGCTCCAGAAGTAGCCCCGCATGTATATAGTAATCCAATTTGACTTTTTCCAGCGCCTAATGATTGAAAATACAAAGACAAAATGGAATATATTATGCCCGAGCAAACCATAAAAGGGAAAATACTTAAGCAAATTATATAGACGGTCTTATCCTTCATTTTCCTCTCCTTTTTGGAACGTTTTTGAATCATTAATATTACATAAATCTGGGGAGACGCGCCAATAATATAATATCTCCTTATTTTCAATTTTTTAAATGTAAAGGGGATCAAGTCCGCTCTTGACTCATGTTTGAAAATGGTAAGCAGATTTTATGTCCAGGACACTGAGAATCCATTAGGCAGACGTGTGGCACCATGTAATGGATAGTGGAGAGGGAGGTTTTACTTTGACAAACGCCACGTTGAGGTTCCTGAATTGAGGTCCTTGGCGCCGAATGTAAAAAGTATAAGGGAAGTGGTATCCCATATCTCGTAACTATCTCCGACAGACCACATTCCCCTTGATATCCCGTAATAACTCTTATAGTTTCCTACTTGATGTGCTTTTCTGTTATAGAGCCTCTTGCCCAGCAGATGGATGTAATAGCGTGAACGAGAAAAGATTGACGCAAAATTGCCCAGGGGAATACATGAAATGCCACATCCCCTCTTTTTGCTATTTCAAACTACAGATTTCTTCGATGAACCTAAGAAGTTGATGTCCCTTTACGGAAGGTTGCAAGAGATCTACTGTGCATGATTTTTCCAGGAAGAGTCCGACCAATAATGCTTTCAGTGATTCGCGCCGCCTCAATCATCTTTTCCAGGTCGATACCCGTCTCAATGCCCATTTCCTCGCACATGAAGACCATGTCTTCGGTGCAGACGTTCCCTGCCGCGTTGCGGTCCTTAAAAGCCCCAAACGGGCAACCACCCAGTCCTGCGACGGAACTGTCAAACAGGTCCACACCCATCTGGAGGCCAGCGTAAAAATTGGCTCCATCTCATGAAACTCAACGAATTTTGGCAGGTCACCCATGGCAACACTCCCTATATCTACCTTCCCTCATTTCCGGGGTTGTTTTGCTTTTGACTCTTTTCAAATTCACGTAACATTTTAGCTCTTTGAAAGCCATTCAAGTCCGGCCGTGGAGGTCTCTTTAAAAAGATCTTCACGCTGCCCCAATCTCCACCTCCCCGAGGGCGGCACGACAGAGATCGCTAATGGCCATGATCGCGAGTCCATGCTCAGGTGCACGTTTTCTCAGGCTGGCAAAACACATGGGGCAGAGGGTTACCATGATCTCTGCACCTGCGGTTTTAGCGTCTTCCAGATTCTGATGCTTGATACGGTTTGACATCTCCCAGTCACGGATGACGAGTGATCCCCCACAGCAGAGGGATTGAAGTCCCTCATAAGAGCGGGAAGACTTTCTGGCCCCAATGAGATCGAAGATCTTGTCAACGTAATGGTCCTTATCCGGAGTATAACGAGACGCACAGGGCCTCTGGTAGGCTACAGCCCTATCGATAGGCTTTATCTTGTCCTGGAGTTCCTCCATCCGATTGAAAAGAAACTCTGGCCATGAAACGGGACGAAAGGGGACCTCTACGCCCATCTCCGGAGCCTTGGCCTCCTCTTCTTCCATCTCCATATATGGACACCAAGTTAAGCACTCTCCACAGACGGTACATCGATCTTCTTGAAACATGAATTAGCCTCCTTTCGATTCAGAAGTACAGAATATCTATCGGATATAACTGCTGACCCCTTTACAATCTGATCACCATTTTGATTTTCCACCAATAGATCGCAATCAAGGTATCTCTGGCCTTCCTTTTCATATTTTTTGACCACTTTTCCAGTATAATGGAGTACATCCCCTATATGGGAAGGGGCCGCATATCGCACTGTAAGCCTTTTGACCCGTGCCTTTAGGGAAATCCAGTCCGTCAACATACGGGCCAAGAAAGTGCCGTACATCTGCGGATCCACGACCGGCCGGTCATAGCCCAGGCTTTGGGCCAATTCCAGATCGTAGTGTTGGCGAGCAAAATCCCACGTTATCCCACAGTACATTGCCGTCTGTACTATCGTAACCTTTTCCCTTAGTGGGGGTATCTCAGTCCCTACAGCAATATCTCCATATTCCATACCGATCTATCTCCTCAAGTTCTCAACTTTCATCGAGGGGCACAGCGAGTGTCTCTTTATTAATCCCAAGAAGCTCACCCCTTTGATTCGTGTAAGTTACCTCAGAGGTTAAAAAAGCAAATTTTCCTCTTTTACCCTGCTTCTCGGTGACATCAATAACCTTGCGCCTTATGGACATGATATCGTCAGGAGAGACAGGCTGGACCATTTCGTAATCATTCCCGGCCCTCTGTAGGTTAACCTCGAAGCCCAACCATTCTTTGAACTCTTTGGACAACCCTTCTTCACTTACAGCCGCCCAGAGGTCATAGGTCAGCTCAAAAATAAGGGTTGGTGGAGCGGTAATACCCCCGTAAGGGCTTTGCTCAGCATACTCATCATCCCAGTACAGAGGGTTACGATCCCCTATGGTGGCCGCGAACCTCCTTATGATTGCCTTTCCAATCTCTTCGGATGCCTGAAATGTTGCTTCCCTACCCACAACCCCTGAAAGCTGTTTTCTGTTTATTGTCAAGGCATAACTCACTTCTTTTCACCTCCTCATTCTTTCAGATATTTTCTTTAATTTGCCCCTCATTTGAATCTCTGTTGTGCCAATTCAGCCTCTCCAATAGTTTCTTGGGTCAGTTTTTGATAGGATTGACTGATCTGAAGAGGGGATAAGGATCAGAGAAAGTTCTGGGAAACAAAACGGATCAAGGCATCAACAACAGCGGGGTCGAATTGCTTTCCTCTCAAGGATTTCAACTCTTTCAGGGCTTTCTTCATGGGCATGGGTTCGTTGTATGGGCGCTGGGTGGTCATGGCATCGAAGGCATCGGCCGCACCTACAATTCGGGCCCCGAGTGGGATTTTATCTCCCTTTAGACCATCCGGATAACCCGCGCCATCATAGTGCTCGTGATGGTGGCGAACCGTTGACAAGACAAAACTGAGGTATTCAATGGGCTTAAGAATATTCTCACCGGTGAGAACATGGGCCTGGATGCTATGAAATTCCCTAGTGGACAGAGCGCTAGCCTTATCAATAATAAGATCCTTGACACCGATTTTGCCGATATCATGGAGTTCTGCGGCAGTCTTTATCTCTTTGCACTTCTCCTCGCCCAGATTCATCTCTTGTGCGATACCGAGTGAGTAACGGCTCGTTCTCCTTGAGTGCCCTCGTGTGTATGGATCTTTTGCTTCTACGGTGTTCATGAGTGCGAGTATTGATTCATGGTATGCTTTCTGAAGTTCCTCGTATAGTCGAGAGTTCTCTATGGCGGTGGCTGATTGGTTGGCAAGAGCGGAAAGGAGAGCCATATCGTTCTCATCAAAACAATTGGGTTTTTCGGGGTTATCCAGATATATTAAGCCTATCACAGTTCCCTTGCTGACCAGAGGAGCACACATTACAGAACGAAGGCTCATTGCTAACACACTTTCCGCCTCTGAAAACCGAGCATCATGTGAAGCATCGTTTGCCACAATACACACCTGTTCTTCAACCGACTTGTTGACAATGCTGCGACTTATGGGAAAAGGATATGAAGCGCCCTGCTTCCGCTTCTTGATAAAGCTTGGTTTAAAATTCTTTTTATTGTCTTCAAGTAAGATACAGGCCCTCTGGACATGAACAAACACATCTAGTAATTTTTCAGCTATCTGGTCGAGTAGTTGATCGATGGTGCGGATAGAATTGATTGCGTTGCCCACCTCATAGATGGTCTCAAGATTCTTCAGTAGTTTTTCAATGAGGGCCCCCCTTTTTGTTATGATCTTCTTCCCCGCATCTCGAGGGGTTTCAGGCGAGGTGCTTATCTCTTCTAGTTGATTTGAGAATAGATCAATAGGAATTGTGGAAGTGGCGAAGGGGACGCCTTCTTCGTCCCATTTGACGTTTTTGGGCATATCTTCCTTCAAGACCAAAAACTTCGTTTCACCAATCTCTATGTGATCACCAGGAATAAGTACCTGGCGCATGACCCGATCACCGTTTATATGGGAACCATTCAAACTTTTCTTATCAGTAAATATCCAGGCATTACCCTCAAGAACAATCTCGGCATGTATTCGCGATAATGACCGATCATGGATGGTGATATCACAGACAGGATCGCGGCCTATGGTGGTGCTTCCATCCTTCAGGTCCCAGATTTTGTCTTTCTCTTTGCCTTCTAAACAGACCAGTTTCATCGAACAACCTTCAGATTAATCTTTGAATGGATAAACGACCACAGAAACCCCAAAAAAATTCTTTCTCAAAACCCAAACCAATAAGCTGCAACTCTATTTATCACATTACTGAATATAAGCTCAGAAGTATATCATTTTTTTGGTTTGTTTCACAATTTAACCCTGACGATGCATAAATCGATTAAACTGCCATTGCAGATATGCTTGAGACGGTTGCTTTTACTGGGCCGATGCTGGATGCTGGTTGCTCGATGCTTGATAACCTGCATGCCATCAGGAGTGGAATCCATAAACATACAGTATCCAGAAACCAGTATCAAGGATCAGCCAATGACAGCAAGGTTTTTCGTCGAGACAGAATCGAGTTAGTGTCATATCTAATGCAACTAAAGAGTTAATACTCCCAGACCCTTTGATGAAACACTTTTATGGCTCATTGAAGAACAGGAATAATATGCTGTTTCCGCCTCTGGTGGTCTAGTATGACCGCGGCATACCCAAGATGTGTTCGGCGGTGTAATTCAGGGTCATCTGTTGAGTGATGGGGGCCAACCGCAGAAGTTGCACTTCCCGCCACCACCGTTCGATATGGTACTCTTTGGTGTAACCATACCCGCCGAGGGTCTGCATGGCATGATAGACGGCCTCAACAGCCGCTTCTGTGGCCGCATACTTGGCCATGTTGGAGATATCACCGACCTTTTTCTGTGACGCTTTCTGATCGTATTGCACGGCGGCTTTCAACGTGGCCAACCAGGCACACTCCAGTTTGGTGAACGCCGCGGCCAAGGGAAATTGGATGCCTTGATGGGCGCCTATGACGGTGTTGAAGACTTTGCGTTGATTAGCGTATTCAACGGCTTTTTCAATGGCCGCTTTGCCCACCCCTACACCCGCCACCGCGGTGAATATCCGTTCCGGATTCAGCGTATCCAAAACATGGTACCAGCCCATGCCTTCCTGACCCAGAAGGGCTGATCGTGGGACCCTCAGGTCATCGATACCCAGCTCATAGGTGGGAATATAATCTCCGCCGTGCTTGGGAATTGAGGTGAAATGTATGGCATCCTGAGGCAAGTCCACAAAGAACAGAGACAAGCCGAGGGTCTTTTTGGGTGCGTCCTCTTTTTTCGTTGTCCGGGTAACCAGGACAATGGCCCCGGCGTCTTCTATGCCGGAGATGAACATTTTGTTCCCGTTGATGACGAAATGGTCGCCGTCTTTTCTGGCGAAGGTTCGGGTATTTAATGTGTTGGTCCCGGCATCCGGTTCGGTCAGTCCCAGGGAGACCACTAGTTCTCCGCTGGCTATTCGCGGCAGGTACTGTTTTTTTTGCTCTTGGCTGCCGTGGTTGAGAACGGAGAGGCCACCGAAAACCGAAGCCAGCAGATAGACCAATGCCGGGGCCGCGCCACCACCCTTGGCCCCAAGGGTTTCGAAAGCCAGGGCCGCTTCGGTCATTCCCAAACCGCTGCCCCCATATTCTTCGGGAATGCCCAATCCCAAAAACCCCGCTCGGCCCACTTCAGCGAGAAAGTCGTGGGGAAAGGCATGTTCCGCGTCTTTTTCCAACCAAAACTGTGGATCAAATCTCTTGGCGATTTTACCAGCCGTATCGACAATCATTTTCTGTTCTTCATTGAGTTCGAAATCCATACTATTCTCCTTTTCAAAGATAACGCTCGGGGTGATGTCGCAGCTCATGGATGAAGTCCTCCATCAGCCGCTCGTGATTGTACTCCGGCTCCCAGCCCCACTCCTCACGGGCACAACGGTCGTCAAACGGTCGCATGCCGTAGTAGATCTGGGTCAGTCCCGGGTCAGGCTCAAAGGTCAGCCGGGCCTCGGGCAGCCTGGTCTTGACCATGTCCACCAGTTCCTGGGCAGTCTTGATGGGCTCAACCCCGTTAAGGAGGTAGTTGACCATCTTGATATGGGATTCCGGGGCTTGGGCCAGCTTGATCATGGCCAGGGCCGCGTCTTTAAAGTAAAGCAGAGGGAACTTGGCGTCCGGAGCCATCTGTAAAGTATAGGGCCGGCCCTTAAAACTCTCCTCAATGAGCAGAGAGGCGTACTGAGCCAGGGATGGGGTCCGAAAACCAGGTCCAATGATGCCAGGGTAGCGCAGACTTCTGAAGTCCAGGCCGTATCTCAACTTGTAGTAGCGCCCTAGGTTTTCGCCGAAGACCTTGCTCACCCCATACATGGAAAGTGGCCGCTGAACCGTGAAGTCGTCAATAACTTCACTTTGGACATCCAGGCCATAAGAGCCGATGGAGCTTGCGAAAAGGACCTGCTCCACATGGAAAAGCCGGGCCGCCTCGAGTATATGGAATGTGCCGGCAACGTTGGTCTGGAAGGCAGCGGGTGGATCGGCGTCCGCAGGGATGGTCAGCATGGCCCCCAGGTGGTAGATGATCCTGGGGCGATAATTCTTGACCGCTTCAAGGACGTGGCTGAAGATGCCCAAATCGCCCTGAACCAGGGCTATCCGGTGGGCCACGTCATCCAAGGTCTTTTTTGCCGGGTTGCGGTGGAAAGCTAGGACATCCTTTTCATCTCTTTCCAGCAGCAGCCGAACCAGGGCCGCACCAATGAAACCGGTCCCGCCGGTAACCATCACACCCATGTCCGCCTCCTTTGGTCCAAAGATTTAGTTATAGGAAGTAAAGTCAGGTGGACAGTTGTTAGACCCACAGCTAGTAGAGAATCTTCTCCTCCACCAATTGATCGATCTCATCCTGGGGTATACCCAAGAGTTCCCCGAAAACATAATTATTGTGCTCCCCCACCAGGGGAGCCCTGTGTCGGATCTTACCCGGCGTCTTGCTCATCTTCCATAATATGCCGTCATACTTTCTCTTGCCGATCTCCGGATGATCATACTCTTCAAAAAAGCCCCGATCATTGAGATGAGGATCCTCCACCAGACCACGGTTACTCAAACAGGGAAAGGCAGCCACACCCACCTTCTGGAGCTTCTCCGTCAACTCATACTGGGTGTAACCCATGGTCCAATCTTCAATGTGCCGGTCCATCTCCTCCTGATTTTTCCAGCGGCTGAGAGAGTCAGCGAATTTCTCATCTTTGGCCCACTCGGGATCTCCCATGGCCTTGCACAACGCTTCCCATTCCTCGTCACTGGCCACCGCAATGGTGACCCACATCAGGTCGCCACCGGCACAACGGTAAGCATTGTGGGGGGCCATATATTCGTCACGGTTGGCCTGGCGATTCCGCACCCGCTGGTTAAGGGTATAGTCCAGGATATTCTCAGGCGATATGTTGATCAGTCCCTCCCATTGGGAAAGCTCTATGTACTGCCCCAGGCCCGTCTTTTTACGGTAATGGAGAGCACTGAGAATGGCGAATGCACTATGATTCGCCCCCACCGGATCACCCCAACTGATATTGGTGGGGTGAGGAGCCATATCAGGATATCCCGTGATGTGTGAGATCCCGCTCATATATATCTGGGTCCGGCCATACATGACGTAGTTCCTGAACGGTCCGTCCTTCCCCAGGGCACTCAGAGCAACGTATATGATCTTGGGATTGACCTTCTTTACGGACTCATAGTCCAGGCCAAATCTCTCCATAACCCCCCTGGAGAAGTTCTCCACCAAGACATCGCTTATCTTTATGATCTCTTTCCCCAGTTCCAGACCCCTGGGTGTGGTCAAGTCGATGGTTACCCCCAGTTTGTTCCTGTTCAACCAGTTGTAGTATCCCGAGTTGTTGAGGGTCATCTCCTGGTCCGGAACCCAGGGGGGAATCGCTCTGATGACGTCTATCCGTTTCATGCTTTCGATCTTGATAACCCTGGCCCCCATATCGGCCAATAGCCTCCCCGCATGGGGACCGGCCCAGGTCTGGCCAAAGTCAGCAACGGTTATGTCTTCCAAAGCCATCTTACTCATTGCTCTTCCTCCATCATGAATTGATTCTAGATAACTCCCGCCTGTCTCATTCTGACAAGATCCTCTTTGCTATAGCCGAGCCGATTGCAAAAGATCTCTTCGTTGTGCTCACCCAACGATGGGGCATGCCGCTCTATCTGCCACGGAGTAACGGAAAGCCGATAGGGAGCCCCGGGGTACTTGGCTCGACCCATCTCGGGATGATCCATTTCCATAAAATAGTTCCGCTCATTCAGGTGTTCAGAACCAACCACCTCCTCCGATGAATAATCCGGTCCAACGGGCACACGGGCCGCCTGGCACATCTTGAATATCTCATCCTTGGTGTACTGCATGGTCCATTCGGTCAGGAGGGGGACCAGGGCATCGGCATAATCAGCCCTCGAGAAACGGTCTTGGAAAAGTTCATTCTCGGCCCACTCGGGATTTCCCATGATCTCCACCATTCTGTCGAACTGATCGTCCTCAACACACATCAGAAATATATAGCCATCCTTGCATTCCAATGGCGTAATGGGTTGAATAATGGGGTGGGTCAGACCCCCCATCTCATTCTCCGCTAATGTCCAGTGCTCTATTACCGATTCATACTGGCCGGCCATGATCTCCTGAATGGAGATATCTATGTGCTGCCCCGCACCTATGTAGTCCCGGGCATACACGGCGCACATGGTGGCCACAGAGGCTGATAGCGCCGCTCCAAACTCCGACTGACGGCCCCCTGCCTTCACCGGGGGCATCACCGGTTCCGTAATGCAAGCGGTGCTAACATACCCATAACCGCAACCGTTGTATGTGTTCAGCTCGTAGGCCTTATAGTCTCTGTGAGGCCCGGTCTGGCCAAAGGGGGTTATGGAGGTCATGATGAGCCGGGGATTGATCTTTTCGAGGATTTCGTAGGTAATTCTCAGCTCTTCCATTAATGAGGGTGGTTGGTTCTCCACCAGGATGTCGGCACCCTTTACCAGCTCCTTGAATAGGGTCTTACCCAGGACGGTCCCCGGGTTGAGGGTGATGCTGAGCTTATTGGTGTTGAGGTAAGCAAATAGTCCGCTCCTCTCCAAACCGGGGATATCCTGGGCAAAGGGTCCCCTGCTTCTGGCTTCGTCACCAACTCCCGGCGCCTCAATCTTAATCACCTCTGCCCCCATGTCAGCCATGAGCTTGCCGCAATACGGGGCTGATACCAGGTTACCGAATTCCAGCACTTTAAGATCCGATAGAGCTCTATCCGTCATTATCAACCTCCTTTAAAGCCCTTTCACTTTTCATTAATCTTCTCACTCAGCACAGGGGAGCATTTAAAGATAATGATTCTCCGCGCCCCCAGCGTCAAGTCATCACCAGTCCAAGGATTCCTTCCCATCTGTTCATTTTTCTCCTTTACACAGAATTTTCCGAATCCGCTTATGAGAACATCTTCACCATTTTCTAAAGTCTTTTTCATGATTTCTAAAAGAGAATCAACTAGATGAGCAGATTTTCTTTCCTTGAAATCAAGCTGATTTTTGATACAATTTACGAGAACTTCTTTGGTGAGGGTCATTGATCCTTGTTCCCTTAAAGATAGACTGTTGGAAATTTAGGAGTATCTTTTTCGGTAAGAGGGGAAGTCCATGTTATGCATATAATTTGTTAAAAATTTAAAACAGTTACAGCGAATTGTGTTTATCAAAGGAAACAGGTTTTTAGAATTGAAGAGTACTTGGAAACTAAAGTTTTATAACGTTTTTCGCTTTAAGACCTCGATCTTCTTCTACCACCTCAAAACTAACGCGATCACCTTCTGTTAGAGTTTTGAAGCCATCTATATTGATGGAAGAGTAGTGGACAAATACATCCTCACCGTCTTCCTGACTGATGAAACCATATCCTTTTTTTTCACTAAACCACTTCACAGTTCCCTCGGCCATATTTATAACATCCTTTCAAAAATTTTTATTTACCCCGTTCATTTTGACCGGGTACATTAAAAACTACTATTCAGGTTGTCAATGGAAAAGTGGGGCAAACTGTTCCCTCAGAACACGGCGCAGAACTTTGCCCCCTTCAAATGAGCGTGGCAGTTCCTTCATAAAATGTATCGATGAAGGACACTTGAAGCTGGCTAATCTCTCTTTGCAAAATTTCGTTAATTCATCCTCATCAACATCCTCTTCTTCCAGAACAACGGCTGCCTTGACTATATGCCCCCATTTAGGATCCGGGACGGCAAAAACAGCAGCGTCTTGAACTTTCGGGTGTAATAACAGAACTCTTTCAACCTCTATGGGATATATGTTTTCTCCTCCTCGATTGATCATATCTTTTTTGCGATCCGCAAAGTAGACGTAACCATCCTCATCTTTGGAGGCCATGTCGCCTGTATGAAACCACCCATCTTGATCAAAACTTTCCTCTGTCCTTTCCGGATTTCGCCAGTAGCCAGGAGTGACTTTCTGCCCCCTGTTAATCACTTCACCCACAACCCCTGGCAATACTTCATTACCTTGTTCGTCAATGATATTAGTCTCGATCCCGATATTGAGTGGTCTTCCGACACTTTTAAGTCGTTCCATCTTTTTGTTCACCTTATCTTCGGTTCCTGTTAAGTCATGATCTTCAGGCATTTTACAGATGGTCGCGGCATTGCATTCAGTACATCCAAAAGCATCCATAAATTTTATATCCGATGGAAACTCTACCATAATCCTTTTTAGAAGATCCGGAGGCATGGGCATGGCACCGTAAGGGATAAACTTCAGACTACGAATCCTCTCTTTTTTAAATTCAGGTAGGTCCAAAATCATGGCAAACATGGTAGGCACCAGATAGGTAACCGTCACCTGTTCCCTTTCTACGATGTCCAAGAAGCTCTGGGGTGTGAAGGCTTCAGGAATAACCAGAGTAGAGCCTTGAGCCAGGCCTAAATAGAGAAATAAAACCCCTCCAATGTGATATATTGGCACATTAATGAGATTAATGGCATAACCCCATTCGGGATGGAGGGAATGTCGTCCTATGAGTTCAGCGAACATGGGATCATAGAGGTTAACCATGACATTTCCGTGTGTTGAGATAGAACCTTTGGGCAGACCTGTAGTGCCGCTCGTGAAACTAATGGCCGCAATGGAATCTAAATTGAGTTCAACTTTCGGAACCTCTTCGGGTGTTGAACCTTCAATGATTGTTTCATAATCTTCCGCCCATTCCGGGGTTTTGCCGATAGTGCAGATATAACGCTCTACGCTTAACATATAAGGCCGAATCTTTTCAAACATTGGCAGATATCGTTCCTCAAAAAGCAACGCCTTGGCTCCTGCCTCGGTAATAATAAATAGGGCCTCAGGACCTCTTAATCGAAAATTCATGGGAACACATATGGCACCGATTTTCAGTATGGCCAAATATTGTTCGGCATATTGCCACGTGTTCGTTTGAAAAATGGCAACCCGATCCCCTTTTTTTATATCTCTTTTGAGGAGTGCGTTGGCCAATCTATTGGCTCTTTCATTGACCTCTTTATAGGTCAACCTGGCCTTTCCGTCTCCAGAAATGACTGCCGGCCTGTCAGGGTATTGAGCCATAGTCTCGTGAATGTGATCGAGTAGATTCTCCTTTTCATAAGTAACTGGCACATACTTTTCTGTTGCTTCCATGGTTTATCCCCCACTAAACAGCGAGATAGGCCCGTATCACATCTTCGTGCTGTTGTAGTTCTGTAATTGTACCCTTATAACGAATTTCACCTTTATCGATCACATAACAGCGGTCGCTCATCTCCATACCGAACTTGGCATTCTGTTCAGCCAGTAAGACGCCGTGACCCTCTTCTTTCACCTTTTGTATCTGTTCCCCCAAAGCCTGAATCACCATCGGGGCCAATCCTGTGGAAGGTTCATCCAGAAGAAGCAAGTCTGGGTTTCCCATCAATGTCCTGGCGATAGCCAGCATCTGCTGCTCGCCGCCGCTGAGTAGCCCTCCTTTGCGGGAATCAAGCTCCTGCAACTTGGGAAACAGCTCATAGATCCTGTCAATCGACCAGCGCAGCTCCCCATCGGAGCTTACTTTCTGAGCTATCGCCAGATTCTGTCTCGCTGTCAGGCCGCTGTAGATTCTTCTGTCACTGGGAACATAACCGATACCGGCACGTGCGATAAGGTGAGTGGGTTTCTTGGATATCTCTTCCCCTTTAAATGCAATGCTCCCTTTTTTAGGTGGAGTCAATCCCATGATGCTCCGCATGGTGGTCGTCTTGCCGGCGCCATTTCTTCCAAGCAGTGCCACGACCTCACCCTCACCCACACCCAGGGAGACATGGAACAGGACATGGCTCATGCCATAGTAGGTATCCATCTCTGTAAGCTCTAATATCACGTTGCCTCCCCTAAATATACTTTTCGAACCAGTTCGTTCTCCCTGATCTCCTGAGGTGTTCCTTCTGCAACGATCTTTCCGAAATGCATCACTGTGATTCTGCCCGAAATGCCAAAGACAACATCCATATCATGTTCGGTGAATAGCGTGGTCAGCCCCCGTTCCCTGGTCAACTTCTCGATGAGGTCTACGGTGCTAACACGCTCTACGGGTGACATACCCGCTGTGGGTTCGTCCAAGAGCAGGAGTTTGGGTCGATTCGCCATGGCAATGGCGATCTCCAAACGTTTCTGGTCGCCTTGCGACATGGAGCCACTGACATCGTTAGCCTGCTCCGCCAGCCCTACCTCGGTTAACAGTTCTTCAACCTCCTCTTCGGCCATACTTTCCGAAGAGGCAAACATATTCAGTGTCTGTCTCTTCCTGGATAAAACTGCGATCTGGACGTTTCTGAACACGGAAAGCTTTGGGAATATATCGATCACCTGAAAAGAGCGGCATATCCCTTTTCGACAGATGGCCCAGGCGGGCTTGTTGGTTATATCCTCGCCTCCAAAGATTATCTTTCCCTCATCCACTGGATGATAGCCACTAATCACGTGAAACAGTGTGGTCTTCCCTGCGCCATTCGGGCCTATGATCGAGTTCAGATCACCTTTTTGGACGGTCAGATTGATGTGGTCTAGGGCCCTGAGTCCACCAAAATTCTTGCTCACTTCCTGGATTTCCAGCATAAACGAACTCCACTATCTATCCTGAGTAATGTTATTCTCGCTCCGAACCCATGATCCTGTTGAATCTTTCCGAGAGAAAACCCCCTATTCCCATGGGGAAGAACAGCACAATCAAAACCAGGACAATACCCATCACAAGGGGCCAGTATTCCGTAAACCTGTTGGTCAGCCAATCGAGAAACATCATCACCGCGGCCCCGAGGGCAGGGCCAAAAAAATTAAACATGCCTCCAACCAGGCAGGCCAGAAGAGGCTCCCCCGCCTTCATGAACCCGGCATGGTGAGGATGAGCATACCTGAGAAAATAGACAAACAGAGCGCCGGCGATGCCTGCGAAAAAAGTTGAAAGCACGAATACAACGAGTCTGTAACGCTTAACCCTGATCCCGACGAACTCAGTCCTTGTTGGATTCTCCCGTATGGCCCGTAGCGCCCAACCAAACGGCGACCTATCGATCCTGTAAATGGCAAAAAAACAAAGGCCGACCATAATCAAAGTGAAAAAGTAATACCCCTCTGCAGACCGCAGGAATCCTTCCGGCGGGTATATCTTGGAGATGCCCGTGTCTCCCCCAGTAAAATCATACCATTGATAGAGAATAGCCCAGATGAGCTGGCCAAAGGCCATGGTGAGCAATGCGAAATAGATGCCCCGGGCACGAATGGCGAAGAACCCGAATACCAGACCGACAAACGAGGCCATGATAGCCGCAATAAAAAAAGATACCGGGAAGATGATATTGATGGAAACATTCAATTTGTCCACCAGCAAAGCACAGGAATAGACCCCAACCCCAAAATAGGCTGCGTGACCGAATGTCACCATCCCCGTGTACCCGAGCAGCAGGTTCACTGACATGGCGAATAGTGCCATGATCATCATCTCGGTGATGAGGCGGACGTAGAAGTCAGGGAGAACGATTCCCAAAACGACCAGTATCGCCGTCAGGACTATGTACCAGCGCCACCCAAGACGGGAAGCCCTTGTAAACAGATCTTTAAGCGCCATGTTACCTTTCTTCCGGTTCACCAAACAGACCCGAGGGTCGAATTATAAGCACAAAAGCCATCACGGCAAAGATCAATACAACGGACAATCTGGGGATCAGCAGGACGCCAAAAGATTCCACAAGCCCGATCAAAAGGGAGCCTATGAGGGCTCCCAGGACGCTTCCCAGACCTCCAACAACCACGATGATGAAGGCAGGAATTACAATGTCTATATCCATCCCCACCACCGGAGCAAGCATGGTAGCCCCTGCCACACCTCCAATAGCCGCCAACCAGCAACCGATCATGAAGACCGCCAAATACAGACGGTCACAATTTATCCCCAGGGCGCGAGTCATCTCCGGGTCTTCCGCGGCAGCCCGTATCAGATTCCCGTATTTTGTGCCATAGAGGAAAAACCACAAACCCAGGCCAACCACTATAGACAGAATAACGATATATATATAGTGCCCGGGAATGGTGGCCCCCAGAAATGAGACGGAACCGATGACCAGAGATGGTTTGCGGATAATGAGAGGCATGGTCCCCCAGAATATCTTGGACAGATCGCCGATGATATAGACAAAAGCCCATGTGAGCAATAGATGATATACATGTTCAGCATCGTAGATGCGTCGCAGGGCAATTCGCTCGATGATGCCTGCGATGATGGCTACTAAAATGGGTGCTACAATAAGTGTAGCCCAATAGTTGAACTCACCCAGGATGACAAGCGTCTTCATCAGGCTGTAGCATAAGAAGGCCCCTAACATGTACATGGCCCCATGGGCGAAGTTGACTACCCCGAGCACTCCAAAGACAAGACTCAAACCAGAGGCCACAAGAAAATAGAGCATCCCGCGGGCAAGGCCGGCGATAAACTGAGGGAATAGAGAGTCCAACATCTGTCAAGTCCCCTTTTTGGGGGGAAACCCCATAGAAAGGGCCTCCCCCCGAGGTGTATTCTTACACTGTGGTTGAATAGGAGATCAAAAAAAGGTAAAGCCTGACGCTGCTACTTCCAGCGCGCACTCACATCTCTATACTGGGCGGGTTGGAGGGCCTTGACCTCTGCATCGCTCTTCCATGTGGCATTGCCCAGAATGAATTCAGCATCCACCAGCACGTTCTGTTTGTATTTGGGTTCGTATTTTGTCTTGCCCCAGACCTGGCCGTTGTTGCACTGGTGATCCTGGGCGCGTATGAGGAGCTTACCCGTTGGACTGTTGGGTGCGGCTATCTCCAGGCCCTCGAGCGTCTGCATGATCTTGACAGGATCCGTGGTCTTAGCCTTCTGGACGGCCCGACCGTAAAAAAGCACACCAAGGTACATGGAGACGGGTGCTCCATTAGGTGGCCAGATGCCTCCCAGTTTCTTTGAGAGACCCTGGAAGTACTCCTTATGCTCCGGCGTGTCGGGAATGCCGGGCATGCTGTAGGTGTTTCCCCACAGTCCTTCGGGCCACTGATTGCCCAGCTGCTTCATATACTCGGCATTGTGCCCTTCGGCGCCGGTCACCCAGATGGTCTTCTTGAAGAAACCGTAACTTAACGCCTGGTTAACAAAGGTAGGCGCTCCGCCCGCCCAGATCAGATTGAAGACCAGGTCAACTTTTTTACCCAAAAGGGCCTCGATGGCCGGGCCGTAATCCGTCTCACCGGCCTTGGTCCAGGCCTCATAGGGGATCTGGACATCGGGGATCAGTTTTTTGATCTCGGGGACAAACGCGTCCCACACGGAATGGCCGTACTCGTAATCCCACGAGCTGACAGCTACACTGGGTGCCTTCTTACCCTTGAGCAGCCTGGCGGCCATCTGGGCCCCGGCCCGGCCTTCACAAGTGGATGTGGTGGCTGTCCTGAAGACAAAGGGATGAAAGTTCTGTTCGGTCAGCTTGTCCGTCTTGCCGCCGATGCAACAGAAAGGGACCTTCAACTCCTTACAGACTTCGCTCATGGCCAGGGACACGCTGGAACTGTAAGCTCCGATGATCATATCCACCTTGTCAACTTCTATGAGTTCCCTGGCTCCCCGCGCCGCCGCCTCTGGATTCAATTTGCTGTCCCGATAGATCAACTTGGCCCCTGAACCCAGCCAGCCCCCGTCTTTCTGGATCTTCTCCAGAGCCAGCTCCATGGCCGCAATCACTCCGGGAGTCAAACCGGAGGCAATGCCGGTCTTGGGGATGACCGCCCCGATCTTGACCTCCTTTCCTTTGGCCAGAACCGCGGTAGGCATTAATAAAATTGAAAGAGAAACCACCAGTGCCGTAAAAATAGTCAAAAATGATAGACGTTTCATTTTCCTTCCTCCTTTTTTTGATTTTTATATATTAACACGCCTTCCCCCAATAACTATACTACTTTCATCGTAACATTTTAGCTCTTTGAAAAACAACCCGTATTTTCTCCAGCCCGGACTTGAATGGCTTTCAAAGAGCTAAAATGTTATCTTTCACCTAGATTTGTTTTAAACGGAAAGATTAACAACACAACATTTCATAGAGCATCACTTCTATTTTGGAAGTGATGATTGATAGTTTCGTAAAAAGTCGAAAACCCCTCTTTCTGTCATTCCGGCGAAAGCCGGAATCCAGTCTATTCAAGGACTTACGAAGGTTCTGGACTCCGGAGCCTGCCCCGGACCCCGATCCGGGGTTCACCGGAGTGACGACTTTTTACGAATCCATCATGATTATAGGAAAAAGAAAGTTATATATCAACAAAATATTCTTAACTTCCACACACGAACAGGGCGTTGAAAAACCCAAGGCTCTTGTCCGTTGATGCCTGTGGAAGAATCAGGAGATATATATAAAGAGGTATGGAAAGGGAAAATTCAAAGACACTCAGAACAAAAATTTTCTTCCCATCAGTGGGAAAGGCCTATTTAACCGTCGAACATTCAAAGAAGAGCCGGTGGCGACAGATGTTCTTACAATACCCGTGGTCTAAATATTTAAAAAGAAACCCAATGGCATCTCCCCTATTCTCAATCAGATGGCCTGGTTTTAAATATTCAGTGAAATGTATTTCTGGTGGTGGGTTATTGAATTGAAAGAGGGTAAGGGAACCTATAAAGGATTCAGTATATGTTTAAATCAACTTCGATATCCTTTTTATCCACTCCGGGAAGTTCGGCTTTTATGACGATATTCTCGTCATTATCATAGATATCAACAACCGGTTTCCAACTGCCCAGTCCTAAGTCATCATCTAGCCAATTAGTTGGTAAAAATGTATCACCAAAGAAACGGTTGAAGGCATTATCTAATGCCGACCTTTCTCTCCAAGGTTTCCATCTCACTACGTTCATAACAGTCACCTCCTTTTTAAATAATTCTGTTTTCTTTTTTTACTAAATATGGTAAATATGATATTTATTTTGTCAAGATCATAATGTTCATTTTAATTTCATTACTAAAAATAATAATATAATTTAAGTAATAAAAACTCCATTTCATAGTTAATGGAATACCTGAAAAGAGAGGAAAATCATGAAAAAAGGCAACAAAAAAGGACCTTTAGATATTATTTCATTACCCGGACCATCTTCATCAGACCTTAGGGGCAGGCAATCAGTCCGTGCCACATTCAAATTATCCGAAAAAGCCATTGATGCCCTCAGTATTATCTCAATACATCTGGGCATAAAACAGAAATCTCTTTTTGATCATTTAATAGAGGATACCGAGGCTCTAAACTTCATAGCCGGAGAGGTTCGATCTGAAAAACTTGTCCTGCCCAATCGAATCCAAAAAACCTATGTGCTCAGCCGAAAGACCCTTTCCTGTCTGGACAGTACATGTAAAAATTTCGGAACCCCACGGGACACTCTTGTGGAGTATTCTATTCAGCGGCTTTTACCCCTTATTGCACAGGAACGCGAAAAGCACAGGAAACGTAAAGAAATATTAAGGGAATTAGGTGAATATCTGAAACAGGGGGATAAAATATTAAAGAAAACCAGAGAGCTTTTAGGGGAAGATGATCCAGTCTATGATAGGTTGGAATCTGCCATGGCCGTTCTGTTTAACGCCCATAGCAGTATTGAATCATCGGTTGAGAAGGGAAAAATAATCGAGGATTTTTAGTCTGAATTGTATATGAGGTCAGCTGCTGAGATTGAACAAGAGCCGGTTTCTCAGGATCTGAATTGGTAACTGCCCAGCTATTTAGGCTGAAGACTGAAGGCTGAAGTATTTTTCAATTATCTCGCAACGATCGAATCAAGCCATTCAAAACCTTCTCGGTTTCGACTATCGTTGGTGCAATCAAAGA
>Ga0180009_10003148_pt1 | contig 18970 bp, 12 predicted proteins | sample OS_PC_MetaG_FD_123537 | JGI IMG/M metagenome (GOLD analysis project Ga0180009, IMG submission 123537) | Groundwater microbial communities from the Aspo Hard Rock Laboratory (HRL) deep subsurface site, Sweden - OS_PC_MetaG | ecosystem: Environmental > Aquatic > Deep subsurface > Groundwater...
CGCACCAAGGATCTTACCGAAGCGCGCGTCAGGACGCCCGGTACGGTGATCGCGTTGAAGGTCGATGAGGGCGCGGAGGTCAAGGCCGGAGAAGTTATTGCGGTTGTGGCCGATCCGAAGATTGCACTCGGGATCAAGGCGCTCGATGCGCAGATCGTGGCGCTCGAATCGCGCGTGGCGACAGCGCAAGCCGATTACGACCGGGGATTGCAGCTTGCAAAGCGCGGTGTGACCCCGCAGGCCAGGATCGATCAGCTCAAGACGACTCTCGATGTGGCGGTCAATGAACTGGCGGCGACGCGAGCGGAACGGCAGGTTTCGGAAGCCCAGACCAGCGAGGGGGAGGTGCTTGCGCCGGCCGATGGGCGGGTGCTGAAGGTGCCATTGACGGTGGGTAGCGTCGTAATGCCGGGTGAAAGCGTTGCCACCATCGCGGCCAACGAATTCCTGCTGCGGATCGAACTGCCCGAGCGACATGCCCGGTTCATGAAGGTCGGCGATGCCATCAAGGTCGGCGCGCGGGGTTTGTCGGGCGACGAAAACCAGGCGACCGAAGGCCGTATCACCCAGGTCTATCCGCAACTCGAGTCGGGTCGTCTGGTTGCCGATGCCGAAGTGCCGCGCCTCAGCGACTACTTCGTCGGAGAGCGCGCAAGGGTGTGGATCTCGGCTGGAAAGCGCCGCGCGATCGTGGTTCCCTCCGCCTATGTCTTTCAGCGTTTCGGGCTCGACTTTGCCCGGTTGAAGAAAAAGGACGGTAAGACAATCGACGTCATCGTGCAGCTTGGCCGGAAGGCATCGCTCGGTGGGCGCAGTTCCATGAGCGAGGTTCTGGCTGGCCTCAAGGCGGGCGATGAAATCGTGAAGCCGGTGGCGAATTATGAGTAAGGTTTCCCCGGCAGTGCCGCCAGGGCTTGGGATTTCCGGCAACCTGACGCGATTGTTCATTCAATCGCCGTTGACGCCGTTGTTCCTCATCGCGTCTTTCGCGCTGGGCATCGTTGCCCTTCTCGCACTGCCTCGCGAGGAAGAGCCGCAAATCTCGGTGCCGCCGGTTGATATCCATGTGCGCACCGACGGCCTGAAGGCCGAGGACGGCGTGCGTCTGGTGACCGAACCGCTGGAGACGATCGTCAAGGCGCTCAATGGTGTCGAGCACGTCTACTCCAACACTTCCGATGACCGCGTTCTGGTCACCGCGCGCTTCCTTGTCGGGACGACCGCGGATGACGCCATTTTGAGGGTGCATGAAAAAATTCGCGCCAATCTCGACCGGATTCCCATCGGGATACCGGAGCCGCTGATCCTGAGCCGGGGTATCGACGACGTTGCAATCGTGACGCTGACGCTTGCCCCCAAGCCGGAAGCCGCCGAACGGTATCCCGACAACACGCTCCATCATCTTGCCGAAAACCTGCAGATCGAACTGGCCAAGCTCGAAGACATCGGTCTCAGCTATATCGTTGGCGGCCGGCCTGACCAGATCCGAGTGGAGCCAGATCCTGAGCGGTTATCGCTTTACGGCGTGACGATGGCTCAGCTGATCGGCAAGGTCCGCGAAGCGAACCGGTCGTTTCCAACCGGGCGGATCATGGAGGGGAACCGCAGCCTGACGGTCTCGGCGGGCCATACCCTCGAGGGCATTCCGGACATCGGGCTGCTCTTGATCGGGACGCGCGACGGCCGGCCTGTCTACGTGCGCGATGTGGCCAGTGTCGTCGTCGGGCAGAAGCCGCTTGAGCGCCGTGCATGGCATTTCCGCGCATCAGGTAACGGGGGGCTGGAGCGGGTACCCGCCGTCACCATCGCGCTGGCCAAGCGGGCAGGGGCGAATGCGGTGACGATCGCGGAGGAAATACGCCACCGGATCGAGGTCCTTGCGGAGAGCCAATTGCCCGACGACGTCGAGGTGATCGTCACCCGCGACTACGGCGAGACGGCCAATGAGAAGGCCAACGAACTCCTTTTCCACCTGGGATTGGCGACGTTGTCGATTGTAATCCTGGTCTCGTTCGCGATCGGGTGGCGGGAAGGCGGTGTGGTGGCGATCGTCATTCCGGTGACGATTCTCCTGACGCTGTTCGGCTCCTATTTGATGGGCTACACGATCAATCGCGTCAGCCTGTTCGCACTGATTTTTGCCATCGGGATACTCGTCGACGACGCTATCGTCGTCATCGAGAACATCGCGCGCCACTGGGCGATGGAGGACGGACGCAGCCGGGTGCAGGCGGCAATCGAGGCGGTGGCCGAAGTCGGCAATCCGACAATCGTCGCGACGATGACGGTGGTCGCGGCGCTGTTGCCGATGCTGTTCGTCTCGGGCCTGATGGGTCCTTACATGGCGCCGATTCCGGCGAACGCCTCGGCGGCGATGATCATCTCGTTCTTCGTTGCGGTGATGGTTACGCCGTGGCTGATGGTCCGCTTCGCGGGCAAACAAGCGCATGGCGGCCATGATCATGAGGAGTCCGATGGCGGCTGGCTGGGGCGAACCTACGCGCAGGTTGCGCGACCGGTGATCGCAACCAAGCGCAGCGCGTGGCTGTTTCTGGGCATCGTCGGTGCGTTGACGCTGGCTTCGCTGCTGCCGTTCTACACCCACGCCGTGACCGTGAAGCTGCTGCCGTTCGACAACAAATCGGAATTGCAGGTGGTCGTGGACCTGCCGCGCGGTTCGTCGCTTGAAGAGACCGACCGCTTGCTGCGGCTGGCGGCGGAGCGTCTAGCCGGGCTCGAAGAGCTGGCATCGATCCAGTCGTATGCGGGCACTGCCGCGCCGTTCAACTTCAACGGGCTCGTGCGCCATTACTACCTGCGCGGCGAACCCCAGCAGGGGGAACTGCAGGTCAACCTTACTGCCAAGACGGAACGCGCCCGCTCAAGCCATGAAATCGCGATTGACGTGCGCAAGCGGCTGGAAGGGCTGATCCGTTCGGAGGGGACGGTCATCAAGGTGGTGGAGGTTCCGCCGGGGCCACCGGTTATTTCGACGTTGCTGGCGGAGATCTATGGGCCGGATCCGGAGTCGCGTCGGCAGCTTGCCAGAGACGTCCGGGCGATCTTCAAGGAAATCCCGTTCATCGTCGATGACGACGATAGTTTCGGGATCGCGTCGCCGAGGCTGCGCATCTCCATAGAGCAGGACGATCTGGAGTTCCACAAGGTCGAGCAGAGCGACGTCTACGACACGATCAGCGCGCTGCTTGGCGGGGTGCCGGTTGGGTACTCGCACCGCGGCGGTGGGCGGCATCCGGTCGAGATTGCCGTGCAACTGCCGCGCTCGGATCTGACGATCTCGGAGCGTGCCTTGTCAACTCCGGTTCCTGCGAACGCTGTTCCGGGCGATCGCTCGATCGTCGAGCTTGGCGACGTCGTCAGTGTTTCGAGGGAGACGGCTTCCTATCCGATCTTCCGTCACAACGGGCGGGCGGCCGAAATGGTTATGGGAGAACTGGCGGGTGCCTACGAAGCGCCGCTCTACGGAATTCTTGAAGTCGGCAAACGTATCGCCGCGAAGGACTGGGGGGCTGGAGGCGCGCCGGAAATCCGTCTCAACGGTCAGCCGCAGGACGAAACCAAGCCGGCGCTTCTGTGGGATGGGGAGTGGGAAGTGACGTGGGTCACGTTCCGCGACATGGGTGCTGCATTTGCCGTTGCGCTACTGGCCATCTACATCCTCGTTGTCGCCCAGTTCGGTTCGTTCAAGGTGCCGCTCGTTATCCTGACGCCGGTTCCACTTACCCTGATCGGCATCATGTTCGGCCACTGGCTGTTCGCGGCGCCATTCTCGGCGACCTCGATGATCGGGTTCATCGCGCTGGCGGGCATCATCGTGCGCAACTCTATCCTGCTTGTCGATTTCATCAGCCATCGTCAGGGGCAGGGTGTGGCGTTGCGCAATGTGCTGATCGAGGCGGGAGCAATCCGGTTCAAGCCGATCCTGCTGACGGCGATCGCGGCGATGATCGGGGCGGTCGTCATCCTGTTCGACCCGATCTTCCAGGGGCTGGCGATATCGCTGCTGTTCGGTCTGGCGTCCTCGACGCTGCTGACGGTTCTCGTGATTCCGGCGATCTATATCGTCTTGAGGGATGACGGCAGGCCGCTCGAGGTCAACTGAATCGCTGCTGTCGACCGAGCGATGCGGTGGCGACAAATAGAGCACGGCAGGCCCCGGATGCTGCGGCCTGCCGTTTCTTTGCGCCTGGGCGAATTGTTACTTGGCCGGAGCTATTTCGATGACGCGATACTGTTTGTCGCGGCCGAGTTTGAGTTTGAAGTCGGTTTTGTCGCCCGGCTTAACGGCGCCGAGGTCGACGTGCTTGGTGACGGGCAGGTCCATGGTCATGGTTGGCCAGCCGAGATCCGGCATCGGCTCGTGGGTGAGGTTTATCATGGACTTTTCCGCATCGAGCGAATTGAGAACGCCGACACCGGCGGCCTCGGTGCCTGGCTGCGCTTCGATTGCTTTCATTTCGCCGTGGTCCATCTTTGCGTGGTCCATCTGGCCGTGATCCATTTTTCCTTGATCCATCTGGCCTTGGCCGGAATGGTCCATGGGCTTGTCTTCAGCAAGTGCGGGACTCGACATCAGGGCAAGGACCAGCATGGCGATAGATGTATTCTTCATTGAATTCCGACTCCTTTTTTTGCAGTGCAGGGTTAGTGGATGGATTGGTTTAGGTCTCGTGTCCCGGTGAAGTCGAAGTGAGGAAGCCGGTGACAATCAGAACGATGACCGCGAGGATAATTTCGAACCGGATCGACACTGGTAATTTCTGTTGCCCGTTGGCGGGGGATGTCCGCAGTCCGGGGGTGAGGACGAATTTGTTGTAGGCGGCGAAGCCGAGGATCACTGCGAAAAGGCCCGTCTTTGCCAGAAGCAGAAGCTGATACCTGTTTGCGGCATCGATTCTTGCTCCGGTCAGCGCCAGGAACATCGCCACACCTGCAATGACCAACAGGCCGAACGCAGGCACTGCGATGCGGGCGAATCGATGGACTGCATTTGCGGCATCGTCGGCGGGAAAATTTCTGAGGGCATTTGCCAAGGGCAAGAGACCGGCAAACCACCAGGCCAGCGCCAGCAGATGAATGACCAGAACCACAGGCAGCCACGGATAGGAGTGGGCCGCGGCGGCGGTATGGCCCTCCAGGGTGAACGATCCGATCGTGAGGATGGCGCCAGTGAGGCCTAATGGAAGCAAGCGCAGGCCGTTGGCTGCGATCAGAATGATTCCCAAGAGGCGTAGGATCGCCGCCTGCCCCTGAGGCATCTGGAATGCGAGCCAGCGCATGTCCGGGCCGAAGGCAAGTGAGGTGTCGCCGCCGGACATGGCAAGTTGAAAGACGAACAAGGATACCGGCGTCGCGACCAGTACGACGCAGACACCAAACAGAATCTGGGTGCGGAGTTGCGGTCGGGTAGAAATTGCGGTTTGACGGTCGGTTGCGGCGTACAACACCGAGCCGGCGGCAAGAAGCGCGCCGAGCAAGATGACAGCCCGCAACAAGCTGGTAACGATCGTCTCGTCGAAGTGCATCGTCGGTTACTGGCCGGTTGTAACGTGAAACTTGAAGCTGCCGTTCATAACGTGGCCATCCTCGCCGACACCGACCCAAGATACTTCGTAGCTTCCGCTTTCAAGTGGCGGGATCTCGATGTCGGCGCGGGTCACGAACGTCGTCGGCAACGTCGATTGCGGGGTGATTGCCGCGGCAGTGTCCGGCCGCGTGATCTTTATGACGGTCAAGCGCATCTTGCCGGCAAACTGCAATTCGATCCTTTGTGGAGCGTCGGTGAGGGTTGCGCCGTCGGCCGGGACGCTCTTGTCGACCTTGGTGTGGGCGGCGGCGGGCGAGGCTGGCAGAATAGCCAAGGCGAACAGCAGGCCGACAACGGCAAGCCGGTTAGGCAAATATGTTTTCATGCAAGGCTCCTTTCGACGGCGGCCGGCTGGGGCCGGGTGGCAGGCGTGTTGTGGTAGCGGCGGCCTTCCCATAACAGGTAGACGACCGGTATGACGAAAAGCGTGAGAAATAGTGTCGAACCGACGCCTCCCAGCATCGGGAGCGCAATGCGGCGCATCACGTCCGAACCAAGACCCTCGGTGAAAAAGATCGGCGCAAGGCCGGCGACGATGGTCAGGACGGTCATCAGTTTCGGGCGTACCCGCAAGGCGGCTCCGGTCACAACCGCTTCCTGCAACTCAACCAACGATGCCGGCTGGCGCTCGCGTACCTGCTGGTCGATGTAGAGCAGCATGACGACGGCGGTTTCGACCGCGATGCCGCCCAAGGCAATGAAGCCAACCGCCACGGCGACAGAGAAATTGTAACCGGCCAGATATACGGCCCAAAGGCCGCCGATCAGTCCGAACGGCAGCGACAGCATGATGATGAGCGTGCGGTCGAGCTTGCCGAAATGCAGCATCAGTAGGACGAAAATGATGAGGATGACGGCGGGGATGGCGATCGTCAAACGCTCGCGAGCCTCCAGCATCTGCTCGAACTGGCCCGACCAGGCGATTGCATAGCCCGGCGGCAGATCGACGGACTGCGCTATGGTTACCTGCGCTTCGGCGACATAACTGCCGATGTCCCTGTCGAGGATGTCGACAAACACCCAGCCGGTCAGCCGGGCGCTCTCCGAGCGGATCATCGGCGGCCCGTCGACGTAGGCAATCTCGGCAAGTTCAGCCAGCGGGATGTGCTGGCCGGCAGGTGTCGGAATGAGAATGTCGCCGATCTGGTCCCCGGATTCGCGAAACTGACGGTCGTAGCGCAGTATGATGTCGTAGCGTTCGCGGCCCTGGACGCTCTCGGCCAGTTTCATGCCGCCGAGCGCCGTCTGGATGACGGACTGGAAAACAGCAAGGTCGATGTTGCGGCGGGCAAGTTCGCGGCGGTTGGGGCGGATCTCCAGGTACTTGCCGCCCTGGACCCGGTCGGCAAACGCGGAGCGGGTGCCCGGAATGGTGTTGGCTGCACTCTCGATGGCCAGCGCGAGGCGCTCGATTGTCGCCAGATCGTCGCCCGAGATCTTGATGCCGATCGGTGTCCGGATGCCGGTCGAGATCATGTCCATGCGTATCTTTATCGGGTAACCCCAGGAATTGACGAGGCCTGGAAGCTTGGTGCGCTGGTCGAGTTCGGCGACGAGTTCATTTTTCGTCAGGCCGGGCCGCCAATCCTCCTGCGGCTTGAGCTTGATCCATGTCTCGATCATCGAGATCGGAGCCGGATCGGTGGCGGTGTCGGCGCGCCCAAGCTTGCCGAAAACGCGCTCGACTTCGGGCACCGTGCCGATCAGCCTGTTGGTCTGGGCCAGAATTTCCTTGGCTTTCGTGATCGATACTCCAGGCAGGGTGGTCGGCATATAGAGCAGTTCGCCCTCGTAAAGCGCCGGCATGAACTCGCTGCCAGTCTTCGATATCGGGTAGTAGATCGACGCCACTGCGGCCAGTGTCAGGACGAGAACGATCCAGCGTGCCTTCAACGCCAACCGCAACAGCGGGCGGTATGCGGAGACGAACAGCCAGTTGAGCGGATTGCGCATCTCCTCGATCATTCTGCCGCGCACGAGCCAGAGCATCAGCACCGGCACCAGCGTCACGGACAGAAATGCCGCGAACGCCATTGCATACGTCTTGGTGAAGGCGAGCGGTGCAAACAGGCGGTAGCTCTGTCCGGTCAATGCGAATACCGGCAGAAACGAAACCGTGATGATGAGGAGGGAGAAAAACAGACCGGGGCCGACCTCCTTGGCTGCGTGAATGATTGCCTCGGTCCTTTCCTGGGCCGTTGTCTGGGGCGGCATCATCGAAAGTTTGCGGTGCGCGTTCTCGACCATCACGATCGAAGCGTCGACCATCGCTCCGATCGCGATCGCGATGCCGCCGAGCGACATGATGTTCGCGGTGATGCCCTGCTGAGACATGACGACGAACGCGGCGAGTACGCCAAGCGGAAGGGTGATGATCGCAACGAAGGCAGAGCGAACGTGCAACAGGAATACGAAGCAAACGAGTGCGACGACGATGCCTTCTTCGACAAGCTTGCCGGTCAGGTATGCAACGGCGCCCTCGATCAATGGCGCGCGGTCGTAAACCGGTACGATCTCGACGCCTTCCGGCAGACCGGCCTGCAAGGAGGCAATCTTTTTCTTCACACCCTCGATGACGGTCAGCGCGTTTTCGCCGGAGCGCATGACGATGATGCCGCTGACGACTTCGCCTTCACCGTTCAGCTCAACGACGCCGCGGCGCAATTCGGGGCCTTCGACGACGTTGGCGACATCCGAGAGCAGGACCGGTGCGCCTGCCGGTGAGTAGACGACAATGTCTTTCAACTGTTCGAGGTTCTGGATGTAGCCGGTCGAGCGGATAATGAGTTCCGTTTCGGCCTGCTCGATGACCCGGCCGCCAACCTCGCTGGAGGCAGCCTGGATCGCTTCGCGGATGCGCGACAGCGGGACGTCGTAGGCGCGCAGCCGGTTGGGATCGACGAGGACCTGGTATTCCTTGACGAAGCCGCCGACGGAAGCGACCTCGGAGACGCCTTCGACGGTTGCCAACTCAAACTTCAGGAACCAGTCCTGCAAGGAGCGCAGCTGTGCCAGATCGCGCCTGCCGGTCTTGTCAACAAGGGCATACTGGTAGATCCAGCCGACGCCGGTGGCGTCCGGCCCGATCTGAGGGGTAGCGCTTGCGGGCAGAGAGGCGGATACCGTCGACAATGCCTCGATCACCCTGGAGCGGGCCCAGTACTGATCGACGCTGTCTTCGAAGATCACGTAAACGAAGCTGGTTCCGAACATGGAGAACCCGCGCACGGCCTTGGTGCGCGGAAGGCCGAGAAGGGTGGTCGAGAGTGGGTAGGTGACGAGATCCTCGACGATCTGCGGAGACTGGCCGGGAAACTCCGTGCGGATGATAACCTGGGTATCGGTCAGGTCGGGGATTGCGTCGAGCGGCGTCTTCTGGATGGCGAGCCAGCCCAGAACGACGAGCGCGAGCGCGCCGACGAGCACAATGAGTTGGTTTCTGACCGACCACTCGATGACGCCCGCCACAGCGGATTTGCTGGGGTCGTGTCCGGTGAAATCATGTGTTGGTGCCATTGGTGCGCCTCCTGCGCGGGTGCGCTTGTCAATGACTGTGGCCGGGCATTGAATTTAGGCCTGCGCCGGACGCTGCGGCATCGGTTCCAGCTGAAGTTGCAGAGGGCTCGCTAGCGGCGGTCTCGGGCAGCATGATCCTGGTAGAGGACCCGTTGCCGTAAGGATTGAGCGGCTTGCCTTCCAGCTGCAGCCAGAGCCGACCGGACCCATCGTCCTTCAGAAGCTCGACCTTCTTTTCGCGGTAATGGCCGGGCGCGCCTGTGCGGACCCAGGGTTCAAGGGCGACAACGAGTCCGGCGAGCGCTGCATGCAATTCACTTTGCGTCTTGGCGGTCTGCGCCATCCCGATCGCCTTGACGGCGTCCTCCATCACGAACGCGAGCTTGGTGTGCTGGAAAGCGGGCCATAGCAGCGTTTTGACTTCGACGGCGGGATCCAGGTACTTCGGCTCGACGTCGTAACCGTCGACGATGGCTTCGTGCATGTAGAGGGCTGCGTCGATGAAATGATCCACCATGGCAAATTGCGAGGCGTCGAGCTTCAACGGCGACAACGGCAGTTGCAGCCGCTCGAGTTTGTGGAAGCTTTCGCGCAAGGCGCTTTCGGAATCGATCAGGAACTGGCCGGAGACGACAATGTCGTCACCCGGTTCGATTTCACCGTTGACCTCGGTCCAACGTCCCGATGTCAGCCCGGTGGTGACGGCGCGGGGTTCAAAGCGTCCTTCGCCGAGGGAGGCAATGAGGTAGCGTACGCCGCCGCTATTCAGGATGGATTCGGTGGGTACGGCGAGGCGTTGTTCGCTGCCGACTTCGAACGCGACGTCGGCATAGGCGCCGGGGCGCAGATGGCCGTCCTTGTTGTCGAGAACGAGGCGCACTTGTCCGGTACGGGTCTTCGGGTCAACTGTCGGGTAGACGTATTCGACCTTCGCGAAGATTTCCCGGCCAGGGAGATTGGGGAAGGTAACGCGCGCCGGCGTGCTTGCCTTGATGAAGCCGAGATCCTTCTCGGACACGCTGACCATCAGCCAGACCTGGGAGGAGTCCTGGATGCGGGTCAGCATGGTGCCGCGCTGGACATAGCTGCCGGGGCGAAGCTCAATCGTCGCAACAGTGCCGTCGCGGTCGGCGTAGATCGGCACGAACTCCATTACCTCCTGGGTGCGCTCCAGTTCGTCGATCGCGCGATCCTGCATACCGAATGCGTTGAGGCGGGTCCTGATGGAGCGGATGCGGGTGGCGCTGCGCCCTTTAAGCGCGTCAAGATAATCGCGCTGCGAGACGATGAACTCGGGGGCGTACATCGAAAAAAGCAGATCTCCCTTGTTCACCTGATCGCCGACCGCGCGAATGCGGAGGTCCTCGATCCAGGCTTCGGTACGCGCGGACATCTCCGTCTGCAGGCGCTCGTTTTCCGCGACGAGGCCGAAACTGCGGATTATGCGACCGAAGCTCGTCTGCTCGGCCTTGGCGATGCGCACGCCCATGGTCTGCAGGGTTTCGGGACGGACCACGATGGCGGGGCGATCCGGGCCGCCGGAGGAACCGGCAGCGGCGCCGGAAATGTCGAGTTTGACGAGGTCCATGCCGCAAATCGGGCAGGCGCCGAACTCTTCGGCGATGTAATGGGGATGCATCGGGCACGTCCACTTGAAGTCTGCCTTCTTTGCTTCGCCTTGTTCCTTGGCGGGGGGATCGGCGGCCAGAAGCGGAGGTCCAAATGCTGCGGAAAGCAACAAGCAAGAAGTGGCGAAGAGCAGGAGGCTTTTCATCGGGTGTCCTTGAAGGAAATTCAATTCGCGCAAGGCAAGCGCGAAAACGCAATCGCCCGCGCACGGTGGTGCGTGGAGCGATTGATGCAGCTTCAAAGGATTTTCAGATGCGCAGTCTTGCGTTCAACGCCATGAGGCGCTGGGCGTTGCTGCCCGAGGCGACTCGAGGACCCGGTGGGCCGGTCGACCAGTTGGCGCGGCCGGAGGAACCGTCGCGGCCCGGTATCACGACCTCGCCGGCATCATAGCGGACAGGAACAATCAACCGAAGTGGAACTTCGATTGCCGCGGATGCATCCGGAACGATCTTGGCCGCGAACAGTTCGAGGCACGTTGATATGCATTGCGAAGCGGGATTGGTGCGGCTGCCCGCGCCCGCATCCTGATGATGGAATTGCGGTACGAGGTGTTGGTCGTGGTGTCGGTCGGCCTGAGCGGCGGAATGTTCGTTGTGGACTTGCCCGGCTGCCGAGACTGGGGACGTCAGTTGTGATCCTGCGGAGGCGGCCTGGAGCGGTAGCGAGGGAACAGCAAACAAGCCGGAAACGACGCTCATCCAGACGAGGATGGCGCAGCAGGTGTAGCCGATGATCGTTCGCAGCCGGCTCATAGGGTTTCCGATTCAGTCCGCAGGTGGCGGAAAGATGGGCCGGGACAGTCATCCGGTCAAGCCCGCAAGCGGGTTTCGCCGGGCACTTTTTCGTGCGTCAGATTAACGATGTCCTTTTCTGAGACCCTAAAAAGCTGCCCGCCAAGTGGCTATATCGACGTGCGGACGCCGGCCGCATCAAGAGACCGGGTTGGGGATCAAGCGCGCTCGATTGGTCAAGACGAACTCAGAGAACATACGCGCGGCAGGCGACAGATCACGATCCGAACGGTGGATCAGCTGCCATTGCCGCACTAACGGAAGGCCGGTGACCCTGAGGGCGTGCAGCCGGCCATCGCGAAGCTCGCTGACGCAGGTGTGAGCCGAAAGAAACGCGATTCCGAGCCCGGCCATGACAGCCTGCTTGATGGTCTCGTTCGTGCCCATCTCAATCACGTCCAGGGTCTGGCGGGCGGAGACCCGTGCCAGGAATTTCTCCATCAGCAGGCGGGTTCCTGATCCCTGCTCGCGGCTCAGAAAGCGTTCGCCGGACAGATCGCTCGGCGTGAGGTGCTTGCGGGATGCCAGATTGTGACCGGGAGCGGTGATGACGATGTGGGGATGATCGCAAAGGACTTGCGCCTCGATCGGCGGGTGTTCCGGGGGGCGCCCCATCAACAGAATATCGTATTCGTTGCTCTCGAGCCCCCTCATGATCTCCCGCCGGTTGCCGATGATCAGTTTGACGCTGATTCCGTTATGCGCGTTCTGGAATGCAGCGACGATCGATGGGGTTATGTATTTTGCGGTGCTGACGGCGGCAAAGATAACCACGCCGCTGGCTCCTGAACGCAGGGCGTCGATCTTGTCCTGGGTCAGGGCGAGAAGCCGCTCGATGTCATAGGACGTATCGAGAATGGCCTGGCCGACCAGGGTCGGTGTGAAGCCTTCGGCGGATCTGTCGTAAAGCGGCGCGCCGACAAGATTTTCCAACGATTTCAATTGAGCTGTGATCGCCGGCGGGGTGACCAGAAGTTCACGCGCGGCCGCCGTGACGCCGCCGAGACGGACGGTCGCCTCGTGCGCGCGGAGGTGCTTCAAGGTGAGAGCGCGGAAATCTGACATTCAATAAATCTGAAGGTTGCTTCGTTTTTTTAAAATTCCATTTTTTGAATATGTGCGCAACCCTGTTTCTCAAGACATGACCAAAGAGCGTGTCAGGAGGAAGCAAACATGGAAGCACTCGCGGTGCGGCGGGTCGGACTGACAATCGATCAATTCCTCAGCGACGGCTCAAGGGGTGGGCAGGTTCACCTGGAGGTTTCGGAGGCGATTATCGCTCTTGCCGGAGCCGCGGGCAGGATCGCTGCACTGGTGCGCAAGGGCCCTCTTGCCGGTGCGCTGGGCAGTGACACGGGTCAAAACAACGTCGACGGAGATGTGCAGAAGAAGCTCGACGTTACCGCCAACGAACTGATCTTCGATGCGCTGACAGAGGCATCGGTTCGCTATTTCGCCTCCGAAGAGGAGGAGGCCATCCTTACCCTGGACAAGAAGGGCAAGCTTGCGGTTGCCGTCGATCCTCTGGACGGATCGTCGAATATCGACGTCAACATCTCGATCGGAACGATCTTTTCCATCTACCGCGCATCGGATGATGGCGCCACGGCTTCCTTCTTCCGTCCCGGCCGCGAGCAAGTCGCTGCGGGCTACTTCGTCTACGGACCGCATACCGCATTGGTACTGACGACAGGGACGGGAACCCAACTGTTCGTGCTCGATCCAGCAGAACAGAAATTCAAGCTGGCGGACGCGCAGCTTCGCATCGTGCCGACGACCAGCGAGTTTGCGATCAATGCTTCGAACTACCGCCATTGGCTGGATCCAGTGCGCACCTTCATCGATGACTGCCTGGGCGGCGCGGAAGGACCAAGAGGCCGCGACTTCAATATGCGCTGGGTGGCGTCGCTGGTGGCGGAGACGCATCGAATCATTTCGCGCGGCGGGGTGTTTCTTTATCCGGCGGACAAGCGCGGCCGGTATGCGAATGGGCGTCTGCGGCTGATCTATGAGGCGGCTCCGATTGCGTTTCTTGTCGAGCAGGCCGGCGGGGCGGCCATCGACGGTATAGATCCGATCCTGGAACTCGTTCCAAGCGAACTGCATCAGCGCACGCCTTTGATCTTCGGTTCGGCCGATAAGGTCAGGCGCGTGCAGAGCTATCACACCGACCCCCGGTTCACCCGCGATGCCTCGCCGTTGTTCAACACGCGCGGACTGTTCAGCGCCTGAGGAAACCCATGTCGACAAAGCACCCCATCATATCGGTCGTCGGCTCCTCCGGGGCAGGGACCAGTACGGTCAAGCACACCTTCGAGCAGATCTTCCGCCGCGACGAAATCAGTGCCGCGATGATCGAGGGCGATGCCTTTCACCGCTTCGACCGCGCGGACATGAAGGCGGAGATGCAGCGCTGGCTCGATTCGGGCGATCAAACGTTCAGCCACTTCTCGATCGAGGCCAACATCCTCGACGAACTCGAAGCGCAGTTCGAAAGCTATGCCGCCACAGGGCACTGCCGGTCGCGCACCTACGTGCATAACGAAGAAGAGGCCGAACTGCACGGTGTCGCGCCGGGCAAGTTCACCCAATGGCAGGAAATCGGCGAGGGTAGCGACCTGTTGTTCTACGAGGGACTGCATGGCGCGGTGAAGACCGACAGCATCGATCTGGCCGGCAAGGCGGATCTCAAGATCGGTGTCGTGCCGGTGATCAATCTGGAATGGATTCAGAAGATCCACCGCGACCGGTCGGCGCGCGGCTACACCACCGGGGCCGTCACCGATACGATTCTCAGGCGGATGCACGCCTACGTGAGTGTGATCTGTCCGCAGTTCTCGGAAACGGACATCAATTTCCAGCGGATTCCGACCGTCGACACATCGAACCCGTTCGTTGCCAGGTGGATACCGACAGCAGGCGAGTCGCTCGTCGTGGTGCGCTTCAAAAGCCCGAAGGGAATCGACTTTCCCTACCTCGTTTCGATGATCCAAGGCAGCTGGATGAGCCGTGCGAACTCGATCGTCATTCCCGGCGACAAGCTTGATCTGGCAATGCAGCTCATTTTGACGCCGATGATCAGGCGCCTCGTCGAAAACGACCGCCGTGCGCGCTGAGACCAGCAACAAGGAAAAACACCGATGACGAACATTGCCGAAAAAGTCAGATCCGCGGGTGCCGCGCCAGTCTCGCATAGAGACATGGCGAATGCGGTCAGGGCGCTGGCGATGGATGCGGTGGAAGCGGCGAATTCCGGTCATCCGGGGATGCCGATGGGGATGGCTGACGTCGCAACCGTGCTGTTCTCGAAAGTCCTGAAAATCGACCCCGCTGCGCCATCGTGGCCCGACCGCGACCGGTTCGTGCTGTCGGCGGGGCACGGTTCGATGCTGCAATACGCACTGCACTACCTGGCCGGTTATGACGACATGCCGCTGGAGCAGCTGAAGGCATTCCGCCAGCTCGGCGCGCGGACCGCAGGGCATCCCGAGTACGGACACGCGAAGGGTATCGAGACGACGACGGGCCCGCTCGGCCAGGGGATTGCGACGGCCGTCGGAATGGCGCTGGCGGAACGGATGCTCAAGGCGCGGTTCGGCGGCGACCTTGTCGATCACCACACCTACGTGATCGCGGGCGATGGATGTCTCATGGAAGGCATAAGTCACGAAGCCATCGACCTTGCCGGGCATCTCGGGCTCGGACGGCTGATCGTGTTATGGGATGACAACGAGATCTCCATCGATGGTCCGACGTCGCTTGCGACAGGAACAGATCAGCCGGCGCGTTTCGAGGCTGCCGGCTGGCATGTCGTTTCAATCGACGGGCATGACCCGGAGCAGATCGAGCGGTCGATCATTGAAGCAAAGGCCGATGTGCGCCCGTCGCTGATCCGCTGCAGCACGGTGATCGGCTACGGCGCGCCCAACAAGCAGGGCACAAGCGGTATTCACGGCTCGCCGCTGGGTGCGGAGGAGATTGCCAACGCCCGCGCGGTGCTGGGCTGGCCGCACCCGCCATTTGTCGTGCCCGAGCAGATTCTTTCGGCCTGGCGCGAAGCCATGGCGCGCAACGGTGAGACCCGGCGCGCGTGGGAGCAAAAGCTCTCGGCGTCCGAACTGCGCTCGCAATTCAATGACGCCATCGATGGCAAACTGCCGGCGGGCCTCGATGCGGCAATCAGCGACTACAAGGCGAAGCTTGCCGCCGAGATGCCCAAGCTGGCGACGCGGGTTGCCAGCCAGAAAGCGCTCGAAATCATCAATGCGGCGATTCCGCAAATGCTCGGCGGCTCGGCGGATCTGACCGGTTCGAACAACACCAAGACGAGCGGCATGACGCCGGTCGGCCGGGGCGATTTTTCCGGCAACTACATCCATTACGGGGTGCGCGAACATGCCATGGCGGCAGCGATGAACGGCATCGCGCTGCACGGCGGATTCGTGCCGTATGGGGGAACGTTCCTGGTTTTTGCGGATTACTGCCGGCCTGCGATCCGACTTTCGGCGCTGATGGGGCAGCGCGTCATCTATGTCATGACGCACGATTCGATCGGGCTCGGCGAGGACGGGCCGACTCACCAGCCGGTGGAGCATCTGGCAAGCTTGCGTTCGATGCCGAATGTCGCCGTGTTCCGCCCTGCAGACGCCATCGAGACGGCTGAAGCGTGGCAGGCGGCGCTGCATCTGGAGAATACACCATCGGTCCTGTGCCTCAGCCGGCAGGGCCTGCCGACACTGCGCATGGTTCATACCGATCAGAACCTGGTCGGTCGTGGGGCCTATGTCATCCGGGAGTCGATCGGCGAGCGCGACGTGACACTGCTGGCCACGGGGTCGGAGGTGGAAATAGCGGTCGTGGCGGCTCAGCGACTTGTCGAAAAAGGCTTCTACGCCGCCGTCGTCTCGATGCCGTGCTGGGAACTGTTCGAGAAGCAGGACAAGGCATATCGCGACTCGGTTCTGGGCTCTGCTCCGAGGGTTGCCGTGGAGGCGGCGCTGCGATTCGGCTGGGACCGCTGGACCGGCTCCGAGGGCGCTTTCGTCGGCATGACCGGGTTCGGCGCATCCGCTCCGGCAGGCGATCTCTACAACCATTTCGGCATCACAGCCGAGGCCGTCGTCGAGACGGCCATCAACGTCGTTTCGCAAAACAAATAAGAGGGAGACCGCCTGAGATGGCCCGCATCACACTTAGACAACTCCTGGATCATGCCGCCGAGCACGGCTACGGCGTGCCGGCCTTCAACATCAATAACATGGAGCAAGGCCTCGCCATCTTGGAAGCCGCAAAGGCGACGGATGCTCCGGTGATCATCCAGGCGTCGCGCGGGGCACGCAGCTATGCCGGCGACATCATGCTTGAGGCGATCGTCGGGGCTCTTGAGAAGATGTTTCCGGCGATCCCGATCTGCCTGCATCAGGATCATGGCAACAACGCCGCCACCTGCCTTTCGGCGATCCGGCATGGCTTCACCTCGGTAATGATGGATGGGTCGCTGAAGGAGGATGCAAAGACGCCGGCCGACTACGACTACAACGTGTCGATCACACGCGAGGTGTCGCGGCTGGCGCATATGGTCGGGGCCTCCGTCGAAGGCGAACTGGGATGTCTCGGCTCGCTCGAAACCGGTGAAGGCGAGGCAGAGGATGGGCACGGCTTCGAGGGCAAGCTCGACAAGTCCCAACTTTTGACCGATCCGGACGAAGCCATGCGCTTTGTCGCGGAAACGAAGGTCGATGCGCTGGCCGTGGCGATCGGGACATCGCACGGCGCCTACAAGTTCACGCGCAAGCCGACCGGCGATGTGCTGGCCATGGATGTCATCGAAAAGATCCACGCGAAGCTGCCGAATACGCACATCGTGATGCACGGGTCGTCGTCGGTGCCCCAGGAGTGGCAGGAGATCTTCAACGCACACGGCGGGCGCATGCGGGAGACTTACGGCGTCCCGGTCGAGGAGATCGTGCGCGGCATCAAGCACGGCGTGCGCAAGGTCAACATCGATACCGACCTGAGACTCGCAGGCGCCGCCGAGTTCCGCCGCACCGCCCAGCAGAGCCCCGAGGAATTCGATCCACGCAAATTCCTCAAACCTGCGATGGAGGCGATGGGGAAAGTCTGCCGGGAACGCTTCGAAGCGTTCTCCACGGCCGGGCAGGCTTCCAAAATCAAGGTCATCGCGATGGATGAAATGGCCAAAAGGTATGCGGCGGGTTCGCTCGATCCGTCGGTAGATTTCGCGCACGCTGCATGAGCCTTACCGCTCGTCAGGAAAAATGATTCAAGCGAGAAGGAATACAACCATGAATGCCGACGCCAAACCCGTTACCGTGACAGGGGCGAAACGCTACTCCGCCGGAGTTATGAAATATGCCCAGATGGGCTACTGGGAGCCCGATTACGAGCCTAAGGAAACCGATATCATCGCGCTGTTCCGCATCACGCCGCAGGACGGTGTGGATGCCGTGGAGGCGGCCGCGGCAGTGGCTGGCGAATCTTCCACCGCGACATGGACCGTGGTGTGGACCGACCGGCTGACGGCATGTGAAAAGTACCGTGCCAAAGCCTACAGGGTCGATCCGGTGCCGAACTCGCCAGGTGAGTTCTTCGCCTATATCGCCTACGATCTGGACCTGTTCGAGCCCGGCTCGATCGCCAACCTGACGGCCTCGATCATCGGCAACGTCTTCGGTTTCAAGCCGCTGAAGGCGCTGCGCCTTGAGGACATGCGGTTGCCAGTTGCCTATGTGAAGACCTTCCAGGGTCCGGCAACCGGGATTGTCGTCGAGCGCGAGCGGCTGACCTGTTACGGCCGTCCACTGCTGGGCGCGACGGTGAAGCCGAAACTCGGGCTGTCGGGGCGCAACTACGGCCGCGTCGTTTACGAAGCCCTGAAGGGCGGGCTCGATTTCACCAAGGACGACGAGAACATCAATTCGCAACCGTTCATGCATTGGCGTGACCGCTTCCTTTATTGCATGGAAGCGGTGAGCCGGGCCTCGGCGGCCACCGGCGAGGTCAAGGGGACCTACCTTAATGTCACCGCCGGGACCATGGAAGCGATGTACGAGCGCGCCGAGTTCGCGAAGGACCTGGGGTCGGTCATTGTCATGATCGATCTGGTGATCGGCTACACGGCAATCCAGTCGATGGCGAAATGGGCGCGTGACAACGACATGATCCTGCATTTGCACCGCGCCGGTCACTCGACCTACACGCGGCAGCGTTCGCATGGCGTCAGTTTCCGCGTGATCGCCAAGTGGATGCGTCTTGCCGGGGTCGATCACCTGCATGCAGGGACCGTTGTCGGCAAACTCGAAGGCGATCCGGCGACGACGAAGGGCTTCTACGACATCTTCCGGGAAGAGCGCAATCCGATGGCCCTGGAGAACGGCATCTTCTTCGATCAGGAATGGGCATC
>Ga0180009_10003149_pt1 | contig 18969 bp, 17 predicted proteins | sample OS_PC_MetaG_FD_123537 | JGI IMG/M metagenome (GOLD analysis project Ga0180009, IMG submission 123537) | Groundwater microbial communities from the Aspo Hard Rock Laboratory (HRL) deep subsurface site, Sweden - OS_PC_MetaG | ecosystem: Environmental > Aquatic > Deep subsurface > Groundwater...
GACGAGCCGGATGCTTATGGGGAAGTCGTGATCTGCGCGCTGGAGATCGCCACGACCCGGCGAGCGGGCTCTGGTAGAATGGCAACGATGGACGCGAATGAGGGGAAGAACTGGCGGCTGCGCCCCGGAGACAGAATCCGCGGCATGCTCGTGCACAGCTTGCTCGGCGGAGGAGGCATGGGTGCGGCTCACCTGGTCAGCCACCCGGTGCTCCGGTGCCCCTTGGTCGTCAAAACGTTTCGCCACGCGTCCGAGGAGGACCTGTTCGCTGAGGCCCACTTTGCCGCCCGGGTGCGGTCCCCGCACGTCGTCGAAGTGCTGGACGCAGGTTTCGAGGCCGATGTTGCCTTTGTCCTCCAGCGCTACGTCGACGGAATTGATCTGGACGAGCTACTGCAGCGCCTGGCGGATGCGGGGTTGCGGCCGCCAGTGACCTTCACGAGTCGGATGGTCCTCGACGCGGCGCAGGGACTGAACGCCATCCATCAGTGCGGTATCGTGCACCGCGACGTCAAACCGGCCAACCTGTTTGTGGGGGGGAACGGGGTGTGTAGCGTGGGCGACTTCGGGGTCGCGGTGGACGTGGACGTGGCTGCGGGAACTCGAGGGATGAGCGGGACGCCGCTGTTCATGGCCCCCGAGCAATGGGCCGGGCAGGACGTCGACCGCCGTACGGATCTGTACGCGCTCGGTTGCGTTGCCCACCTGTTGCTCACCGGCTCGCCACCCTTTCCGGCCGACAATCTGGTCCAGCTCGCTCACGCGCATGCGGTCTCAACCTACGAGCCGCCCCGCTCCGACGTTCCGGAAGAGGCATATCTCTTCGCGGTCGTGAAGCGGCTGTTGCGCAAGAAGCCGAACGACCGTTACGCGCATGCGGAGGCGCTCATTGTCGCGCTCAGCGCGATGCGCCGGGAGTCGGTCGCGGTCGCGCACTTTCCCAAGGGTGCGCACATGGGACCGTTGGCGGTGTGGATCGCCCAAGGCGATCTGGCGGCAAGCACCGCCGACGTGCTCGTCAACGCCGCCAATCGATTGCTGCAAATGCAGGTCGGCGTCGCGGCGGCGCTCAAGGAGGTCGGGGGAGAGTGCATCGAAGTAGAAGCCCGCGCAAGAGCGCCAGTCACGATGGGCGAGGTCGTGTGGACCGACGCAGGCGCACTTCATGCCCGTTGGGTCGCCCATGCTGTGGCGGCGCTCGCAGGCGCCGTGTGCATTCAGCGATGTGTGCTCCGCCTGCTACTGGAGGCGGAGGCGCGAAAGGCGCGCTCCGTAGCAATGCCGGCGTTGGGCACAGGTGTTGGAGAGGTCCCTATGAGCCACTGTGCGGTGCTCACCCTCGAGGCCATCCGAACCTTTGCCAGCCTCGGACCCCGATCTGTGCGTGATATTCAAGTCGTTCTGGTTGATGACCAGAGCGTGGCTACCTGGTGCGACGTCCTAGGCGCGATGTAATCCGCGGCTTCCGTTGCAGCCTGCCAGAATCTCCGACACCTAGGTGCTGGGTTATGGGCAAGGATCCGAGCCGCCCGACGAGGCAGAGCCGAGCCCGCTGAATCCCGCCCTGCCCATCGTGAACCCGATTCCGACGCTGATCCCGTTGCAGGTCGCGGAAGGATCCTGGGCCCCATTCTTCATCATGTCAGACGCCTTCCGGATCGAAGCTGCCACCGCGTCGAAAGTCGGCCCCGAGCACATGGTTGGGTCGAGAAAGCCCAGGACGTCGCGGGCTTCTTCGATGAACTCGTCCGTATCGACGACGCCCGAGATCATTCCGCGCGTCGGCTCCTCCTCGAAGTCGATGGTAATCCTTGCGTGGTGTGCCGTGAGCCGCAGGACCGTTCCGGAAATTGGCACTGCGAGCTGAAGGTCGCCTGGGCTTCCCGTATCCAGTCGGCTAGCTACGATTTCGCCATCGGGAAAAGAGACCTTTGCGGAGTCGAAATCTTCGGGACCCTCCAGGCTCGCTGGGGTCACCGGCCAACAGTCCGACCCGTCGAAGCGCGGGGGGGCGGACAGCGAATCACCCGCATAGACTTTCGTCGTCACGGATGATTGGTTTGGCTGGGTGCCGAAGGGATTGAGCTTTAGCAGCCAGGTGAAGGAACCTGTCGCGACGCTCCCGTTCACCCGCTCTGAAAAGTCGGGGCTGACCGTGGACAGCAAGGGCAGGACGGCCTTTCCAAAGGCATTGTCCGCACCATCTTCGCCGTCGGGGTAGACGTCTTCCGCGAGCGCGCCCGCGGCGGGCTGGCACAAGCCGGCCGACGTCGCCGTGGAATTGACGCCGTCCAGATCCGAGCCGAACAGTCTCCAGGCGGTGGGATCGACGTTGCCCTCCCAATCCATGTCACCGAAGTAGAGGGTGTCCACCGCGAAGACGGCGCCGGTCACCGGCAGGCAATTCGACGCGGCGTCCGCAGCATCCGTTTGTGCCTCGGGTCCGGCATCGGAGGGCTGGGCGTCCGTCGCGGCATCACCGTTCCAAGAATCGCTGGGCCGGCCCCCTGAATCGCTCGAGCATCCAATGAGAAGCAAGCCAAGAACCCCCGCTGGCACGAGTACGAATACGTTCGACCGTAGGCCCATGGAATCTCCTTGCCGACTGCGGCGTGGTCAACCTTGCAACGGTCTCTGCTACCATGATTCTCCGGGCGTCACCACTGGCAGGTCGGCCCGTCGCGCAAGCCCCAATCGACTTGTTCAACTCGAAGGAGAGGTCGCTCGAGGCGCGTGCAGCGCGCAGATGGAAGGCACCTTCGTTTGTCTCGAGGACGCTACTGGGTATTACGTGGAACTGTCCTACGAGGGTTACGAGTTCTGGGGCGTTGCGCTATGGGACTCCGGATGGTTGCCCCAACCGAGCTAAGTCCGTCGTTTCATCCCGGTGCCGTCGAGGACGCCGTCCGCATCGTGGCGTTCGACGTAGACGGTACGCTGGTGGAGCACGATCGCGGACTCGTCGTGTGGCAGGTCCTCAATCGATTGTTCATCGGCAACGCCCAGCTCAACACCGAGCGATTCCAGGCGTTTCAGGCCGGCGAGCTCACCTACGAACAGTGGGTTCAGCTGGACATCGAGGGGTGGCAGGACGGCGGCGCCACGCGGCAAGCGATCGAGCGCGCGATCCGCGAAGAGCTTCGCTTGGTGCCGGGCGCTCGCGTGGTGACGCGCACGCTTCGCGAGCGAGGGTACGCGGTGGTCGTGGTATCCGGCACGCTCGACATCGTGATCGACACCCTATTTCCCGAACACCCTTTCGAGCGCATCTTCTCCAATCGAATCCGCTTCGACGACACTGGGCTGATCGCCGGGTGGACCGCGACGCCCTTCGACATGGCCGGCAAAGCCGACGCATTGCGCCTGCTCTCCCGCGACGAAGGCTTGACGCCCGACCAGTTCGCCTTCATCGGCGACCACGTCAACGACCTGGATGCCCTCCGTCTCGTGGGCTGCCCTATTGCCTACGATCCCAAAGACGACGCCGTACGCCATGCCGCCAAGCACGTTCTGCCTCGCGGTGGGCTGCGCCGTTTGCTCGACATCTTTCCCGGTCCCCGTCGAACGCCGCTGGCTGATACATGAATCCAACCCAACCCCACGTTCTCATGATTCACACCGGCGGCACGCTCATGATGCGGCACGCCGACGACCGTCGTACCCTCGAGCCCGACGTGTACGCTCGCGATCTGCTCGCCGAGCTCCCCGTGCTGCGATCCATCGCGTCGATTGACACCAGGATCCTGTTCAACATCGACTCGGGCGACATTCAACCTTCCCATTGGGTCGAGCTTGCTCGCAACATCCACGAAGCCTTGGACGACTACGATGGTGTCGTCGTCGTCACCGGTACGGATGCGATGGCCTACACCGCCAGCGCGCTAGCGTTTCTGCTGCCGGGGCTCGACCGACCCATCGTGCTCACCGGTGCTCAACGTCCACTGTTCGAGGTTCGCACCGACGCCCGCGATAACCTGATTGACGCGTTCCACATCGCGACCCTTCCCGTTGCGGAAGTTGGGATCGCCTTCGGCAACAAGTTCCTCCGAGGGTGCCGCAGCACGAAGATGGATGCGTGGGGACTAGACGCGTTCGCGAGCCCCCTGTGTCAACCGCTCGTCGAGTTGGGATTGGGGGTGATGATCGCTCCCCACATCCTGGCGCCGCGCGCGGCGGGTGCCTTCGACGCCCGCATCGATCCCCACGTGATGTGCCTTCGCGTCTTCCCCGGTCTCGAACCGTCGTTGATCGACCACGCGCTGCAAGCGGGCGTGCACGGCATCGTCCTGGAGTCGTTCGGTGTTGGCAACGTACCCGTCGCAAACAGCTCGCTGGCGCCTCCCATCGCTCGCGCCACGGAAGCCCAGGTGCCTGTCGTCATCGTGAGTCAGTGCCCGCGCGGAGGCGTCGACCTTGGCCGCTATCCAGGCTCAGCGGCTGCGGAAGAAGCCGGCGCGATTTCAGGCGGCGACATGACCGCGGAAGCTGCCATCACCAAGCTCATGATCCTGCTCGGCCGTGCCCCGGAACAACGCAGGCTTGCTCACGTGAGCAACGGGTTCCGCCGCGCGCTGCTCGGCGAAATGAGCGCCAACTTGCCCTACGGGTGAGTCGTCACAGCTTGGGCGGTTCCTGAGATCGTCGCGCGCGCACCGTCGCCTCTCGCCATCTCTTCACGATGTCGGGAAGGATTCGGAGATCATCCAGCAACATGTCCGGGTGCAACTCGCGAAGAAACACTTCCGACGTGTACCCGGTCGCAACTGCGATCGTTCGCGCTCCCACCGACTTGCCGCACAACACGTCCTGCGGGCCGTCCCCCACCATCACGAGCTCTTTCGGATCCACCGAAAGCGTCGCCGCGATGTGTCGCAGCGGATCGGGCGCTGGCTTGCTACGCGGCAAGTCGTCTCCCCCAACGACCACGGAGAACCGTTCCTCCGCGTGAAGTGCCTGGAGGATACGATCGGTGATGGCTCGTGGCTTGTTCGTGCAAATGGCCAACGGCATGTCTGCAAGCTCTTCGAGCGCATGCGTCGCGTACGGCATCCACGTCGTCCGTTGCACCGGATGCTCGTGATAGTGCTTGATGAACTCCTCGACCAACCCGTCCAGATCGGGATCGTCGTCCTTCATTCGGGACGCGCGCGACATGAGCCGACGAGCACCATCCCCCACGTAGCGGACGACTTCTTCGATGGGCAGGGCGGATCGGCCAAACAGCTCGAGTGCGAAGTTGCACGACGCTGCGATATCCGGACTGGTGTCGAGCAGCGTGCCGTCCAGATCGAAGACTATGACGCGGGGTGCGAGCATGTGCGGCGATATGCTCGCACGAAGCGTCGCTCCGTCCAAGTGGAACTTGGTGGTGAGGGGACAGTAATCTACGCCGCGAGGGAGGCAGCGCTGTCGTTGGCGAGCACGGTACGCAGTCGGGAGCGGGCACGGTGAAGACGTGAACGCACCGCCGATTCCGTGATGTTCAGTCGGTCGGCGATCTCTTGCAGGCCAAGGTCATGGTGGTAATGCGCGATGACCACCGACTTGTACGACTCCGGCAGCTCGTCGAGTGCTTCCCGCACGCGCGCATCGCGTTCGCTGGTGACCGCGTGCGCGGCGCCATCGTTTGCTGCACCCGCGTCCGCGATCGAGCCAAGCTCTTCCATGTCCAAGCCAGCCACCAAACGCGCCCGGTGACGACGATGCGATCGCATCATCATCAACGCCTCGTTCGCGGTCACGCGGAACAACCAGGTCGAGAAGCTCGAATCTCCCCGGAATGAAGAGATCTTGCGAACAACTTGCATCAAGGTGGTCTGCAGCAGGTCGCGTCGGTCTTCTTCCGACACCGGGTACCGCGTCAACTGCCTCTCCACGTGCGGACGAATCATTCGGGCCACGTCGGCAATCGACTCCGCGTCGCCATTCTGTGCAGATTCAATCAAGTCGTATTCCGGAAGCATTGCCATGTGCGTCTCCGTGCTCTTTGCGACGGTGTGTTTCCGTCGTGCGACACGGTTCAATGCAAGCCGGATGCCGACCTTCTAAGTGTAGTAAAAGCGGGTGGTTGCGGGATCAGAAGGGCCAAAACGCTCGTCGAGGGTATCGGCTCGACACCATCCATCCGGGGCGAAGGTAACGATTTTTTGCCCCGCGCCCGCTGGTCAAACTCTGCTCGGTGTGGTGAGAATCGCCTCGCGATGAGAACCCGTTACCTTGCCTCCGCCCTTCCTTGTCTCGTCGCGATGGCGACGACTGCATCCTGCGGGGCGACGCATCCGCCTCCTCCCCCACCCGCCTCAGAGCCGGTTCCAACGCAAAACTCTGATGCTTCCGTGAACACTTCCCCATTTGATGCCGGAAGTGCGCTGGAGGCGTCGCCAGAAACGCCGAAAGAAGCAGCACCACCCTCGCCATGTCCTGCGGACATGGTTCATGTGGAGCACAATTACTGTCCGGACGTTCAGAGGAAGTGTGTCTTCCCAGAGTACAACCGACCCAATCGAATCACTCTTTGCCACGAGTTCGAACAGGGCTCGACGAAGTGCAAGACCGACCGCCATCCGCTTTCGTTCTGCATCGACAAGTACGAGTACCCGAACCGGGAAGGCGGACATCCACCGTGGATGGTGTCGTGGTTCGACGCCGAAGCCACCTGTCGCAGCCTGGGCAAGCGCACATGCTGGGAGTGGGAGTGGGTCGCCGCCTGCGAAGGCCCCGACGAGACCCCGTTCCCGTACGGTTGGCGTCGCGACAGCTCCAAGTGCAACATCGACAACCTTTGGATCGAGCCACGGCTCAGCCTGGCCTACTCAAAGGACCCCGAACAGGCCATCCGGGAGCTGTCCCGTCTGGATCAGAGTGTCCCGTCCGGCTCCATGTCGGAATGCGTTTCGGGCTACGGCGTGCACGACCTGACCGGCAACCTCGACGAGTGGGTGACCCGCGCCGAGCGTGACGGCAAGAAGTCGAAGTGGGCTGGTCTCAAGGGAGGCGCATGGGGCCACGTTCGCAACGCCTGCCGTCCAATGACCACAAGCCATCCGCCTGAATTCGAGTACTACTTCATCTCGTTCCGCTGCTGCAAAGACCCGCAGGGCGCCGAGCCGTTCGTTCCGCCTGGTTCGTCGCCCCCCCCGGAGGTAACGGCGCAGGATCGAGCTCCGATCCCAACACCCATCAATCCCCCAGGCCCCTCCGAAAAAAAGGTGGAGCCCAGGAGAATCAAGCGCTGAAACGCGTGCGCACCACCCAATTCCCGTCGCGCATGCTGGAGGTCTCATGACTGCTGTCGTCGTTGTCGGTGCCCAATGGGGCGATGAGGGTAAAGGCAAGATCGTCGACTACCTGGCCGAATCCGCGGACGTCGTCGCCCGCTATGCCGGTGGTCCCAACGCCGGTCACACGCTCGTGGTCGGAGGCGACAAGGTCATCGTTCGTCTCGTCCCCAGCGGGATCCTCCGCCACGACAAGATGTGCATCATGGGGCATGGCATGGTCGTCGACCCCGCGTTGCTCGTCGAGGAAATCGATGACCTCCACAAACGCGGTCACCACGTCGATGGCCGTCTCTTCATTTCCTATCGCGCCCACCTGATTCTGCCGCACCACATCCTCGCCGACGGGCTGCGCGAGCAGGCGTTGTCGGCTGCGAACGCCATCGGCACCACGCGCCGGGGCATCGGACCCGCCTACGAGGACAAGGCCGCTCGCAGGGGGCTTCCTGCGGTCGCATTGCGCGACCTCGATCGTGCGACCGAGCTGGTGGACCGAACTCTTCAAGCTTGGGCTCCATTCTTCGCCGCGAGCGGACAGGCTCTGCCCCGGACCCAAGATGTCATCGACAACCTGCGACCGTTGGCAGAACGCATCGTGCCGCTGCTTGCGGACACCTCCCAACTGCTCGACGACCAACTTCGCGCAGGTCACTCCGTGCTCTTCGAAGGCGCGCAGGGGACCCTGCTCGACATCGATCACGGCACCTATCCGTTTGTCACATCGTCATCGGCGATCGCGGGTGGCGCATGCACAGGCTCGGGAATCGGCCCTCGCGCGCTCTCTCGCGTGGTCGGCGCCGCGAAGGCCTACGTCACACGCGTTGGCGGAGGACCGTTCCCGACCGAGCTCGAAGACGCCGCTGGCGAGCACATGAAGAAAGTGGGCGCCGAGTTTGGCTCCGTGACCGGGCGGCCCCGACGCGCGGGGTGGCTCGACCTCCCAGCCCTGCGATACGCCGTGCGCGTCAATGGTCTCGACTCCCTCGTCCTGACCAAGCTCGACGTGCTCACGGGCATCGACCCCATTCGCGTCTGCGTTGCCTACGATCGGCCCGATGGTCGTACAAGCGTCCTTCCTGTCGACCGATTTGATCACCTCGACAACATCTCCCCGGTTTACGAAGAGCTGCCCGGTTGGTCCGAGCCGATCGACAAGGTCCGTCGTTTCGAAGATCTGCCCGCGGCCGCCCGCGGCTACGTTGACTATATCGAAAAGGCCTGCGGCATCCCCTGCGACTTGATCTCCGTCGGCCCCGGACGTGAAGCGATCATGGTTCGAAGACATCCCTTTGAGGCTTAGCAGCGGTGGTGGACGACATGACTGCCGCTCGGCAGCCAATCTGTTCCTTCCGAATCTTCTCGCCCCGTTGTGATTGCATGGCGCCCGAGGCGCGGTACCATCGTTCTCGATGCCTTCTGTTCTACCTCTGCTCGGCGTGACCCTTCTCGGCAGCGCAATCCTCGCGGGACCGCGTGGACCTTCCCCGCGCGACGCCGAACGACTCGCCATGGCCGCCCAGGCGTCCGGGCGACCTGCAGAATGCCGCACGGGTCCAACGACAGCCTCACGAAGGCGGCGCCTGACCGTCTGGGACCGCGTTCGTCAGCCGCATCTGCAGCGCTACTGCGACCTGCTCGGGCGCGCACAGACGAAACTCGACGGGTCTCCAGCGGCCGCGAGAGAGGCTGCCCTGCTCGCCGATCAAGTTCTTCCCGGAAAGGCCGCGCCCTGGGTCCTCGTCGGTCGCGCCCACGTTCGACTGCGAGACTTCCCCCAAGCGCTTCGAGACTTCGAGAAGGCCCGCGGCCTGGATCCGCGAAGTATCGAGGACCCCTCGTCCCTTCACGATCTGGCACTCGCGCAACGACAGTCGGGCAAGCTCTCCGACGCCATGACCACGTACCGCGTGCTGGTGCCTCGGCTTGGCCTTCTTCCGACCACCGACGACCGTGTCGCTGTGCTGCTCGAGGCCGCAGCGCTCGCGATGAATCGCGGAAGCGATGGACTCGACGAAGCCACCGCGCTGTTGAGCGAAGCGCGCGCTCAGCCTCTGTCCAAGCACGACCCCATCGTTCTCGGCATGCTCGCGCTCGCTCTCGATCGTGCAGGCATGGGGCAAGAGTCGGACGCCGTGCTCGAAGCCATCCACCGCGGCAACCTCGCTCGACAACTCGTGAGTCAGGATCCCGCCTCCCTCCCATTCGCCAGCGACTGGGACGCCATCGTCGCGCTGGCCTCGGAGCGCGACGATCGGCCTCGTGCGATCGCGTCGTGGCAGCGGTATCTCGAAGTCAAACCGCCGCCCGTCTTCGCGGCGCATGCAAAAGCGCGGCTCGAAGCGCTGCGGCGCACCACGCCCATTCGCTATCCTCGTCGATGACGGAGGCTTGGCGTGAAGTCATCGCGGGCATTGACTTGGATCGTTCTCGTCTCGTCGATGACGGCTGGCGGCTTGTGCCACGCCGGTGACCCGCCGTTGTGGGACGCTGCTCGCCAACCGAGACTCGTCCGTGATGTTCGGGCCCTGCGCGAGGCGGAGCGTGCCTTCCTGCAAGCCCGTGTTGTAGGAGGGCCGGGAGCCCTGCTCTTGATGCAAGAGGCCGAGCGAATTCTCGAAAGGGCGGATGCCGCGTCTTCTCCCGATCCCCGGGCGCGCTTCTTCTATGGGCGGCTCCTCGGGCACGCAGGAAAGGATGAACGCGCCGCCAAGACGTTGCGCGACGCGATCGCACTGGCGCCCAACCACCCTAGCGTCGGTGAGGCGATGTTTGCGCTCGCCGTCAGCCTCGCGCGACTCGGCCGAACGCAGGAAGAAATCGCCGCGTACGATGCTTGGCTGAAGCGAGAGCCTTCCCGCGAGCAACGAGCCATCGGGCTGAGCAACCAGGCCGAAGCTTTCATGGTTGCCGGTCGCCTGGAAGACGCTGTGCGCGCTTATCGACTCGCCGTCGACCTGGCCCACGACAACGCGCTCGCCCACTGGGGACTCGCGGTCGCGCTCGACCGCTCCGGTGATCCGGCCGGCGCCATCCATGAGGCGGGTGTCGCCCTCACGTACGATCCAGACGCGAAAGAGCTAAACGGTCCCAACGTCTTCTTCGTTCCACCACGAGATCGCTTCTGGTACCGCGCCCTCGGCGCGATGGCTCGCGCCAACTCCGCATCCGACGTAGGCATGCGAGCGCTGTGGTGGGACCGCGCCACGTTGCTCTGGCAGCAGTACCTCGATGCATCCCCCATCGACGACCGGTGGGTGCCCATCGCTCGCATCCGGCACGCGTTCTGTGAGCAGGCAACTCGTGATGCACAACTTCGAGCCCGCTCCCGTCGAGCTCCCTCTGTGCGACCTTGAATCGTACAAGAAGCGACCGTGGAACTAGCGCCGCCCGTTCAACTCGTCGCGCAACGCGTCCACATCCGCAGCGCTCAACCCCTGCAACAGCGGGCGGAATCCGCTCACACGTTCTGCGGGACCGAACGCCCCTTGCGCGGACAAAGCGCGAGACTGCGGACCGTCGACGACCAGATAGACGTCGCGCCCTCCGTACAGACCGTCGCGAACCGCAAGATCCACCACTGCTCCGCGAACCACGTGCAACTCCTGACGCCCACGTTGCAGGATGATGCGGTGGTTGGTTACCAAGTATCGCGTCGTACGATCGAGCCAAGGCTTACGTGACAAGCCGAAGTGCAAGAACCACACGCCGATGACCGCGAGGAGCACCACCGTCAGCGCGACAGCTCCGACGAGGGAGACGAACGCGAGCGACGTGGGCGAGATACCACCGGCCACGAGTCTCCCGGTCAGGGGGATACCCATCAGGATCGTGCGTACCGCCGCCATCCAGCACAATCCGCCGAGCGCAGCCGTCAGGGATCGCCTCGTGGACATCGGCAGCCACGCGCGCCACGAGCGTACCGGACGTGCCGACCACCGCGCGACCTCCCCCTGGTCGAGTCTCGCTTCCAATGGGACGTCCCCGCCTCCCACGGAACCGGCAACCGACTGAGCGCCTCGAACGATGGTCCACACGCGGTGCGGCGCGGTCACGCCCTTGAAGTTGAGCGTGAGCCTTCGGTTCAGTGCGCCGGTTGGGACTGCCCTCACGAGATCCATGTCTCCAATACGAGGGTTGGTACGGTTCCAGGTGATCCGAGCGAACGAGATGCCGTCGCGCTGTATCGTTCTCTTGAGCCTGCCGCACGTCCAAATCACGTGGCGGTCGGTGACCATGAATCGTGCGGCTTGCGCCCAGAGCACGGGCACCATCCGGATCAACAGTGCGAATGTGGCGGTCCAGGCCGCGAACAAGACGAGCTTGCCGGTTGCCACGTGTCCCGCCTGCGAAGCTGCGATTGCCAGCAGCGTTGAGATCACGGAAATGGTGCCCAGCAGCCATGTCATCGCCCGATGAAGGGTCGATGGTGCAACTTCTTTCGGTGCGCCGGTCCACATCACCCGCTCAGCAAACAGCGAATCACGCGCGAACGACGGTCGCGCCGAAGCTGGCTCAGACGGAAGGGCGGGAGAAGTCACACTCTTAAGGTGAGTCCGATTTCTCGGATCGTAAAGTGGTGTTGCAATATTTTGATCGTGCGGGAATATTGCAGCGGAGGGTCAGAAGGTTGGCGAGACGAGAATGACCTCGATCCGGTCGTTCCTGCTGTTGGTGGGCGGCGGAAGCGGGTCATGAGCGATCGGCCGGTGGGGGCCTGCGTGAACAGCTTCTATCCGTTTCTTGTCGATGCCGGCCGCTTCGAGGGCATCGACGACGGCGCGAGCCCGGGCCCGAGCGGTGTCTTCGGTAGCGCGGGAGGGTTTGGCGCGGGTGTGCGAGACGACCAGCACGGGGTAGGTGCTGAATTTGGCGGCTGCGCTGGCGACTGCGTCAAGGCGTTTCTTGGCGGACGCATCCCTCTGAATATCTCCACGAATGACAACGACGACGCCACGATCGTCCCGGACCGGTTCGAGATCGGGCTGATTGGACAGCTCAGTAAGCACGAGGTCGGCTGGCGTAGAGCTGTCGCCGGCTCGTCGGGCGAGGGTCAGGAACGACAGGCATCGCGAGCGAGCGCGAAGTGTTTCGTCGATGGGGGCGGGCTTGGGCCAGTTGGCGAGGAGCTCCTCAAGGCGGAGCACCTCAGCCTGCGCCTCGTCCAATCCCTGGAGCGGCTTGCCAAGGAGCTTGGCTGATGAACAGAGCAAGTGAGCATCGACGATGATGGACCGCGCGGCCTTGAGACGCGCCATTTCCCGCGAGTGGTCCGTGGCCGGGCTGGGCGTAAGCGGCTGGGCGTCTTTGACCACCTGGATAAGCTGCTCGATCGAAGTGATATCGGCCTCGAGCCGCTGCTTTTCCGCATCGAGCTCTCGTCGTTCGCGTGCAGCGTCTTCCAGCGCCTTGTCGGCTTCCGCGGCGTTGAGCTCGGCTTTTGCGATCCTGGAAAGCACGGCAGCGCGCTCATAGGCCACGACGGACCGCTCGGCGAGCATGCTGGCCGAAGCGACGTCGTCCTGTTCGTAGGCCTGGTTGGCCTGTTGCCTGAGGGACTCTGCGTGAGCGAGCATTTGCGGCGCGAACGACGCAGCATCTTTGACGGCTGGGGCGCCTCGGACTTGTTCGGCCTCAGCGAGCGCTGCGGGGCGTGGGGGGCGTCCGCAGCCTGATGCGCCCAGGAGCGCGGCGCTAAGGGAAAGAATGACGGCTCCGCGTAGGTTCATCACTTGCTCCCCGCGGGCGCTGCCTTCTTCGTCGCGGCTGGCGCAGTAGAGTGTGGACGGAGGCGGGCAGCAGACAATGCCGCCGACGGGATGCCGGCGCTGGAAGCCGCGTGCAGTTGCTGAAGCTCGCCCTGGGCTCGGGCGCGCCGAGCGACCAGGGTCTCAATCAGCGCCTGGGTCTTTCGGATGTTGAGGGTAGCGCTCGCCGCGGCGCGTTGTTTCTGGTCGGCGCGCCCTTCCGCACTCGTTGCCCGGGTAACGTCCTGGGCCATCTCTGCCCATTCCCTGGCAAGTCCCTCGAGATGTTTGGCGTGGGTCAGGTCACCGGCGGCCCGGGCTTGCTCTGCCCGTTGCAGGGCCAGCTTCGCCTCTGCCAGCGCATGACTGGAGGCGGGGACGGCGGATGCGCTGGCCGCGTACTGCGCCAGGACTTGGGTCGCCACGGTGCGATCGTCGGGACCCCGGTTGGCCATGGCGGTCCATGTGAAGCCGGCGAATCCTATTCCCAGCACGATGGCGGCGAGGGTGCGGTGCCTAGATTGATTGGATCGGGTCATTTCGACCCCGAGAACAACGCATGGCGCCGGCCCGTGGTCAAGGGGATCTGCAGAAACCTAATGTCTGACCAAACAGGTGCACATTCGTCCGAACGACCGCAACGTCAAGACCTGGTCGACCATCGAACCAATCGAGACAAGCCAGAACGCCCGGCACACTGACCACGAACCAGGTGTTTCACCGCACGCCGAGCAAGAACGAATCCACCGAACCCCTTGACCCAAACCTCCAAAAGATATATTACGTAACGTAACATGAAAGCGCGCGCGCCCCAACTCGAGTCCAATTCGTCCGTGTCACGGTACATCACCTACGTGAGAGACATCGAGCAGCTTTCACGAGAGGAGGAGGGTGATGTCGCCCGCAAGTGGCTCAACGAAGGAGACCACGTAGCGGCCGATACCCTGATTCGGGCGAATCTGCGTTACGTCGTTGCCATCGCGCTGACCTATCGGAGGTACGGCCTGCCTCTCGGGGACCTCATCGCCGAAGGAAACTTCGGCCTTGTGCATGCGGTCAGCAAGTTCAACCCCGAACGCGGAACGCGCTTCGTCACGTACGCCGCCTACTGGGTTCGCGCCTACATGCTCAACTACGTCATCCGTTCGTGGAGCATGGTCGGCGTAGGGTCTGGACCCTTGCGTTCCAAGCTCTTCTTCCGTCTGCGAAGAGAACGAGCCCGGATCTCAAACCTGGTCGGCGACAACGAGGAGGCTACCCGTATCCTCGCCGAGCGATTCGGCGAGACCACCGAGAAGATTCGGAGCCTGGCCAATCGACTCGAAGCAAGGGACGTCTCGCTCGACGCCCGCGTATTCGAGGACGGTACCGTCGCCATGGTCGACACCTTGGAGGCGGACGAGCCGAGCCAGGAAGAAACGGTCGCGCACCAAGAATCGCACGACCGGGTCAAAGAGAGCCTCCGCGATGCCCTCACTGAGCTCGACCCGCGCGAGCGATTCATCGTCGAGGTCCGCATGATGGCAGATGTCGACGACGCGCTTTCCCTGGCCGAGATCGGACGTCGTCTCGGTGTGTCCCGGGAGCGAGCCCGACAACTCGAAGCGCGTGCCAAGCGAAAGCTGCGCGAGAAGCTCACGCATCTTCGCGAGAGCGAAAGCGCTGCCGCCTAGTACTCCGCAAGCCTGCTACGTCTACATCGGGCGGCGAACGCAGACGCGTTCGGTACGACGCGCTACCAATGTCCTTCGCCAGGGCTGGCCTTGTGGACGGTGCATGCAGCATGGAACGGTCATCTGCCCACTCGGGAGACGACCACTTCTGTGGTTGTCTGCTACCCGAACCTCAGGTCACTCCCAACAGATCCTTGACCTTCGCGATCACTTGAGGCGCCTGAATGGGCTTCGTGATGTAGGCGTTCGCGCCGAGCTGCAGCGCCCGGTGTCGATCCTCTTGGGAACCCTCGGTGGTGATCACGATGATCGGCGTGTCCTTGTGGACCGGATCGGTTCGAACTCGTCGGATGAGCTTCAGCCCATCCATGATCGGCATGTTGATGTCCGTCACGATGAGATCGAATCTAGCGTTCGCCAGCTTGCGCAGTCCGTCGACGCCGTCGTCCGCTTCGGTCACCCGAAGATTCCGAACCCGCGCCAATGCGAACACCAGCAGTTGTCGCATCATCGGCGAGTCTTCAATAATCAGGCACGCGTATTCAGCCATGGTCCTATCTAGACTCCGTGCTCGAGAAACGACTCGATCCCCGGGACCTGACGGTCCGCATCGGCGAAGAGTCGCGCGGCGACGATCGCACTCGCCGCGTGCCCCGACAGCAGCTTGAAGAATTCGTAGTCGACCGGCAAAAACCGTGTCTTCTGCTCCAGCGTCGAGAAGATGGCGATGACGCCTACGACGCGGTCGGCGATGCGCAGGGGAATGCACGCTGCCGGATTCGAAACCCCTCGGTTCGTCAGGTCTCCGTCTTCGGCGATGCTCGACGCTCCGGCGGTGAAGACCTTGCCGACCGGGCCCTCGCGCAAGTCCACGTGGGCGAGGGCGTCGTCCTCCATTCCGTGGCTGGCGATTCGCACGAGTCGAGTCGCATCATCGGACAGAAAGTACACCGCGTACGTTGCTGCGCCGACGAGCTGTTCGAGGATCTCTTTGAGCTGTCGAACCGCGCTGCTCACGTTCATCGTCGAGTGTAGCTGGCGGCTCGCGACGTACAGGCTCGCCAGGTTCGCCAGCTCGTTCTCGACCTCGCTGTAGGTCATCTCGACAGCGCTGGACTTCGCTTCCACTTCGCGAAACTCGGAGACGAGCTGGGCCTTTTCCGTTTCGAGTTGTTCGATCTTGGTGAGCAGCTCACGGATGGCCTGATCGCTCTTTATCTGCAGCCGCATTGCCGCGTTGTCGTTTTCGAGCTCTGCGATCTGTTGATTGAGGGCCTCGTTCTCGCGGAGCAACTCCTGGGTGAATCGGGCGCCCTTGTTGAAGAACGTCTCGATGAACTCGTCTCGTTCCTTGTTGAACGAAGGCGGTCGATCGCTGCGCGGAGGGGGCGGAGGCTTGCTGCTGCTCATGTGTTCGCGAACCCGGTCAATCAGTTTGCAAGCGTATCATGGCGGGCGAGCCAAATCGCAACGAAGTCGTTCAGCGCGCCTCGTTTGCCAGCGACAGCCAACGCTCGAGCGTCGGAGCGTACAGCCTGGGGGATTTTCGCAGGGCGTCAATGTTCGGCGCCCCGACCAGCAACATCACCGCCCGCAACTCCTGCTCCACGCGTTGCAGCGCTGCCCGGGCGCCCTCCGGCCCGCCCGCGCCGAGCGCCTTGAGGACGGGTCGGGCCATCCCGCCCATGGAGGCCCCCAGCGCGATTGCTTTCGCGATGTCCAGACCTGTCTCGATCCCGCCAGTAGCGATCACCGTCTGCATTCCCGCCGCGCGTGTGAATGCCACAGCCGCCGCCGTGGGAACGCCCCACTCTCTCAGCAGCTCCCCCAATCCGCGCTTCGTCCCGCGAGCCCGTTTCATCTCGACCGCGACCCACGAGGTTCCACCGGCGCCCGAGACATCGACGTTTCGTACGCCTGCCTCGTACAAGCGATGGGCCGTTCGATGTGATATCCCGCAACCCGTTTCTTTGGCAATGATCGGCTTGCCAAGCTCGCGTGCAAGTCGGGCCATCGTATCCAGTCCCCCGCGAAAGTCCCGATCGCCCTCCGGTTGCACCACCTCCTGCGCCGGGTTCATATGAACGCACAGCGCGTCGGCGCCGACACGATCGACCATGTCTCGCAACGCCGCGCTCTCGGCGTCCCTCGCCTGCACCACACCGATGTTGCCGAAGAGCAGAACGTTGGGCGCAACGTCCCGCACGGCGTAGGTGTCCGTCAGCTCCGGTCGCTCCAGCATCGCTCGTTGGCTGCCCAGGCCGAAGCCGCAACCGAACGACTCCGCCTCCGCTGCCAACTGCTTGTTGATTTCACGCGCACGCTCGGAACCACCCGTCATGCCCGCTACCATCAGAGGCACCCGAAGCCGTTTGCCAAACACCTCCACCGACGTGTCGATGTCGTCGATGTGCATGTCAGGAAGCGAGTCGTGTATGAGTTGCACCTCGTCGAGCAGCGTGCCGGTTCGATGAAAACCGACGTCCTCGTGCTCCGCGATGGCGATGTGCTCGTCTTTCCGACTGGCGGTGCGGTTGCCCGCGGTTGGATTCGAAGGATCTGTCGTCAAAGGTCGTCTCCTGAAGCGTTCGCGGTGGGTCGTTGACGAAGACCAACGCCCAGGCCTAGCCTGCCCTGTCCCGATGAACGAGCGCAAGAACGCTGATGCAACCACCCAGTCCACGGTTTCCCTCGACGGAGGCGTTTCGCGGACTCCATTTCGTGCTTCCGATCCAGAGGAGGCGTTTCGAGCCCTGCTCGCTGACGTGCGTCGTGATGTCGATGCCCGGCTGGCAGGATACTTGGACGCTCGCGTGGCCGAGACCGCCCGCCACGGCGCGGACGTGGAGGCAATGGCTAGCGCCGTTCGCGATCTGACCCTGCGCGGGGGCAAGCGACTTCGCGCCGCGCTCGTGGTGGTCGGCTATCTCGCGGACGACGAGAACGGATTGACCGATCCCGCGCTCGACGCTGGTGTCGCCTTCGAGCTGCTTCAGACCTACTTGCTGGTTCACGACGACTGGATTGACGGAGACGAGCTTCGTCGCGGGGGGCCAAGTGTTCCGGCCATGCTGCGCGCGCATCACGGTTCGCGACGGCTTGGCGATGCAGCCGCCGTTCTCGCTGGGGACTTCGCCGCTGCGCTGTCGCTCGACGTGCTTTCCAGGCTCGATGCTCCCGCTGAGAGGCTCGTTCGTGCGCTCGGCTTGTTCGCCGAGATCCAACAGGACGTCATTTGCGGCCAGCAACTCGACATCTCAGGGCACGAGACGGACGTCGAGGTTTATTACCCGTTGAAGACGGGAAGCTACACGGTTCGCGGGCCTCTGCTACTCGGCGCCATCCTCGCTGGCGCGCCACCGGAAGTCGTCAACGCGCTCGATCGTTACGCGAGGCCCCTTGGTGTCGCTTTCCAGATGCAAGACGACTTGCTCGGCGTCTTCGGGGATCCGAATCGAACCGGCAAGCCCGTGGGCGACGACCTGCGACGCGGCGCCAACACCGTCATCGCCCAACAAGCCCGCCGAATGCTCAAGGAAGCGGAACGAGCCTCCTTTGATGCGGTGTTCGGCAACGCGGACGCCACGGACGAGCAGATTGCGTCCGTCTCCGAAATGCTCGTCGACGAAGGTGTGCGGAGTGCCGTCGTCGAAAGGATTCATGGGTTGATTCACGATGCCATCTCGGCGCTCGTCGACGCTCGGATCGATCCCTCGCCGCGCACGATGCTCCTTGGGTTCTCGTCGATCATCGCCTCTCGTCTCGATTGAAAGCCATGGGCTTCGAGGGCGCATCGAGCGGCAAGGTCATCTTGCTGGGCGAGCATGCTGTCGTGCATGGCGTGCCCGCGCTCGCAGCGAGCATCGGGCGGGGTGCTCGGGCGCGCGTGCAACCGTCGGCGGCTTTGCCACAACTCCAGGTACATGATTCTTCCGGCGACTGGATCTTCGATGCGGGGTCCGATCTGGCGCGCGCCTATCACATTCTGAACGAGACCATCGGCGTTCGTGCGGACGCCGACGCGAGGATCGAAATCCCCACGCGCGCGGGACTTGGTTCGTCGGCCTGTCTCGGTGTGGCGTTGGCGCGCGCCCTGCTGCGCTTGCGCGCTACGCCTTTCGACGACGCTGACGTTGCCGATGCCGCCACGGCCTGGGAACGCGTATTTCACGGCAATCCGTCAGGCGTCGACGTGGCGGTGGCGACGTATGGTGGAAGCATTTCTTTCTCACGGTCGAGCGGGGTGACCAAGCTCGTGCTTGAAGGACCGATCCC
>Ga0180009_10003150_pt1 | contig 18964 bp, 17 predicted proteins | sample OS_PC_MetaG_FD_123537 | JGI IMG/M metagenome (GOLD analysis project Ga0180009, IMG submission 123537) | Groundwater microbial communities from the Aspo Hard Rock Laboratory (HRL) deep subsurface site, Sweden - OS_PC_MetaG | ecosystem: Environmental > Aquatic > Deep subsurface > Groundwater...
ACAGATAGGCGTCAACAACGCACCTTCGCAGGTCGATGGATAGGTCTCCCATCCCTACGTTCGATCATATCCGACGACCGCTGGCAACCTTTTCGATCGCCTCAAGGTAAAAGCGGTCTAGCCGTGAGCCGGGCAACAATCCAGCCGTTGACCGCCTCACCTCTGTCGGGCGATCCTGGTGTCGATGATGCGCTGGATCGCAGGTTTCGCGCTGGTCCTGGTCCTCGGCTGTAGCCACCGCGCCGTGCCCACGGACGGCAGCCTGGCGACCGATCGCGGGCCGCTGCCCGACGGGCTGCCTGATCTGTGCAGCTGTCTCGACCCCGTCTCCGGCACGGTCAACGGCAAGGCCGTCAGCTATCCCTACTCGGACTGGGGCGTGCAGGTGACCTGGGGCAGCCACGCGAGCCCGGTCAGCCCGGAGCAAGTGGTCGGCCTCGAGCTGGTGCTGACCGACGATCCCTCCTTCTGCACGCAGACGGAGCCCAAGGAGCCCGGCCCCATGCTGATGCTCGACACCACGGTCGGCATGGTGCAGAAGCCGTTCGTGTTCGGCTGGAGGCTGGACAGCGGCACGTGGGTCGATGGTCAGGGTCAGGTCTGCCTCACTGCGTCCGCGGTGAGCATCGGCGATCCGGTGGGGTGGCCGCCCAACGTCTCGGGCAGCGTGAGCGGCTGCGTGAAGCTGAGCCTGACGGTCGAGGACAAGCCCGCGGGACAGATCCAGGGCGGCTTCCGCGCCCAGCACTGCGGGCGGCTCGACGGGGCGATGGGGGAGTGAGCCCGGCCGTCAGATCGACGCCAGAAGCTCCTTGTAGTCGCTGAACTCACTTTTCCAGTCGGCATAGCAGCCGAGCAGGCCGCAGGCAGGGCACCGGCCGCCGACGTAGAGCCAGCGGACATCCTCGGTCGGCCCCTCGGTGTCCCGATACAGATGCACGCCCACCGTGATCTCGAACACCTCGCCGCCGCACAGGCACTGACAGACCTCCAGCTCGGCCTCGTCGAGGTAGTCTTCCCCGTCCGCCATCACGTGCTGATCGCCGCAGGTCAGGCAGACGCGGCCAGCCACCCCCTCGGCCTCGTCGACGTGGAGCTCGAACTGCTGACCGCCGCAATGGCACACGGCGTCGGCATAGTGGTCGATGACGTACCCATTGGCTCGACTGTAGTCGAGGAGCTCCGAGCGCAGATCGAGCTGGGAATCGCCGTAGGAGTGCTTGTCGGCTCGCTTCTCAGCTGGCATCACGGGTCTAGCCTTCCTCGTGCGAGTCTGTCCGCTCTGTCCGCCCACTCCAGGCTGCCACCAACAAGCCTACTCACCTTCGAGGTATTCGGCCAAAAAAAAACGTGCAGCAGCCTCAGCGGAGCTTGGAGAGCGCGAGGATGGCCGCCTGGAAGTTGGGGTCGACCTTGAGCGCTGCCAGGTATTCCTTGCGAGCTTCTGCTGTCTGCCCCTGCTCGGCGTAGACCTGGCCCAGGTAGTAGTGGGCCTCGGCGAAGCGCGGCCGGAGCTCCAGCGCGCGGCGGTAGGCTCGTACGGCGTCCTCGGGCCGGCGGAGGTTGAACAGCACCGCCCCGCGGTAGTAGGAGGCCATGACGTTGTCGGGCTCCAGCTCGACGGCGCGGTCCAGCTCCTCGAGCGCCGGCTTGTGCCGGCCCAGCCGGGCCAGGAGGAAGCCGAGATCGACGTGCGCCGGTGTGTACTTGCCGTCGGCGGCGACAGCCGCCTCGTACTCGCGGATCGCGGCGCTGGTCTGTTTGTTCAGGTCGAGGATCTGGCCCCGATGGTGATGTACCGGCGCAGCCAGGGTGGGATCAGCCGCCAGCGCCTCGCGGTAGGAGGCTGTCGCGGCGTCTGTTCGTCCCACGCTCTGCTGCGCCTCGCCCCAGCGAAAGAGCAGGCGGCCGTTTCGCGGCGCCCGCTTCAACCCTGCGTCGTAGTGATTGATGGCGGCCCCGGCGTCCCCGGCGGCGTGGGCCAGCTCGCCCAGCAGCTGGTGCGTCTTGGGGTCGGCGGGGTCGAGCTTGACCGCTGCGCGGGCCAGCTTCAGGGCGTGCGCTCGAGTGGCCCCTTGTTCGCCGGCGCGCCTGTCCCAGCGCGCCAGCAGCTGGCCGAGGAGCCGCAGGGCCTTCGCGTTGCCCTTTGCCGCCTTTTCCAGCTCGTCCGTCGAAGCGCCCGGGGCCAGCGTGGCGACCTGGCTCGCAAGATGCGGCGGCAGCGCGCTCGCCAGCGCCTGCTTGATTGCGGGCTCGCCGGGAGGCAGGGGCGCCAGCGCGAAGGAGCCGGCCTGTTTGGTCTGCTTCTTCTGGTCGGTCTTGTCTGGCGGCGGATCCGAGGAGAGCATCGCCATGCCGATGATCACCCCGGCCACGGCAGCCACGACGGCCAGGACCCCGCCCACCAGGGAGAGGCGTGACCAGAGCCGGCGGCTCCGCCCCGGCTGCTCCATGAACGGAGAGTCGGGTTCCATCTCCGGCGCCGTTGGCTCGTGCCAGGGCGGCTCCTCCACCGGTGGCGCCTCGAGCATCGGCCCATCGGGCCGCACGATGCCGGCTTGTTCCTCTTGTTCCTCTTGTTCCTCTTGTTCCTCCTCGTAGTCGCCGTCGGTCATCGCCCCCAGCAGGTCCGGGACCGCATCCTGGGCCTCGTCGGCCGCTTCCCCGGTCGTGGTGGCGATCACCTCGGTCGGCTGCACGACGACCAGCGGCTGGTCGTCGTCCCCGATCTGCGGCAGGGGCACGGTGCTCGCCGTCCCCAGATCGGCAGGATGCTCCTCCTCCGGCTCGGGGGGAGCAGCGGCGAAGGGGTGCTCCAGCCCCTCCACAGCCTCCTCGAACTCCCGCGCGATGGTGGCGGCCGAGTCGGGCCGATGCTCGGGCCCCTTGGCCAAACAGCGATGCACCAGCTGGGCCACCGCCGGTGGAACATTGGCGCGCCGGTCCAGCGCGGGCGGTGTCTCCCTGATGTGCTTGGCCAGGATCACGGCCGGCACGGGGTCGTCAAACGGTGGGTCCCCGGCCAGCATCCAGTAGAGGACGACACCGAGGGAGTAGATGTCCGAGCGCTCGCTGATCTCGTCGTAGCGGCCGGCGGCCTGCTCGGGGGCGATGGTCATCGGCGTGCCCATCACCACCCCCTTGGCGGTGAGGCGCGGGCCCTTGAACTCCGGATCGTCCAGCCGGGCGATGCCGAAGTCGATCAGCTTGATCGCCAGCCGCTTGCCGTCCAGGACGAAGATGTTCTCGGGCTTGAGGTCGCGGTGGATCACGCCGTGGTCGTGGGCCGCCTGGAGCCCCTCGCAGATCTGCTCGATGTACGGGCGGATCTCGAGCGCGGTCATGGCCCCACGGTCCTGCATGATGCTGGTGAGCTCGACGCCGCTGAGCAGCTCCATCACATAGTACAGCTGACCGTCGACCGCTCGCCCGAAGTCGTAGATCTCGATCACGTTCGGGTGCTTGATGCGGGCGATCGCCCGGGCCTCGGCCAGGAAGCGCTTGCAGATCTCGGGGTGGTCGCTCAGACGCAGGTCCAGCACCTTGACCGCCACGATTCGGCCGATCTCCGGGTGCTCGGCACGGTAGACCGCTCCCATCCCGCCCTCTCCGATCAGCTCGGTGAGGACGTAGTTGCCGACCTGCTTGCCCATCAGGTTGTGATCTGCCACCGTTCGATCCGCCGGCCTACCGTCTGATGATATGCAACGTGGCTCGTCGGGTCACGAGCAATCTCGGCATGCGAGAGGAACGGCTGTCAGTTGCTGCAGCGGTCGCCCGGCGGCAGGGGCGTGGCGGGGTTCTTGGCCCAGACCTCGACCTCCGCGATGGCGAAGGTCTCGGACCAGCCGTTGCAGCCGTTGCCCTGCAACAGCAGCGCGACGTGCTGGGCCAGGGGTTTGGACGAGGAGAGGTCGAAGCTATCGTCGCCGCCGTCGCCGGCGGAGATCTCCTGCAGCAGGGTCCACATCCCGCTGTTGAGGTCCATCTTGCCCGGGTCGCTGTAGGCGCTGGTCGCGATCTTGTAGCTCCCGCCATAGTCGCAGCCGCTGCCCTTGCTGTCGCGCCAGCGGACGACGATCTTCTGCAGCTCGACGGGCTGGCCCAGGGCGATGCCAACCCAGATGTTGGCGTCGGTCCAGCCCCAGCCCCCGGTGTACTCCACCACCGTCTCGGTCTTCCCGTCGACCATGTCGCCGTTCTGACCCTTGCTCGGCGTGCTCTCGGTGACCACCGCGGCGCCCTGGGCGACGTTGATCACCGTCGCCCCGGCGTCGGGCTGGGCGCAGGTCTTGTGCTCGATGGTCCGCACCAGGGCCTGGCCGGGGCAGCCGTTGGCGTCGACGGGCGAGAAGGTGATGCTGTTGAGACTGTCCGGGCTCAACAGCACCTCGATGCAGAACCTGCCATCCGAGCCGACCGTCACCGGGAGCGCTGCGCCCGCTCCACCCTGGGCCACCACCCGGTCCGCGCCCGCGGCCGTCCCGCGGAACGGCTGCAGCGGGTAGCAGGTCGGGTCGGGGTAGGTGTCGAGGGCAACAGTCAGGCTGGAGGGCGGGGGACAGCCCTGCGGGGCGTCCGGGATCGTGACGTCCGGTGGGACGCTGGTGTCGAAGGTGTTGGTGGGGGGATCGTCAGCCGTACAGCCCCACGGAAACAAGAGGAGGGCGAGAGCTAGTGATCGCATGGCACCACTCGCCCCATTGTAGCAGAGAACTACGCGTCGGCACGCCTACTTGCGCACCCACTCGTGGGGCAGGTCCTTGTAGGCACCACGCGAGACCGGTATCGCATGGCCATCCTTGGCGCACACATAGTGCATCCCGCCCGGGATCCGCTTGATCAGGCTCATCTCCCCCTTGCACTGGGGGCAGTACACAACCAGCCGTTGATGGTCACGAACAGCCGGGTTGTTCTTGGAAATCGCCATGACTACCTCACTCAGAAACAACGAGATCAGGTAGCGGAACTGGCCGCGATTGGCAAGCACTTTGTGGTGACTCGTTCGCTGCTGACGGATGAAGTCCGGTGGGGCAGGTGGACGGAGCAGACAATAGCCCTGCTGCCATGTCGCATCGCGTTTTCGGTGTGTAAGCGTTGGTAAGCGTTGGCCTCGGCTGGACAATCTGCGGCAAGGACAGGTAATATCGCACGGAAGGTTGAGAGTACAAAATGACGGCAGGCAACATGGATGGGGGCGACCAGTCGCGGGGCCGCGCGTCGCTGCTGTTGAAGGTCGAGTACCACGAGCCCAGGAACCTCCAACACGACTACACCACCAAGATAAGCAAGGGGGGGATGTTCATACACACCAGCCTGACGCTCGACCCCAACCGGCGTGTCTCGTTCTCTCTGTCCTTCCCCGGTCTGCTGGAGCCAATCGAGCTCGACGGGATCGTGCGGTGGCGACGAGCGCCGACGGCTGATCGCCCCGAAGAGCCCGCGGGGCTGTACGTGGAGTTCTTGTTTCCGAGCGACGAACGGCGACAGCAGTTGCTGGACCTGATCGACTCGAGCCACGAGCAGTTCGTCACGCACGCCGTACCACTCAACCGGACATTCCGGGTGCTGCTCGTCGAGGACAACGCGTTCACGCTGGAGCTTTTTGACTACGCGGTTCGTCGATTCCACTTCGAGCGCCTCGGCCAGGGCTTGCTGGACATCGTGCATGCGGCCGATGGGAATGAGGCGCTGAGGTTGCTGGATACCTCTCAGATCGACCTGGCCATCGTGGACCACTTCCTCCCCGGCATCACGGGTTGCGAGGTCGTTCGACAGATACGGGAGGACCCACACCGCTGTCAGATACCGGTCCTCGTCGTCAGCTCCGGTGGCGCCGAGATAAAACGCGAGGCCTTCGAGAGCGGCGCCGATCTCTTTCTCGACAAGCCCGTGGTGCACAAGGAGCTGATCTCAACGCTGGTGGTCCTGCTGAGGCGTCACATCTGTACGCACCAGGTGCGTCAATGAAAAACGCTTCAATGAAGGATGCGCCGCGAAAGCGAGTCGTGATCATCGATGACAGCGAGATCGTGCGGAAGACAGTGACAGACGTGCTCGCTGCTGTGGACTGCCAGGTCGTGGCGATGAGCGAGCCCTCTCGCGAGGTGCTCCTCGGATCGGCGCCACCAGATCTCGTGCTCGTGGATGTGATGATGCCAGAGTCCCTCGGCGACGACATCACCCGGTTCTTCCGGGAAGCGTGGGGCATCTCTGCCCCGATCTACCTGTACTCGAGCCTGGATGAGGACGAGCTCCAGCGCCGCAGCAAGGAGTCGGGGGCAGATGGCTATATCTGCAAGGCCTGGGGCGAGGAGCGGATGGTGTCGATGGTGAGGCAGATGCTTGGCCTGCCTTCCAGGACCCGATCCGCGAGCGAGCAGGGCGCTGGAGGAACGGCCGTCAATGTGGAGCAACAGATGCCCGCAGACAACCACCCGGATGGCATATTCGAGCGCTTTGCCCGCCGATGCGAGGACCGGAAGCAGAAGGTTCTGTCGTTGCTTGAACACGAGGCCGCGAAGGACAGGGATGCCAGGACCACGCTGGAGGCCATCGGTCTCGAGCTGCATGACTGGGTGGGTGAGTCAAAGCTGCTCGGCTTCGACAGAGTCGCGGCAACGGTCCTCGAGCTGGACCAGGTGCTGAGGTCCTGGCGTGGCAGGGTCGGCAAGGGTACGCAGGATGCACAGCTCCGCTCGTGGTTCAGCCGGCTCTCCGACATCTCCAGAGATTTCTCCCTGAAGTCCCCGAACGCTGACATGCTGCACGCGCTGCAGACGCTGGGGACCGAGCTACGCAGCGAGCTCGCGGGGATCGAGTTCGAGGGGGAGGCCACGCCGCTTCCGGGCGAGGCCCTCCGGCCACAGGAGCGCAGGAGGATCCTGATCCTCGATGACAGCCCGATCATCGGTGAGATGCTCGTGCTGGAGCTGGAGGGCAGGGGACACGCTGTGGTGCATGCAAGGGACCTCACCGAGTTTCACCAGCGCCTGGTCGACTTCCGTCCCGAGATCGTCTTCCTCGACATCAACATGCCGGAGATGCAGGGCGACGAGGTGTGTCGCCGGCTGCGGCGGGAGTTCAACGGACCGAAGGTGCCCATCATCTTCCTCTCGAGCCTGTCCGACGAGGAGCTGGCCGCCCTCGCCCAGCGGGCCGGAGCCAACGGGTACCTGTCCAAGCAGCACGGAATGGACGAGCTGGTCAGGTACCTGGACGAGCTCCTGCCCCAGATCATCTTTTGACGGGGGTGGCGGTGGCAGCCGGCGAGACGAGCCCCCCCGAGCTTGCAGCCAGTCTGCCCGCAGGGCCCGTCACCGTCATGACATCCGTTGTCTCGGGCATCCTGCTCGGTGTGGACACATCGCGGGTGGAGGCGATCGAAGATCTCGCCCCCGGCAATGCCGTCGAGGGAGGGGTGGTGGACATCGCGCGGGTCTGGGGTATGTCCGTGCCCGCTGTCGACAGCCCTCGGCGCGTTCTCGTCTTGACTCTCCGCGGCGGTCTCCGCCGACTGATGGTAGGCGAACGGGTTCGGCTGCAGACGATCCGGCAGGCCGACCTCTGCGTGATGCCCGCCTTTGTCGGCGAAGTGACGCGCCAGGCGGCGATCCGCTGTCCGTTCCTGGTTGACTCGAGTGTGGGCTATCTGCTCGACGTGGACCAGCTGGCCCAGTGCGTTTGACGGGCACGAACCGACTGCTCTGCACTTGGCGTTCACGATAACAACCGAGAATAACTTGCCTGTTATTCCAAAGTGTCCTATGAATCCGTTGCTGGTTGGCAGCGGTTTTGTGAGAACGCGTTCATGAAGGAGATCTTCATCGAGGTTAAGCACTGCCTGGCGTGCAAGTCATGCGAGGTCTACTGTGCGGTCGCACACTCGGCATCCAGGAATCTCTTCGCCGCGCTCGACGAGTCGCCGCAGCCGCTGCCCCGCGTCAAGGTGAAGCAGACCAAGACCGCGAAGGCCATGCCCGCCCAGTGTCGCCACTGCGTCAACCCGCCATGTGTATCCTCGTGCGAGCGCGGGGCGATCCGCAAAGACCCGGAGAGCCAGCTCACGATCATCGACGCCAAGCGCTGCATGGGCTGTGACACGATGCCATGCGTCCCGGCCTGCCCGTTCGGGGCGATCATCATGGAGAAGGACAAGAAGATCGTGCTCGTCTGTGACCAGTGCGTCGAAATCGGAGAGCCGGTGTGTGTGCTGGCATGCCCCACCAATGTGTTTTCCCTCGAGCGGAAGGTAGCGCCTGACCAGTCAGGGCAGCGACGATCCCGATGAGTAGCCCACGGACAATGGTCGAGCTGAAGCACACGATCGACGTGGCGGCCAGTGCCCAGGTGAAGGTCGTCGCCGGTGACTTTGCTGGCGTATACCAGACGCAGGTCAGCCAGATCTGCCAGGCGAGCATCTGGTTCGAGCCGCTGCTACGGCTCGGGGAGCGAGTTCCGCTCCGAGCGGGGCAGACGGTCCAGGTGCTCTTCTTCGTCAAGGACGCCTGCCACAGGTACACCGGGGAGGTCTCCTGTCTCGACGAGGCCGCCGGGGGCACTTTCGAGGTTGCGGACGCAGCGTCGGTCGAGATCCTCGCGTTCCGGGAGAAGATCCGCATCAGCACGAACATCCTCTGTTCCCACGCGCCGTCGGCCGACACCGACGCCAGACCGGCCGGAGCGCAGCGCGCCAGTGGCCGGATCCTGGACATTGATATCGGGGGGGTGGGGATGGTCACGGACTCCACCTACCCTCTCGGTACGATGATCTGGCTGGAGTTCACGCTGCCGGAGACGGCTCACGGCGTGCTCAGCCTCCAGGCCAGAGTGGTCCACGCCCGCCGGCTCTCCGTCAAGGGCCGCGAGCGCTTCCACATCGGTCTCGAGTTCGTCGCGCTCGGACGCATCGATGACCTGCGCATCCTGGACTGGATCATCAAGGAGCTCGAACGGGCATCGAAGAGCGAGATGGAGCTCCGCACCGTGGATCCCCAGGCCCAGTTCCTGCTGGCCAGGGCAAGAGTATCCAAGGTGGAGACGATGTGGGACCGCCTGGATGCCATGCAGCCCCAGTGTGCCTTCGGCGAGCTTGGCATCTGCTGCCGCACCTGTTTGCAGGGGCCGTGCCGCATCGATCCTTTCAGCGAGGGGGCGAGGGTGGGGATCTGCGGGGCCTCCGCCGAGACGATCGTCGCACGCAACCTGGTCCGGATGATCGCCACGGGCGCCTCTGCGCACATCGAGCACTGCCGTCACCTCCTCGAGGTGCTACACGCCATCGGGCAGGGCACCACGTCGGTCTACCAGGTGAGAGACGAGCAGAGGCTCCGCGCCGTGGCCCGGCGGATCGGCATCGCGATCGACGGCGTGTCGTCCAGCGATCTTGTGGTCGCGGTAGCGCGCGCGGCGGAGGAGGAGTTCTTCAGCATGGACTCCGACCGCGTGGTGAGCTGGCTGCGCACCATGCTCCCACGGCCCCGCCTCACGCGCCTCGCGGGGCTCAAGCTGCTGCCCCACGACCTTCACGGCCCCGTCGTGGACCTGGTCCACAGGACGCACACCGGGGTGGATACCAACCCCACCACGCTCCTGCTCGCCGGCCTGCGCTGCGCCATGGCGGATTTCGCCGGGATGCAGATCGCGACCGACCTCGCGGATATACTGTTCGGCGTCCCCACCCCGCGCATGACCCGGGCGAACCTGGCCGTGATCGAGGAGGATGCGGTGAACCTGGCGGTTCACGGCCACAACCCGCTGGTCAGCGACGTGGTGTGCGAGGTGGCGCTCGAGATGGCCGACGAGGCGCGCGAGGCCGGGGCCTCGCGCGGCATCAACGTGGTGGGGATCTGCTGCACGGGGACCGAGGTGCTGATGCGCCGTGGCGTGGCTCTCGCCAGCAACTTCGGCTCCCAGGAGCTCGCGGTCCTCACCGGCGCGCTCGACGGCATGGTGGTGGACTACCAGTGCGTCGTTCCCGGCCTGGTCACCGTGGCCGAGTGCTTCCACACCAGGATCTTCACCACGCTCGCCACGGGCCGCCTGCCTGACAGCCCGGTGGTGACGCATGTCGACCTCGAAGGTGACGATCCGCGCCACGGGGCCCGTCGGATGGTGCGGGAGACGATCGAGGCGTTCAGGCGACGCGATCCCACGAAGATCGCGATCCCGGCGGAGCCGCAGCAGGCCCTGGTCGGCATGAGCACCGAGGCGATCCTCGGTGCGCTCGCCGCCGTCAGCCCCGACGATCCGCTCAAGGCCCTCGTCGAGCTGATCACCGAGGGGACGATCCGGGGTGTGGCCCTGCTCGCCGGCTGCAACAACCTGCTGGTCCGCCAGGACCACAACATCGTCACCATCGCCCGGGGTCTCGTGGCCGAGAACGTGCTCGTCTTGGCCACGGGCTGCTGCGGCGGGGCCCTGGCCAAGGCCGGGATGCTGTCGCCCGCGGCCACGGAGCAGCACGCCGGCGCGGGGCTCAGATCGGTGCTCGCCACCCTGAAGCAGAAGGCTGGCATCGCGCTTCCGCCTGTGTGGCACATGGGCTCCTGCGTCGACAACAGCAGGCCCGCGAACCTGGCAATGGCGCTCGCAGACAAGCTCGGCGTCGATCTCGACAGACTGCCGATCGTGGTCTCCGCTCCGGAGCCGATGAGCGAGAAGGCAGTCTCGATCGCGACATGGGCCGTCACCCTTGGTCTCCCGGTTCACCTCGGCATCATCCCGCCGGTGATGGGAGCGCGGGGGGTCGTCACGATGCTCACCGAGCAGCTCAAAGAGATCGTGGGTGGCTACTTCGTCGTGGAGCTGAACCCGATGGTGGCGGTCGACCAGCTACTGGAGATCATCCGCGAGCGTCGAGAGTCCCTCGGCATCTGAGCGGACGCAGCCGTCGGGGGGCTGCCCCACTCTCGAGATCACCTGGAAAACTCGACGACCAGCTCGCAGCGTGGCGCACCCTTCTTCATGCAGCAGCGCTCGGTGATCCTGGCCCGCTCGTTGTAGTAGCTGGCAGACCCCTCGATCAGTCCCTGCAGGAAGCTGCACAGCTTCCTTGCCGAGGAGTAGGTGATCACGAGCGAGCTGTCCGACGGCCTCTCGTAGTGGAAGCGCGGTGGCATGGCGCCAGCTATCGTCTGCGTCGTGACCTGGTGGACGTCGTCCATCTTGAGCAGGAACTCCCTGGCAGAGGAGTAGGGCTCGAAGTAGAACCGGTACAGCGCTGCCAGCTTGGGGATGGCAAGAGCCCCAAGCGTGCGCTCGACCTCGTCGGTCGACCGCCCAAGCGCCGACGCGGCTTGCTTGACGATCGAGACGAACTCGGCGTCCGGGTAGTCCTCCATCGGAACGAAGAACTGTGCAGAGACTCCCGCCTTCTGCCTGATCTGCTCCCACTGCTGCTTGCCAAACTGTTCGGTGACGATCTCTTCGCCGATCTGGAAGATGATCCCTTTCATCGCGAGCCTCCGAGTGGGTGCGATGATCGGCCGGGCGCGCAACGATGTCAACGACTCTCAAGGCTCTCAGCGACCCGGAGCAACCCGGAAGCCGACGAGGTTCGACTCGCAGGCCGCACGCACATCTGATCTGAAGCGCGCCATGTCATCCATCCCGTGGAGAAACGATTGCATCAGCGGCGAGCTGACCGGACCACAGAGCGTCCGGAGCGTGTTCTCGTAGGCCTGGCGTGCCTTCTGCCACCTGCCCGCCTTTGAGTACAGCCCGGCAAGGTAGAACGATGCCACCCAGAACGAGCTGTCCAGGAACAGCGTGCGCCTGAACGCGTCGATGGCCAGCTCGTCATCGCGGGCCTTGCGGTACAGGACACCGAGGAAGAAATGCGCCTCGGCCGAGAGCGGGTCCACGTCCAGCGCAGCCGAGTACTGCTCCTCGGCACCCGAGAGGTCTCGCTCCATCAGCAGGATGTTCCCCATGGTGACTCTCGCCGCCACGTCCGTGGAGCTGCGCTCGAGATGGGCCTGGAGCAGCGCCTTTGCTCCGGGCCGGTCGCCGCGTTCGTATGCGTCGAGGGCGGCCCTGATCTGTGCCCCGGGCGTGACCGGAGGCTCCGGCGCCGCCTGGCCCAGAGCGTCGCGAGGCGCCACGGGTGGCCCAGCAGAGCCGGCGCCCGGGCTGCGCAGCTCCGGGGTCGCAAAGAAGGACTGCGTCCCCTGGCCGCCGGGCTCCAGCAGCCGATAGGCAAAGCTGTCCCCGAGCCGGACCAGGGCGAACCGGGGGTGAACCCCGTGGAGCGACTCGGTGCCGCCCACGAAGAGGTGGCCGCCAGGGTTGAGGACATCCGTCAACCGATCGAGGATCGAGGTGATCGTCTCGTGACTGAAGTAGATGAACACGTTGCGGCAGAGGACGATGTCCCACAGGTGTCCCTTGGGGCGCGGGTACGCCTCCCTGATCAGGTTGTGGAGCGAGAAGGTGATACGTTTCTGGATCTGTGGTGCGACCAGGAACCGCCCATCACGCTCACCAATCCCGACGAAGTAGCGCTGCCTCACCTGCTCGCTGACGCCTCGCAGCGTCCACCCGCCGTATTCACCCCGCCTGGCCACATCGATCGCTGCCTTGCTCACATCCGTGCCAAGGACCTCCGATTCGATCCCGGCCATGGCCAGCTCAATGGCCACCGAGTAGGCCTCCTCCCCGGTGGAGCAGGCCGCGCACCAGATGGACAGCTCGCGCCTGCCACGCCGCACCAGCGTGAGCACCAGATCCGTCAGCGCGGCGAGCTGCCTGGGATGCCGGAAGAACGAGGTCTTGCCGTTAGTCACCGTGCCGACGAGCTCCTGGAGCTCGGGCTCCGCAGGATCTGCAGCAGCGAGGGAGAGGAAGTAGTCCTCGACGGAAGGGTATCCCCGCGCCTGGCACCGCGAGCTCACGAAGGACTCGATCGACCGCCGCGATTGCCCGGGAAGCTCGATGCCAATCCGGCCGCGCACGAGATCACGAAACCTGTCGAAAACGGTCACGGCTGCTCAGCTCCCGCAGACCGCCCGCCTGAGGGCCCGGGGGATCTCCTCGAGAGGAAGCACCACACGTGCCGCGCCGAGCTCGACGGCCGCCCGCGGCATGCCGAAGACGGTCGAGGTGGCCGCGTCCTGCGCGATGGTCATTCCTCCACTGCGGTAGATGTCGTGCAACCCCTCGGCGCCATCGCTCCCCATGCCGGTCATGATCAGCCCCGTTGCCCGGGCACCAAACACGCTGGCCACCGATCTGAAGAGCAGCGTCGCCGAGGGCCTGTGTCCCTCCAGCGGCGCGGAGCCGTCGAGATCGATCCTGCCGCCGCTGGTCACCAGCATGTGACGATCTTCCGGCGCGACGAGCGCCAGCGCGGGCTCGATGCTGTCCCCGCTTCGCGCCAGCCGTACCCGGATCGCGCACTCCTGGTCGAGCCATTCGGCCAGCCCCAGGGAGAAGCCCCTGGAGATGTGCTGCACGACGAGCAGGCCGGCGGGAAAATCGGCGGGCAGCGAGGAGAGCACGCGCAACAGCGCCCGCGGCCCTCCGGTCGATCCGGCGATGGCCACCACGTGCTTCCGCACGTGTCGCTCGCGCGGCTCATGGGTCGACACCCTGCGGCGTCTGGCGCCGGCCACGTGGCGTACGACCCTGATGGAGGAGAGCAGCTTCACCTTGCTCCGTAGCTCTTCGCGCGCGCGCGTGCCCTCGAGCCCGAGCCCCGGCCCCCCCGGCTTTCTGATCAGCTCGAGAGCTCCCCGCTCCAGCGCCTGGAAGGTCAGCCGTTCCGAGACGTCCTCGGTGACGACCAGGATCGGAGTCGGATGGTCGGCCATGATCTGCTCGATGGCCTCGAGGCCGTCCATCACCGGCATCCTGATGTCCATGGTGATCAGATCCGGCTGCAGTCGTTCGGTCATCTCGACCGCCTCCTGACCGTTGGCAGCCGTCCCGACCACGGTGATCGCCGGGTCCGACCCGAGCAGGTCCCGCAGTGCTTCCCTGAAGATCGGGGAGTCGTCAACGATGAGCACACTGATCTGCATCGCTTCTCTCAGCGTCCAAGAAAACGTCGCACCGTATCGATCATCAGCTGCTCGTGGAACTCGCTCTTCACGAAGTACGAGTCCGCCCCCAGCGCCAGCGCGCGGCGCCTGTCCTCCTCGGACCCTCTGGTGGTCAGGATCACCACCGGGATCTCCCGGGTGGACGCCTGGCCTCGTACCCGGGCGAGCAGCTCGAAGCCATCCATCACCGGCATCTCGATGTCCGTGAGGATCAGATCCGGCTGGGCCTGCTGCAACATGGCGAGCGCGTCCTGACCGTTGACGGCCTCCAGCACCTGGTAGCCCATCGAGCGCACGATCTCCACCACGAGGTCTCGCGTGATCTCGGAGTCCTCGACCACCAGGATTGTCTGCGGGGCGCGGGCCCGTCCTGCCGCTGCCGCGCCGGCTGGACGCTCGATGGCTGGCGAGGCCGCCGCCATGCGCAGCAGCTCCGCCGAGTTGATCACCAGCGCTAGGTCGCCCTCGGGCATGGTGACGGTGCCGCTGTAGAGCTTGAGGCCGCAGAGGAAGGGATCCATCGGCTTCTGCACCAGCTCGTGCTCGCCGTGGAGCTGCTCTACCTCGAGAGCGAGCAGCCGGCTGGCATGCCGGACGACGATCATGGGCGCCTCGCCGTCCCCGGGGGGGGATGGTGCCGGGCTGACGATCGTGGCCAGCCTGGCCCAGGGGATCATCTCGCCACCTAGGCGGACGCCCACGCCGCTGCCAACCGGCACGGGCGCCGAGGCGGCAACCGTCACGATGCGCTCGATTGAGAGCGACGGTATCGCGTAGCGTGATCCTGCCGCATCGACGACGAACGCGGGAATGATGGCCAGCGTTATCGGAGCCTTCATCACGACGCGCGTCCCGTGGCCGCGGGTGCTCTCGAGACAAACGGAGCCCCCGAGTGCCTCCATGCGCTGCTTGGCCACATCGAGCCCGATGCCCCGCCCCGAAAGATCACTCACATCCTGGCGCGTCGACAACCCGGCCCTGAACAGCAACTCGATCCTCTCGGCGTACGTGAGCGCGGCAGCCTCCTCGTCCGACACGATTCCCTTCTCTCGTGCCGCCACCAGCACGAGATCCGGATCGATACCGGCGCCATCGTCCTCGACCACGATCTCGATCTGCCCTCCTGCCTGGTGGGCCCGAAGCGCCACGGAGCCCTGTGCTGGTTTGCCCGCCCGTTGCCGCTCTGCTGGCCGCTCGATGCCGTGGTCGACGGCGTTGCGAAGCACGTGGAGCAAGGTTTCCCCGAGCTCGTCCAGGATCCGCTTGTCCAGCTCCACCTGCCCGCCGCTGATGGTCATCTCGACCCGCTTCTCCTGCTCCCGCGCCAGGTCCCGCACGACACGGGGATAGCTGTTGAACAGCCACGAGATGGGGACGAGCCGCAGAGCCCTCACCTGTCCCTCGATCCGGTCCAGCTGCTGGTCATAGCTGCCGAGCTGCTCCCGCATGAAGGCCAGGACCTGCTCCAGTCTGTCGGACTGCTTGCAGTCCCGGCCGTGCTGGACCGCCTGGTTCTGCTCCACGGTCGAAAACAGGTCGTCGAACTGCCGCAGCAAGCGAACGCGGGTCAGCAGCATGTCCCCCACCAGATCGCTGAGCGCGTCCAGCTTCTCGATACCGATCCTGAGCGATCGCTCCTCCGAGACGCTGGTGCGGATTGCCTCCGCTCGCTCGCGGTCGAGGATCGGCTCCTGCGGGGGCTCCTCGCGCCTGCCTCGCCCCTCGGGGAGCGACTCCTCGACCGTCACCGTGCCGGCCAGCATGCTCTCGACCCGGGAGGCGAAGGAGCCGAGGTCCACCGCTCCCTCGTCGACGCCGGACTTCTTGTGGATCAGCAGGCTGATCGCGTCCAGACCACCGAGGACAAGGTCGCCGAGACCGCCCGACAGATCGAAGTCCCGGCTGCGAGCGTGGCGCAGCAGATCCTCGACCTTGTGGGCGACGAGGTTGACATCCGAGAACCCCACCATCCTCGCCTCGCCCTTCATGGTGTGGATCTCTCGCATGATCTCGTCGGCGAGCGCCGTGTCGTGCGGCCGCTTCTCGAGCTTCACGAGGCCCAGGTTGAGACGCTCCAGCCGGTCGCGGGTGACCTCGCGGAACTTCTCGATGATGGTCTGACGGATCCGCTCGCGGTCTCTCAAGCTGGCTTCTCTGCCTTTCTGTCTTCCCCCAGCTTGAAGTTGAACACCAGGAACCGCAGCCGTTCGGAGAGCTGCATCAGCTCCTGGGCGGCGGTGGTCGCCTCCTTGCTGGCCCCCACTGACTGCGCGAGGAGCTCGCTCAGGTCGTCCATGCTCTGGGTGATCTGCTCGGTGCCGGTCTGCTGCTGCTGGGTGATCAGGGAGATCTGTCGCGCCGAGTCCGTCGTCTGGCGCGAGAGCTTCGTCCCATCCTCGGTGGCCAGCACCGCGGCGTGGCTCGACTGGCGGATGACGCTCACCAGGTCCTTGATGTCCTTCACCGAGCCCATGACGTCCTCGGCTACCCTCCTCATCTCGGCCGCGACGAGCGAGAAGCCGCGGCCAGCCTCCCCGGCCTTGGTTCCCTCGAGGGAAGCATTGAGCGCGAGTAGATCGCTCTTGTTGGCGATATCCTTGATCACCTCGAGGATCTCGGTGATCCGCTGACTCTGGGCGTTGAGGTTCTCGATACGCTCCGCGACGAGCTGGTTGCTCAACAGCGTCTTCTCGGCGTTGGCCAGCACGACCTGTGCGCTCTCGGCGATCTGCTTCGAGGAGGCCAGAAGAGTCGCCATGGTCCTCGTGGTCTCGTCCACGGAACTCGCCTGCTCCGTCGCGTTGTGCTCCTGCCGCTTGGCCGAGGCGAAGATCTCGCTCGACGCCGGGTTGATGCTGAGCGCGGTTTCGACGATCTGACCGACCAGGGAGCGCAGGTTGTCGAGCATCTTCTCCACGGCTCTGGCCATCTCCGTGATCTCGTCTGCCGCGCGCAGCGCGAGCTTCTCCTGCTTGAGGTCGCCGTCTGCGATCCGCTGGGTCAGGGCGTTGATCCGCCGGAGCCGCCCGCTGAGGATGGCCCCGAACCAGTAGGAGCAGGCCAGACCCAGCAGGAGCAGCAGGCAACAGGCCAGAGCAGCGCCCGACGGGCTCTGCAGCCAATAGATCATGAGAAACAGCAGAAACGCCATGCACAGCAGCAGTGTGGCGTTGAACAGCACTAGCTTCGCTGTGATCGAAGGCTTCCAGCCGGTCTGTTTCATGACTCTCTCTTTCACGTATCACGACCTGACGGTCTTGGTCACTAGACCCTCGCCGCGTCGAGGAGCCTGGGCAGATCCAGCACCGTCACCACGAGCTGGCCCAGGTCGACCTCTGCCAGGGCGAACTCGACCAGCTTCCCCTCCGCAGAGAGGCGGAGCTTCCCGAGCCTGTCTCGGGGAACCTCGACGATCTCCCGCACCTCGTCAACCAGGATCCCCACCGTCATCTCCCCGCTGCTCACAACGATGACCCGGACGCTGTCCTGCCGCTTGGCCTGCGCCAGCCCCCGAGTGTCCCCAACAGGGAGCTCGAGGAAGCATGCTGGATCGAACAACGGGATCGCACGTCCATGCAGCGGGAAGAGGCCGAGCACATGACGCGGGGTGCCTGGGACCGGCGTGAGGGTCTGCTCTCCGACCACCTCCTCCACCAGATGCACGTCGAGCCCGAACCATCGCTCGCCAAGGGAGAAGCACAGGATCGACAGTTCATCCATCGCAGGCACCCCGTCCCACGGCTACGCCCCTGTCACGCCGCAGAGCGGTCGAATGATCTCGTCGATGGCTGCCGTGAACGAGCCATCCTGGAGCGGAGACCGCATGCCGTGTTCGATCTCCTCGACATAGGGGATCTGCCCGAGAAGCGGGATGCCAGGTGTCCTGCGCGTGACAAGATCGAGATCTTCCGCATCACGTAGCCTGTTCAGCACGAGATATAGACGGTCGAGCCCGATGTCCCGCGCGAGCCGCTGGATCCGCCGGGCGGTCTCGCTGGTCAGCGGGTTGCGATCCACCACCACGAGCAGTGCATCGACCCCTCTGGCGGTTGCTCGCCCGAGATGCTCCACGCCGGCCTCCATGTCCACGACCACGGCCTCCTCGCTGCCCGTCAGGATGTGCTCGAGCAGCGTGCGAAGCAGGGAGTTCTCCCGACACATGCAACGGCTGCCCCCTCGCGGTGGTCCCCCCATGACCATCAGGCGAACGCCCTCAACCTCGACCGCCAGGGCCCCGGGGAGGTCATCCACCAGCGGGTTCAGACGATACATCCCCCCCTCGGGGCCGACTCGCTCCTCGATCAACTCGCTCATCGCGGCGATCGGGACCATCTCCACCTCGGGTGGAACGCCCAGCACGTGGGCGAGGTTTGCATCCGGGTCGGCATCGATCGCCAGAACGCTCCTGCCACCACGAGCGAGTCGGGTTGCCAGCCCGGCCGCAACCGAGGTCTTGCCCACCCCACCCTTGCCGCTGATCGCGATCTTCAACGCTTCACTCCTGACTCCACCCCATGCCTTCCCGATGTCACCCGGCCGCACTCGCTACCTTCCGTATCCAGTGGGCGCAGATTATAGCGCGGTCCCCTCCACCATGCGATGGTCTACCAGTCCATCTGGTCGGGCAACATGTCCAGCCTACCAACGGTCTCGAATTCTGGGGGTGCCAAATCGACTGCTGGCAGGGGCGTGGGAGAGGTTTGGCGGTTAGGCGGTTAGTTGGTTGTAGCTAGGCGTCGGCGCCGATCTTGGTCGCGGCGAATGCAGTGAACGCCAGGATCAGGATCTTGATCAGACCAACGACGTTGAACGCTGCAAGGGCGAAGAACAGTATCTCGCCGATGATGCCGACTCCCGGGGCAAGGAAGCCAAAGGCCTTGCCCTTGTTCAGGAAGAACATGATGCCAGCGATGATGCAGAGG
>Ga0180009_10003151_pt1 | contig 18960 bp, 16 predicted proteins | sample OS_PC_MetaG_FD_123537 | JGI IMG/M metagenome (GOLD analysis project Ga0180009, IMG submission 123537) | Groundwater microbial communities from the Aspo Hard Rock Laboratory (HRL) deep subsurface site, Sweden - OS_PC_MetaG | ecosystem: Environmental > Aquatic > Deep subsurface > Groundwater...
CATCTTGTCGATGCGCTCGTTGATGGAGGAGTCTTTTTCTATGTAGGTGTCGCTGGCCGGGATGTAGGCCTCGGGCTGGTAGTAGTCGTAGTAGGAGACGAAGTACTCCACCGCGTTGTGGGGGAACAGGGCCTTGAACTCGCCGTAGAGCTGGGCGGCCAGGGTCTTGTTGGGGGCCAGCACCAGGGTGGTCAGGCCGGTGCCCGCCACCACGTTGGCCATGGTGAAGGTCTTGCCGCTGCCGGTGACCCCCAAGAGCACCTGGTGCTTCACTCCGGCGGCCAGGCCCCGGGTCAGTTCATCGATGGCCCGTGGCTGGTCGCCCTGGGGAATAAATTCGCTGACCAGCTCGAAGTCGGCCCGGCTGGGCGCGGTGCGCCACCAGTGGGAGGTGAAGTCGCTTTCCCGGGCCATGCTTACTCCGTTGGGAACAAACGTCCCATGTCACCGGCCACCTGGGCGAGCCAGGCCTCGCGCTGCTGATGGCTGCTGAGGCAGATCACCCCGAACATGCGCCGGTGAAACTCCAACTCCGCGCACAAGCCGAAGACGCAGTCGCGCCACAGGCGCTCCAGGGGATCGCCGAAGGCCTCCAGTTCCCGGGCGGCCGGGGTGTTGGAGGTGTTGTAAACCACCGCCGTCCGGGCCGGCAAAAGCCCCTGGGGCACCCCCTCGCCGCCGTCGCCCTCCAGGAAACGATAGGCCCGGCCGGGGCGGAACACCCGGTCGATCCAGCCCTTCATTATGGCCGGAGGCATGCCCCACCAGTTGGGGTGTACAATGACTATGCCCTCGGCGCGTTCCAGGTCGCGGCAGTGGTCCTCTATGACCGGCGGCAGCTCGGCCTGTTCGGCTATCTCCTGGCGGCCAAGGATGGCGTCAAAGCCCGAGGTATAGAGGTCGCTGAAAAGCACCTCGTGGCCCAGGCCGCGCAAAGACTCCACCGCCGTGGCGGCGATGGCCGCGTTGAAGCTGGCCGGGTCGGGATGGGCCAGCACCACCAAAAGCCGCATGGCCTGCTCCTAGGAAAAAGAGATCTCGCCGTAGTAGTCCGGCACCTGCTCGCGGAAGGAACGTGAGAAACGCTCGGGAAAGATCACCCGGCGCACGTCGCCCAGGCCGAAGTCCAAGTTGCCGAACACCCGCCACTCCCGCTCCATGTAGTAGTTCTTTTCGTCAGCCGGGGGCAGTCCCTCCTCGTAAAACTTCACGAAGCTGAAAAAGTGGTAGATCAAAAACACAAACAGGCTGGTGATGTCCGGGGGGGCGTCCTTGGCCGGTTCGCCTTGGGTGGATTCCGGGTGCATCTTTTTGTAGGCGTCGTAAAAGGCCCAGAGCTGGTCGTGCTTTTCGTCGAAAAGGGCGGCCAGGGTCTTACCCCGGCCCTCGGCGGTGTTGATCTGGGAATTGCGGGCCACGTAGTACACCGGGTTGGCCCCGCGCTCGATGAGGAAGCCCTTGCGGAAGGCCAGGCCGAAGCGGCTGAACTTGCCCATGTGGATGCCCAGGTCGGGCACCGGGATGTCGGAAAAGCACACCACGTTGGAGCGGTAAGCCTCGTTGCCGGAAAAGGGCTTGTCCGGTTGAAAAGCCACCTTGCCGTCCACGTTCTCGCCCAGGGTGCCAGAGCGCAAAATCCGCACCAGCAGATCGAATTGCTGCTCATGGGCGTTGTACTCATGGCGGAAGCTGCGCCCCACGAAGTGGGTCAGCTCGTCGCTGACGTAACGCTGCATGCTCACGGCGGGGCTCCCTCCCTACTCAGCCAGCCGCCAGCGGGTGCCCGAGGCGCTGTCCTCCAGCACCACGCCCAGGGCGGTGATCTCGTCGCGGATGCGGTCGGCGGCGGCGAAGTCCTTGTCCTTGCGGGCCTGGGTCCGCTGGGCGATAAGCTCCTCTATCTTGGCGGGATCGGGCCCATTCCCGGCGGCCGGGGCGCTGGACTGCAAAAATTCCTCCGGGGATTCGCCCAACAGGCCCAAGCGGCCGCCCAACTGCTTCAGGCGGGCGGCGGCCAGGCCCAACAGGGCCTGCTTGGCCGAGGCCTCCTTTTGCCCGCCCTTGCCCAGCATGGGCTGGCGGGGGGCCGGCTCCGGCGCGGCGGCCAGGCGGTTGGTGGTCTTGGCCAGGCTGAACAAAGCCCCCAGGGCCCGGGGGGTGTTGAAGTCGTCGTCCATGGCCGCCTCGAACTCCACGGCGTGGCCGTCGATCTCCTTCATCCACTCCAACTCTCCGGGCCGGGTCAGGCGCTGGGCCAGGGGTTGGTCCGCCGGCGGAGCGGTCTCGCGCAGGGCCAGATAGAGCCGCTCCAGGCCCTGGCCGGCCTCCTTAAGGGCCTGGTCGCTGAAGTCCAATGGCGAACGGTAGTGCTTGGACAGCAAGAAAAGCCGCAGCGCCTCGGGTTTCACGGTTTTCAAAATGTCGTCCACGGTGAAGAAGTTGCCCAGAGACTTGGACATCTTCTCGTGGTTCACCCTGACGAAGCCGTTGTGAATCCAGTAGCGGGCGAAAGGCTGGCCGCTCAGGGCCTCGGACTGGGCCAACTCGTTTTCGTGGTGGGGGAACAACAGGTCCTCGCCACCGCCGTGAATGTCAAAGGTGGCGCCCAGATATTCCTGGCTCATCACCGTGCACTCGATGTGCCAACCCGGACGGCCCGGCCCCCAGGGGCTGTCCCAGGAGGGCTCCCCGGGCTTGGAGCCCTTCCACAGCACGAAGTCCATGGGGCTTTTTTTGCGCTGGTCCACGGCGATGCGGGCCCCGGCCTGCATCTGGTCCAGCTCCCGGTGGCTAAGTTTGCCGTAGCCGGGGAAGCTGTCCACCGCGAAGAGCACGTCGCCCCCTTCCACGGCATAGGCGTGGCCCTTTTCGATGAGGGCCTGAACCGAGGATATGATGCCCTCGATGTGCTCGGTGGCCCGGGGCTCTTGGCTGGCCGGAAGCACCTTCAGGGCCTGCATGGCCCGGGTGAAGGAGTCTATGTTGTCCTGGGTGAGCTGACGCCAGTCCTGTCCGGTCTCGTTGGCCCGCTTGATGATCTTGTCGTCGATGTCGGTGAAGTTGCGCACGTAGGTGACCCGCCAGCCCTTGGAGCGCAGATGGCGGTGGATGGCGTCAAAGGCCACGTAGCAGCGGGCGTGGCCGATGTGCGGCGAGTCGTAGACCGTGACCCCGCAGACGTACATGCTCACCTGGCCGGGGACCAGGGGCTGGAACTCTTGTTTTTGCCGGGTCTGGGTGTTGTAGATAACCAGGGACATCAGCTTCTCCGCTTGCGCACGGCAGGTTGAATTTTTTTATGACCGGGCGATGACCGCCGTGGCCCAGGCGGCCATGCCCTCTTCGCGGCCCACGAAGCCCAGGCCCTCGGTGGTGCTGGCGGCCAGGTTCACCGCCTCCGGCTCCAGGCCCAGGGCACTCGCCAGCTTGGCCCGCATGGCCGGGTAGTGGGGAGATATCTTGGGCCGCTGGGCCAGCAGGGTCAGGCTCACCTGGGCTGGCCGCCAGCCTTCCCGGGCCAGGCGCTGAACCACTTGAGTCAATAGCTCCAGGCTGTCGGCCCCGGCAAAGGCCGGGTCGCTGTCCGGGAACATCTGGCCGATGTCCCCCAGTCCGGCGGCGGCCAGCAGGGCGTCCATCACCGCGTGGGTGGCCACGTCGGCGTCGGAGTGGCCCAAAAGGCCGCTGCTGTGCGTGAGTTCCACCCCGGCCAAAACCAGGCGGCGGCCCTGAACCAAACGGTGGGCGTCAAAGCCCTGCCCCACCCGGGTGGCCGCGCCCAGCATGCCCTGGGCCAGGGCCAGGTCTTCGGGGGTGGTCACCTTTATATTGTCCCGGCTGCCCATGACCAGCTTCACCTTTTCCCCCAGGCGCTCCACCAGCCCGGCCTCGTCGGTGGCGTAATATCCGTCCTTCGCCGCTTGGGCCAGGGCCCGCTCCAACAGGCCGCGCTCAAAGACCTGGGGCGTCTGCACCAGCCAGAGCCGGGAGCGGTCCAGGGTGGCCTCGGCCAGGTCGTCGGCCCCGGCCTGCTTGATGGTGTCCGCCGCCGGCACCGCAGCGATGGCCGCGCCGGTGTGGGCGGCGGCCGCCAGCACTCGGGCGAAAAGCTCGGGCTTGGCCAAAGGCCGGGCCGCGTCATGCACCACCAGCCATTTGGCTCCCAGCTTGGTCGCGGCAGCCACCCCGGCGGCCACGCTGTCCTGGCGTTGGGCTCCGCCGGGCACCACGGCGGCCACCTTGGCCAATCCGTAAGGCTCCACGCAGGTTCGCCTGGTCTCGTCCTCCCCACCGGGGGGGCAGACCACCACCACCGCGTGGACCTGGGGGGTCTGCTCCAGCACCATGAGGGTGCGGGTGAGCAGAGGACGCCCGGCCAGGGGCAAAAACTGTTTGGGGCGCGCGCCGCCCAGGCGGGTCCCCGCCCCGGCCGCCGGCACCACCGCCACCACCATGCCTTGCATAGGCTCCCTAACCCGCATGTTTCATGTAGGCCGTGCGTCCGGCTGCGCCGGGCTCAGGCACAAACAGGTCCCTTATAAAGCCAACGCGTTTTTCATAAGGATCGCATAAAACTAACTAGTTGCCCAATACCGCCCAACCTACATGAAATATGCGGGCTAAACCAAATAATAGGAAGAATTCTAGTATCCCCGGGCGGGCGGCGCAAGGCCGGGGAATTATTGCTCGCTCATGCGGCGGCTAACCTCGCGGTGATAGGCGGCATTGACCTCGGAGTGATCCAGCATGCCCAGGATGCGCCGCTGGCCGTCCTGCTGATCCACCACCGGCAACTGGCCGTAGCCGCTCTCCAAAAAGGTGAGCAGGGCGTCGTAGAGGCTCTGGTCCAGGCTCAGGCTGGCCGGCGGAGTGCAGAGTTCGCCCACCACCACCAAATCCTTGAGGGCGTCCTCGAAGATCACGGTGCGCACGTTGGTCACCGAGAGCAGGCCGATCATTGCGCCCTGGCTGTCGGTGACCGGGAACACCGCCTGGCCGCTGGAGGCCACCACCTGGCGCAACTTGGTGAAGGGGGTGGAGGCGGGCAGGGTGTGGAAAGCAGTGTCCGGCTTGAACACCTGCCCCACGGTGAGCTCTTCCATGACGTTCACCGTAAGGTCGCCCTCGTGGGCCGGGGACTGGAACTTGTTGGTCACCTGCTTTTCGTAGATGCTGCTGCCCCGGTTGAAGAGGATGGCAATCACCGAAACCAGCATCAAGGGCGGCAGCAGGGCGTAGGATTGGGTCATCTCGGTGACCATGATGAGGGCGCCCAGGGGGGCTTTGGCCGCGCCGGAGAAAAAGGCGGCCATGCCCACCAGCACGTAGGCACCGGGCTGGGTGACCACCTCGGGGAATAGCATGTGCCCCACCTGGCCCACCACCCCGCCGATCATGCCGCCGATGAACAGGGTGGGGCCGAAGACGCCGCCGCTGCCCCCGCTGCCGATGGTCAGGCTGGTGGTGGCTATCTTGGCCGAGGCGGCCAGGCACATCACCAAAATGCTCAGTTGGCCGTAGATGGCCATTTGCAGATAGCCGTAGCCGCCGCCGATGGCCTGGGGTACGAACAGGGCGATGGCCCCCACCCCCAGGCCGCCCAGCATGGGGCGGAAATGCTTGGGAATGGTGAGTCGGCGGAAGGCGTCGCGGGTGCCGTAGAACACCTTGACGTAAAGCCCGCCCACCGGGGCGCACACCAGGCCCAGCACCGCGAAGATGGCCAGTTGGCGGGGATCGTGGGCCACGAAACCCGGCGTGGCGAAGATGGGATCAAAGCCGAAGACAAAGGTAAAAATGGAAAAGGCGATGACCGAGCTGATGACGCAGGGGATGATGGCTTCGCTCTCGAAGTCCTCCCGGTAAAGCACCTCGACACTGGTGATGGCCGCGCCCAGGGGCGCCCGGAAGATGGCCCCAAGTCCGCCGGCGCAACCGGCCAGCATGAAGATGCGCCGCTCCTGCACCGAGAGCTTGAGTATGCGCGAGACCCAGGAGCCGAAACCGGCCCCTATCTGGGCTATGGGCCCTTCCCGGCCGGCCGAGCCGCCGGTGGAGAGTGTGACGATGGAAGCGAAGGCCTTTACAAAGGGGACCCGGGTGCGAATTATGCCCTTGAGATTGTGAAAGGCCGAAATCATGGCGTCCATGCCGTGACCCTCGGCCTCGGGGGCGAAGGTGTAGACCACCAGGCCGGAGATAAGCCCGCCGATGGCCGGTATGAGAAACAGCAGCCAGGGGCGGTAGGGGGTATGCACCACCAGATGCACCAACTGCTCACCGGCCGGCTCCGGAGCCGGGGCTCCGGCCAGGTAGCCCAGGCAGAACCAGCGGGCCCATTCCAAGGCCACGAAAAAGGCAACCGCCCCGATTCCCGAAACTATTCCAATAAGTACGCTGATGGCGACGCGCCGGGTGGCGTCCTGGCGATAAAACCTCATCAGGTCGGTGAGGCGAAAAATGGAGCGTTTTGCCTTGGTGGCCGCAGAATTCATCACTTAAAGGGCCTCTTTGGGTTATCTGGCGGATACAACAGCGAAAAATACCACCAGCCGGCCATATGTCAACGCGGTTACATTAAACTAGGTGGTATTGCCAAGGCTGACCACTGAGGTTAGGGTGGTAGAAGTGGTCGGAGTTTGTCTGTTTTTCCTTGGAGAGGGTTCATGGCCAAGGCCTCGATTTTGGTGGTGGAGGATGAAAAAGACATCCTCGACGTGGTTGATTTCAACCTGCGCCAGGCTGGCTACCGGGTGCTCAAGGCCACCGACGGAGCCGAAGGCCTGCGCTTGGCCAAGCACGAGAACCCTGACCTGGTGGTCTTGGATATTATGCTGCCGGGCATGGACGGCAAGGAGGTGTGCCGCCGGCTCAAGGCCGGGGAGGACACCCGGGGCATCCCGGTGTTGATCCTGACCGCCCTGTCGGGGGAGACCGACCGCATCATCGGCTTTGAAATCGGGGCCGATGACTACCTGACCAAGCCCTTCAGCCCCCGGGAGCTGGCTCTCAGGGTGCAGGCCATCTTGCGCCGGGGCCAGGAGCCCGCCGCCCACACCGGCCATCTGGAGATGGCCGGGCTGGATATAGACCCCGAGCGCCACCTGGCCCGGGCCGGAGACAGCGAGCTGGACCTTACCGCCACCGAGTTCAAGCTGCTGCACTACCTGGCCGCCCACGCCGGCAAGGTGCAGACCCGCGAAATACTGCTATCCCAGGTATGGGGCTATGTCTACGAGGGTTACGCCCGCACCGTGGACACCCACATCCGCCGTTTGCGCAAAAAGCTGGGGCCCTTTGCCGAGTGCATCGAAACGGTGCGCGGCATCGGCTACCGCTTCCGGGAAGACCGTTGAAACCGCGCCTATCCTTCCAAGGCTGGATCTTGGGGGGCTGCCTGGTGGTGGTGGTCTGCACCCTGGTATTCGTGGCCGTGGTCATGGAGCGCTCCCTTAGCAGCCACATGCTGGAGTTGGTGCGCTCCTCCATGCAGCGCGAGATCCTCACCGTGCGCGAGGTGGTGCGCGACCGCTGGCGGCCGGGCGAGGGCATACCCGCCGCCGACCGTCTGGCCGACGAGTTGGGGCGCATCGTGGGGTCCCGGGTGACTCTCATCACCCCCCAAGGCAAGGTGTTGGGCGACAGCCGGATGCCCCAGGGCGAAGTGCCGGGCATGGTCAACCACGCCGACCGCCCCGAGATCGTCCAGGCCATGGCCCAAGGCGAGGGCTCGGCGGTGCGCTACAGCTCCACCCTGGGGTTTGATTTGATGTACACCGCCCTGCGCCTGGACGGCCCGAACGGCCAAAAGCTCCTGGTGCGCCTGGCCCTGCCGCTCAGCCAAGTGCAGCAGGCCCTCAGCCGCACCCGGGGCCTGGTGCTCTGGGCGATGTTTCTGGGAGTGCTGTTGTCCATCGGAGTGGCCTATCTGGTGGCCCGCGGCATCAGCCGCCCGGTGCAGCAGCTCACCCGCACCGCGGCCAGCATCGCCGCCGGCGATCTTTCCCGCCGCTTCACCCGTTACCCCCGCCATGAGATCGGCGAGTTGGGCCGGGCATTCGACCAGATGGCCGACAACCTGCAAAGCACCATAGATGACATCACCCAATCCCGGGACCGCCTGGAGGCCATCCTGCGGGGCATGGTGGAGGGAGTGCTGGTCATAGACAACGACGGCTACGTGCTCTTGGCCAACCAGGCCCTGATGAAGATGCTGGAGCTCAAGGCGGTGCCCCCGGGACGTCTACCCTCGGAGATAATGCGCAACGCCGACCTGCTCGAGGCCCTGGACGAGGCCCGGGCGGGGCGGGAATACGTGTGGCGGGAGATCAAGACACTGGGCGCCACTCCCCGCCATCTGGAGGCCCACGTGGTGCGCATAAGCGGCGAGGCCTCCGGGCCGGGCATGGTCTGCGTGCTGCACGACATCACCGAGCGCAAGCGTCTGGAGAAAACGCGGCGGGACTTGGTGGCCAACGTGTCCCACGAGCTGCGCACCCCGCTCACCGCAGTGCGCGGCGCGGCGGAAACCCTGCTGGACGGCGCCCTGGACAGCCCCCAATACGCCCGCCACTTCGCCGAGCTTATCCTGCGCCAAAGCCACCGGCTGGAGCGGCTGGTGCAAGACCTGATGGAATTGGCCCGCCTGGAATCCGGCGAATCACCCCCCCGCCCGCGCCCCATCAACGCGGCGGAGTTGACCGATTCGGTGATGGAAGCGGTTACCGATCTGGCCCAGGCTCAAAATACGGAGTTGGAGCGCCGCCTGCCCCGGGAGCCCCTGGTCTTTGCCGCCGACGCCCGCCAGGTGGAGCAGGCGGTCTTGAATCTGCTGGACAACGCCATCAAATACACCGGCCAGGCAGGCCGCGTGACCCTGGCCATGGAGGCCCGGGACCAGGAGGTGATTATCAGCGTCAGCGACACCGGCCCGGGCATCGCCGCCGAGTATTTGCCCCGGCTTTTCGAGCGCTTTTTCCGGGTGGACACCAACCGCTCTCGTGAGATGGGGGGCACCGGGTTGGGATTGGCCATTGTCAAACACATCGCCCAAGTGCATCATGGCCGGGTGGAGGTGGACAGCGCCCCGGGCCGGGGCAGCACCTTCCGGCTGATACTTCCCTTGGTCAATTTGGGGGGCCCATGACCCCGAACAATGGGGTCGAGCCATGCTCTCGTCCTTGAACATCGGCATAATCCGCGACGAGCGCTTTCTGCGCCACCAGACCGGGCTGTCCCATCCCGAAAGCCCCCAGCGCCTGGCCGTGGTCCACCGCATGCTGGACTACGACTTCGCCGCCACCTACCTGGAGCGCCCGGCCGAGCCCGCCACCCTGGAGCAGGTGGAAGCCCTGCACACTCCCGACTACATCCGGATGGTCATAGCCACCGCCCGGCGGCGCTTCACCAACCTGGCCGCCGACACCACCGCCAGCTCCGAGAGCTGCTTCACCGCCTTCTTGGCCGCCGGGGCCTGTATTAGCGGGGCCCGGGAGCTCCTGGCCGGCGACTACCAGGCCGCCCTGGCCCTGGTGCGCCCTCCCGGCCACCACGCCCAGCCCGCCAAGGCAGAGGGCTTTTGCATCCTCAACAACCTGGGCATAACGGCCCTGGAGCTGCTGCGCCAAGGGCTGAAGCGCATCCTCATCGTGGACTGGGACCTGCACCACGGCAACGGCCTGCAAAAGGTTTTTTACAACTCGCCCGAGGTGTTTTATTTCTCCAGCCACCACCTGCAGTCCTATCCCCACACCGGCGACTGGGAGGATACCGGGGCCGGGGCTGGAGAAGGCTACACCCTGAACCTTTGCCTGCCGCCCGGCGCGGACGACAACGACGTGGTGGAGCTGTACCGCCAGCTGCTGCCCCCGGTGGTGGAGCGCTACCGGCCCCAAATTATTTTGGTGGCCGCCGGATTCGACGCCCACCGGGACGACCCCCTGAGCAACCTGAGCATGAGCGCGGCGGGCTTCGGCGCCCTGAGCGGGCTTCTGGCCGACCTGGGCCCCAAGGGCTGCGGGGCTCCCTTGCTGTTGGCCTTGGAGGGCGGCTACGATCCCGTCGATCTGGCCGAGTGCCTACGCCAAGTGCTCCTGTCCTGGCAAGGCGAACCCACCATGCTGGAGCGCGCCTCCAGCCAGCGGGGGGCCGAGTGGGCCGACCGGGCCAGGGCGGTGCATCGCCGCCATGGAATCTGGACCGATTAAGTTATGGAACGAGCCCGCATAGCCAGCCGCCAGGAGGGGGCCAACCTTCCCGATTACACCGCGGCGCGGCGTCACTTCTCCTGGAGCCAGTGCGCGAGCGAGTTTTCATGGAGCCAAAGCGGCCAGATCAACATCGCCTTTGAGGCCATCGACCGCTGGGCCTTGGGGGCCAAGGCCGGCCACACCGCGCTCATCTACGCCCAAGGCGGCGATTCCCAGACCATAAGTTTTCGCCACCTGCACCGGGAGTCCTGCCGCCTGGCCAACCTGCTGGCCTCCCTGGGCCTGGAGCAAGGCCAAAGCCTGGCCATTTTCCTGCCCGCCGCGCCGGAAATTTTTTTCGCCCAGGCCGCCTGCGCCCGTTTGGGAGTGGCCTACTGCTGCCTCTCGCCCCACCTCACCCGTGACCAGCTCAGGCAGCAACTGGCCAGCCTTGCCCCCGCCGCCGTGATCACCGATCCGGTCCTGAGCCAGCGCCTGCCCTGGGGATTCCGGCCTGCCGGCACCAAGGTGCTCTACACCAGCGAGCCGGCGGGGGGCATGGACCCCGGCGACCTGTGCCTGCCCGAAGCCATGCGGGGCCAGCCCACGGAGCATGAGCCGTGTTGGGTGGGAGCGGAGCACCCGCTGTTCATCACCTTTGCCAACTTACCCGAAGGCCCGGCCAAGGGGGTGGTGCATACCCACGGCGACATGGCCGGGCAGCTGATGAGCGCCCGCTGGGTGCTGGACCTCAAGGAGCACTCGGTGCTCTGGTGCGATCTGGAGCCATGGGGGATTGCCTCCATGGTCTACGGCGCCTGGGCCCCCTGGCTCTGCGGGGTCACCTCCCTGGCCCAGGCCGCCCCCATGGTCGCCTCAACCTGGTACCACACCCTGGAAGCCTTCGGGATTACCACCCTCTACACCAGCCCGGAGCGCCTGCGCCTATTGGCGGGGGCCGGCGACGATCTGCCCGGCCGCTACGACCTTAGCAGACTGGAGCATTTGGCCACCTTGGGCGAACCCCTGGGCGCCAAGCTGTTCTTCTGGACCCGCAACCAGCTGGGCCTGCCGCCCCATGACACCTGGTGGTCGGCCTTCACCGGCATCATCGCCCTGGCCAACCTGCCCAGCTTGGACATTCGCCTGGCCTCCTGCGGCAAGCCTTTGCCGGGCATCGAGGCGGCGGTGGTGGACGGCCAGGGACGGCCCCAACCCCTGCTCACCCTGGGCCAGCTGTCCCTGCGGCCGGACTGGCCCGGCCTGGCCGGCGGGTTCTGGGACAGGGGGCGCATGGTTCCCCTGGAACAAGACCCCAACCAGTGGCTGCGCACCGGAGACCTGGCCCTCACCGACGAGGACGGCTATTTTTACGTGCAGGGAAGGGCGGACGACCTTATTCGCGTCCAGGATCACATGGTGGGGCCTTATGAGATGGAGCAGCTGCTCCTGGACCGGCCGGCGGTGGAGCAGGCCGCGGTGATCGCCCGGCCAGGGCCGGAGAACCGCCCGGTGTTCAAGGCCTTCGTGGTGCTGGCACCGGGACGGGTCCCCAGCACCAGCCTGCGCCGGGAGCTTTTGGAAGACACTCGCTCCCGTCTGGCCCCCCTCACCCCCCTGGCCGACCTGGAGTTCGTGGAGGCACTTCCCCGCAACGCCTCCGGACGGCTGCTGCGCCGGGCCCTGAGGGCGGCGGACCTGGGCCTGCCCCTGGGCGACACCAGCCGCATGGAGTGATTCTCAACTGAGGGGGTTGAAGGGATCGCCTTGGGCCAGGCGCTCGCCAAGGGCCTGTTGTGACTCTTCCCGGGGCACCTGCCCTTCCAGTGTGGCGCTGACCACCACCTCGCCGCGCTGGTTGGTGTAGAGGGCCTTGGCCTTGGCCCAGCCCCGCTCCTCCACCGAGGTCACGGTGACCGTGCAGGTGATGGTGTCGCCGAAAAACACCGGCCGCTGGAAGCAGAAGTTCATGCCCGTGGCCAGCCAGGCCAGCTGCCCCCCCACTTGGCAGACCATGCCCGCCGTGAGCAGCCCGTGCAAAATCAGCTGGGGAAAGCCCTTGATCCGGGCGAAATCCTCGTCGTAATGCACCGGGTTGTAGTCCTTGGTGAGGTGACCGAAGGCCTCGGTCTCTTCCCGGCTGAAGGTGCGGGTGACGGTAAAGACGTCACCAGTTTGGAGGCCCTGGACGGCTCTTTCGCGCATGCTGCTCACTTTCTCTCCTTGGGTAAGGGCTGGCCTGTCCATATTAGCCACGCCCGGGCGGCGGGGCAATCCCCCGCATTGTCCGAGCCGCCTTATCGGGATTACCTATTTCAAATAGTCTTTATTGTCGGATAATAGAATGTATAGGCAGCCGCCGGGAGGGAGTCCGCCTGCATGGCCGTCCACCGCAAATGCATTCTGGTTCTCTTGGACGGCTTGGCCGACCGCGCCCAGGCCTCCCTGGGGGGTCTTACCCCCTTGCAGGCGGCGGCCACTCCCACCCTGGACCGGCTGGCCGCCCATGGCGCTTGCGGCCATTTCCATGCCCTGGCCCCCGGCCAAGCCCTTCCCAGCGAGGCGGCCCACTTTTTCATGATGGGATACGCCCCCCAGGAGTTTCCCGGGCGGGGCTATCTGGAGGCCCTGGGCGAAGAGATGGCCTTCGGCCCCGAGGATATCCTCCTGCTGGCCCATCTGGCCCGCTGCCGCCGAGATGGGGGTCAGCTGGTGCTGCTGGAGAAAAAGCCGCCCCTGCCAGGGGAGTATGCCCGGGAGTTCTTCAAGGCGGCCCACCATTATAGCGGCCCGCACGGTTCGGCCCGCCTGGAGCGCAGCAGAGGCTCCAGCGGAGTTTTGGTCTTAAGCGGCGGGGCGCTGGCGGCCTCGATTACCGACAGCGACCCCATGTACCCCGGCCTGCCCCTCATGGAGCCGCTGCCCTGGGAGGGGGCCGAAGGCGACCCCGCCGCCCTTAATTCCTGCCGCCTGCTCAAGGCCTATCTGGCCTGGGCCCACCGCCGATTAGCCGCCCATCCCCTCAACGCCACCGCATCGGAGCCGGTGAACGCGGTCGTCACCCAGCGGGCGGGCCGCACGCCCCATCTGTCCACCCTGGAACAGCGCTGGGGCCTCAAGGCCCTCTCCATTTCCTCGGCCCCCATCTACCGGGGGGTGTTCCGGGCCCTGGGAGCCCAGGCCGTGGTGGTGCCCGAGGCGCAGGACCCTGGTCAAGACCTGGCCGCCAAGCTGGCCCTGGCCGGGGAGCGGCTGGAGGAGTTCGACCTGATCCACGTGCATAGCAAGGCCCCGGACGAGGCGGGCCACGCCAAGGACCCCCAGCTCAAGCGGGAGGTGATCTCCTCCCTGGACGCGGGGCTGGCCCGGGGTTTGGAGCACCTGGCCGGACGCGAGGTGCTGCTGGTGGTCACCGGCGACCACGCCACCGCCTGCTCCGGGGACATGGTGCACTCGGGCGAGCCCTCCCCCCTGCTGCTCTGGGGGCCGGGAGTGTGGCGCGACCAGACCCTGGGTTTCGACGAGGCCCGCTGCGCCCAGGGGGCCCTGGGCCTGCTCAGGGGTCCGGAGCTGATGCATACCATCTTGAACGGCCTGGACCGGGGCAAGCTTTGGGGCCTGCGCGACAACCCCCGCGACCTGCCCTATTACCCCGCCCCCCGCCAACCCCTGGTTCTAGAGGATTGAGGAGCCGCCGTGGACTCCAGTTGCGAGCAAGTATTCCTTAACAAGCCGGAGACATTGCCCCAGCCCCCCGCCTGGATGCTGCCCCCGGAGGAGGTGGAGCGCCTGCGGCAAGCCCCTGGTTTGGCCATCGTGGAGTTGGCCGGGCGCGACAGCGTGGCCGCGGCCCTCAAGGCGGTGGAGGAACGCGGGCTCAAGACCCTGGTGCCCACCTATGTCTACACCGGCAGCGAACACGGCCAGTGGGGCGAGGTGCCCCAGGCCTGGCGGCGCCTGAGCGGCCGCCTGCCCGCCGGGGTGGAGCTCACCCCCTTGCTGGTGATGGGTTCGCCACGCTTTTGGCGGGCCCTGAACGGACGCCACTTGCAGGAACTGTCCCGCCGCTTCGGCTTCAGCCCGGTGTGCCCCGGTTGCCACCTGTACCTTCACGCGGCGCGCATACCCCTGGCCCGGCGCCTGGGCAATGCCCCGGTGGTGGCCGGCGAGCGCCTCAGCCACGACGGGCGGGAAAAGCTCAACCAGGTGGCCTCGGCCCAGGACGCCTACCAGGAACTTTACCGCCGCTTCGGCCAGGAGCTGATGCTGCCCCTGGCCGGGATAATCCGGGGCCGGGAGGTGGAGAACATACTAGGCCTGCCCTGGCCCGAAGGCGCTGGTCAACTGGGCTGCGTGTTCAGCGGCAACTATCTGGAGACCGACGGCTCCCTGGCCGTTCCCCCCCGGAGCCTGCGCGCCTATTTCGACAGCTTCGCCCTGCCCTTGGCCGTACAGGTGGTGGAAGCCTACTTGCGGGGAGAGCCGCCGGAGTACTTGACGCTTGCCCGGCGGCTCTTGTCCGCCTGAGTGGTTGAAGCCCTTGGCAGCGCGCCGCTGCTTATACTAAGCTGTAAGCAGGCAGACCCCAGGCAAGCTCACCTTTAGCCGGAATCAGCCAGTGCCCCGAGATAACCGCACCCCACGCCCCTCCTCCGTGCCCGCCCCCCCGGGCCAGGGCCTGGATCAGCAGGCGGCCATAAAGAACGTGGTGGCCTCCATGAGTGATGGGCTCATGGTCATCAACCAGGACGGGGAGATCGTTTTCACCAACCCCGCCCTCACCGGCATCCTGGACCTGTTGCCCGACCAGATGCTGGGCCGGGGATGGGCCGAGTTGTTTTTCAAAGATCCGGCCAACCGCGAGTTCAACCAGATCATCGTGGACATCATCACCGAAAGCATTTACCACTACAACAAGCAGGTCACCTACAAGGTGCCCGCGGGCGGAACCAAGGACCTGATCATAACCACCGCCCTGCTCCCCAGCGAGGAAGACGGCAAGGAGGTGGGCGGGGTGCTGGTGATGTTCAAGGACGTCAGCGAGCTGACCCAGATGCACCGCCGCTCCCGAGAGCTGCTGCGCCAGTCCCGCCGGCTGTTCCAGGAGAAGTTGGAGGGATTGGACCGCCTGGCCCGGGCCGTGGCCCACGAGATAAGAAACCCCGTGACCACCATCGGCGGCCTGGCCGGACGCCTGCTAGCCGACAAGCCGCCGGAGAGCCGCGACGCCCGCTATCTTCAGCGCATCTTGGACGGCACCGCCCGCCTGGAACGTATGGTGGAGGAGGTGCGGATCTACGCCGACCTGCCCGCGCCGGTGCGACGGCCTGCCAACCTGGCCGAATGGCTGGGCAAGGTGGTGGCCCCCTTCCGTAGCCTGGCCAAGAAACAGGGAGTGCGCCTTAGCCTGAGCGGCGCGGGCAAGGGGCATCAAGCCGCCGAGGCCATGATCGACCCTCCCCTGCTGGCCAAGGTGCTGGAGATTATCCTAACCAACGCTCTTGAAGCCATGCCCCAGGGCGGTCAGCTCAAGGTGGGGCTGATGTGCGACAGCGTCAGCGGGGTGATCGCGGTGAGCGACACGGGCAAGGGCATGAGCCCGGCGGACCTGCCCTATGTCTTTGACCCCTTCTTCACCACCAAGGCCGACGCGGTGGGCATGAGCTTGGCCATAGCCAAGCGCATCGCCTTGGAGCACCAGGGTGATATCACCGTGGCCAGCCGCCCGGGCTGCGGCACCACTTTCACCTTGACCATCCCCCAGGATGGGGGCCTGGGCGGGGAGTTGGACACGGAGGCCCAAAGCCGGCCTCCGGAGATGAAGTAGGGCTACAGGCCCAAGAAGGCCTGGCGCACCTCGTCGGAGGCCAGGAGTTCCCGGGCGGGCCCTTGCTTGCGTATCTGGCCGGTTTGCAGAATGTAGGCCCAGTCGGACAGCTCCAAGGCCTCCAGCACGTTCTGCTCCACCAACAGCACCGTGGTATCGCCCTCGCGCTGCAGGCGGCGCACCGTCTCGAAAACCTCGGAGACCATGAGGGGAGCCAGGCCCAGGCTGGGCTCGTCGAGCATAAGAAGCTTGGGGCTGCTCATCAAGCCGCGCCCGATGGCCGCCATCTGCTGCTCGCCCCCGCTCATGGAACCCACCGCCTGGCGTTTGCGCTCGGCCAACCGGGGAAAAAGCTCGAAGACGTACTCCAGGTTGCGCCGTTTCGACGCCTCATCGCTTACGGTGTAGGCCCCCAGCATGAGATTTTCCTCCACGCTCAGGGGCCCGAATAGCCGCCGGCCCTCGGGCACGTAGATGATCCCCAGCCGGACTATCTCCTCGGTGCGCAGCCGGTCGATGCGCTGGCCATTGAAAAGGATTTGACCCGCTGAAAGCTTAATCGCGCCCATGATGGCCTTGAGCAGGGTGCTCTTGCCCGCACCGTTGGCCCCCACCACGCCCACGGTCTGGTTTTGCTCCACTTTCATGGACAGGTCGCGCATCACCGGAAGGCCGGAATAGCGGACGGTGATGCCCTTTACCTCAAGCATCGCCGCCCTCCTTTTGCCGCTTGACGTAGTGGTCGCCCAGATAGGCGCGCACCACCTCGGGGTCCTTGACCACCTGGGCGGGTTCGCCCTCGGCGATCTTCTGGCCGCTCTCCAGGACAATCACGCGATGGCTCAACTTCATGACCATCTCCAACACGTGCTCGGTGAGCAGCAGGGCCACCCCCCTTTCGGTGTGGATGCGCTGGAGCAGAGCGATGAGTCCGTCGATCTCCGAGGGGTTGAGCCCGGCCCCCACCTCATCCAGCAAAAGCAGCTTGGGGTCGCTGGCCAGGGCGGTGGCCAGGGCCACCCGCTTTTGGGCGGCCACGGGCAACTCGGTCATCATCTCCCCCGCGGTTTCCGCGATGCCCAGGAACTCCATGACCTCCAGGGCCGCCCGGCGGGCCGAACCCCGGGAGCCGGTGCGCATGAACGAGCCCACCATCACGTTTTCCACCACCTTGAGGTCGCCCGAGGCCTGAAATATCTGAAAGGTGCGGGCCAGCCCCATACGGGCCACCTGGAAGTCCCTTAGCGGTGTTATGTCCTGGCCGTCGAAAACCACCGTGCCCGAGGTGACCGGATAGAATCCGGCGATGCAATTGAACAGGGTGGTCTTGCCCGCACCGTTGGGTCCGATGAGGCCCACCACCTCGTCTTGATCCACATCAAAGGAGACATCCCGGTTGGCCACCAGGCCCCCGAAGTGCTTGCTTACATTGTTTATCCGCAAAAGCGCCATGCCACTCACCTCCGCCGCGCCCGCATCGCTTCCACGATGCCGTACACGCCGCGCGGCTGGGCCGCGGCGATGAACATGATGATCATCCCGTACAGGGCCAGGTCTATACCCGCGAACCCGGCCTGGCCTCCCAACCAGGAGCCCAGGTAGTTCTTCATGGGCACCAGGATGGCCGCCCCGATGATGGGCCCCCACATGGAGCCCGCCCCGCCCAGCATGGCCATCATGGCGATCAGCACCGAAAGGTCCAGGCTCATGGTGTCTTCAGGTTCGATGTTGAAGTTGTAGCAGGCGTGGAACGAGCCCACCATGGCCACGTAGGCCGTGGCCACGGCATAGGCCTTGATCTTGGACCAATGCACGTCTATGCCCAGGCTGCGGGCCACGTGCTCGTTGTCCTTGATGGCCCTGAGCTGGTAGCCCAGGCGCGAGTGGCGGAACCCGTTCATGTATATAAAGCCGATGAGGAACATGCCCAGGATGACGTAGTAGTAATAATAGTCTTCCCGAAACTGGAGGTAGAGCCAGTTGGGAAAATCCCCCTTCAGCGGGATTTCCAGGCCCCTGGCCCCGCCCACGAAGTTCCAAACCTCGAACAAGTCCTTGAGCACCAGGCTGGTGGCGATGGTGGCGATGGTGAAGTAGTGGCCCTTGAGCCGGAACAGGGGGTAGCCGATGATGAAGGACCAGCCCACGGCCAAAGCCATGCCCACGGGCATGGAGAACCAAAAGGGCACGTCCCAGCGGATCATCATAACCGCAGTGGTGTAGGCCCCTATGCCCACGTATTGGGCCTTGCCCAGGTCCACCTGCCCGCCATAGCCCCCGATGAGGTTCCAGCCCATGCCGTAGAGGCTGAACATCAGGAACTGGATCATGGTGGCCATGCCGAAGCTGGAGTGGGGCATAAGGGGAAAGGAGAGCAAAAAGGCCAACACAACGGCGGCCAACCCCAGCTCATTGCGGGGCATGTCTCCGAAATCGAAGGCGTTCTTTACTGCTTCCATCCGAAGAGCCCCTGTGGCCGCAAGACCATAATCAAGAAGTAGATGGCGTAGACCATGGTGTATTTGAAGCTGTGGATGTCCAGGCCCCTGAGGCCCACCGCGTCAATGGAGCGCAGGATGGCGTCCCAAACCGGCGGCAGGTTTACGATGAGGCCGATGAGGATGCCCGCCACCAATGCCCCGCGCACGCTGCCGAAGCCGCCCAGGGCCACGGTGGCGAAGGCGATCATGGTGAACAAGAGGCCCACCCCCGGATCCACCGGCCAGAAGTTCACCAACAGCCCGCCGGCCACCCCCACCGAAGCGCCGCCCACGGCCCAGGCCAGGGCGTTCATCAATTCGGTGGATATGCCCATGTAGCGCGCCCCTTCGGCGTCCAGGCTGGTGGCGGTGAGGGCCTTGCCCACCTTGGTGCGGTTTATGAGCCACCACACCACCGCGAAGCTCAACAAGCTGAGCACCGCCACCGCCAGCTTGGTGGACTCCA
>Ga0180009_10003152_pt1 | contig 18955 bp, 15 predicted proteins | sample OS_PC_MetaG_FD_123537 | JGI IMG/M metagenome (GOLD analysis project Ga0180009, IMG submission 123537) | Groundwater microbial communities from the Aspo Hard Rock Laboratory (HRL) deep subsurface site, Sweden - OS_PC_MetaG | ecosystem: Environmental > Aquatic > Deep subsurface > Groundwater...
CCCGTCCTGCACGCGGCTTTCTGGAACCATGGCCTGACACCTCCCCATGTTTTTCTAAAACATGTAGCATAGTCAGGCATTGATGTCAACCATATAATTAATTATGTATCGTTGTAGGGTTAAGATATCGAACATTTCCAACACTTGGCGTAGCTTATCTCGAAAGTACTGCCCACTATCTTCCACATAAAGACGCCGGTAGTCGGCCGAAGTAAGCACAATTTCATCAGGGTGATTAAGGTCAGAGTGTAACTTCTGAATAAGGTGGCTAACCCCATCACGGATAGAGTAGAAGTCTTCCTGACGGTTCCTTATCAAGGTGAAGTGCTCACCTAATTGCGCAAGATAGGATACTATCTCATCATCATAGTTTGTCGTCAGGTAACAAGCGAAAGGCCATTTGCTTATTAATTCATAAAGAACCCCCTTGTTCCGGACCATAGGAATCAACAGTTTTTTGATCAAATCAACCAGCCTAAAACGATCACCAAGATCGACCTCTGCCTGTCGGAAAAACTCAGGAAATTTCTTCTGTTGAAGATATTTCTCGTATGAGGCAGCGTCCTTAACGAGGCCCCTCTTCGAAAGCTCAGTATATGTCTGCTCAGCCAGGCGGCGCCAGGAAGGGTACCCTACTTCACAAGAAGGACCCGACCCCACCAAAGCAAAGCATCGTCTGCTGTTTATCAACCTCAAGAGTCGTGCATCTATCATGTCATTCCTCCCCCGTGCGCGTGAGCGCTTGGTCGTACCACATGAGGAGCTTTGGGTCCTCTTGGAGGACGTTCTCAGGGACCTTGCGCGCTACGGCGATGATGGTGGCGTAGTCGCGCTCCTGCCAGGCATTCTTGAACCCGGCGCGGACGGCCTCGAGGCGGAAGACCTTTAGTAGCCTCTGCTTCGCCTGCCGATAGTCCTCGAACTCCCGCAGTAGGGCCCGCTCGCGCAGCTTCTCCAGGTCACCTCCCTTGTTTGGGTCGGGCACGTACCAGCGATCCTTGCCCTTGGCGCGGAGGCTCTCGTTGTCCTTGGGCAAGTTGCGCAGATCCTTGAAATTGGTGGATAGGTAACTGTGAATCTGGCTTGGCACCTCGCCCTTGCCATCGTAGCGCAGGAGGTTTTGCTCCAGTAATTCGGAAAGTTCCAGCGGCTTTTCGTGTTTTTGCCAGCCTCCAATCGCCTTGAGAAATTGAGGGTGTATTTCCTGGAATGTCTGAGGTTTATTCTTTAAGATTTGTCGCAGCCATAATATCGAGGAATGCTCGTCAGAAGGTGCCAATTCCAGCTGCAGGACCTCCTTCACAGTCATGCGTTTCTTGTCGTACTCAGCCACCTGCTCGGGTAGAAAGTACATGCCATCCCGCTCAGGAAAACGTTGGGCCAAACCCTGATAGAATTCTGCTGCTGACAATGGCACAGTCACCCCCCGCTGGACGTGAAAAGCCACCATGCGGTCGAATAGCAGGTAGTTCTGCCGCTCGGCGATGACCTCGGCCTGGCCATCCTTTGAGACGAAGACCGGAAGCTGGTTCAGGTGCGTGCGGACAAAGTCCCAGACGCCTTCCTCCGTGCCAGCTTCTAACGCGAATCGTGTTTCAAGGCCCCCGTTGGGTTTATAAGCGGAGATAGCAAGATCTTGCCGGGCAGCGGTCGCCGTGGTGTAGCCCAAGATTGATCCTTGCTTCTTATCAAGGGTGCGTACATCAGCGACTACAAATCCAGCGGCACCCAACGCATTCTGAAGAGCGTTCCAAACAGCATTGCTCGTGTTCGAAAACTCAACTGTTATCCATCGGCCAGGCTTCAGGACACGGTAGTACTCGGAGAATCCCGCCTTCATCAGGGCTTCATATTCGAACAGCCCTTTGTGCTGTGCACTATTGCTTATCGCCTCCAAGGTATTGTCAGTACAGACTTTGAGCCACGCTTCCCAAACAAAGTTAAGCTCGGAATACATCTTGTTCCCACCAAACGGAGGATCCGTAAATACATAATCGATACTGTTATCCGGAATCCTGATATCCGTAGCTGATGCCGTAGAAATTGCTGGCAGGAATGCTGATGCTGCCGTTACTTGGACGGCGACGTGTCGCGATTCGATCTGCGACCAAATTGATACTTCACTGTGGATAGAGGGACAGTAAAGTGTGCCAGAGCGTTCCTTTCCAACCCACCCGCCGCGAGCTTCTCCTTTCTTAGCCGCAAAATAGTTGCTCATTAGGGGCGCGCACAACAGCGAGGATTTGTACATCATGCTGGTCAGCATGAATTTCGTTCGTAACGAGTTCGCTTGCGCCCAGGCGCAGGCCAACGCAGCAAGATTACGTCGTGTGAAGAAGTGATGAATATGCGTCAAGCCAATATCATCGTTTCGACGCGTTTCTTCTCCTGCTGGCATTCTGTCGGTAGGAATCCAATGTGGGATTTCATACTCTTCAATCTTGTTGATGAGCTCTAGATCTGCCTGCTCAGGCACCTTCTCATATCTCTTTCCGTCATGTTCGTAGAGAATGAGCACTGGTACTTGCTTGAACTGCTTTACCGGATTCTGCAGGTGCTTGTCATATTTGGTGACCCATGCGCGGTCCAATCGACGCTTTGTCGATGTCGCATCACAATGGGGGCACTTGATATCGTCTGTTATGGTGCTAGCCTCCAAATCTACGGCGGCGTCCCAGAAAATGATCTCTCCACCACATTCCGGGCAAACAAAGACGTCTGACCAAAGAGTGCAGAACATGCGTCCTCCTTGGCTTCGGCCATGCCGTGTCTCGTGCATCCATCCGCACTCGTCGTCAACGGCCTTACGTATTCGCTTTACCTCTCGCTCGAACTCAGCAGGCACGAAGGGTAGGTTGAAATTAGCAGCGAGGAACGTAGCGGCCGGGCAAATATCGCCTGTAATTACATGTCGAGTTCCGGCTCCTCGAAAACCGTTATCGTCCTCTGCCTGGAAGCCTTCATGTCTATGATTGACAATATCAATGTCGGTTAGTGTTTTGGGGTCCGCGCAAAGCTGCCCCGCCACCGCAGTCATTCCTGTGCCTCCAAACGCATCCAGGACAATGTCGCCCGGGTAAGTAAAATGGAGAATCAACTTGGCGATGATTTGATGCGGGACCTTTGTCGCATAGGAGTGAGCATTAACGAATGGGTTGTTGCGCGTTGCAGCCAGCTTTCCCGCGTAGGGTTTCGCTGAATATGACTCTGATGGGTCGTAGGGCTTGCCGTAGTGCTTGATGAAATCCGCGATGAATGGGTTCGGGCAGGCGGTGTAGTATGGCGGGTCGGACAGCGCCAGGATGTCCTCATCCAAGCCGATGGGAAAGCCTTCGATCGTTCGAAACTCCGGGTCCTTTAGTTTCTCGCGCAGCTTCTCCAGAAAGTAATTTCGCCGCTCCTCGTCATTAGGGAAGGTCATCCCCAGGCATTCCACCGGCTTGTTTTTTTCTGCCCGGAGTTTTTCCTCATATGATTGTTCAAACATGTCCCTTTGATCATCGGCAAACAACTTTTCCGATGGCCGGACCGTTTGTTTACGCCTTGTCATTCTTGCTTGCCTTCTCCTCGACGTTCTCAGTGATCAAGTCTCCGCTGCTCGATTTTAGTCGAGTTTCTACGCACGTTATGCGCGGCGAGTGAAAATGCACGCGGCACGGAAGCAGGGACGGCTATACACGCGTGCATAGGCGAAAACACGTGTGTATTGACTATGCCTTGCGTGTATAGAACGCATGCCGTGTGACGCCACGGCGCATGATTTTCTAAGAGTTTTTGGCCAGGCGCATATATTAGCGCTTCCGCTCATATCGCTCATAAAACGCCACTTTGCCCCGTTACGTTATCCTTTTCTATAACCATGAGGGCTAAATCACCACTCTTTTATACTCTTATTATTCCTTTCCCTGTCTGCCAGCATCTGCGATATATCGGCGGCCCTTCTCAGTCAGGCGATATTTCTGCTTGCTGCTTCGAGGTTTGCCGGGGATCGTCATCTCAACCAGTCCTTCTTCTAATAACGGATTTAATACTTGATGCCGGAACTTGGTGCGGTCAGTTCGGCCGGTGATGGCCATCAACTCCACCAATCCTTTGTCTTCCCGGGAGCTTAGGAGAATTTCAACTTGGTGCCGACTTAGTGCCGACTTGGTGCCGGGTTCGTCTTCGACTTGGTCCCGGCTTGGTGCCAACTTGGTCCCAGTACGGGCCTTTCGGATTTCTTCCGGAGGGGTGACTCGCGGGGCAAAGGTCAGAATCAACGACCCGGCTTGTTCGACCCAAGATGGCGCCGGATTCCCGTTTTCCGAGCACCAGTCGAGGATATTCAGAGTACCCATACCCCATTTCTCGATGATGCCAGCGCGATAGAAAACCCCCGCGATGATGGGATTCCAGGGGCGGGATTCGTGCGGTTGCACCAGCTTCTCCGGCGTCATCCCAAAATGGAGCGAGCCTGGATTGGCAATCTCGAGGTGTTCGTCGTACATGGCCACGGAAACTGCGCCCCCAGGAATGGAGTAATCCCGATGGCATAGGGCATTGGCCAGGGCTTCCCGAGTCGCTCTTGGAGGATAGAGCGGGCGGTCCTCCCGCACCATTTTCCCCGGCACGACGCGACCCGCGATGGGAACGTGATCCATGAGGAACGATTCTGCCCTTTTGAGGAGGGAGAAAGAATGCCCCCAGTACTCACGGTTGTCCGAGAAATCGCTGAGGCGGTTTGGACCCCGGAACCGGGCAACGCGAAGGCTGAGTTGTGGATAGAGAACTTTGAGACGGTCGGTCTTTCCGTAGAGCGCCACAGCAGCGTTGAGCAGCTTCCCGTCGTGAATGAGTTCCAACCCTTGTAGGATAGATCTTACGTCGCGCCGGGATGGGGGCTCCAACCGACCAAGCCGTATGGCATTTTCAAGTGTGGTGCGGATCTCTTCCTCATCGAGATCCCGAATGGACACCCCTTCGGCCACTGGCTCGTTCTCCCAGCGGCGGTTGGCGTGGAGGCGTTCGACGAGCCGTCGTTCGTACTCATCGCGGGGCATGACCCTGTTCGTCGGGCCATGCCGGAGATAGGGACGCCCATCGAAGGAATATGGGCTCCCGCCGCCGGGTACGGTTAATACGATAACGGAACTACCTTTCCTGAGGGTCACCGTTTCAATGTCCGGGAATGCCGGCGGCTCGACCTTCCGGAGTTCCGCAGTGATATCCTCAATCGTTTTGGCAACGACCTCTTGACCGATGAGTTCGCCCTTATCCGTAACGCCGAACAGGACAAAACCGCCGAGTCCATTGAGCATGGCGCACACAGCTTTCGCCGCCTCTGTTCGCTGTCCCGTCGAACGTTTGAACTCAAGGCGTTCCGATTCTCCCTCGGATACAATCTCTTTCAGTTCACGGATATTCATCTTGACAGTCTTTCTATTCCAGCACAATCCTTACCTTGCCCGACTCCTTGCCCTTGGTGAGCTGATCCAGGTAATCCTCAAACCGCTTTTTCATCTCCGCCGGAGTGGCCGGTGAGCCGCCCGCGAGCAGGGCCGCACGCAGGTCCTCCACCTTGACCGAGACCTTGGTGAGGCCAGAGAGCACCTCCTTGAGGGCGTGGATGAAGTCCTGGTTCAGTTCGTCTGGAAGGCCCCGCTTCTTGATAAACCCGTTCACGAGCTTCCGCGGCTCGGGCTTGAGCAGGGCCAGGTTCCCCTTCGTGGTCGGGTCATTCAGGTTCGTAAGCAGCGTCTGGGTCCAACCGTCCACCAGCTTGTCCAGCTCGCCGTCCAGGCTGCTAAGCATGGCTACAGCCGGGACTGCCGTGGATTCCACCGCGGGCTTGTAACCGCAGTGTGGGCAGACGGGCGAAGCATCTAAATCCTGGACGGTAAGCGCGAAACAGCTCTTAAGGCCCGCCAGCCGGTTCTGGAAATCGGTCAGATGCTGCCGCGGCATAAGGTCGATAATTGAAACTTTCTGGAGCACCTTCAGACGATCGTCACCCATAAGTCGGGCTTTCCGCTTATCTTCGTTCACACCCAGTCGCGCTTTACTATGCAGAGCAAGATAGGTCTGCACGTAGGCCTTCTTGAGGTCGGTCAATTTGCGCTGGGTATGCTGGCGGAAGGCCGAAGCACTGCGCTTGGCAGGATCAACAATCTGCCCGAGGACTTCTTCTCGGGCTGATTTCATTTTATTGAGCCATTCGTGCTCGGCCGGCAAAACCGCTTCGGCAGTGGAAAGGTATGATGCGGTGGCTCCCAGGTCGGCGGCCAGTTCCTGCAAGGATTCGATCTCTTTCAGAAACCTTAGCCCTTCGCGATGGCCGGTTACCTCCGGGGCGTCATAACGAAAGTTCTTGAGCTTGCCCGGGGAGGTGTAAGCCTGGAGCGATTCGAGGAAGGTTTTTGTTCCGTCCAGGGAGGATCGCAGCTTCTGGACCTCATTCTCGGCTAACAAGCTTCGGCCCCAGAAGAACAGGCCATTTTGTAGGATCTGCTGGACAAGCACCAGGCGGTTCACGGTCTCTGTGACCACTTTTTGCAACTGCTGAACTGGCTCTTCATTGGCCTGGGTGAGCTGTTGGGCCATGCCCGGCGTGAGACCGAGCAGTTCAAAGAGGGCCTTGAGTGCAGGGATGTTCCAATCTTTAGGCCGCTCAATGTGCTTGAACTGAGCCAGTTCGTTCAAAGCGGTCCCGGCCAGTTGCGGCAGGCTCGTAGCATCGAACTTCTTGCCTGGAATCGCCAGCACCACCTCGCCTGAATAGATCAGCGCAGCAAGTAGGACCACGGCCCACTCGGGCTCCAGCCGCACCGTTTGGGGGGCCAGGTAATCGACTCCGAGGACATCCTGGATCAGCTCGGAGCGGTTTACTACCTGACCATGCCCCTTCTTCTTTGTTATTTCCAGGATAAGCTTGGCATATCTCGATTTGTATGGATCGAGCCGTTCCCCGTCGAGAAGCTCCAATGCATCGAGCACAGCAGTGGCCTGTCTCGTGCGGATCTGCCCGGCAATAGCCCGCAGAGTATCTTGCGCAGCCTGAGCACGGTTGGCTCCGGTGATGAGCACCGAGAAAGCGGGATACTCGGGTGCCTGGTCCTGGAAGTGCGCACCGAGGCAGATGCCCGCGACGGTATTCACCAGGTCGTGGAAGTTTATGCGTTCATGAGAGCCGATTCCGGAAAGCTCCCGAATTGACGTACCCTTGGCCCACTCAGTCATGGTCTTGGCACGCCCCTGGTAAGTTACCTCGAAGGCGGTGATCATATTTTTCTGGAGCCATTGTACCAGGTCACGCAGGAAATGCGACGCCTTGGATTCATAGGTGGATTTGGCGTGCCCCGACGCGGTTGAAGCGAGATCAAGGGCAGCGGCATAGCTGCGGAGCGCCGTGCGGGAGGTTTCGTCCATATTTTTTAAATACAAGAATAGCTCATCGGGTTTCTTCTCGTCTTTGAAGTGCGGTTGATCAAAGGGCTGAATGAAGTAGATGTAGAAATCTCGTGGCGGAATTGCCGTGGACCGCTCGTTGGGGGCGCCGAAGAAGAGGTAGCCCTGACGGGCGGCCTTCCCCGCTCCAACCATTCGATTTCGTGCTCCCAGATCTTGTAGCCAGTAACGTAAGTATGATCAGTGCATTCCATCACCCGCTTGAGGGCTTCGTAGTAGTAGCGGTCAAGCTGGTCGGGGTCAAGGCTTTCGGCCCGCTTATCGATCAGGGCGTCGAAATCGTCGGTCTTCTTGAGGTCGAGGTAATACTGGCGGTTCTCCGGGTTTGAGGAAATGAATTGGCCGCTTACCGTCTTATGGATTTCCCGCAGGACGGTTTCCACCTGGGAGAGGAGGTCGTCGGCGGGGTCACCGCCCATATCCTCGATTCCGGGCTGGTACAGACAAAGGCTGTCCCGCAGCTCCTCCGCAGTTGCGCCCAGCGTGGCATAAATATCGCCTGTGGTGAGCCGATGGACCGACAAGGCGTGGATGAGCCGCAGCGCCATTGACTTATAGGCTGGTCGGGTGAAGGCCTGCTGGACGCGCGATTCGAGCACCTGGCTGCAGTCGATCACCGCCTTGATATCTGGCACGGAGCGGAAGGAAGGGTTCTCGCGCAGGGTGGTCCAGTAGCCGTCATAGGCGATAAGTCCCGGCCGGTCGCCCGGAACATCCTGGGTGATCAGCTTCTTCATGGCCACTGACAAGGTCTTGAGAACCTCTCGCTTTTCCACGGCTGTGACCCGCTCGAAGGTATCTATGTAGTCCGGATGCACCGGGAAAAGGCGCACGAACTCATCCATGCCTTCATTCATGCGCCCATAAAATTTGGCGAAGGGGGTCAGGTATTCTCGAATTTTTACATGCTGTTCGCCAGTCTTCTTGAGCAGGCGCTCGGCCACCACAAATTTGACATCCTTGCGGGCGATCAGGATTTGCTCGAAACGGTCCTTCACCCTGCGAATGCTATCGGCCACGAAGGAGAATCGGGGGCTGTCGAAAATCGCTTCTTGCACGCCGGCGATGAACCGGAAATGCAGATCCTTGCAGACTTCACCGATCTCACGGAGAAAGTTCAGGTCAAGGATAAGTTCATGATCTTTGCGTGTTCGCAGAAAATCGAGCAACTCGTCCACAACCAGTAGCAATCCATGGTCGGGGTATTCCTGGTGGAACGCGGTCATCATCTCCTCAAAGGCCCGCTTGTTGCTGGATATTTTGGCAGTCGATGGGAATGAATAGGTTACCCCGATAGCAGCCAGATGTTCCTCCAGTTCGGCCACGAGAATATCACGCAAGGACATCGTGGTCGCCCCGATTTCGGTCCGCACCACTTTGAAACGGCCACCAATTTTCTCCGCTTTTTTAGCGACATTGCTGTCATTCAAATAGGAACAGAGTTCCCTGTTCTCCGCCAATGCCGAGATCACCGACATTAGGTGAGATTTGCCTGTCCCGTAGTTTCCGACGACCAGAAGCCCCTTGTTGTCCATGAGCTGGTCAAACTGAAGCTGAGGAATGGCGATATTTACCACCTTCTCGGCCATTTCCTGGGAGATGACGTAGGTCTTGACAAGCTGCCGGGCGGCATCTGACTTATCGGCTTCCCGGAGTTGAATAATGGTTTCAATAGGATCAAATTGAATCAATTCTCCATATTTCATCTTCCCTGCTCCCTGCAGCCGTTATTCTTTATTATCAAAATATTGTTAGCCGGGTATCTTCTATACTCGGGGTGATCGGGCTTGGCATAGGTTATATACCCATTTATAAATGAGCCGTTCCAGGCGGCGATTATCGTTTTGTTTCGGGAAAGTCCCTGGAGAAGCCGCAAGGGGTCCTGTTTGAGGTGGGGGTCAAAAAGAATCTCGATGTTATCAATTAAGACCGCATCCCCAGAGATTGTGGCGACGATATCTCCCAAGAGGCGAGGAACCTGCAGAGCTCGTTGGCGCTCAGTCAAATCCAGCATCCGACGCGAAAGTTCCAGGTTGACGTTGATCAAAGGGACACCCGTGCGTTCCCCCACATCCTGGAGTGCAGTGGTTTTCCCCGCACCCGAAGGTGCGACGACCAGTATGAGCCGATGATAAAGCTCGGCCGCCTGGTTCATTTTGCTGATAATTTGATCAGAGAGAGGCTCCATTATACCCATCACCCCTGAATTGCGCGAAATCTTTGTAAGGCTTTATCCATGGGGGAGCCTGGTCACCTTTTGGCTCTCAAGATCTGGGGTCGGATCTTTCATTTTGACAATTTGGTCTCCACCCATGAGTCCCGAGTCTTAATTCTAAGGATAAAAAACACCCACAAAACCTCTCCTCACGCCAAGGCGCAAAGTACGTAAAGACGGTTCCACCGAAGATCCCACTATTATTTTATTAATCGAATACAGTAGGGTCAAAAAAATCTTAAGAGAGGGAAATAGCAGTCTAAAAATATCGCTTGGCGCTCTTTGCGTTTTGGTGTGACATTTGATCTGGAGGGCTAACTGATCACCGCGCATTCTTATTCCCCACTTTTTGGGAGGCCTGGATTTAAAATCCAGGGAATAGGTTGTAGGGGAAATTCGGTATTAACCGCATCATAGCAAAAACTATTGACAAGGTCAAAAGCTTAAAATCTCTTCTAACTCCTCCTTCTGGATCAATGACCTTGATTTTACGATTCATTTAAGGGTAATATAAACACTTTCTCACTTTCCCCTTTTACCCCATCGCGGATTGCCTTCCGGTATATATTGGCCAGGAAGGGAAAAATGAATACGCATATAGGAAAGGATGCTAAGCATGGAGATTAAAGAAATTTACCGAGTTGCTCGCGAAAAATTTAAGGGGGTATGCCGCGTCTGCCCCCGATGCAACGGCAGGGCCTGCGCCGGAGAAATGCCCGGCATGGGAGGTATTGGCACCGGCTCTTCATTTATGGCCAACTTCGACAGTCTTTCTCGCATCAAACTGAACCTGCGCACGATCCACGACGTCTCCGATCCCCAAATTGAATACGATTTTTTCGGGCGACGTTTGGAGATGCCCATACTGGTCGCTCCCCTGGCGGGCATGACCATCAATATGGGCAATGCCATGGAAGAAAAGGAATACCTTACTGCCATGGTCGCTGGCGGAAAAGAGGCCGGTTCCCTCACCTTTACGTGCGATGGCCCGAATCCCATGTTTTTTGACGCTGGAGTAGAGGTTTTAAGAAGGCACCAGGGTTGGGGGGTTCCGACCATCAAACCCCGGGAAGAGGAGGCTTTCCTGACCCGGGTCCAAAAAGCGGAAGAAAGCGGAGTGGTGGCGATTGCTTCCGACATCGATGCGGCAGGGATTATCCTCATGCGGCGTGCCGGTCAGCCAGCCGGCCCATGGCCGGTAAAAGATTGGGAGAGGAAAATTACCAAAACCAACCTGCCCGTCATCCTCAAGGGGATCATGACCGTCCAGGATGCCAAGCTGGCTGTCCAGGTTGGAGCGGCGGGGATCGTCGTGTCCAACCATGGAGGCCGGGTGCTGGATCATACTCCCGGCACGGCCGAGGTGTTACCCGCCATCGCCTCGGCGGTGAAAGGAAAAATTAAAATTTTAGTTGACGGAGGGGTACGCAGCGGGGTAGATGTGCTAAAAATGCTGGCCTTAGGCGCTGAGGCTGTTCTCGTAGGCCGGCCCCTGGCGGTGGCCGCTGTAGGAGGAGGCAAAGAAGGGGTAACCCTTCTGCTCAACCAATATGCCGACCAGTTACGGACGGCCATGCTCTATGCGGGTTGCCGATCTCTGGTCGATGTAACCACTTCAATTTTATATACCCCGGGAAAGGAGGTGAGGAGCAAACCGGTGAAAAGACGGGCCAATTAATTGAGAGGATGAAGATTCGGCCCTTGCTTTGTTGACTCTTTTGGCCAATCGCCTGGATCCTTAAATACCCAACCGGTTAAGATGATAGATAATTGGCCCGGGCAGGAAGAAAAAAGGTAATATTCAGAAAAAGGGAGAATCTAGGCCCAAAACTCCCGAACTGGGTAAGCAATCAAGCCAAAAGGTAAAAGACCTTCTAAAAATTCAGATGGTACCAGCTTGGCCATTTGGATAATAAACCTTGGGGCAAAAGGCTTATTCCCAATTTTGAACAAAACTTTTATCTTACTGAAGGAGGTAGAGATTATGAAAGCTAAAAAAACCATTGTGTTAATGATGGCCCTCGGTATGCTCTTTTCATTTAGTATCAGGGCCGTAAAGGCCGCCGATTATCCGAACCGCCCGATAACCTTTGTCTGTCCCTGGGGCGCTGGGGGCGGAACGGATGCTTGTTCGCGCATTATCGCCATGTTGCTGAAAAAAGAATTTAATGTGCCGGTGAATGTAGTCAATCGAACCGGCGGCAGCGGGGTTGTTGGTCATACCGCCATAGCCACGGCCAAACCCGATGGCTACACCATTGGTATGCCCACTGTGGAAATCACCATGATGCACTGGGTCGGCTTGACCGAAATTACCTATAAGGACATCACTCCCGTTGCCTTGGTCAATGCCGATCCCTCTGCCATCAATGTTCTTGCCGACAGCCCATGGAAGACTTACAAAGATTTGGAGAACTATATTCGCCAGAACCCCGGCAAACTCAGAAATTCGGGCACAGGTCAGGGCGGTATCTGGCATCTGGGGATGGCCGGCTGGCTGAAGGCCATCGGTCTGAGCCCGGAAACAATCAAATGGATCCCCAGTAAAGGCGCGGCCCCTGCCCTGCAGGATCTCATGGCCGGCGGCATTGAAATGAGCACCTGCTCCTTGCCGGAGGCGGCCACCCTGATCGAAGCCGGAAAGGTTCGCCCCCTGGCCATCATGGCGGACGAACGGGACCCCAAATTTCCCGATACGCCTACCTTGAAGGAACTGGGAATCAATTGGACCTGTGCCGCCTGGCGCGGCGTGGCTGCTCCGAAAGGCACACCGCCGGAGATTATATCTGCGTTGGGAAAAGCCATCGCCAGGGTTCATAAAAGCGATGACTTCATCAAGTTTATGAAGAACCGCGGTTACGGCATTCAATGGATGGATGCGGCCCAATTTGCCAAATTCCTGGCTGAAGCCGACCAAAACAACGGCGAGGTCATGAAGGCCGCCGGCATCGTCAAATAAAACCTTAAAAGCAGAGAGAAATCTCTATGCGGGTGAGCAACACGGCCATTGGTCTAGGGGTCATCATTTTTGCAGTAGCGGTGATCCTGTATGCGCGGAATTTTCCCTCGCTGGAGCAAAGATATCCAGGCCCGGCCCTTTTCCCCACCTTATTGGCCGTGTTATTCATCTTGGCCGGGATCACCATGGTAGTGCAGGGCTTTCGGAGCGGCGAAAAACTCTTGATGTTTGATATCCGAGAGGTGAGCCGCTCCGGCTTCATTAACATATTGCTGGTTTTGGCGACAATTCTTTTTTACATTTTCCTGGCCGACTTTTTAGGTTTCCATATCACCTCATTCTTAATTCTCTTTTTTCTGATGAAGCGGCTGAATGTTTCCACCCGCTGGAGCCTAGTCATGTCCGGCGGGGTTACCTTGGCAATTTACGCTCTTTTTGCGAAAATGCTGCTTGTGCCTCTTCCCCTGGGCCTTTGGGGCTGGTAATGATGATCGAGAATATTCAAACAGCGTTGACCCTGATCTTACAGCCGTACGTGCTGTGGGTGATTGGCCTGGCGGCGGTTTACGGCCTATTCGTCGGAGCAATTCCGGGGTTGACCGCAACCATGGCCACGGCCCTGCTGGTGCCGGTGACCTTTTTCATGGACCCAATTCCGGCTTTGGCGGCCATCGTGACCATGGAAGCTATGGCCATATTCGCCGGCGACATTCCCGGGGCGTTGATCCGCATCCCAGGCACCCCGTCTTCAGCTGCCTATGTGGACGAATCCTATGAGCTAACCAAGAAAGGCAGAGCCGGGTTTGTGCTGGGGGTCGATGTTACCGTAGCGGCCATCGGCGGTCTGATCGGTTCGCTCATCCTAATTTTGCTTGCCCCCCGCTTGGCCGAGGTGGCCATGCGTTTCACCAGCTACGAATATTTCTGGCTGGCCTGCATCGGTCTGAGTTGCGCGGTCCTGGTGAGCAAGAAATCCCTGGTCAAAGGAATGCTCTCGCTCTTGATCGGATTGATGATGACCACCGTAGGCGTGGACATTACGCTGGGGTTTCCCCGCTTTACCTTCGGCATCACGGATTTTCTGAACGGCTTTAATTTCATCCCGGCCATGATCGGGATGTTCGGGATCTCTGAGGTAATGCGCAACGTAAAATCCGGCGACTTGTCTTATAAGGTTGTTGCGGCCAAGGCAGAAAAGCTTTTTGGCGGTATCGGTGAGACCTTGAGACGATATAAAGTAAATATCGTCAGGGGGGGACTTATCGGTACATTCGTCGGTGTCTTGCCGGGGGCGGGTGCAGATATTGCGGCCTGGATTTGTTTTGCTCTAAGCAAAAAGTTTTCCAAGGAGCCAGAAAAGTTCGGTACTGGCCATATCGAGGGCATTGTAGATGCAGGAACCGCCAACAATGCAGCCCTGGGCGGAGCCTGGGTACCGGCCCTGGTCTTTGGCATACCCGGTGATTCCATCACCGCTATCGTGATCGGCGTGCTCTTTATGAAAGGACTCCGGCCTGGACCGATGATTTTTGAACGAACTCCTGAGATCCTCTACGCCGTTTACATAGCTTTCATTCTGGCGAACTTGATCTTAATCCCCTTCGGTCTGCTGGCCATCAAGGCCGGAAGCCAAATGCTCCGGGTTCCCCGCAACATCCTGATGCCAGCTATCCTGATGTTCTGCATTGTCGGGTCCTTTGCCATCAACAACACAGCTTTTGATGTCGGGATTATGCTGGCCTGCGGCGTTCTGGCCTATTTCATGGAGGCCAATGACATTCCGGTGGCCCCGGCTGTTTTGGGCTTGGTGTTGGGCGAGATGCTGGAGGACAACTTCATGGTTTCCATGATCAAGTGTGATTGGGATCTGACCTTTTTCTTCAAACGTCCTGTTAGTGCCGTACTCGGCGTGATCACCATTGCTTTATGGCTATCCCCACTTCTTACGACTTTTCGCCAACGTTGGCCCAAGGCCAACCATCTTGCTTAAACGATTAGAAGACCAATTCGCTGTCAAGAAGATTAGCTAAACAACGAACCTTTGCGCTTTCCTGGCCAAGCCAACAAGAGGCGCCAAAGGCAGGTGCAGTAATAATTTGCAGGACTTAATAAATCATTGCACCGGAAAAAGGAAACTGGAAAATGGCTCGGTTGTGGGGCCTCGGCGGATTGCCTGTGGCCATTGCCGGCCATGCTTATACGGGTTTCTTCCTGGCTCTTTCCAAGGCCCGGGCCTTCTGGAAAACAGCTCTTAACCATCGGCGAGTTTGCTATCTGGTTCCTGGGAATCGAACTTTTCCTGGGAGCGATCCTTCCTTTGGCTCTCTTGGCTCACCCCAAGACCCGGATGATTCCCGCGGTGCAGTATGCTTCTGCCGCATTGGTAATCATCGGCATTTTCGTCATGCGCGTCATCATCGTCATTGGTGGCCAGTCGGTTCCGATGTCCTAATTTACCACAGCTTAACCCCAAATTCCTGGAATCGGCTTGCCGCAGAATTGGCATTTTCCCTTGGTAAGATGGACTTCGCCGACCGTATAACCCTGCCGGCCGATGAGAAGTTTTTGGCATTTTGGGCAGTAGGTTCGTTCCCCTTCATGGCCGGGAACATTTCCGATGTAAACGTACTCCAGGCCCACGTCCATGGCAATTTTGCGGCTTTTTTCCAGGGTAGAGACCGGAGTGGGGGGAAGGTTACGCAACTTGTAAAGAGGGTAAAATCGAGAAAAGTGAACCGGAGTACCGGCGCCCAGTTCAGTCTTGATCCAGGTACACATTTTCCTCACGACCTCAACGTCATCATTTTTGGTTGGGATCAGCAGGTTGGTAATTTCCAAATGGACCCCCAGTTTCTTTAAAGCCTTCAAGGTTTGCAACACCGGAGCCAGGTACCCTTGGGACATGCTGCTGTAGTATTCTTCGGTGAACCCTTTGAGGTCGATGTTGGCGGCGTCTAAAAACTTGGCCAGTTCCTGCAACGGCCCGGGGTTGATAAATCCATTGGAGTGGTAGACGTTGAGGATCCCTTCTTTTTGGGCCAGCTTGGCCGTGTCGATCATATACTCGAAAAATATCGTCGGCTCCCCATAGGTATAAGCGATGGAGCGGGCCCTTACTTTTTTGGCCATGGCCACCACTCTCTCTGGCGGGACGTCTAAATTGTAAGTCTCCTCTGGCCTGGCCTGAGAAATCTCCCAGTTCTGACAGAACTTGCAGCGAAAGTTACACCCGGCGGTCGCGATGGAAAAGGAGGTGGAAGCCGGGAATAGGTGGTAGAAAGGTTTTTTTTCTACAGGATCCAAGTGGACAGCGCAGGGATTACCGTAGACTAGGCTGTAATATTTCCCTTGCCGGTTCTCGCGGACGCCGCAGAACCCCCTTTGCCCATTGGACACGAGGCATTGCCGCGGGCAGAGCTGGCATTGGATTCTTTGCTGGTTGAGGGGGAGAAAATGGTAGGCCAGCTTGTTTTGAATGTAACCTTTTTTCTCCCCTTGGGCGAAGGTAAGAGCAGGTTTGCCGGAAATAGCCCACAGGAAGGCGCAGGAAGTAATCCGTTTCAGAAAATGCCGGCGGGAGAAAGCTTTTTCCTTAACCTCATCATAGGTCATATTTTTCTAAGATCTTCCCCGTGCGGGCACTTTCCACGATCTCATCAAATTGGGGGCCTAAGTCTGCCCCCAGTTCTTTGGCCCTTTTTTTGGCCCAAAGCCCAACGTTTCTGGAGTCTTTGTAAAATTCTTCTCCCCGTGGTTTCCGGGTATTGAATTCAGCCAGACGGTCACTTTCGGAGCGATGATAGGTCACCCGCGAGATGAGCTGAGACATCTTTTTGCTTCCACAACCTTTGCAAACGACCCTGGCAGCATCTTCTTGGCGTAAGATCAGGAACGTGCTGATGGCCTGACACTTGGCACATTCATATTCATAGATGGGCATGCCCTACCTCCAAGAAACCATTTCTGGGACGCGGATTTCCGCAGATTCACGCCGATGACATCCAGAATTTAGGAGTCAGAAGTCAGAACCCAGCCTGAATCCTGTATTCTGCCATCTACATTTTAATCCGCGTTCATCTGCGTCCAATGACACCCTTAAAAAATATCCGCCGAGAAAAGATAAATTTCCGCATCCTTCTCCTTCCAGGCGTTTCGCGGCAGACCGGCTTTGCGGCAAGTTTCTTCCAGGAAGGTCACCCGATCCCAGTTATATTCTGTAGCCACCTGGGGCAGAAGGAGGCCAGAACAAAAACCTTTTTTTATGTAGAGCCCATGTTTTCCTACCTCGATCTCTTGCACATCCCTGATCCGCTGCAGAGGGGTCAGGACGGAAATTTCTAATTCCAGATCCTGAAGTTCTTTTCGGGTGAGGGGGGAAAATCGAGGATCTTCAAAGGCCGCGGCCAAGGCCATCTCTTCAATGATCTGGTGCAGGGGCCGATTGGGCTGAATATGGCCGATGCATCCCCGGAGTTGGCCATGGCTGTGGAGGGAAACGAAGGCCCCTCTCTTTTCTTTTAAAGTCTCGGTGAGGATATCGCCTCTTTGAGGCCTTTCTCCCTTCAGCCGGGCTTCGATGGTGGCCTGGGCAATTTGCCGCAAGGAGTGCTTTTCTTCTGTTGTCAATCCTAAGCTGATCCCGGCTTTTTTCCCGCTGGTCTCCTTCTCCTGAGAGGGTTGGCTTCGGTAGAAAACAGCGGCAGCATACCCCACTACGCCCGATCGATCTCCGGTCACATCACCGGAGTTGAGATATTTGAGAACCTGGGCGCGATTGGCGCCCATTTCCTTGGCTGCCAACATAACCGTGATTACCGCGCCTCCGCCGCAGGCTTCTCCTTTCCCGGAATCTAAATCCTGGGCCAGCTTTTTGGCATCCAGAGACCGAAGATCCTCCAGAAGGAGGTGATCCAAGGTCACCGCTTTATCATAAGAATGAAAATGGGAAAGGTCGGTGCTAGCTACGAGTAAAACTTTTTTACCGCGGATGGTCCTGGCAATGGCCCGAGCGACTGACTCGCATGTACGGTAGCTCTGATCCCCCAGTACGATGGGCACTAGGTGGATTGCACCCAAGGTTTCCTGGAGAAAGGGAAGCTGAACCTCCAGAGAGTGTTCCTGGGAGTGGGCCTGAGCGACGAACCGAATAAGCTCGCTCTCCTCCTTGAGTTTCTGGCAGAGCCCTTTTTCCACCGGGAGGAGTCCTAAAGGGGTTTCGAATCCACCCCGATCATAAACCGAGGCCCCCTGAAAATGGGCCCGGTGACTGGGGGCAACTACAACGACGGCTTCAAACTTCATCCCGGCCACAAGCTTGAAAGCATAGGCCGCCACTTGCCCCGAATAAATGTAACCAGCATGCGGCACAACCAGGGCAATAATCTCTCCGGGTACCGCTTCCTTGGGAGCGCGGGAAAGGAAATCCCTAACCTGCTGGGAGAGAATTTTGGCGTCCGCAGGGTAAAAGGTTCCGGCCACCGCTGGCCTTCTCACCTCTTCTCTCATGGCGCTTGCCTCCTCTTTGGCTCTGGCCCCTTCTTGGCAGCTCGTGAAGATGAATAGCAATGCACTTCCCGCCGTCGCCAGAAGGAACAGGGCAGACGTTTTCCAAAAGGAACGAAAGTCCATCTTTAAGGCATGGAGTTAAAGTTCTGGCTTTTCACCACGGGAGGGAAAGCGGTTCCTCCAGATAGAATGATTTTTAAGCCTTCTTCGACCGTAAAATTTGTGAACACCACCTCTTCAACTTTAAACAGGGCCACCTGTCCGAGGTAGAGATTGTTCGTTGGAATATAGACGGAATAACATTGAAGGTTTTCCGGGGGTCGATTGATAGAGACCTCGCTGGTCAAAAAGCCCAAAGAATAAATGCCTTTTTGCGGATATGCCACTAAGACAACTTTTTTAAAAGCGGATTCCTTGGCAGGGGAGAAGGCTTCGGCCAGCTGGCGCATCATGGGGTAGATATTTTTAACCACCGGGACTCGCATCAACAGGTCTTGAACAAATTTCAATAACCGCGATCCAAGAACGTTGGTGGCCACAAGGCCTATTATAAAAATGAGTATGATTTCGGTCAGAATTCCCAGACCGATGACTTTCTGACCCAGCATTTGGTATAAGACCGGGCTTAGAAATCCATCCAGGATGCGAAAGAGCCAAATTAAAGCCAGAGCGGTGATCACAATGGGAACAACCACCACCAGACCGGTGAAAAAAGTCTTTTTTAACGCTCTATTGATTCGCTCCATGGCATGCCTGACCTGAAAAAACCCAGGAGATTAATGGCAGGTGCTGCAATGATGGCTGGAACAGCTGCCGCATCCCCCGGGTTTTGA
>Ga0180009_10003153_pt1 | contig 18948 bp, 14 predicted proteins | sample OS_PC_MetaG_FD_123537 | JGI IMG/M metagenome (GOLD analysis project Ga0180009, IMG submission 123537) | Groundwater microbial communities from the Aspo Hard Rock Laboratory (HRL) deep subsurface site, Sweden - OS_PC_MetaG | ecosystem: Environmental > Aquatic > Deep subsurface > Groundwater...
ACAGGCAGAGCTTAAAACCGAGCAGATCATTGCTGATATTCTGGTGGAAGGGGAAGAAGTGAATCTGCTTCGTCCCCGGAACCATCAAATGGCGGCCAGCGTGATCAAGGCGATGATCCAGGACTGGTATCTGAAACGCGGCAAATATGCCAAACGGGCTGTCACAGTCGAAGAATACGCGGATATGATCATCGAATGGGTCGAGGCATACTATGTTCAGACAGGATGAATTCAGTATGAATGACCATTGACTTCAGTCAGGCCAGGACTGAAATCGAATACCGGAAATAGGGATATTTCACATCTGAATTTCGTGATTTTGGTGAAGCCGGTTTCCTATCAGGGATTAAAAAAAACAATCAATGAAAATCTGGAGAGAAAATGGAAGAACGAATTTGGCACCAGCATTACGACTATAACGTCGAAACCAGTTATCGCATTCCCCGTCTGACAATATTTGACCTGTTAGGCATTCCGGCGAATGCATTTCCCGATAAACCGGCTCTGAATTATTATGGATCGGAGATCACGTTTTATGACCTCCGCCAGATGTCCCTGCGCATGGCCAACGCCTTTACTGAGATGGGTGTCCAGAAAGGGGACCGGGTCGGGCTCCATCTGCCCAACATCCCCCAGTATGTGATTGCCTATTATGCCGCCATGTCCCTGGGCGCAGTCGTGGTTAATTTCAGTCCGCTTTACACCCCGGATGAACTGGTGCCCCTGATCGATCAGACCGGTGTGACAACCCTGATTACCTTCGATATGACCATCCCGCTGATCAAGGAAGTCTGCAAGCGGACGAGCATCCCCAGGGTCATCGGGACCTCTGTCTTTGATTTTATGGCCGGTGCTGAAGTGAGCACCCCGGAGAGCCTGCAACTCGAGCCGGGCTGGTTTCATTTCTCCCAGATTCTGGACAAGAGCACCAACAACAAGAAGCCGAAAGTGAAAATCAGCCAGGACGATCCGGCGATGATTCAGTTCACTGGCGGGACCACCGGAATCCCCAAAGGGGCTTTGCTGACCCAGCGCAACATGGTAACCGGCGCGTTCCTCTGCAGTCTCTGGGGATCAGCGACAGTCCAGCTGACAACGCCGGAAAAGCGCGTCGTCATGGTGGCCCTGCCCCTGTTTCATGTCTATGCCAATATCGTCGCCATGAACTGGGCGATGATCAACTGTGCGACCATGATCCTGGTTCCCCGGTTTGAGATCGAACCCTTTATGGATCTTCTGGCAGGGATTGAACGCATCACCTTTTTCCCGGCTGTTCCCACCATGATCAACGCTATTGTCAGCCACCCCAGGGCGGCTGAAATCAATCTGGCCAAAAAGATCGACCTTTTGAACAGTGGTGGCGGTCCGATTCCGGTTGAACTGATCGAAAAGGTCGAAAACCTGGGCATTTTCTATGGTGAAGGGTGGGGCATGAGCGAGACCACCTCGCTGGGGATCGCCAATCCGGTGATGGGCTTGTCAAAAGTCGGTTCCATCGGGATCCCGTTTCCGATGATGGATGCCAAACTGGTGGACATCGAAACCGGAGAAAAGGAAGTCCCCATCGGAGAACCGGGTGAACTGCTCGTCAAAGGACCACTGGTCATGAAGGAGTACTGGGATAACCCGGAGAAAACCGCTGCGGAATTGAAGGATGGCTGGCTCTATACCGGTGATGTGGCCATCATGGACGAAGAGGGCTATTTTTTCATCGTTGACCGGAAGAAAGATATGATCATTGCCGGTGGTTACAATATCTATCCCCGTGATATCGACGAGGTGCTCTATCAGCATCCCAAGGTTGCGGATGCCATCTCTGTCGGTATCCCCCACGAATACCGGGGAGAGACCGTCAAGGCCTATGTTGTGCTGAAACCGGGCGAAACGGCAACCCCAGAGGAGATCATCAATTTCTGCAAGGGAAAACTGGCGGTTTACAAGGTTCCCAAACTGGTGGAATTCCGGGAAGAACTGCCCAAATCCGCCGTGGGTAAAATTCTGCGGAAAGTCCTCCGCCAGGAAGAGGCGGACAAACTCAAGCCATAGTCCGCTCCGGCAAACCGGGATTTCCAGCAGAAACGACCTGTCCCAGCCCATCAGGTTCTGTAAATTCCCGGTTTGCTGTCCAAAATCCCCCTTTGTTGACCCTTTTCAGCACGAAAACCGGATGCGTCAGACAAGCCACGATCGAAACGAAGTGTGAGCCGGGTTCAGCGGCCATATGGAACGCCCATGGGCCCCCGGCAGATTGGGGTGTCAGGAGGAGGGTTTTTTTTGGCGGTCAAAACGAACGAACGTTCGATTTGTCTTGACAGGAATTAACGGCATTGGTAACTATTTGAAGAACGCATAAGATATGGAGTCTTAGAGATGGCGGTACACGGAAGTATCGTCTGCGAAACCCCGGTTATGGGCGATTACCCATAACCGGGGTATTCAACTTTTTGGTATCGGGCGGCAGGGAGAAATCGTTTTTTGATCGGTTTGAAACGGCAGGGGCGATTGAGCATTCAACATCAGGAAAAATCGGAAACCGGTCGGAATGAAGCAGCATCGGTTTTTTACAGTGTGGGATTGAACATTTCAGATCAACTCAAGGGAGAACCAAATGGCGGAATTAAATGAGTGTGTATTTATTGATGGCGTGCGAACCCCTAATGGCAGGGCTCATGCTGAAAAAGGGTGGTTTAAGGATGTCCGACCGGACGAATTGCTGAGTGCTGTGTACAAGGCGATTTTTGACAGAAATCCAAAGGTGAAGCCGGAAGATGTGGAAGGTGTTTTTATCGGAACTGCGAATCCGTCCGGTATGCAGAACGATCTGGGCAGACTTTCCTGGATCGCGTCCGGGCTTCCCCTCAGTGTTCCGACGCAGACGGTGACCAATCAGTGTCCCTCCGGGATGTCGGCTATCATGAATGCGGCACGGTCGATTATTTCAGGTGAGAACAGTATTATGCTGGCAGGTGGGGCAGAGGATATGGAAAAGGTGGGTATGGGTGCCAATATGGATTTCCCGCCCCGCTTGTGGGAGTATTTGAAACCTGCGGAAATTCCCATGGGAAATACGGCCGAAAAGGTGGCCGAGATGTACAAGGTTTCAAAAGAGGACATGGTGAAATTTGCTGCCAACTCCAATCGATTGGCTGCCAAGGCGAGGGATGAAGGCAAGTTCAAGAATGAAATTATCCCTGTGATGGGTAAAAAGGAAGATGGTACCGCTTTTCTGGTGGAGAATGATCAGTGGATCCGGGACAATCCCAATGAAGAGAAGATGATGCTGATGGAGTCGCCCTTCAAAGAGGGTGGGGTCGTTTCTGCGGCTACGTCATCCCCTCTGACGGCTGGTGCGGCTCTTGTCTTGATGATGAGCCGGAAAAAGGCGGATGAACTGGGCTTATCATACAGTTACAAGTACAGTTTTGGAACCCAGGCGGGTAACGATCCGTCTGTGATGGGGGTAGGACCCATTTTTGCGGTGAAACAACTTTTTGCCAAAACGGGTCTGGGACCGGCGGATATTGGTGCCATCGAGCTGAATGAAGCCTTTGCTTCCCAATCCCTGGCAGTCATCCGGGAATTGAAGCTGGATAATGAGAACGTGCCGTTTAAAAAAGTGAATACCTGGGGTGGTGCCATGGCCCTGGGCCATCCACTGGGCCAGTCGGGAGCCAGGATTATTGTCACCCTGCTCAATCGGATGAAGACCGACTATCCCAATGAAAAATATGGTCTGGCAACCCTGTGCGGTGGTTTCGGGAATGCCAATGCGGTGCTGATCGAAAAAGTGTAGTATCTGTCAAAAAGCCATTAAGGCTTATTATGGCCGGGGGCAAATCCGATTCAGGGATGATTTGGATCCCGGCCGATCCCACCTGTTGAAATCTGCCTGAAGCAGTCCTGCGATTAATGTCCCCCGGTTTTTCGAACATCTGACCAGCTCCCTGCCCAATATCCGGTATCGGATGTCATTCTGTTTTTACAGAGATGTGCAACCCCTGTCTCTCTGGACAAAACCAAACGGGTTGGTTAGTCTGTTTTAACGACGGGTTCGAGGATGGACCCGGATCTTCGGGAAAATCAATATCTGCCACACTCTGTTTCAGAAACGGACTTTCAATCAGAAACAAAATGAACTGGATAGCGAATCTTCATTGGTCAATCGTCATTGTGTTGTGTCTCACATTGGGTCTGGCCCCCTTTTTTCCACCCCATGTCTGGGAAAAACTGCAGATGCTTTTTGCAGGGGACCTGCGGCGGCTCATTGACTGGTTTGATCTTCTGCTGCACGGGTTTCCATGGATTTTACTCCTGTTGAAAATAGCCGTGTTTGTGCTGGGAAAGGGCCGGTCGGCGGGTTGAAGTGAAACGTCGGGATCGACGGGGGCATGGTTCCTGATGGTTCTGAATCGGAATTTGATTGTGATTTACTGACGGGCCACCTACAATAGAGTTTAAGTATAGCCCGGGGAGCAGTCTATTGTGGATGTTCCTTCAGGGGATGGATCCAGGAAGGGATATTTACCCATGCAGAGTAACGAAAAACCGGATCTTTTAAGCGATCTTGAACGTACGATCGCCGGTCATGAAAAGCGTCTGGAAGAGATCAAAGCGCAGGAAGAATGGTACCGGCTGCTTTTCAATAACGGCAATGATGCTGTGTTTGTCTATCTGCCGACCAGGGATGACCAGCCCAGCCGTTTTATTGAAGTCAACGATGTCGCCTGCAAAAGACTTGGCTATTCCCGGGAAGAGCTGCTTCAGATGTCGCCGCTGGATCTGGTTGCCCGACAGCTTCAGGGGCGGATATTCAATGACATGCAGCAACTGGTGCAGGAAAAATCGCTGATTGTGGAAACGGTTTATCAAACCAGGGACGGCAGGCAGCTGCCGGTCGAAGTGAGTGGACACCTGTTTGATTTGAAGGGGAAACGGGCAGTGATCACATTTGTGAGGGATATCACGCTTCGACATCAGGCCCAGTCGGCCCTGGCAGAGAGCGAGGCTGTGTTGCGCACCCTCATCAATTCCAGTTTTGATGGCGCCCTGCTGATCATGGTGGGGGGTACCATCCTGGCCATAAATGCTTCGGCGGCGGTTTTTTTCAAGCAGGATGCTGCCGATCTGGTCGGACAGGATTATTTCAGTCTGGTGTCGCGGTCAACGGCAGAGGAGAGAAGGGCACAGGTCCGCAGGGTGCAGGAAACAGGGAAACCGGTTGAATTTGAAAGTTATGCCGGGAACCGGGTTCTGAAGGTTTCTTTCAATCCGGTCAAAGACAGCCAGGGCGGGGTAACCAAGTTGGCCGTCTTTGCCAGGGATATCACTCTTCAAAAACAGATTGTGGCCGAGTTGAAACGGACCTCGGATGAAATGGAGCGACGGGTCGAACAGCGAACTTTCGAGCTGGTTCAGGTAAACGAGGCATTGAAACGGGAGATCAAAGAGCGTAAACGAACCGAGGAGAAGCTGAAGCTGGCCCAGGAAAAATCAGAGGCGGCCAATATTACCAAAAGTGAATTCCTGGCCAATATCTCCCATGAATTGCGGAACCCGCTCCACCAGATCCTCAGCTATTCCAAAATGGGTGTGGAAAAGATCCACTGGGTCGACCAGAACAAGCTGCAGCACTATTTTACCCAGATTCGAACCTCCGGTTCCCGTCTATTGATTTTACTGAACGACCTGCTGGATCTCTCAAAACTGGAATCGGGTCAGATGGATTATGACATCCAGCTGAATGATGTCTATCAGGCCGTCAACGAAGTGTTGATCGAGCTGGGGCCGTCGCTGGATGAAAAACGGATCCGGCTCCTGATGGCTGAACCGGTCATTCCGACCAGTGTCCAGTGTGATATCTTCAAAATCGGTCAGGTTATACGAAACCTGCTTTCCAATGCAGTCCGATACTCCCCTGCGGACCGGGCCATCACGATCGACTACCAGAAAACCCTGATGCAAATGAGGGATAACCCGGTTTCGGCAATGCAGGTGTCTGTCCGGGACCAGGGCGTCGGCATCCCTGACAGTGAGCTGGAGGTTATTTTTGATCGGTTTACCCAGAGCAGCAAAACCAAAACCGGTGCCGGGGGCACGGGACTGGGACTGGCCATCTGCAGGAAGATCGTTACTGCCCACCAGGGGAGGATCTGGGCAGAAAATAACCCGGATGGCGGAGCCACCTTTTTCCTGGTGCTTCCCTATCGGATTGAATAGCCGTCCCCCGGTGTCAACTGATCCTGCCTCAGGCTTGTCGTGTTCTAACCTGCTGGATATGTCCGGTCGCGTCTCCCTGCCCCACCCCCGCCACGACCCTCAACAACCCAGGACAGTCAAACGGGAATCAATCCGCCCGGTCGACAGAAAATCCGATCCGGGATTCTATCCCGGCCGGGGGACTTTGATCTGCCGCTATCAGACCCAGGCCGGATGGGCCTTAAATCCGAAAGACAGGCCCTGTAACAGATCTTAGCATCGATGGCAGATCCTGGATATACGAGAATTTTTTGTACCACCAATCACACCCGTTTACGGGAACACCGCAGAAGGAGGTTTAAAAATGGCAGTTTTGGAATTGGAAATCGATAACGGGGTGGCCATCATTCGGATGAATAATGGCAAGAATACACAAAACCTGGTATTCGCTCAGACCCTGGATAGACTGTTGGCTGAAGCTGGTCAGGATGAAACGGTCACCGCCCTGGTGGTGACATCCACGGATGCAAAAAACTGGTCCCAGGGCATCGACCTGGAATGGATGAACGGTGCAATGGCTGCAGGGAACATGAAGGATGTACGGGCGTTTTTTCAGACCCTCGATCAGGTATACCACAAACTGATGCTGGTCCCCTTTCCCACCATCGCGGCTATAACCGGGCATGCTTTTGGTGCCGGGGCCTTTCTGGCCACCGCCTGCGACTATCGCTTGATGAATGCGGAGCGCGGTTTTTTCTGTTTTCCGGAGGTGGACTTGAAGATGGATTTTCTCCCCGGGGTCTTCTGCATGATGCAGCACAAACTCCCTGATTTCAAGCTGGCAGACCTGGTTTTCTCCGGGAAGCATACGACCGCAGACGAACTGCAAAGATCCTTCATTGTCGAAAAAACCTGTGCCGGTGCTGAGGCGACCTTAGCGGCAGCCCTGGATTTTGCCAGGGGATTCAGGAAGGACCGGCAGATCTTTGGAATTTACAAACAGAAATTCAACGCGGAAACGGCCAAAACCATGGTTGATCTCGATCTGGCACATTTCCGGGATGTTGGCTGACAATCAGAGGCGGTGAAGCGGGTTCACCTCCGGCTGTCTCAGAAGCTGAGGAGGGGCTTTGCGCCCCAGCTTCAGGTCAGGTGCGGGGCAATGATCTGTCCGGGCCGAGCGGCTTCAGAAAAACGATCAGTTGGGGCAGGAGTGTCAATGCGGCAATCAGCGCAATCACCATTGCCAAGCCGGTCAACAGCCCGAAATAGATCCCCGGTATGAAGTTGGACAGGATTAGGATAGAAAAGCCGATGATAATCGTGATGGACGTGTAGTACATCGCATAACCAATGCTTTCGTGGCTGCGGTGCATAGCGGCGATGTAGTTGCCGTCTTTGGCGAACTCCTTTTTAAACCGATGGATATAATGGATCGTGTCATCCACGGCGATCCCCACACTGATGGACGCTATGGTGATCGTCATCAGATCCAGCGGTATCCCGACCCAGCCCATAAAGCCTAGAACCACCCCCACCGAAAGAAGGTTGGGGAAAATGGCAATCAGGGCGATGCGGAAGGAGCGGAACAGGATCAGAAACATGGCCATGAGTGACAGCAGAACGGCCCCCAGTGTCAGAATCTGGGAGTCGAACAGACTCTGCAGCATGTTGTTGTACAGCACCATCATCCCGGCCAGATGGACATTTTCCGGTTTGATCCCCACTTTGGTTGTCAGCTCCTGCCGAATGCGCTTCAGCAGCGCATCCCGTCTCAGTGTCGGCTCCGAATCCCGAACCCTGACGGTAAACCGGGCCTGATCGTGCTCCACTGAGACGAAAGGGCTGAGAACGATCTTGCGGAACTGTTCCGGCAGTTCATTATAGATCAGTGCCAGCAGGAAGTTATCGAGTGGCTTCCCATCGTTGAGTGTCTTGCCGACCTTGAGCATGGTTCCCAGGGACATGACCTTGCCCAGTTCGGGAATCGATTCCAGATAGTCATGGACTTTTTCCACCCGGGCCATTTTTTCAGAAGTGAACCAGTACTGGGCCTGTTTTCCCTCGGCCTTGAACTCCTCTTCAAATTCGTCCAGCTCGTCTTTCTCTCCGCTCTCAGTCTTTTTGGCTGCCACCGGGGCCGGTTTTTTGCCCGCGTCATCCTTCTCGAGATCGATGACGATATCCAAAGGGGTGGTGCCGCCAAGCTGCTGGTCGATCATTTTCATGCCCTTGTAGATCTCCGTCGTCTTTTTGAAGTAGTCGATAAAACTGTTCTCGACCATCAATCTCGAGGAGCCGACAATACTCAGGATCAATATCAAAGCACTGACGCCGATAATCGCGCTGCCGTGGTGCTCCGTGAAATCCGCCATTCTTTTGGTAACAGTGAAATGGGACTCGAAAGCCCGATTGGGCAGGATCTTCTTCATCTGCATCAGCACGGTGGGAAACAGCAGAAACGTCAGAATCAGAGAGACCCCGATACCGGCGGTCATCATCCATCCGAAACTGATAACCGGCCGGATCCCTGACAGAACCAGGGAACAGAACCCGGCCATGGTGGTCAGAATGGCATAGAGACAGGGTTTGGCCATGGAAAGGGTCGCTTCCAGAATCAGTTCCCGCTGGTCGGCCTGGGGCATCTCCTCCGACAGCTCCCGATAACGGACGATCAGGTGGATGGTCATGGCCATGGTAATAATCAGCTGGATGGAGATGAAATTGGATGAGATCACACTGACCTCCCAGTCAAACAGCCCCAGCAGACCACAGGTGGCGATCACCGAAAAACTGCAGCACAGGATCGGCAGCAGAATCCAGCGCAACTGCCTGAAGATGGTCCAGAGCGTGATAATGAGAAACGCCAGTACGCCCAGTCCAAACGTGCTCAGATCGTTTTTGATAAAGGTGATCAGATCGTCGGCGATCATGGTCACCCCGCCCAGGAACAGTTTGGCATGGCTACTGTATTTTTTGATCAGCGCCCGGACCTGCAGGATATTATTGTGATCCTTGTCCCGCATCAGATTGCGATAGGCCTTGAAATCCACGATGATGTTATCCAGTTCCTGCTGCTCAGCCGCCGTGATGGTACCGTCTTTTTCCTTCTCCCGCAGGGCGTTTCGCTGCTTGATAAATGCCTGCCACTTTGTGTCGTCATGCAGATTGACCAGAATGGCCGTGCTCTTGAAATCCGGACTGACCAGGTTGTTCTTGTAAATGGGGCTGCTGAGAAGCTCCTTTCTGGCCAGGGTCTTGTCGATATTGGGGGATTCCAGGGTCGGTACGTTTTTGACCATCTCCTTGACCGGCAGCGGTGGACTTTCCATGAGGGGGACATCCAGAATCGTATTGACCGATTCCACCCGCTCCAGTTTCAGCAGGTCAGCCCTGAGTTTGCGAATCGTGTCCAATGTTTCGTCAGCCAGCAGATCACCCTGGGGGGTGAAGGTAATAACAAGGAAATCCTGGGTTTTGAACCGTTCGTTGTACAACCGGCTCAGGCTGAGGTCTTTATCATCTTCCAGGGTCAGGGTTTCTGCCGAGGCATCGATCTCCAGCTTTCGGGCCTGATACCCCAGCAGACCGATCGCAACGATAATTAATAACAGTACCGTTATCGGATATTGAAGAATCACCTTGTCATAGAATCGTCTTAACATATCATTCCCGGGGATAAGATTATTACTTTTTTTCGCCGGTCGGAACCGCAAAAGAGCCTTTCTGTTCAAGCTTTTTCATCAGGTCATCCATACTGTTGCTTTTCAGAAAACCGGCAAACTGGGAGCGGTAGGTCAATACCATGCTGACACCCAGAATCTCCAGGTCATATACTTTCCATTCATTTCCGGATTCCTTGAATTTATAGATCATCTCCATTCTGTCCCCTTTGGAGACCAGGTAGGTGACCACATAAATCCGGCTTTTTACCTTTTTAGCGGTGTCAACCACCACCTGTTCATCCGTATAGAGATCCAGTTTCTCGAGATATGACTCCTGCAAACGCTTGACAAACAGATCCGTGAACTTTTTCTGGTCGGCATCATTGAGCGCGTTCCATTGTTCCTTGCCCAGGCAGACCTTGGCCATAAAATCAAAGTCAAAAAACGGGACAACGGTATCGATAATTTTCTGATTTCGGGTCTGTTTGTCGAGCCCCTTGTCCTTGACATAATCGATGACAATCTTGATATTGCGCTCCACAATGTCTTTGACTTCGCTCTGATCACTGGCCATGGAGGGTTGGGCGAATACCAGGGCGAAGATCATGGATAAAATCACTGTTCTCATAATTACTCCTTGATTTGTTTGTTCCTCATCTGTTCATAGCTGTCTCTCAGGAAGGGATAGAAATCAACCGCATCCTTCTTGAGACTTTCATACTCCCCCGGTCGCAGGGAGGCTTCATTAACGGCATCAAAACCACGAACCCCGTATTCAGCCACATAGGAATCCGTCTGGCCGATGGGTTTTGCCTGCCCGACCGGGTCCAGAAAATTGTCTGGAACCATGGAGAAGGTATCCCTCAGGTTGGAGGGACCGAAAAAGGGCAACACGATGTGTGGGCCGGCACCAACGCCATAAAAGCCCAGCGTCTGACCGAAGTCTTCGTCATGAGGTCTCAACCCAAACCACTCCTTGGCGGGGTCCCAGAACCCCAGAATCCCGATGGTGGTGTTGGTAACAAACCGGAGGGTCTCCTCACCCGCGTTCTTAATCTTGAACTGTAGCAGGTTGTTGACGAAGCGCAGGGGATAGAGAAGGTTGTGAAAAAAATGCCGCACGCCTCTGCGGGGCGCTTCAGGCAGGACGGCACTGTAACCTTTGGCAACGGGGACCAGTACCCACAGGTAAAGCCTGTCATTGAATGTTGTCATCGCCCGGTTATACCCTTCAAGCGGGTCTGAGACCTCCTGTTTCGCTGCTTCGAATTCAGCCTCGAATTCGTCCAGCTCGTCGTCATTTTCGGGTTTTTTGCCAGATGCGGAATGCTTATTCCCATTTAGACCCGCCACTTTAGTGTTGGGACCGTTTGAATCGCTCTGCAACTGCCTGCCCTCTGCGTTGATACTGTTTTGCGTCTGAGGCGGCTTTCTACTGACAGTCTCGGGCTGTCCGGCAGAGGAAGGCGATGGTTCGCTTGCCTGCTGGGTGCAACCGATCAGCGTCCATGAAAGAAAAACCATCATAATCAGTAATCGAACAAAGGGTTGACGACCTCTGGGTCGATGATGGGGGCTTTGCTGAACGGTATTCTTCCTGGGATTTTCCATTGTTTTGATTTGGGGGCCTGCATCAGGCCGTTTTCACATAAACCCTCATACCCTTTCGGGTATACCAGGGACGGGAATGATCAGGGAAGCCGGGTTCCGGCTGGTTGATCATTCCGAACCATATGACATAAATAGAGGCTCTATGTAAAGGGCATAACGATCTCTGAACTGCTCAAAAGGTTTTTAATTCAGTCAGATCCGGCCTGTTTTGAGACTTTGGTGAATAACAGGGAAAACCCTGTTGGTAAAGAATTTGAGTATCTATTCAGCATAGGTCTCGCCATGAACCCCAAGACCTGTATGTCATTGAATTCATCCTCGACGACCACCCATGGCCGCCTTCCGAGAATGGTCGTTAACTTCGCCATCCTGGCGCCGTTTAAACACTCCCAATCCGTTCAATCACACACAGGTCCCGGCACCCATGGCTGATAAAGCGGTGAATAGATACGAATTTGAGATAACGAACAGGGTGGTGAGCCGGGGACCGGGGGCAGAACGTTTTCCACGGGAGACCCCGCCGGGGGACTTCCAAAAAACCGTTGTCAATGCAGTTGTGATTGGGCTAGGTTTGATACGGAGCCTTGGAGGCGGAATTGCAGGAGACCCATGTCTGAAGAGAACACCAAAAAAAGAGGTCCCTGGATGAGATCTTTCTCTGGTGGTAGACAGGATTTTTTTACCGCCACTGCATGTCGGGGCCAGGGTGGAAGGTGGGATCATGGCTTGCCGTGTTTTTTTTAAGGCGTTATCCCGGACCGGTAATGGGAAAAAAGGGGTGAATGTTTGTATCGGCTATTGTTTATCGGGGAATTTAACAGCAAAGGGGGTCACTATGATAAAACGTCTGTTTGTTTTGATCGCGGGTTTGTTGATCTTGACCGCGTTTTCAGCAAATGTTTCTGCAAAGAACAAAAGACTGCCCAACGGCTATACCCTTGATGCTTCAGCAACCAACCTGGTTTATGAACTGGCCAGCTTCTTCAGAGGGTATACCCGGCTCAGAAAAACCGGATCGGGATGCACCAGCGAAATGATCCGATATATCGAGCTGGACGGTGACGATAAGTTTTTCCAGTGGGTCGTTAAAAAAGCAGACCAGGACGGAAATCATAACGGGAATGCAGAATTATCGGAGCTGCAGACGATGTGGAATAACGCCTGCGCCAACAGAGGAGAATAGCCCTGCCCCGGTTTTTTGGGGGGGCAGGTACCGGGTTCCTGTCAGGGTTTCTTCCGCGCTTCTATCTTTCTATTGATGTTGGCCATCGCCAGCTCCAGCGCCAGCTCACGACCTGCCGACTCTGCCGGTGCGAACCGGCGGATGAAGGAGACCTCTTCCACGCTGGGCGGCGTCGTTTCTGAAAGATTCTCATCGATTTTCAGTTCCCACGGCACATCTTTTTGTATGTCCGCCACGGAAATTCCCGGGTGAATCTGTGCCAGGTAGATCTCCTTGGTTTCCGGATGAAACCGGAATATTCCCTTCTGTGAGATCAGCATGGAGGGACCCGAGCCTTTGGGAAACAGACCGGAGTCATCCCGGGCGCTGCCACCTTCCAGGTATCCGGGGGAGGTGAAATAGTCCAGTTTTTCCACAAAATTGCCGCCCCGCATGGTCAGTACGGTTCTTTTGGAATAACTGATAAAATCAGCCGCTCCGCCGGAGCCGGGCAGACGCATATCCGGCTTGAAATAATCCCCGATCACGGTTGTATTGAGGTTCCCGTATTTGTCAACCTGTGCCACCCCCAGAAAGCAGACGTCGACAAAACCCCGATAGGTGGTGGTAAATGTGGAAAAGAGGTCCGTCGAGTAGGAAAAACCCCGGCAACTCATCACATCCGCAATATGGTTCGGTCGTACCAGAGGTTCGAAATCGATAATGCCGGCTTCCATCATCAGGTTGACATGGGGGGCGTGCAGCGCCTTGGCCAGGGCGCCTGAAATGGTCGGCAGGCCGACCCCCAGGATGACGTTCTCGTCATCATGAATTTCCCGGGCTGCAACAATGATCAGAAGTTCATTCAAGGTATATTTAACAGTCATGGAATAGCCCCCTTTCTTGCATGATGGTTTCCAGTTCCTCCAGTGTCAGACCCATACCCCGCTCGGTACCGTCGAATTTCCAGGATGAGGTGAATGCGGACCCGTAATTGACAGGTGATGAGAAAAAGGTTTTGGCCCGCAGGTTTTCCAGGAATTCAGCCCCGAACTGCTTCACATAGTGATTGATATAAGCACTGCGGTCGGGACAGCCATATACCCACTCGTCCATCCAGGCCTGCATCCCCTTTTCGCTGGCGGCGGCTCCCTGAAAAAGGCCATATGCCAGACGATCCTGGTTATAATAACCCAGCACTTCAGTGGGATGAGACCCCCAGGGAATCTCGATCACAGCGTCTGCCCTGAAACCGGGGATGATGGTGTGATGGGGACTGGACTGGATGACGTCGTGTTCGACAATCTCTTCACAGGAGATAATAATCCGCTTGCTGGCCAGCGCCGCAGCAGCGACACTTCCCATGGCGCCCCAATACTGGGCATTTCCGAATTTATCCGCTCTCTGGACATGAATGATGCAGACATCCGGATTGAGGGCAGGGACCGTCAGGATCTTTTTACCGGTATAGGGGCAGTCGATCACCCGGTATTTATCATCGCCCATGAAACCCCGGACCTTGAAAAGGTCCGTGGCCATCACCCCTTCGAATACCTGCATGAAACTGAATCCGTGCATCCCGGCCATGAGACGGGCGTTGTAGTTGTAGTTGGTATAGTCTTCAAGCTCCAGTGTCCCTGCCTGCAGGGCTCTTTCCACAGCTGATCCCCCGGATTTGCCACCTGAACGCAAGGTGTAGGTGGTTACCAGCCGACCTACGGTGCCGCCAGCCACCATCACTTCCACATCAAATATGCCGGACTGGGAGTAAACCGTCAGATTCTTTTTTTTCTGCCGCACGACTTCGTAAACAAGTTCGGCGCAGGCACCCAGCGTATAGTTACCGATAATGAGTTCGTCACCGTCGTTGACAAACTGTCGGATGGCCTCCGGTGCGCTCATCACCTTCTCATTGGATTGGGACATCTTTCATTCCTCTGTTTTTATTATGCCGGATATAGGACTTGTTTCCCCGGCTTTCATTCGAATTCAAAAAAACGTAGTGCTGATGTGTCACTGCCCGTCTCGGGAAACGACGAGTCAAAGTGTAAAGAAATTCCGTCGAACGGACAATCAAAACCGCATGGCATCGATGGCGGGGGTCAATTTTCAACCCCTGTCAGATTCATGGGCAGCCTTCAACGAGACTGGGGATGGGGTTTTACAACCCGGATCAATACTTCATTCCCGGCAGGTTGAGGGAGGCGGTGTTGCCACCATCCACGGCCAGGGCCTGCCCGGTGATATAGCTGGCGTCGTCACTGGCCAGAAACAGAATGGCCTGGGCAAGCTCTTCGGGTTTTCCGTAACGTCTTAATTCACAACGGCTCCCCAATTTGTATGCTTTACCGGAGTCCCTGGCCAGATCAAATATCGGTTTGGTCATACCGGTTTCCGTCAGTCCGGGGCAAACAGCATTAACCCGGACATTGAATTTTCCCAGGTCACAGGCAGCTGTCTGGGTGAAATTGATGAGCGCGGCCTTGCTGGCACTGTAAGCATTGGTGCCGGCGCCGGCGCGGATCCCGGCCACGGATGCCGTATTGACGATGGCGCCGCTGTTTCGGGACTGCATATGCCGGGCAACATACTTGATTCCCAGCATGGCTCCCAGGACATTGACGCTGTATACCTTCTGCCAGTTGTCTGTTTCGTCATCCTCGATCCCTTTGTGATCGCCGGTAATACCGGCATTGTTGCAAAGAATATCGATCCGGCCAAACTGCTCCAGGGTATAATCGACCAGGGATTTGACTTCCGCCTCTACAGATACATCGGTTTTCTTTGCCAGCGCCGTGCCACCGTTCTGTCCGATTTCGGATACAAGTTCCTGCAGGGTGCTTTCATTCACATCCGCCAGGACGACCGTTGCCCCTTCCTTTGAAAACAGCAATGCCGTGGCTTTTCCAATTCCGCTGGAAGCGCCCGTGATGATAGCCACTTTATCGGTTAATCGACCGTAGGTTCTCATTGTTTCTCCTTCTGGACGGTAGTTGTTAAGTGTTCTCGATTTTCGTAATACTGCACCAGGGCCCGCATGGATCTGGCAGCCCTTTCAGGGTTGGGAAAAATGGGAACCCCCTTTTTGATGAACGCATGGTTGATAGGCTCCTCCATGCTGCGAAACGTAAATCCGACCACTGGTTTGTTGTAATTCTGTCGCAATTCCCCGGCGATATCCCCGGTGGCTTGAATGATCTCATTAATGGTCTCATCAATCTTTTCTTCCGGGATGCCAATACCGCGCATCCGTCTTTTCATGATGTCGTGGGGCATGAAAAGATAGATCAGAAGCATATCAATATTCTCATCTTCCAGCAGAATCTGCGGTATCTTCAGGAAGAAATCGCGGATATCCCGGGTAAAGGTCAGATCCACCGGGTTGTTGGCATTGCCGGTGTTCGGGATATAGGGGGTCAATCTTTCCAGGGTTTTGGCTGTAAAAGAGGGCAGATGGAGTCCCACCCGTCCGCAGATGTCTGCAGCCGTCGCCCCGGGCCCCCCCGAATGACTGAGGATGGCTACATTGGATCCCGCCGGCTGGGGCATGCTGCCCAGCAGCCAGCAGATATCGAACATCTCGGTGATGGAATGGGCGCGGATGATCCCACACTGTTTGAACATGGCATCATAAATATGATCCGGGCCGGACATGGAGCCGGTATGAGAAAATGCGGCACGACGGCCGGTTTCGGATCCCCCCACGTAAAGCGCGACAATGGGTTTGTGGGGGATGATGGATTTTGCCATATTGATAAAATCCGCTCCCCGATTGATACTTTCTATATAGAGCGCAATGACCCTGGTATGGGGGCAGACGGCCAGGTATTCCATGCAGTCCACCAGGTCAACATTCAACTGGTTGCCGACACTGAAGGCAGTGCTGAACCCGATATCGTTACGGGCAAGATAGTTGTACATCTGAACAATAAAACTGCCGCTTTGAGAGGCCAGCCCGATATACCCCGGATCCCCTTCAATGGAGATGGGTGTGGTGGCTATCTTGGCATAGGGATTGGCGACGCCCAGGCAGTTGGGGCCCAACAGGCGGATGCCGTATTTCTCGGCGATCTCCAGCAACATCTGTTCCGATTGAATCCCGTCGTCCCCGACCTCCTTGAATCCACCGGAGACGATGATTGCCTGTCTGATGCCCTTTTCGCCGCAAGCCTGGAGTATTTCAGCGACAATCCGTCCCGGCAGGACAATCACGGCAAGATCGGGCGTCTCAGGCAGGTCAGCGACCGCCCGGTATGATTTCAGCCCCTGAATCGTCTCATCTTTGGGATGGACAGGATAGATCGGTCCTGCAAATCCGGCTTCCCGGGTGGAGGTCATGAGCATGGATCCCATGGCGGAGTAATTGTTCGAGGCTCCGAAGAAGGCGATGCTTCTGGGATTGGCTACACGATACAGGGGACTCTCTTCGATGGATAGTATCATTGGTACTCTTTTCCGTTTAATAAGTTTTCTGGTCATTCCAGATATCTAAGGTGTTCACAGCCATTATACCTGATCCCGTTCCCTCTCTTTCCTGTCTTGAACGGATTTTCGGCAATTTATCGGTCCATACTCTCTTTATAGGGGATTCCATTTGAGGGCGTCAAGATAAATCGAGCATGTGTTCGATTTTTAAATTTTTAAAAATTACATGTTATTAGATAGATAGGGCGAATTCCGGGGCACATTCAAAATGGAACATTTGCTCGTTTTTTCTTGACGGGATAGGATAGGGAAAACTAGAATAGAGGGCAAACACCTGAAGCAATGACAATCGAAGCGACCCGGTGTGAAAGCCGGGTTTCTCTGGAATCGTCGGCGGCATATTCTCAAAGCCAAATGGAGGTAATAATGGTAGACTTTTCACTCAAGGACAGAATCGCGCTGATTACAGGGGCGAGCAGAGGTATCGGGCAGGCGATCGCAGAAACACTGGCGGAAAGAGGGGCCCACTGTATTCTGGTCAGTCGGAAAATTGACAGCTTGCAGGCAGTGGCGGAAAAAATCAATGGCCAGGGAGGAAAAGCGGATCCGATGGCCTGCCACATGGGAGAGTTGGATCAGATTGAGAGACTGTTTGTTGAGGTAGAAAAAACCTACGGCAAACTGGATATTCTGGTGAACAATGCGGCAACCAATCCTTTTTTCGGGGAGATGGTCAACGTTACCGCTTCAGTTTGGGACAAGACCCTGGATGTTAACCTCAAGGGGCCTTTTTTCATGATCCAGCATGCCGCCAGGCTGATGGAGAAATCCGGCGGGGGTGCGATTGTGAATGTGGCATCCATTAATGGTATCTCTCCCGCACCCTACCAGGGGGTGTATTCGATTACCAAGGCCGCGCTGATTTCCATGACCAAGGCCTACGCGGCAGAACTGGCTGCCAAGAATATCCGTGTCAATGCCCTCCTGCCCGGATTGACGCAAACCAAATTCGCCGGCGCCCTGTTTGACAACAAGGAGATCTACGACTACGCTGTCCAGCGGATTCCCCTCAAACGGCATGCCGTTCCGGACGAGATGGCAGGGGCGGTGCTCTATCTGGTATCCGATGCGGCATCGTTCACGACAGGGACCACGATTGTCTGCGATGGTGGTGCGCTGATCTGATTGGGCGGGCTTGGGCGGGAACCGGGCTGGAGGATGCTGCCCAGGTCTTTGGCACCGGTTATTTTAAAAAAGGATGGAACAACATGGGAGTCTCGAATGCATGAACTGCCGGTAACGGAAAAAATACTCGATATTATTGTGGCACACGCCCAGAAAAACCAGGTTCAGAAGGTTGTCAGCGTGAATCTGAAGGTCGGCGAGCTGTCCGACCTGGAGGATGAATGGATCCAGCACTATTTTGATTATCTGGCCAAGGACAGTGTGGCTGAAGGTGCCAAACTGGTCATCGAAAGGGTCCCGGTGGTCATGCGCTGTAACGGCTGCACCAATAGCTTTCAGGTCGATATCAAGGAGATGAAGGAGATCCAGTGTCCCGACTGCGACAGCAAGGACTATACCCTGGTTTCTGGAAAGGATTATTATATCAAAAATATGGAGGTCATTTAATGGACGAAGTACGGTTAATTGAGGTCAAAGAGGATATCCTGTCCGATAACAAGGTGCAGGCGGATGATCTGAGAAGCAGTCTCAAAACTGAGAAGACGTTTCTGATGAATCTGATGTCTTCTCCTGGAGCCGGGAAAACAACCCTGCTGCTGAAAAGCATTGAGCAGATCAAGGATGCGGTCAAAGTCGGTGTCATGGAAGCGGATATTGATTCCAAGGTGGATGCAGAAAAAATCGCTGCCCAGGGAATTCCAGCCA
>Ga0180009_10003154_pt1 | contig 18947 bp, 15 predicted proteins | sample OS_PC_MetaG_FD_123537 | JGI IMG/M metagenome (GOLD analysis project Ga0180009, IMG submission 123537) | Groundwater microbial communities from the Aspo Hard Rock Laboratory (HRL) deep subsurface site, Sweden - OS_PC_MetaG | ecosystem: Environmental > Aquatic > Deep subsurface > Groundwater...
CCCCGACCAGGAAGATGAAGGCGAACAGGTGCCATTCCAACTCCTGGGTGAAGACAAAGCTTATTTGGAAAACGTAGCGCATGACCACGTCCCCGAAGACCACCACCACCAAAAGGGCGGTGACCCAGGAGACGAAACGGCCCACGTATTCATTGATCGTGTCGATGCCGGCTGCGAGGCTTCTAAGGGCGTTCATGCCAAGGCTCCGGGCGGCTGGAGATGTTTACCCATAAAACCCCGCCCGGCCTTCCGGGCGAGGCAACGTGTGACAATACCACAGTTATCGCCATTTGTAACCCAAAGCTCTTCAGGCCGCAAGGAGGCTTTTGTTTCACTTGGTGAAACGCCTTTTAGGCTGGCGGGGAGGTCCAGGCCGGTCCTGTCTGGCATAAAGAACCTTGGCAGGAGCCCCGGAAACCGGCATTATCGTAATGAAGTATTATATTTTTTTTGGGGAGACGGCCGGAATGCAGAGCACTTGGGGCAAAACCATGACGCGTTGGGCGGTGACGCTCATTACCCTCTTGAGCTTGCTGGCCTTGGCTGGCGGGGCCATGGCCGCGGTGGACGACACCCCTCCGGACAAGTTCATCATGAAGATCAAACAGCCATGGACCGGCGACCTGCCGGACATGGAAAAGCGCCGGACCATCCGCGCCCTGGTCACCTACAACAAAACCCACTATTTCCTGGACGGCGCCCGCGAGCGTGGCCTCACCTACGAGGCCATGCGCATGTACGAAAAGTTTCTCAACCAGCAGTTGGCCAAGCAGGGCAAGAAAAAGAAGCACCTCAAGGTGCATATAATTCTCATTCCCGTGGCCCGGGACAAGCTGCTTTCCTACCTGGTGCAGGGCAAGGGAGACATCGCCGCCGCCAACTTGACCGTTACTTCGAAGCGGCTGAAGCAGGTGGATTTCTGCGCCCCCTTTTCCAATGAAGTAAACGAAGTGGTGGTCACCGGCCCCGGCGCCCCGGTGCTTAAAAACTTGGACGACCTCTCCGGCAAGACGGTCTACGTGCGGCGCTCCAGCAGCTATTTCGAGAATTTGACCAAGCTCAACCGGCAGTTCAAGAAAAAGGGCCTCAAGCCGGTGAAGATAGAGTTGGCCGACGAGAACCTGGAAACCGAGGACATCCTGGAGATGGCCAACGCCGGCCTGGTGCCCATAACCGTTGCCGACAGCCACTTGGCCGTCTTTTGGTCCAATATCTTCAAAAAGATCAAGGTCCATGACAAGCTGGCCCTGGCCAAGGGGGGCAAGATCGCCTGGGCGGTGCGCAAGGGCAGCCCCAAGCTCATGAAGTCCATCAACGCCTTCGTGAAAAAGAACAAGCAGGGCACCTTGATGGGCAACATCCTCATCAAACGCTATTTGGAAAGCACCAAGTGGGCCAAGAACGCCCTCACGCCGGAGAACATCGAGCGGTTCGACCGCACCACCCGATTTTTCCAAAAATACGCCGACAAATACGGCTTCGACTGGTTGATGCTCACCGCCCTGGCCTTCCAGGAGTCGGGCCTGGACAACAGCAAGATCAGCCACGTGGGCGCGGTGGGAGTGATGCAGGTGATGCCCAGCACCGCCTCCAAGCCGCCGGTTTCCATAGCCGACTACAAAAAGTTGGAATCCAACATCCACGCGGGCACCAAGTACCTGCGCTGGATCTATGACCAGTACTTCAAGGACGACCCCAAGGTGAACCAACTCAACAAGGTGCTGTTCACCTTCGCCTCCTACAACGCCGGCCCGGCCCGGGTTGCCGGGCTGCGCAGGCGGGCGGCCAAGATGGGACTCGACCCCAACGTGTGGTTCCACAACGTGGAGGTGGCCGCGGCCCGGGTAATCGGGCGGGAAACGGTGCAGTACGTATCCAACATCTACAAGTACTACATCGCCTACCGCCAGATCATAGCGCAGCAACAGCAGCGCGAAAAGGCCCTGAAACTCAAGTAGGCCTTGCGGCCGCCCGGCCGGCGCGGCGGGCAAAAAAAGGGCGGCGGCCGTGATCGGCCGCCGCCCTGGTTTGTGGCGTCTTGCAGAACTAGCGCATCACGTAGTGGGCCACGCCGTCCTTGTGCATGCGGCCGACGACCCCTTCGCCCACCATCTCGCGCAGGCTGTCCATGAGGGGCTTCTCGTCCTCGTGCAGGGCGGCGGCCAGCTCGCGCAGCTGGAAGGGCCGCGCCTGCTCCTTTAGCAGGTTTGCCACCCGGGCCCGGATGAACTCCTCGCTGACCACGCCCATCATGTCGCGGTCAAAGGCCAGGGCGTTGCGCTGGTTGCCGGGGTAGACATCCTCCCAAGGCCGCCGCAGGGTGGCACCCAAAACCCAGCGCACCCGGGGATTGTTAACCGTGGCGTAGAGCCCGGCCAGCTTCTCCCGGTTTTCCGGGGTGCGCTCGATGGGGCCCAGCTCGGCCATGCTCTTGATGAAGCTGTTCACCGTGCGGATGTAATCCTCGGGCCGGTTGAGGTCGGCGTGAGCCAGGGCGATGCGCCGCCGGTCGAAGCCGCATAGACCCAGGAGCTTCTTCATCAGGTTCACCCGGCTCCAGGTGTGATCCAGGCCAAAGGAGTGGTGGCAGTCCTCGGGGGGGCAGCCGATCAGAAGCAGGCTGTTGGCGCCGTCCAAGAAGGCCCTGGCCAGCACCGAGGGGTCCAACTGGCCGATGCAGCTGACCTGCAGCATGTACAGCCGGGGGTCATAAGCCATGCCCTTGACCCCGGCGTTGTCCGCCGCGGCCAGACCGCCCCAGGCGCAGCCAAAGGCCATCACCTCGTCGGGGTCGAGCGTCTGGGCCAGGGTGCTCACCCGAGCCTCGCGCTGGTCGGAGGTGTTGTTCTGTATGGTCAGGGCGTGGTAGGGACAGGCCGCCGCGCAGGTGCCGCCGCCGGTGCAAACCATGGGGTCCACGTGGCGGGGAATGTTGCCGCCGGGGCCTTCCACCGGCTCGATGCCGCCGCAGTCGCAGATTTCCTTGCACAAGCCGCAGCCGATGCACTTGCTTTGGTCCACCACGCAGACCATGCGCGGGGCGTACAGCTCGCCGGCCTGGGCCTTGGAGATCATCTCCGCGGTCTTGGCGGCCGCCCGGCGGCCCTGCCGCAGGCTCTCGTGCAGATCGCAAGGATAGCGGGCGCTGCCGGCCAGGAAGGCCTCTTGGCGGCCCACCTGCTCGGGGCGCACCCGCTGCTTGCGTTCCTCCAGGAAGGCGCCCTCCTGGTGCTCCAAGCCCAGGATGTGGGCCACCTTGGTGGCTTCTTGGCCCACGCTGCGCCTGGGGCTGAGGACCAGCTTGTCCCAGGGCAACTCGTGTTCAACGTGGCTCTCGGGGTCGCAGTAGGTGACAAAGCCCGCCTGCACCGTGGGCCGCAGCGCGCCGTCATAGGGAATCCACTTGATGCCCAGCTTGCGGCTGGCCGCCCGCTCGCCGGCGGACAGGGGTATGGCCATCTGGTGGTGATGGAGCATGGTCACCTGGGTGAGCGGGGAGCGCTCGCGAATGTAGCGGGCCATGGACCAGGCCGCCCGGCAGGAGAGATAGGAGTACTCAGGGTGGCCAGCCTCGTAGTCGTTTAGCCAAAACACCACCTTGCCCTCGGGAGGCCCCAGGGTCCAGAGCAGCTCCTCGGCCTCGGTGTGGCAGATCACGTTGCGGCCGTCGTGGCCGAAGTCGCTGCCCTGGTTGAGCATCTGGCCGTCCAGGGCCGCGATGACGGCCCCCACCTCATAGATCCGGGGCGGGCCGCCCATGGGATCGCTGAAGGTTACGTGGTAGTCGCCGGTGCGCCCGGTCATGGAGGCAAGCTCGCCCACGGTGATGCGCCGCACCAAGGGGCTGGCGTCCACATCCTTCATGATCGCCTCCAGGCGGTCATAGTAGTGGCGCTCGCCGGGGTAGTGCTCGTGCAGCATGCGGATTTCGTCTTCCCACTCGTCGGTGGCCACGGCGACGATGCACTCGATTCCCCGGCGCGACAACTCCTGGGCCGCGCTGTAGGTGGCGATGCCTCCGCCCAGGATCATGGCCGGGCCCTTGAACTCCACCTTTTCATGGGCAGTGAGCGCCAGGGTTTCAAGCCCGGCGGCCAGGGCCTTGATGAGCTTGAAGCCCTTGGCCGCCTTTTCCTCGGGGCTAAGGTCGCTGACCTGGGCCACGTGGCCCCGCAGGTTGACCATGTCGATCTGGCCCGCCTCCAGGCCGGAATCGGCCAGTTCGCGCTCGAATTTGTGCAGCATCACCCGGGACTCGCAGCCGGCCACCACCACCCGGTCCAGGCCGTTGTCGGCGATGGCCTTCTTGAGGCCGGCCATGCCCGGAGCCAGGCAGGAGAAGGGCTCCACGCCCACGTAACTGATCAGGGGATCGGCCTCGAGCTTCTCCTTTAGTTGGTCAATATCCACCAGGGGGGCAATGCGGCGGCCGCATTCGCAGAGGAAGACGCCTATCTTGCAATCATTAGCCATGTCTGGCCTCCTTTGCTGTCACTTGCCCGGCCGGGCCATGATCACGGAAGGAACCCCGCGCACCCTCTCGAAGCGGGCGCCCATGGCCCCGGTGGGGCACACGGTAACGCAGGTGCCGCAGGCCACGCAGTCTTCGCCGGGGACCAGGTAGGGGGAACCGATTTCCTTCTGGGCCCCGCGCCCCACGGTGCTTATGGCGTTGGCCCCCACCACCTGGGCGCAGGCGCGCACGCACAACCCGCAGAGGATGCACTGCTCCTCGGGGTCCTTCACCTCGAAACGGGTGGTGTTCACCCCGTACTGGCCGGCCATCTCGCGTATCTCGCGGCTGGCGGGACACTCCGACAGGAGCATCTCCAATATCCAGCGGCGCACGCTGTTCACCTTTTCGCTGCTGGTGAAAACCTCCAGGCCTTCCTCGGCCGGATACACGCAAGAGGCCACCAGGCGGGAGTTATTGCCCTGCTTTAGCTCCACCACGCACAGGCGGCAGGCCCCGAAGGGCTCCACGGCCTCGTGGTAGCACAGGGTGGGTATATCAATGCCGTGTTGGCGCGCCGTGTCCAAAAGCGACCAGCCCGCCTCGGCTTCGACTTTCTTTCCGTCTATGGTCAAACTCAACATTATGTAGACTCCCAAAATATGGGCTAAACGCCTATATGACCTGGATCGCGCCGAATTTGCAGGATTCCATGCACATGCCGCAGCGGATGCACAAACTCTCTTCGATGGTGTGCGGCTTTTTCTTCTCGCCGGTGATGGCCCCTTGGGGGCAGGCGCGGGAGCAGGCGCGGCAGCCGGTGCAAACCTCCGGGTCGATACTGTAGGTGATCAGGTCCTTGCACACGCCGGCCGGGCAGCGATGCTCCAAAATGTGGGCCTCATACTCGCCGCGGAAGTAGCGCAGGGTGGAGAGCACCGCGTTGGGAGCGGTGCCGCCCAGGGCGCACAGGGAACCGGCCTTGATGGCCTCGGCCAGGCTGTAGAGGTCGTCTATGTCCTCCAGAGTGCCCTGGCCCTTGGAAAAGCGGTTGAGGGTTTCGCGCAGCCTGGGCACACCCAGATGGCAGGGGAAGCACTTGCCGCAGGATTCTTCCTCGAGAAAGCCCAGGAAGTACTTGGCCACGTCCACCATGCAGTCGCGCTCATCCATGACGATCATGCCGCCGGAGCCCATCATGGAGCCCGCTGCGATGAGCGAGTCGAAGTCCACCGGCAAATCGGCGTCTTCCCAGGGAAGGCAACCGCCGGAGGGGCCGCCGGTCTGCACCGCCTTGAAGTGGTCGGAGCCGGGCACCCCGCCGCCGATCTCCATGACGATGTTCCGCAGGCTGATGCCCATGGGCACTTCCACCAGCCCCACGTTGTTGACCTTGCCCACCAGGGCGAACACCTTGGTGCCCTTGGATTTTTCGGTGCCCAACGAGGCGAACCAGTCCGCCCCCTTGTCCAGGATGCGGCTCACGTTGGCCCAGGTTTCCACGTTGTTTAAGACCGAGGGCTTGCCGAACAGGCCCTTGTCCGAAGGATAGGGCGGCCGGGGCACGGGCTCGCCCACCTTGCCCTCCACCGAACGCATGAGGGCGGTTTCCTCGCCGCAGACAAAGGCGCCGGCGCCCCGGTTGATGCGGATGTCGAAGTTGAAGCCACTTCCCAGAATGTTCTCGCCCAACAGGCCGTGGGCCCGGGCGTCGTCCAGCGCCTTTACCAGGTGCTTGATGGCCAGGGGATATTCGGCGCGCACGTACACGTAGCCGGTATCGGCCCCGATGGCGTAGCCGCCGATGATCATGCCCTCCACCACCGCGTGGGGATCGCCCTCCATCACCGAGCGGTCCATGAAGGCCCCGGGGTCGCCTTCGTCGGCATTGCACAAGACGTACTTTTGCCCGCCCTGGTGCTTGGCGGCCAGGGACCACTTGAGGCCGGTGGGGAAGCCGGCGCCGCCCCGGCCACGCAGGCCGGATTTGGTCACCTCTTCGATCACCTGGCCGGGCTCCATGTTGGTCAGGGCCTTGGCCATGCCGGCATAGGCTCCGGCCTTAAAGGCGTCCTCGATGTCGGTGGGGTCGATCTGGCCGATGTTACTAAGAACCACCCGCTCCTGCCCCGAGTAGAAGGGGATTTCCTCGGTGGTCTTGAGGGTCTCCCCGGTCTGGGGATGCACATAGAGCAACCGGTCCACGGTCTCGCCGGTCAAGATGGTCTTTTGGACTATCTCCTCGACGTCGCCGGGCTTGACCTGCTGGTAGAAGATGTTCGAAGGCTTGATGATCACCAAGGGACCCCGGGAGCAGAAGCCGTGACAGCCGGTGGTCTTGATGCCGGGCATGACCTTGATGTCTTCGCCGGCGGCGGCCAGGGCCGCCTTGAGGGCCTTGGTGACCGAGGGGCTGTCGTTGGCGACACAGCCGGTGCCGTGACAAACGATTATCTTGGTTTGATCGGGATCTTCCGCCGCCAGCAACTCGCTGCGGAGTTTCTCCAATTCCTCCAGGGAACCCAGCCTCATATCCGCCGAGTTTTTCGCCGTGACTTGCATTGCCTTATACTCCGTTACTCAACTTATTCCGTCCCGAGCTTTTGAGCGGTCTTCATCAGCTTAGGCGAACTCACCTTGGGCTGATAATCGCCATTGACCACCGCCACCGGGGCCAGGGCGCAGGCGCCCAGACAGTTGACCGTCTCCACGGTGTATTTGAGGTCATCGGTGGTGCCGGGTTGGTCCAACCCAAGATTGCGCATCAGGTTCTCGGCGATGAGCCCGCTGCCCTTGAGGTGGCAGGCGGTGCCCAGGCAGACCTGGATCAGGTTTTCACCCTTGGGCTCCAGGCTGAAGGAGTTGTAAAAGGTGGCCACCGAGTAGGCCTGTGACTCCGGCACCCCGGTGTGATCGCAAACCAGGGTCAGGGCCTCGGACGAGACGTAGTTGAAGGCCGCCTGGATGTCCTGCAAGAGGAAGATGAGGAACTCCGGCCGTCCGGGGTAGCGTTCGATGATTTCGTCGATATCTATATCAATAGCTTGTTGCGCCACGATAACCTCCTTGGCTGAAACGCGGGCACACCCGCAGTGCTATCCTGGCCTTGTTAAAAGCAAGACTCGGACCATACGGCGCAACTGATTGATTTAATTTTAATTTGTTGTTTTTGCGCGCCCCGGGCGGGGCCCGATGAAACAGATTGATGTTTCAGGAGGTTTGAAACAAAGCGTTACCAGTGATGCAGTGGCGCCCAAACTATTGAGAATGGCTGATAAAAACTACAGAAGCAACACCAGTTGAAACATTTGAAACGTTTTTGAAACGTCAGCGTAAAGTCACCCCAACCCCAAGGACTTCATGCGACGCCACAGGGAAGTGCGGCTGATTCCCAAAAGCTCGGCGGCCTGTTGGCGGCGGCCGCCACTCTGGCTCAGGGCGTCCAAGATGGCCTGGCGCTCGCTGTCCTCCCGGCTGGCCCCGGGCGCGGCCGGGTAACCCTCTTCGGCCGCCGTGGCGCCCCGCTCCCGCCGAAACTCATTGAGAGCCGGCAGGTAAAGCGGGAAAATAACTGGCCCTTTAACGAAGACGTAGGCATGCTCCATGACCCGCTCCAGCTCGCGCACGTTGCCCGGCCAGTCGTAGCTCATGAGCATGCGCATCACCTTGGGGTCCACCGAGCGCACCTGCTTGGCGTAGCGCTTGTTCAGCTGCCGGACAAAATGCTCCACCAGCAGGGGGATGTCGTCCTTGCGCAGGCGCAGGGGGGGCAGGGTCAGGGGCACGGTGCGCAGGCGGTAGAAGAGGTCCTCGCGCAAGGCGCCCTGGGCCATGGCCTCGGCCAAATCCCGGTTGGTGGCGGCGATGATGCGCGCGTCCATGGCGATGAGCCGGGTGCCCCCCACCCTTTCGAAGACCCGCTGCTCCAGAACCCGGAGCAGCTTTACCTGCAGCTCCGGCTTCAACTCACCGATTTCATCCAGAAAAAGCGTGCCGCCCTTGGCCAGCTCGAAGCGGCCCACCTTGGAGCGCACCGCCCCGGTGAAAGCAGCTTTTTCGTGGCCGAACAGCTCGCTCTCCAGCAGGCTCTCGGCCAGGGCCGAGCAGTTCACGGCCACAAAGGGCCCCTCGCGCCGGGGGGAGTGGTGGTGCAGGGCCCGGGCGAAAAGCTCTTTGCCGGTGCCGCTTTCGCCCTGGATGAGAACGTTGGCCTCGCTGGCTGCCACGTCGGGCAACATGTTGAACAGCCGCCGCATGGGCTCGCTGGCCCCAACGATGTCGCTGAAGGAGGAGCCGGTGTCCGGGGCCAGGCTGGGCTCCAGGCCGGCCAGGGGCCTGAAGCTCTCCACCGCCCCCACCACCGTACCGGCCCGGTCGCGCACCACGCTGGTATTAACCAATACTCCCAGGCGCTTGCCACCCTTGCCCAACATGCGCACGTCCTGATCCATGCGGGTGACCCCGGTTTCCACCGTGGTGCGCAGCGGGCAGCTCGTGCCGCATAGGTCCGAGCGGAAGATGTCCCAGCAATGGCGGCCCAACACCTCGGTGCGGCCGTAGCCGGTTATCTCCTCGGCCCTTTGATTAAATGAGGTTATGCGCCAGCGGGTGTTGATGGTGAAGATGCCCTCGGCCAGGTTGTCCACCAAGGATTGATAGCCCAGCCGCGGCATGCGGGGCAGAAACTCGCCGGGCTCCATGCGGCCGCCGTTGAGGGGGGCGAAGTCCAGGTCGCGCAGGGTTATCATGGCCCCGACAACCTGGCGGCCGAGGCCGAAGAGGGGGTTGATGGAATACTCGCAGGTAAATTCCTGGCCGGTGGCATCCCGGGCCCGGGCCTGAATCTGTTGGGAGGGCTCGCCTTGTCCCAAGGCCGCGTCCAGGGCGCTCTGGGCCAGGGCCAGGTCGGGCCCCTCGAAAAACCCCCCTAGGCGCAGGACCTCGCCGACGACCAACTCCCCAGCCATGAACTGCAAGGCGACGCGGTTGGTGCCCATTATCCGCTGGGCCCCGTCCACCGCCACCACCGCCTCGCCGGTGAGCGCTTGGCCTTCTCGCTCCTGCGCAGACATGCCTTCTCCCTGAAACTTCCCTGAAACTTCCCTGAAACAGACTACACCACTGGATACTATAATCAAGGATAAGGTGAGGAAAGAAGGCTGGATTTAGTGGCCCAGGAGCAGACGCACCTCTTCGTCCTCCAGAAAGGAGGAGACGTTCCAACAGATGGCGCGCAGGTCCTTGTCACTGTGGCCAGGGGTCAATAGCCCCCCGGCCTGGCGCAGGCCCCGGGCCTGGACCATGATGACCAGTTCCTTCAGGCGGCCCCGGAGCGGCGCGTCACCGTTCTGGGATTTTTGGTATGCTTTCACCAGAGCATTCACCCTGGCCACCGAACAACGCTTGCAAGTAAGATCTGGCGTCACCTGTTCCCCTTGTTTGCCTCAACTAGAGGTACGCCTTTGGTTGACAACCCGACTACTTTAGTCTTGGAATGGACCATTGGCAAGCTTTTCAAGGGGGTATAGCTATTTTCTTGACAGCCCCACGGGGGCCGGGTAAGGAAAAGCATTGTCTTTACTAAACTTACCATGATTTTTCATGGAGGCCGGATGGGCCCCGGCCTGAGAGAGGGTCATGCTCCCCAGCTACCCCACCCAGCTTAATCTAATCATGGAGGCCATATCCCTTGGGGTGTTGGCCATGGACCGCCATGGACGGGTGGTCTATTTCAACCGGGCCGCCGAACAGATAACCGGGGTGAGCCGTGAGCAAGCCTTGGGCCGGCTCTGCGGCGAGGTCCTGCAATCCACCCTGTGCGACGAGTATTGCCCGGTGCTCAGGGCCATGGAAACCGGGGAGGAGCAGGCCGGAATGGAAGCGGTGTTCATCCGCCAACAAGGCCGCTCCGTGGTGCCGGTGAGGATCTGCGCCTCGCCGCTGTACGATGATGACGGCCAGGTGTGCGGCGGGGTGGAGACCCTGCAAAGCCTCAGCCTGGGCAGCCAGTTGGACAAGCAGGACAGCGAGGCGAGGCGCTGGGAGGACTTCATCGGGGATAGCCCCCAGGTGAAACGGATCTTCGACACCCTCAAGGTTGCCGCCCCCAGCAAGGTCACGGTGCTCATCGAGGGCTCCACCGGCACCGGCAAGGATCTTCTGGCCCAGATCATCCACTACAACAGCCCCAGGGCGCAAAAGCCCCTCATCAAGGTCAACTGCGCGGCCCTGCCCGAAAACCTGCTGGAAAGCGAGCTGTTCGGCTACAGCCGGGGGGCCTTCACCGGCGCCGAGCGGGACAAGCCCGGCCGCTTCCAACTGGCCGACGGGGGCAGCATCTTTTTGGACGAGATCAGCGAGCTGCCCCTGGCCCTACAAGCCAAGCTGCTTCGGGTTTTGGAAGATCAGGAGTTTTTCCCCCTGGGCGCCCGCCAGACCACCAAGGTCAACGTGCGCATTTTGGCCGCCAGCAACAAACCTCTGGACCGCCAAGTGGAGCTGGGGCTTTTCCGGGAAGATCTTTACTACCGCCTTAACGTAATCAAGGTCACCGTGCCCGTCCTCAAGGAGCGCAGAGAGGACATTCCCCTGCTCATCCGGCGTTTCATCCAGCGCAAAAACATTGAAAACAACACCTACATCTGCCGTTTCTCCCCGGAAACCTTGAACATACTGCTCAACTACAACTACCCGGGCAACGTCCGCGAATTGGAAAACATACTTGAGCATGCCTGCCTGCTGTGCCGGGGGGACGTGATAAAGGCCCACCACCTGCCCCGCGACCTGGACACGGAAGCGGCCACCACCCTGGAATCCTCGGAGCGCCGCAAAGAGAAAGACAATCTGGTTCAGGTTCTTACCCAAAACAATTGGAACCAGACCCAGACCGCGGCGGAGTTGGGCATCAACCGCACCACCCTTTGGCGGCGCATGAAGCGTCTGGGGCTTTCCCGAACCTGATCGGCCATCAGCCGCAACACTGCAACACATGTGTTGCACAAGATGCAACACCAAAGCCGATATGTATCTGGGGCATAATATGGGCTCAAAGGGCCGCATATGTTTCGTATGTTGCAGCTGCCTGCAACACAAGATATCCCCAAAACCACACCCATATTTGCAACTGCCCGGCAACATTGCATTTGTTATTTTTTAACTTATTGGCACGAGTTGTGCTTAGACTTTAAAAGGAACCACCAATTTAATTGGATTGGCCAAGGATGCCTTCACCGCCACGCCACATAAAGCTCACCCACCGCCTGGCCTTCAAATTGACGGTCTGGGTGGGGTTGGGTCTGGTGTTGCTCACCACGGCCATGGCCTTTTGGGCGGTGCGTCAACAGGAGCGTCAGTCCATAGAGAAGATGCTTCAAACCGGCAACTGGTTCAGCGACACCGTAAAGCGGGCCACCCGCTACGACATGCTCAAGGACCAGCGCCAGAGCCTGCACCACGTCATCGAGGCCATGGGCCGCCAACCGGGCGTGGAGGTGATCCGGGTGTTCAACAAAAAGGGGCGCATCATGTTCAGCAGCCGGTCGGGAGAGATCGGCAAATTGGTGGACCTGGACAGCGAGGCCTGTTACGCCTGCCACTTCAAGGACCGCCCCCTGGAGCGACTGGCCGTCACCGAGCGCAGCCGCATCTTCAGCCTGGCCGGCAAGGGAGGCCACCGGGTGCTGGGGGTGATCAACCCCATCTATACCGAACCAGCCTGCTACCGGGACCCCTGTCACGTGCATCCGCCGGAACAAAAGGTGTTGGGGGTTTTGGACGTGGCCCTGTCCTTGCGCGGGGTGGACCAGGAAGTGGCGGCCACCACCCGCCAGGTGACTCTCTACGCGGCGGTGCTTGCGGCCATAATCTGCGCCGTGGTGGCCACCTTCACCTTCCTGTTCGTGAACCGGCCCCTGACCAGCCTGCTGGGGGCCACGCGGCGCATCACCGCCGGCGACTATGACCAGCCCATCACTCCCCAGACCGACGACGAGATCGGCGCGGTGGCCGCAGCCTTCGACCTCATGCGCCAGGGCATCAAGGAAAAGACCGAAGACCTGGAGCACGGCCGCCGGCAATACCAGCGCCTTTTCGAGGAGGTGCCCTGCTACATCACCGTGCAGGACGCCGACTTCAAACTTTTGGCTCACAACAAGCGTTTCGAGCGGGACTTCGGCCCCAGCGTGGGCCGCCACTGCTACCTGGCCTACAAGGGACGCGACTCGCGCTGCCCCAACTGCGCGGTGGCCAAATCCTTTGCCGACGGCCTGGTGCACAGCGCCGAGGAGAAGGTGGTGGGCGCCGACGGCAGCCCCCGCTATTTCCTCAACCTTACCTCGCCCATCACCGACAAGAAGGGGGACATCGTGGCGGTGATGGAGATGGCCACCGACATCACCGACGTCCTGCGCCTGGAAGAGGAGCTTAAGCGCTCAGAGGAAAAGTACCGCCTGTTCTTCAACAACGACCCCAACCCCATCTTCGTCTTCGACGCCCAAAGCCTGGAGATCCTGGACGCCAACGACCGCGCGGCCAGTGAGTACGGCTATCCCCTGCGCGAGTTGGTGGGCCGCTCCTTTTTGGACCTGACCCCCGCCGCCGACCGTCTCCAGGTGCGCAACTTCATCGCCCTGAAGGGAGCCTTCCTCTCCACGGTGCGCCAGGTGCGCGCCCACGGGGAGGTTTTCTTCGTCAACCTCAGGGCCAGCTACGGCGAACACATGGGAAGGCGGGCGGTGATAGCCACCGCCGCCGACGTAACCGAACGCCTGAAGACAGAGCAGCAACTCATCCAGGCCGCCAAGATGGCCACCCTGGGAGAGATGAGCGCCGGGGTGGCCCACGAACTGAACCAACCATTGAGCGTCATCGCAACCGGGTCCAGCTTCCTTAGCAAGCTGGTTTCCCGGGGCCAGGCCCCCACCCCGGAGGAGCTTTTGCAGGTGGCCAAGGAGATGAGCCAGCAGGTGGAGCGGGCCCGGCGCATCATCACCCATCTGCGGGAGTTCGGCCGCAAGCACGAGGTCAGCGCCGAAAGCATATCCATCAACGAGCCGATCCAGGGAGTGTTGGGTTTGTTGGGCCAGCAGCTCAGAGTGCATGATATAAGGGTGGAGACCGCCCTGGAACCCAACCTGCCCCCCATCCTGGGCGAAGTGAACCGCCTGGAGCAAGTGTTCATCAACTTGATAATGAACGCCCGTGACGCCATCGAGGAACGCCGGGCCACACAGCCCGGCCTGGAGGGATTGATAAAAATCGCAAGTTTCGCCCAAGACGGGCGGGTGGTGGTCACCGTGGCCGACAACGGCGGCGGCATCCCCGCCGGCAGTCAAGACCGCATTTTCGAGCCCTTTTTCACCACCAAGGAGGTGGGCAAGGGCACCGGCCTGGGGTTGTCCATATCCTACGGCATCGTGCGCGACTTGGGCGGGAGCATCCGGGTGGAAAACCGGCCGGACCAGGGGGCCGTGTTTTACCTGAGCTTCCCGATGCACAGGGAGGCTTCGGCATGAAGGCCTGCGGCCAACCACCCTATCCCAACCTGCTGGTCATCGATGACGAGCCGGGCATCCGCAGCATGATGTCCCTGTCGCTGGGCGCCGACGGCTACAAGGTGCGCACCGCCGCGGACGGGGCCGAGGGCCTCAAGCTATTCAAGGAGCAGCAGCCCGACATCGTGCTCACCGACATCAAGATGCCCGGCCTGGACGGCATAGAGGTGCTAAAGCGCATCAAGTCCATGAGCCCGGACACCGAGGTGATCGTCATCACCGGCCACGGCGACATGGATCTGGCGGTCAGGTCATTGCAGCTGATGGCCAGCGACTTCGTCACCAAGCCGGTGAGCGACCAGGCCCTGGAGGTGGCATTGAAGCGCGCCGCCGAGCGCTTGACCCTCAAGGCCCAGTTGGCCTCCTACACCCATGACCTGGAGCGCCGGGTGGCCGAGGCCACTGCCAAGGTGGTGGCCGCCGAGCGCCTGGCCGCGGTGGGCCAGACGGTCAGCGCCCTGGTGCACTCGCTCAAAAACATGCTGGCCGGCCTCAAGGGCGGCATCTACATGGTGGGCCAGGGCATGGAGCGCTGCCAAAAGCAGCTCACCGACGAAGGCATGCGGATGCTGGAGCGCAACCTGGTCCGGGTGCAGGATTTGGTGGGCGACATGATGACCATCGCCAAGCCCCGCCAGCCCCAGATGGAGCCGGTGTCCCTGAAGGAGCTTTTGACCGAGGCCCAGCGCATCATGGCCGCCGAGGCCGAGGGCAAGGGCGTGGAGATCAAGGTGGAGTACCCCGAGGGCGAGGGACCGGTGGCCCTGGCCGACCGCCGCATGATCCTGGAGGCCTTCTTGAACCTGGTGAGCAACGGCATCGACGCGGCCGCCGAGGTGGAGGGAGGCGAGGTGGTTCTAAGCACCGCGGGCAACTTCAGGGGGGTGTGCCTCATGGTGCGCGACAACGGCCCGGGCCTGGAACCCGAGGCGGCCCAGAACATATTCCAGGGCTTTTACAGCACCAAGGGCGCGGCCGGCACCGGCCTGGGGCTCATGGTGGCCCAGAAAACCGCCGGCGAGCACGGCGGCCGGGTGGATTTCGTCAACCTCCCGGACCAAGGCGCCATGTTCCGCCTGCGCTTGCCCGCCGCCGAGCAAAGCGCCGGCCAAGAAACCCAAGAAGTTGCCGCCGGAGAGCCTCGTGGCTCGGCCGGTTAATATAAGGGAGGTGTCCCGATGATCGCTTACAAGAACATTCTCTACTGCACGGACTTCTCCGAGGACGCGGAGATAGCCCTGCACCACGCGGTGGACCTGGCGCGGCGGCATGACGCCAAGCTGCACATCCTGCATTGTCCCCATTCCACCCTGCGCTACATGCCCACCGAAACCGACGAGGGCGCGGCTCCCGGCGACGTGACCTACGCCTCGCCCGAGCTTCTGGCCAAGCTGAAGGAGGATCTCAAGGCGCGCTACGCCGCCAAGCTGGACGGAGTGAGCCAGGTGGAGTGGGTGGTGCTGGCGGGCACCCCCTTTGTGGAGATCCTGCGCTACGTGCGCGAACACGGCGTGGACTTGGTGGTCATGGGTACGGAAGGGGCCTCGGCCCGCGAGGACACCCACTACGGCAGCACGGTGGAGCAGGTGGCCAAGCGCAGCCCCTGCCACGTGATGGCCATCCGAAACCCCGAGCGCACTTACACCCTTTAGCTCCGGGAGGAAGCGTCATGGCCAAGAGAGTTTTGGTGGTGGACGACGAGATGGACGTTCGCACCTTTATTTCCACCCTGCTGGACAGCAACGGCTACAAGGTGGTGGTGGCGGAAAACGGCGAGCAGGGCTGGCAGAAATTCCAGGAGAAGGAGCCGGACCTGATAACCCTGGACGTGATGATGCCCAAGGAGAGCGGCATCAAGATGTACCGGGACATCAAGACCAACCCCAATTTCGCTTCGGTGCCGGTGTTGGTCATCAGCGGCCTGGCCCGCAAGACCTTCCTGCACTCCCAGAAGGTGCTGGACAAGTTCAAGGGTCAGAGCGTGCCCGAGCCCGAGGGCTACATCGAAAAGCCCCCCGAGCCCGACGAGCTCATGGGCGAGGTGAAGCGGCTTATCGGTTAACCCTTCGCGGGTCATCACGCCCGGGCCTGTCCGCCGGCCCCCCGGCGGGGGGCTTCAGGGTTCAGAGGAGCCCAGGGGCCCCCAACGGCCCTGGTGGGTTGGGGCGGGGCTAAAGCTCCAGTTCCAAGCCGTCCCCGGCCACCTCCCCCGGCATTTCATCCACGTGGGCCAGCATGTCCTGGCTCATGTGGGTGAACACCAGCCGTCCCGGGCGCAGCTCTTCCCGCCGCGCCAGCACCTCCCGGCAGCTCAGATGAAACTTGACGGGCCGGCCGTAAAAGTAGGCCTCCGCGATCAACAGGTCCGCCCCGGCCAGCAGGGGCGATAGCTCCTCCACCCACTGGGTGTCGCCGGTGTAGGCCAGGCTCTTGCCTTCGGCCTCCACCCTTAGGGCCAGGGCCGGAGCGCCCGATGGGTGCAGCCCCTCCCCCGCCCGCAGGCCCAGGCCGCACCAGGACTGGGGCGGGCCGGGGGTCAGTTCGGTCACCTCCACCGCGAACTTGCGCTCCACCCGGCTGGAGCCGGGGAAGTTCACTTCCATGGCCTGCTCCAGACGCGAGGCCAGGCCCACCGGCCCGGCCAGGAGCAGGGGTTCGGTGCGCTTGGAGTGCAGTTGGGCGTCCAGGATGAAAAAGGGCAGCCCGCCGAAGTGGTCGCCGTGCAGGTGGGAGATCAACACCCCCTCGATGGAGTTGGGCTCCACCCCGTAGCGTTGCAGGGAGATCATGGCCGATGCCCCGCAGTCAAGGAGCACCCTGCGGCCTCCCCACTCCAGCAGGATGCAGGGCTGCAAGCGCCCCCCGTGGCCGAAGGCGTCGCCCGAGCCCAGGAACTTCACCTTCAGCGCGGCCATGCTCCCGCCTCCAATTCTTATTTAGCCCGCCAGGGCGGCTACGATCTTTTCCTGGTCCCCGGCCGCCAGATAAGGATGCATGGGCAGGCTGAAGACCCGGTCGCCGGCGGACTCGCTCACCGGGAAGTCGCCCGGCTGGTGGCCCAGGTAGGCAAAGGCCTGCTGCAGGTGCAGGGGCTTGGGATAGTAGATGGCGCTGGGTATGCCCGCCTTGCCCAGCCGGTCCAGGAACTCTTGGCGTGCCTGTTGGCTCTGGGCCAGCACCGAATACTGGGCCCAGGCCGAGGCATAGCCCTCGGGCACCTCGGGGGTGGTCAGGGCCAATCCGGCCCGGGCCATCAGATCCCGGTAGCGCTCCGCCACCTCCTGGCGCTGCTCCATCTCCCGGGGTAGCAGCTCCAGCTTGGCCAAAAGCACCGCCGCCTGAATGGTGTCCAGGCGCCCGTTGATGCCCAGACGCACGTTGTCGTATTTGTCGCTGCCCTGGCCATGCACCCGCAGGGAGCGCAGCAGGCCGTCCAATTGGGCGTCATCGCAAAAGACCATGCCCCCGTCGCCGTAGCATCCCAGGGGCTTGGCCGGGAAAAAGGAAGTGCAGCCCATTTGGGCCAGGGAGCAGGCCCGGCGGCCCTTGTAGACGCCGCCCAGGGACTGGGCCGCGTCCTCGATCACCGCCAGGCCGTGCCCGGCGGCGATCTGGTTTATGGCGTCGTAGTCCGCCGGCAGGCCGAAGAGGTCCACGCCAATGACCGCCCTGGGCTCCAAGGTTTGGCCCTGGTTCACCGCCTCGATGGCCTGGACCAGCTTGGCCGGGTCCAGGTTGAAGGTGGCCGGGTCGATGTCCACGAATACCGGGGTGGCCCCCAACAGGCCGACCACCTCGGCGGTGGCGAAAAAGGTGAAGGGGCTGGTGAACACCGCGTCTCCGGGCCCCACCTCCAGGGCCAACAGGGCCATCATCAGGGCGTCGGTGCCCGAAGCGCAGCCAACGGCGTGGCGGGTGCCCACGTAGGCGGCCAGCTTTTCCTCCAGCTCGGTGATCTCCGGCCCCATGATGTAGCGGCCATGGTCCAGCACCCGCTTGATGTTTTCTTCTATTTTTTCGCGAATAAGTTGCTGTTGCGCCTTGAGGTCTATGAACTGCATGGTTGAAACACCCTTGTTTTTTCGTGGTTTGTTCCAGCGTCCCCCATGGGCGGCCGGGCTGACTCAACTTTATAAAGCCGGCCGCCCCAGGTCAAATGCCTATTTGCCGCCGGGCGGGACGGAACTCAACGGCCGGGATAGTCCAGCACGGCGGCGCGCAAGTACTCGGAAAGCCGGCGGGACTGTTGCCCGCAGGAAAATTGCTTCCAGGTGTCCAGGCTGGGCGGAGGCATGCGCAGCCGGGCGCCCCGGCGGGCAGCCTCCAGAAACCTGGCCGCCGCCCTGCCGGTGGCCCACCCCGCCGGGCAGCCCCAGCGCTGGTATCGCCAAACCCTGAGCGGGGGCATGCACTCGCCCTATTGGAGCATAAACGGCAGGAGATACCCGGACAGCGAACGCCTGGCCGTGGCCCCGGGGGAAAAGGTGCGCCTGAGCTACTTCAACCGCAGCATGATGCCCCACCCCATGCATCTGCACGGGCATTTTTTCCGGGTGATGAACTTCGCCTTGGCGCCGGAGCGCTGGCTGGTCAAGGACACGGCGGTGGTGGAGCCCATGGGGAGGCTGGACGTGGAGTTCGTGGCCGACAACCCAGGGCAATGGCTCCACCATTGCCACCACCTCTATCACATGGGTGCGGGTATGGCCAACGTAGTGAGCTACGCCGGGGCCTGACCGCCATTGGAGAAATAAGCCATGCCTATTAGTTTGCTGAACCTGGATGCCCTGATAACCCCCGCGGCCCAATACGGCGGCCCCGGCCCCGGCTGGGGCGGGCACATGATGTACGGCTGGGGCGGCTGGCTGGGAGGCCCCTTCATGATAGTTTTCTGGATACTTTTGATCGTGGGCGGAGTGGCCCTGGTCAAGTGGCTCTTTTCC
>Ga0180009_10003155_pt1 | contig 18936 bp, 14 predicted proteins | sample OS_PC_MetaG_FD_123537 | JGI IMG/M metagenome (GOLD analysis project Ga0180009, IMG submission 123537) | Groundwater microbial communities from the Aspo Hard Rock Laboratory (HRL) deep subsurface site, Sweden - OS_PC_MetaG | ecosystem: Environmental > Aquatic > Deep subsurface > Groundwater...
CATGGCGATGCGGCGGTCCAGGCCCGTCCCGCTGATCACCCGGGACAGCACCAGGACGCCGAAGATGAACACGACCGAGTCCTTGGCGAAGGCCTGGGTGATGCCGTCGGGGCGCATGATCCCCCCGAAGTACATCACCGTCGCCACGACCAGGGCCGTGATGCCGATGGGCACCGCGCCCGTGGCCCAGAACAGCGCGGCGGTCAGGATGAGCCCGATCATCAGCTGGGCCCGACCCGCCGCATCCCGGGCCAGGTCGGGACCTTCCCACAGCCCCGGCGGGCGATAGTGCGCTCGGACGTACTGCGCGATGGTCTGCCCGTCGTCCAGCGCGGCGTACTCGGGGTAGCCGGCGATCACGTCTCCGGCGCGATGGCCGCTCTTGGGCGTGTCCAGCAGGCGAATGAGGCCCGTGGGCGGCGGCGCCAGCCAGGCCGCCAGCAGGAGCGCCAGTCCCAGCAGCATGATCAGAGGCCGGGAATTGGCGCTGCCCAGCAGCCGGCTGCGCCAGTCGGGACCCTTCCTGACGGGCATGTTGTGCCGGGCCAGGGCGTGGGTCTTCTCCCGGGCAGCACTCCGGATCGCCGTGACCAGCTCGTGGGTGGCCACGGGTTTGGCCAGGTACCTGTAGGCGCCCAGCTTGCCCGCCTCGGTGGCCGACTCCACCGTCCCGTAGCCCGTCAACATGATCACCTGGATCTCGGCCCGGAAGGACTTGATCTCCTGCAGGGTCCGGGCGCCGTCCATCCCGGGCATCTTGCGGTCCAGGACCACCACGTCGATGGACGGATCCTGTCGCACCCGGCGGACGGCGTCCTCGCCGTCCCCGGATTGCTGCACGTCGAGGCCGCGCAGGACCAGCCGCTCGGCCAGGGCCTCGCGGAACTGCGGCTCGTCGTCGACGAGCAGGACCTTCAGCGGCTGGGTGCCGGACGCCATCCTCTCTCCTGCACGTGATCGAGTGGAAGCTCGATGGTGAACTCGCTTCCCTTGCCGGGCTCCCCGGCGGCTCCGAGGCTGCCGCCGAGGCCCTCGATGATGCCGTAACTCACGCTCAGGCCCAGGCCGGTGCCCTTGCCGGGGGCCTTGGTCGTGAAGAAAGGCATGAAGATCCTCTCGTGCTGCTCGGGCGTCAGCCCCACGCCCGTGTCCTTCACCTTGATGGTGAACGAGGACGCCCGCTTCCGGGTGGTCAGGGTGATGGTCCCCTCCCCGGAAATGGCATCCACCGCGTTCTTGACCAGGTTCACCAGGACCTGCCGCAAACGGTCGGCGTCGGTGACCACCGGGGGCAGGGTCCGGTCGAAATCCCGGACAACCGTGACGCCCCTGGTCTTGAGCTCCGGCCCCAGCAACCCCTCCAGCAGGTCGTCGATCAGCTGGTGGACGTCCGCCGCCTTGAGGGTGACCCCGGTCTGCCGGACGAATCCCAGCAGCTGGCGGGTGATGCCGGTGCACCGGAAGACGGCCGATTCGATGGCCTCGAGGTGGCCCACGATTTCCTCGGGCGACGGCCCCCGCCCGAACGCCGGATCGAGCAGATCCTTGATAAGCCCGGCCTTTTCCGCCACCACGGCCAGCGGGTTGTTGATCTCGTGGGCGATGCCCGAGGCCAGTTCGCCCACCGACGCCAGACGCGCCGCGTGGATCAGCTGGCGGTTGAGCTGCCGCTCCTTCTGCCAGGCCTGGAATTGCTGGTGGGCGACCCAGCGGGCCTGGACGAAGACGACCAGCCCGCCGACCAGGCAGAACAGGCCCGTGAAGATCCAGATGTTGGTCGTGAAGTCCCGCCGCAGCCCCCCGGGGGGCGGGGCGAATCCGTCGTCCATCCCGGTCTGTGCCGGGGCTGCGTCCGGGGAAAGGGCGGCGCGCAGGATCCTGGTCTGGCCGCCCGGCATGAGCTTGACCGCCATGGTGAAGTGGGGGCGTCCCCGGAATCCCAGGTAGACGTCGGTGATCACGTGGAAGGCGTCCCCACCCTGCAGGCGTCCGAACCAGCCTTCGGCGGCGTAGTTGCGCCCCTTCAGCTCGGGGAAGGGTCCCGCGTACTCCAGGACCCCGCCCCCGGCGTCCAGGACGGCCAGATCGACGAACGATTCGCTGATGGCCTGCAGTTCGGCCAGGCGGTCCCGCAGGAATTCCGGAGAAGGCCGGACCAGCGCCAGGGGATCGTCGGTCAGACCTGTCAGGTTGAGCAGCCTGTCCCCCAGGAACCCCTCGAGCATGGCGGCCTGGTGGGCGGCCAGGGATTGGCGGTGGCGCTCCTCGGTGTCCCGGATGAAGAGGCGGTACTGGAGATGGAAGAACAAGGCCAGCAGGAGCAGGGGAACGAAGTAGAGCAGCACCAGACGCACCAGGGCGTGCCGCAAGAGATCCCGGTACAGGGACCGCTGCATGGTTTCGGCTTCGCTGCGAACACGTTCGCCCATGGACCTGCTCCACCGGGGACCGACGGGAACCTGACCGGCCCCATCATAACACCCGGCCAGGCCCGGAGATACCTCCGTCCCTCCCGGATTCCCCCCCTTTCAGGATAATCCGACCGGGCTTCGCTCGCCCCACCGCAGGACCCGGATTCCTGGAAATACCCCTTCCGGCGACTTACCATTGTCATGACCCAGCAGGACCCTCGGCATTCCCGGAGCCCGGCCCTCCGACCGCGGGTCTTTCACCATCACCCCCGGAGAGCAGCCATGCCCGCCCGACTGCGCCAGTCCCTGTTCACCTTCCTGATCTATCTCGCGTTCTTCGCCTCCGGGGCCGCCAGCCTCATCGCCGAGGTGACCTGGAACCGCATGCTCATCGTGGTGGTGGGCAACAGCCTGAACGCCACCGCCATGGTCATCGTGATCTTCATGGGCGGACTGGGCCTCGGTTCCTGGATCGGGGGCCGCGCATTCAGCCGCCGCCAGGTCTCCCTTCGGCCCTACTTCCTGCTTGAGGCTGCCATCGGGCTGTACGTGCTGGCCTCGCCCGTCCTGTTCGACCTGTTGACGAGCATGTTTGCCGGCCTGGCCGAAACCGTGGACCACCGCACCCTGCTGACGGTGGTGCGCCTCGCGGTCACCATGCTGGCCCTGCTGCTGCCCGCCACCCTGATGGGCGCGACCTTTCCCGCCATGGTCAGCGGCACCGCGCAGTCCGACGCCTTCCGGCGCACCGCCCGCACCGGCTACCTCTACAGCCTCAACACCCTCGGCGCAGCCCTGGGCTGCTTCGCCGCCGGTTACCACCTTCTGCTGGAGCTCGGCGTGCAGATGACCCTGAACATCGCCATGGGCATGTACGCCCTGGCGGCCCTGGGCGGCCTGCTCGCCAACTTCCTGCGCGGACCGGCCGGCGGGGCCGCCGAGGAGCCTGCTGTCCCGGCGGCAGAGGGGCCCGGGGCGATTCCCGTGCGATTCCTCGCCGTCGCCACCTTCCTGATCGGGTTCGTTTCCCTGGCCTACCAGGTCCTGTTGACCCGGATCAGCATCCTCTATCTCGGCAACTCGATCTCCGTGTTCCCCCTGGTCCTGACGGCCTTCCTGCTGGGCACCGGGTTCAGCGCCGTCGCCGGCACCTGGCTCTTCGGCGCCCTGCAGCGCGCCGGCCGCGGGTCCCAGCGCCTGTTCGGCATCCTGTCGGTGGCCGCAGGGGCCCTGATCATCGCCGCACCCTACATCCTGCTCAGCGACCTGATCACCGGCAAGGGGCACTTCCTGCAGATCGCCGACGCCGCCCCGCGCAATCCCCTTCCCATCCTGGCGGTGCTGATCGGACCGACAATCTTCATCGGCGCCCTGCTGCCCGTGGCCATCCGCATCCTCAACGCCCGGGCCGCGGGGGACAACACCCGCGCCGCGGCGAACTTCTATTCCCTGAACACCGCCGGGGGCCTGATCGGCGCCGGCATCGCCAACCACCTCCTGGTTCCGGTGGTGGGCATGCAGGGCACGCTGCTGCTGCTGACCGGCCTGTGCCTGCTGATCGGCCTGTGGAACCTGCTGGACCCCCGGGGCGGAACCCGCCGCCTTCCCGCCGCCGCCGCCGCCGGACTGGGCCTGGCCCTGGTCCTCTTCTTCGCCCTGCCCCACCTGACGATCATGTACGCCGAGAAGATCGCGAACTCCACGGACGCCGCCGAGGCCGACATCCGGCTGGTCCACGAAGGCCGCGCCGCCACCGTCACCGTGCTGGACATCAAGGACCAGCGCATGGGCCAGTATCGGGACATGTTCCTCAACGGAGTCGAGGAAGCGTCCACCCGTTACTGGCACGTCCAGCTCTTCAAGCTGCTGGGCATGCTGCCGGCGGTGACCCACGAGCGGCAGGAGGACCTGGACGCCATGGTCATCGCCTTCGGCGCCGGGATCACGGCCGGATCGGTGCTGGCCTCGCCGGCGGTGCGCTCCCTCGACGTGGTCGACCTGAACCCCGACATCGAGGGCATCAACGACCTGTTCACCGAGGTCAACGGCGACGTCTTCCACGACCCCCGCTTCCACTTCGCGAACGACGACGGCCGCAACTACCTGGTCACTTCGCACAAGAAGTACGACCTGATCGTCAGCGACTCCACTCACCCGCGGGCCTACGACAGCTGGATCCTCTACACCGAGGAGTTCTACGAGTCCGTGAAGCAGCGCCTGGCCCCCGACGGGATCTTCGCCCAGTGGGTGCCGGTGCTGGGGTCGATGCGGGGGCAGCTGTTCCGGATCCACCTGAACACCTTCCGCACCGTCTTCCCCACCGCCACCTACTGGTACGTGTACGGTTCGGATCAGGCCTTCCTCATGGCCACCCCGGAATCCTACCGGCTGGATGCGCCGACGATTCAGGCCCGGCTGGACCTGCTGCCCGACTGGTTCAAGGCCGAACACTACCAGATCGACACCGTCACCCACCTGGCGGGGTTCTTCTGGCTGGACGAAGCCGCCATGACGCGCATGATCGGGCCCGAATCCCGCATCAACCGGGACCATCTGCATTACTTCGACAAGCAGTCGGCCGTCTTTCCGCTGCCTCCGCAGTTCCAGGCGCCCATGTTCCAGACGTCGATCCTGCCCCACCTCTCGGGCGGGGATGCCGCCCTGGCCGAAGCGGTGCGCAGGGAACAGCGGACGGCCCGCCGCCTGGGCAACTTCGCCTACTACGTCAACACGGACGAACTGCACCGGGCCTGGTGCGAGGATCCCGGGAACGGCAACGCCGTCTACTGGATGGAGCGGGCCTTCCAGGGCGAATTGCCCGAAGCCGCGTCCTTCTGCGTGGACGTGGAGCTGGAGAGTTACCGCGCCCTGCTGGAGCAGCACCCCGACAACTCCCAGGCGCTGAACGCGGTGGCCGACATCCTGGCCGGCGCCGGGCGCCTGACCGAGGCCCGGGAATACGCCCGGAGGGCCCTGGATCTGGCCCCGGACGACGGTCCGGTCCTCGACACCTACGGGTGGATCCTGGTCCTCACCGGCGACACCGCGGAAGGAATCGCCTACCTGGAGAAGTCGCTGGCCGCCCTGCCCGGACATCCCATCGTGCTCTACCACCTGGGGGCGGCCCACCAGCGCGCAGGGAACGCCGCCGAGGCCCGCGACTTCCTCGATCGGGCCCTGGCGAGGGAGAGCGAGCTGCCCTACGCCGCCGAGGCTCGCGATCTGCGGGAGAAGCTCGGGAACCGCTGACGGAAGTCCGCGGGCCGGATCAGGTCCTGTCCGCGGAATCCAGGATCCCGCGCACGGCCGTGAGCAGGCCTTCGGGGCTGAACGGTTTCTTGAGGTACGGCTGGTCCACCGTCAGGAGGTCGCGGCCGTCGAGGATGTCCTGCGGATAGCCCGACATGAACAGGAAGGGCGCCCGGTGACCCCGGGTGCGGGCGGCGAGCATGAGATCCTGGCCCGACATGTCCGGCATGACGACGTCCGAAAGGACCAGGTCGGGGCTGCAACCCTCCGCACTCAGCAATTCCAGCGCGGCCAGCGGCCCCTCGGCGAGATTCACCCGGTATCCGTTCCGCTCCAGGATGGTGGACGTGATCTGCCCCACCTGCGGGTCGTCCTCCACCACCAGGACGGACTCCCGGCCCTTCAGCGTGGCCGGCTCTCTTTTTTCCTCCGCTTCCGCCTGGATTTCCGGGCCGGCCACCGGCAGGTAGACCAGGAAGGTCGCTCCGCGGCCCACCTCGCTCTTGACCGTGATGTGGCCGCCGCAGGCGTCGAGGATCCCGACGGCCGTCGCCAGGCCCAGGCCCGTGCCGCGGCCGACGTCCTTGGTCGTGAAGAACGGCTCGAAGATGCGATCCAGGTTCTCCGGCGGAATGCCGGGGCCGGAATCCGTGATTCCGGTGACGATGAAATCCCCGCCGAACCGCTTGCCGCAGCCCCGGCAGACCACTCCCTCCTCCTGCACGCGCTCGACCTTCAGGGAGATGATCCCCCCCTGGGGCATGGCGTCCCGCGCGTTGACCAGCAGGTTGAAGACCACCTGTTCGAACTGCGAGGGGTCGGCCAGGACCGGGGGAAGGTCCGCCGGGGTCTCGCAGCGCAGGTCGATCTCCTCGCCCAGCATCCTGCCCAGCAAAGCGTGATTGGACCTGAGCATCTCCGACGGCCGCATCAGCACGGAACAGCCCGGCTGCTTGCGGGAATACGTCAACAGCTGCCGGGTGAGGGCTGCGGCCTTGGCCGCCGTCTGGGAGATCATCCCGATCTCCCTGGCCATCGGGTGGTCCGGGCCCGCATCCAGCTGCATCATTTCGACGCAACCGGTGATCACCGTCAGCAGGTTGTTGAAATCGTGCGCGATGCCCCCGGCCAAACGGCCCACCGTCTCGAGCTTCCGGGCATGGTTCAGCTGGGCCTCCAGCAGGAGCCTCTCCTCCTCCGCCTCCCGCACCGAGGTGATGTCCCTCAGGATGGAGACCACGTGATCCTTGCCCTCCATCTGGACGAGGTTGCTGGAAAGCAGCAGGAACTGAGGCTTCCCGTCGGCGTCGGGCAACTGGAGTTCAAGGTTGCGGGCCTTGCCGGTGCGGACCAGCTGGCCCACCAAGGCCCGGCGCCCCTCGCCGCCCCGCCAGAGGGGCAAGTCCGCCGCATCCATTCCCGATAGGGCCTCCAGGTCCATTCCCACCAGCTCCTGGAAGCGGGGGTTGGCGTCCACGAACACCCCGTCGGGGAAGGAGGTGATGGCGATGCCGTCGGGGCTGGTCGCGAAGGCCAGCTTGAACCGTTCCTCGATGATCTTGTTCTCCACCAGATCCCAGGCGAGATCGGCCAGCTTCTCCACCAGGCCCAGGTCCCCCTCGTGGTAGGGGACCTCCTTGTTCCCCACCCCCATCAGGGCGACGATCCTGCCCCTCCGGAAGATGGGAACCGTCAGCTGCCTCGTGACCGGGGCATGTCCCTCGGGCATGCCCTTTTTGCCTACCACGGATTCGAAATCGTTGTGGATCAGGGACTTGTGCTGGCGAAGAGCGTCCGCCCAGACCCCCGCGGTCCTCACCGGGTAATGGCGCTCCGTGACCAGGGCGGTGCACATGGTCTCGACCGTGTTCGACGACCAGGCCTGCAGGGTGAGGTTCTGCTCGTCTTCATCCGCGAAGTGGAAGAACCCGATGCTGCTGTCGGTCAGGACCTCGACCTCGTCGAGGATCGCCTGCATCAGGCCGGCCAGGTCGCGATCGTGGGACAGGTCTTCCAGCTTGACCCTCGCCTCCAGGAGGGTCTGGTTCAGGCGGCGCTCCGAGATGTCGCGGATGAAGGCCATGCCCCGTTCATACCCGGCCCCCAGGAAGGTCACTCCGATCTCCACGTCGATCACCCGCCCGTCCTTGCGGCGGTGCCTGGTCTCGAAGCGCAGGTAGCCCTTGTCCACCATTTCCTGCAGGTGCCCCCTCGTGTCCTCGGGGGTCTCGACCGCGTCGATGTCGCTGATGTGCTTGCCCACCAGTTCGTGAAGGGGATATCCCAGCATGGTCGAGGCGGCCTGGTTCGCGTCGAGGATGTTGCCCTGCCAGTCGATCAGCCAGAATCCGTCCAGGGCCGCCTCGACGAAGCTGGCGTATTCGCTCTCCCGGGCCAGGCGGTCCGAGATGTCCATCCCGACCAGGCCCAGCTGCTGTTTCCCGCCGCCGTTCTTTCCCAGCCGGAACAGGACGGATTCGATGGCCATCCGGCGACCCTCGGAATCGACGTATTGCTCCCGGAAGGACTGGGGGCGGCCGGTGGAGATCACGGCCCGGATCCGTTCGTGGACGGCCCCACGCCCTTCCCCGGTCGCGAGGTCCCAGACCGAATCGGCATGCCGGCTGCCGTCCTTGGCGGAACGCAGGCGCCGGGCGGCGGGGTTCTGCTCCCTGATCAGGCCGTCCTCGTCCAGGATCACCATGGGCACGGTCATGTGATCCAGGAAACGGCGCCACTGCTCCGACAGCATCTTCAACTCGGCCGAGCGGCGGCGATAGTTGTAGAACAGGGTCGCGTAGGGCTGGCTCAGGCCCAGGCGGATCAGGGCGAAATAGAGCAATCCGAAGGAAATCGCCTTGATGACGTGACCGATGACGCTGGCCATGCCGTCGACGTTCGAATAGGCCAGGAAGAAGAGCTCGGAGAGGATGGAAGCCCCCAGGGCAAGCCTGAACCCCTGGAAGAGTCCCCGCGCGAGTTCCTGGCTCCGCCGCGTCATGAGGACTCCCGCGACCAACAGCCCCACGCAGACCGCGGCTTCCGAGGCGATCTTGAACGGGGTCGGTCCGTGACCCTCCCGCCAGCAGGCCGGGAACGCGTCCCAGTGCAGCATGGCCGCCAGCAGCAGGAGCGCCGCAGCGCTCAGACCCAGGAGGAAGAGGCGGCTGGAGACCCGCCGGCCCAGGGTGAGGGCGAACAGCAGCCAGCCCCCGGTTTCGATGTACCGGGCCCCGACCCAGAGCTGGGTCGCCAGGTCGGCTCCCTCATGCCCCAGGATCGGTTTCATGTCGTGGAAAGTGAGGGCGTGCAGGAGGTGGATCAAGCCGACCCAGGCATAGGCCCCGCTGAGGATCACCAGGGCTTCGTTCCGGATGAACCGGCGGGCGTTCCAGACCAGCATGAACACGCCCCAGGCCACCGCCACCGCGACGAGTTCGGCCAGGGTATGGAACATCAGGAAAGGATAGGGAGAACCGGAAAAAAGGAGCGTCAGGGTGATCCCCACGCAGGCCAGGCCGATGATTCCCAGCCAGGAAAACCCCCGGGACCGGCCAGGGGGGCCGTCCGGCTGGGATTCCTCACGGCTGATCCTCGGATCAGCCATCTGGGGCGCTTGGGACATCCAGCCAAATCCCCTCAGGACGATAGGAGAAACAATTCTACTGAAAATCCTTATACAACAATCAGGGGCGGGGTGTAAATAATTTCTTCCATTCCAACAAATTCATCTCATTCTGGTCCAGGTTCGCCCCGAAGTGGAGCAGATCCAGGGGCACGGGCGGGTCTAGCGGGGGGTCAGGTCGTGGAGTTCCTGGGGTTTTGCGGGGTCCTTGCCGGCGAGGGGGCAATTCTCCGCCGATCCGCAAGTGGAACACATCTTCTTGCTGCGCAGGGATTTGATGAAAGAGCGAATGGCCCAGGCCGCCGCCAGCAGGACGATGACCCCCACGGCCACGGTATCGAAGGACGCTTTCATCACGGACCTCCCATCACCGATCCCAGCCCGAGCAGCAGCCCTCCCTGGTAGACGGTGAAGGTCACGATCCAGGCCAGGAGGGTCAAGCCCACCGACTGGGCCAGGGCCCACTTCACCGAACCGGCCTCCTGCCGGGTGATGGCGAAGGTCGCCACGCAGGGCGTACTGATCAGGGCGAAGAGCATGATACAGAATCCCACAAGCTGCGAATAACGGTCACGCAGGCGGGTCCGCAGATCCTCGGAAGTTTCATCGGCCTCCCCGACGGCGAAAACGATCCCCATCTGGGCCACGAAGACCTCCTTGGCCGCCATCGCGCCGACCAGGGCCGTACCGATCCGCCAGTCGAATCCGATGGGTTCGATCACGGTCTCGAGGATGCGGCCCACGCGGCCGGCGATGCTGTAGCTCAGCTCGGCCGACTGGATGGCCGCAGGATCAGTCAGGTCCCCGAACCGGGTCTCCGATCCGATCGCCGCCCGGTCGAAGCCCTCGGGCACCTTGTAGTCGGCCGGCGGCTTGGGGTAGAAGGTCAGGAACCACAGGATGATCGAGGCGCCCAGGATCACCGTGCCCGCCTTCTTGGCGTAGAGCCAGGCCCTGGTCCACATCTGCACCAGCAGGCTGCCCGCCGTGGGAATGCGGTAGGGGGGCAGCTCCATCAGGAACGGAGTGGTCTCGCCGCGGAACAGGGTGGCCCGCAGGAAGCGCGCCCCCGCGAGCGCCAGGACGATGCCGGTGACGTAGATGATCCACAGGATGGGTCCCTGCCAGCGGGGAGCGAAGAAGGCGGGAATCATCAGGGCGTAGATGGGCAGGCGCGCCCCGCAGCTCATCAGCGGCAGCACCATCATGGTGATCAGGCGGTCCCGCCGCGTTTCCAGGGTGCGGGTGGCCATGATGGCCGGCACGGTGCAGCCGAACCCGATGAGCAGGGGGATGAAGCTCTTGCCGTGCAGCCCCACCTTGCTCATGAACCGGTCCATGACGAAGGCGGCCCGGGCCATGTACCCGGTGCCCTCGAGGACCGCGATGGCCATGAACAGCAGGACGATGTTGGGCAAAAAGACGATCACCCCGCCCACCCCGCCGATGATGCCCTCGACCAGCAGGGACCGCAGCGGGCTGGCCGTGCCTTCGGTCCAGAAGCCGCTGATCAGGGCGGCCAGCCTCACGAACCCGTGGTCGATGAGGTTCATGATCGGATTGCCCAGACCGAAGGTCAGGGTGAAGACGCCGTACATCAGGGTCAGGAAGATGGGCACACCCCAGAGCGGATGCATGGCCCAGCGGTCGATGCGGTCGCTGAGAGTCCTCTCGGACCGGTCGGGGATGCGGAGCACGCCATGGCACAGACGGCCGATGAAATCGTAGCGCAGCCTGGCGAGGACCGTGTCGGAGTCCTCCGCAACCTCCTTGGCGAAGGCCCCGGACTCGGCGGTGATGCGCGCGCGCACCCCGGGATCGGGAATGGATTCCAGCAGGGCCTCATCCCCCTCGAGCAGCTTGATGGACTGCCAGCGGCGGTGTCGGGCATCGGGCAGCAACTGGCTGACGGTCTCGAGGCGGGCCTCGACGGCGTTTCCGTAGTCCACGCGGTGGAAGTTCCCCCCGGTGGCGACCTGGGTCAGGGAGGCCAGGCCCGGGCCCGCGTCCCGGCACTGGTCGGCCGGACCCGGCAACGAGACCTGCCGGAAGGCGACCTCGGCCACGGCGGCGATGATGTCGTCCATGCCCTGGTTTCGGTTGCCGACCGCGGGCACCACCGGAACGCCCAGACGCCGGGCGAGCAGCCCCGCGTCGATGGTCAAGCCGCGGTCTCGGGCGACGTCGGTCATGTTCAGGACCAGGATCAGGGGCAGCCCGATCTCCATCAGCTCGGTGGTGAGGTAGAGGTTGCGTTCGAGGCTGGAGGCGTCCAGGACGTTGACCACCACGTCGGGCTGCTGCTTGATGAGGAAGTCCCGGGCGACCAGCTCCTCCTCGGAGTAGGCGGTCAGGCTGTAGGTGCCCGGAAGGTCGTAGAGCTTGAGGCTCAGATCCCCCCGCCTGACCGTCCCTTCCTTCCACTCCACCGTGACCCCGGGATAGTTGCCCACGCGCTGGCGGGATCCCGTGAGGTTGTTGAAAATGGTGGTTTTCCCGGAGTTGGGATTGCCGGCGACCGCCACGGTGATCGTCTTGTCGAGGGTTTTCGTCACGCCTTGCAATCCCCGGTATATGAACCGGCCGGCTCGCCAAGGGAACCGGCCGGCGAGAGTTTATTCGACCTCGATCCGGGACGCCATGCCCCGGCCGATGACCACCCGGCTGCCCTTGACGCCGACCACGAAGGGACCGTGCCCCGAGTTGCGGATGACTTCCAGCTCGATCCCGGGCAACAGGCCCATGGCCGCAAGGCGTCCCCGCATCTCATGCCCGCCGGTGACCGCCCGCAGAACCGCCTTGGCGCCCTCGTGAACCATGCTCAAAGGCATCGTCATCCCTTCCGATTCAGGCCCTTCCCGGGCCATGTCTGCCTTATCGGCTTTCATTCTCGTCCGCTCCGGGACCTGCGAGGCCCTGGGGGCCCCCGCAGGAATCGCGTCCGCAGGTCCCGTCCTCCAGCCCCTTGCCGCAGAAGAAACCCGCGGCGTCGTCCCACATCACGTCGTTCAGGGGACACTGCTCGAAGTACTCCACGAACTTCACGAGGCGATCGAGGATCATGCCGTCGATGCTGTGCTCCATGCGGCAGGCGCCCTCGTCGGCCCTGTCCGCCGGCAGTCCCAGAACCTTGACCAGGAACTTGCTGAGGACCTGGTGGCGCTTGACCACGTCCAGGGCCACGCGGCGGCCGGGGGCGGTCAGCGTGATCACCTCGTACGGCGCATAGTTGATCAGATCCTTCTCCGCCAGGGCCCGCAGGGCCTGGGTCACCGAGGAATTGTGGACTCCGAGGGCCAGGACGATGTCCTTGGCCCGGGCGGCGCCCTTGGCTTCCTCCGTGTGGTAGATGGCCTCGAGATAGTCCTCGAGACTGGCGCTGATCTCGACCTTGCCCGTCACCTTGGCGACCTCCTCGTCCACAATGGTAACATCCTTTTTGTTGTCGGCCAAAAAGTTTTTGTTGAAACCAAAATTTCGGTTCCAAATTCATTTATTGCAAATTTTCGGCAACCCTTCGGCCCCGAACCGTGTCAATGTCGATTGGATGGACGAGGCTGACCCGACACCCCCTGCGGAGATCCGTCTTGCGACCCGACCAGGACGAAAACGAGCTGATCCGGCGCATCATGCGCGGCGATCCCGCGGCCGAAAGGGCTCTCTACGGGGCCCACGTGGACCGGGTGTACCGCCTCGCCTTCCGGATGACCGGTGATGCGGCCCTGGCCGAGGACCTGACCCAGGACACCTTCATCCGGGCCTTCGACCGTTTGGAGGATTTCCGGTCGGACGGCCCCTTCGGAGCCTGGCTGCACCGCATCGCGACCTCGGTGATCTGCTCGGCCCTGCGCAAGCGCAAGCGGATCATGGACTTCGAGACCGCCCGGGACGATCTGGCGCATCTGTCGGGGACGGGACCGGACCTGGATCCGGACCTGAGTCGCCGGCTCGACCGGGCGGTCACCCAGCTGGACGACGATCAGCGCCTGGTGCTCGTCATGCACGACGTCGAGGGTTACACCCACCAGGAGATCGCCGCGGCCATGGGCACGCCCGTGGGCACCGCCAAGGCCCGCCTTTCCCGGGCGCGCCGGAAGCTCCGCGATCTGCTGGCCGGGCCGCTGCGCCACCATGACCTGGAGGCCGAACCATGAAGAACGGACCCATGGACCACCCCGATGATGAAGTCCTGGCGGACCGGCTGAAGCGTCTGAACGAGCCGCCGGCGACGCCGCGGGACCGGATGTGGGACCGGATCGACGCCGCCCGCAGGGACCGGCGCGGACTCGCAGCCCCGACGCTCGCCCGTCATCCCCGGCGTCATTCCGCCCTCTGGCAAACCGTGGCGGCGGCGGCAGCCGTCCTCGTCCTCGGCTTCGGGATCGGCAGGCTGACGGGGCCCGGGCCGGCTCCCCTCCCGGTGGCGGTCACCGATCCGACGGCGGCCGTCTCCCCCGTACCCGTCACGGTGAGGGACGACATCTACCGCCTGGCCGCCATCGACCTGTTCTCGCGGGCCGACGTCCTGCTGACCGACGTGAAAGCCCGCCCATGTTCGGCGTTGGATCTGGGCGAGGCGCCCGCCTGGGCGGGGGGAATGCTGCTGCAGACCCGGCTGCTGATGGATACGCCGGTGGCGGACGACCCCGAGGTCCGCTCCCTGCTGGAGGACCTCGAACTGGTGCTGGCCCAGATCGCCGGCCTGTCCCGCAACAACTGCAGCCGGGACATGGCCTGGATCAAGGATGGGCTGCAGGAACGATCCACCCTGAACCGTCTGCGCGTGCTGGCCGACAGCGGCGCGCCCGGGCGGGCACTCTGAACGGAAGGACGCTGAAATGAACTCGCGCACTCCTCGAATCGCCATCCCGCACACGCTGTCGGCTGCGGCGTTCCTGCCGGCACTGCTGGCTCTGCTGTTCCTTGCGGCCTGTCCGGCCCTGGCGGGCGACGAACCGGCTGCGAAGATGGAAGCAGGAAGGACGGCTCTGAACAAGGGCCGCTTCCAGGAAGCCGCCGAGTACTACCGGCAAGTCCACGAATCGGCCCGCGAGGAGGACCTGGCGGGCAACGCCCTGTACTGGGAAGCTTTCGCCCGTTACCGGCTGGACCGGGTCGAGGAGCTCAAGGAGGCCGCCGCGCTCCTCGCCCAGCAGGCGGAACTCTATCCTGACGTCGAGACGGCTTCCGACGGCGAGGCGCTGCTGGCCCGCATCTACGGCGAACTGGCGCAGCGCGGCGAGGCGGACGCCGCCCGCAAGGTCCGCGAACTGAGCGAGGAGCAGGTGCGCGCCGAGACGCAGATGGCCGCCCTGCACGCCCTCATGGAGATGGATCCGGACAAGGCCCTGCCGATCCTGGAGAACATCGTCACGGGAAAGAAGAAGACCAGCGACGAGATGCGCCGCAACGCCGTCTTCATGCTCTGCCGCTACGGCGAAGAGCGCAGCGTGGACCTCCTCATCAGGCTCCTTCACGAATCGGAGGACCCCGAGCTCCAATCCGAACTGGTCATGTGCCTGTCCATGACCGACAGCGAGAAGGCCCTGGACGCCATCGTGGACTTCTTCGGAACGACCAGCGATCCGGAGCTGGGCGAGGCCGCCCTGTTCGCCATCGGCCGCCACGGCGGGGAAAAGGCCTTCCTGATGCTGGCGGACATCGTCCAGGACACCACCCGGGATCCTCAGATGCGCCGCCAGGCCCTGTTCGGGCTCGGCCATACCGGTCGCGACGACCAGGTCGCCGCCTTGGCGGCCGACATCCTCAAGACCGAAACCGACCCGGAAATGCTGGAAATGGCCCTGTTCTCGCTGTCGGACCTCGACTCGGAGGTGGCCGACCGGGTCTTCCTCGACCTGATCCGCAACACCGCCGCGGACGATGAACTGCGCGCCCAGGCCCTGTTCTTCGCCTCGGAGCGGGAGATGGTTTCGCTGGACATGATCCGGGAACTCTACGCCGGCACCGATAACCGCGATCTGAAGCAGCAGATCTGCCACGTTTTGACCCAGATGGACGACGAAGAGGCGGCCCTGGGCCTGCTGATCGAGATCGTGCGCATGGAGAAGGACCCGGAGATCAAGCGGGACGCCGTGTTCTGGGTGAGCCAGTTCGACGACCCTCGGGCTGCGGATTTCCTGCTGGAGATCATCAACGAGGAATGACCCCGGCGGTCAGTTCAGCGGCGAGGGCGGCGCCGGCCACGGCGTTGCCCCGCCGGTTCCAGTGGGTGTCGTCGGGTAGGTAGAGGCGGGCCGTATCGCAATGGGCGGCCCGCATGACCGGCAGCAGATCCAGGATGGGGACGGACCTGGCCCCGGCCCACTCCTTCAGCCTCCGTTGCGGTCCGTCGAAATCATGGTCCCCCTCAGCGAGCCCCAGGCCGGTCAGCACCTGCCCGCGCACCACCGGATCGACCTGCTCCTCTGCGGGAATCACCATCAGCAACCAGGGAACGCCGGCCCGATCGCAGGCCGCATCGATGCGGTCGAGATGCCCGAGAGCCTCCGACCACAGATCCTCCAGGTCGGAGCCAGGCTGCTTCAGGTACACCGGAAGGTTGCCTTCCAGGATCTTCAGGTACAGGGGCGAGACCCCGGGACTTGCGGTTTCCCCGGGCTGACCTGCAACCTCGGGTCCACTCCACCTTTCCTTCAGGCCGCGGTACACCACGCCCTCGGCCAGCTGGAAGAGCTGGGACTTTCGCGCCACGTCCAGCCAGCCGATGGGGCTGTGAGGGTAATACATGCGTCCGGCCAGGACGCGGCCGCGCACGGGGATTCCCGTCACGTCGTTGCCCACGAAGAAGCAGGCGACCACCAGGTCGGGATCCAGCCCAAGCCCGAAGCTCTCCAGCAGGTCCGCCTCGTGTTCGGGGCTGTACCCCGGCGCCCCCAGCAGCACCATCTCGGTGCCCAGGGAGTCCCCGTTCGCCGCGAGGGCGCGCTCGCAGACCTTCAGGAAGTTCTCGGCCGGCGGCACCGCTCCGTAGACGAAGGAGTCGCCGAGGCCAAGGATGCGCCTCACCCCCTCGGGCTTGGCCACGGGGTGATTGCGGTCACGGAAGCCGAAGGCGTTGATGAAGTCGGGATGATCCTCGGGCAACGAGCCCGGCGGGCTGGGCCGCAGGCGGAATCCGCACTCCGGGTCGGGGATCCAGGCCGCCCCCTCGGGCGCCGGCAGGCGCGGCAGGATGATCCGGGCGGTGATCTCGCCCAGACCCAGGCCCAGCGCCAGTCCGAACGCCGCCAGAAGCAGACGTCCGCGCCAGGCCGGGATCACGGCTCCACCCGGCGGAGCAGGTCCCGGGCGCTGGCCGCCTGTTCGGGGAAGGCGAGCGCCCGCTCCAGGTGACGGCGGGCCTCGGCCGGGCGGTCCAGTTCCAGGGAGCAGTAGCCGAGCATCAGGTGGCCGCGGCCGAATTCCGGATCCAGGGCGACCGCCTTGCCGAAGTGCTCGGACGCCGCCGCGAAGTCGCCGTCCATCAGGTCCACGTCCCCGAGCAGGGCCCAGCCCGACGCGGTCGGCCTTTCCGCCATGGCCTGCCGCAGGGTGCGGCGGGCGGCCTCCAGATCGTGGGCGGCGAGCCACGCCGAGGCCAGACGCTCCACCTCGGCCTGGCCGGCGGTCTCATCCCGCTCGGCGTCTCCCCCGTCGGCCTGAAGGGCCCGCTCGTAGCAACGAGCCGCCTGCAGGGGCACCTCGATGACGGCATACAGATCGCCCAGCTGCCGCCACTCCGCCGGCGTCAGCGGCCTCAGGTAACCGGTCACCGTGAGGAGAACGGCGGCGGAGCGGTAATCCTCGCGAGCGGCCGCGTACTGGGCCGCCAGCTCCCAGGAAACCGGGTCGGACGGTCGATCGGCCAGCAGGTGGTCCAGGAACGGACGCGCCTGGCCGGGATCCGTGCTTTCGAGAGCCGCCGCCACCAGGGCCCGGTACCACTCGGGTTCGGCTGTGACGCGATGGTCGGACAGCAGGGTCGACAGGGCGGCGGCGGCCTGGTCCGGCCGGCCCGCCAGAAGGTCGCACACCCCTGCGTAATGCAGGAACTCGGGCCGGGGGTCGGGCGTCAGGGCGTAGCCCCGCGCGAACCCCTCGGCCGCGGCGGCGTATCGCTCCAGGCCGTAGGCCGTCTCGCCCAGCCGCAGCCAGGCCCGGGCGAAGCGGGGCTCCATCATCACCGCCGCCTGCAGGTCGGCCAGGGCGCCGGCCTCGTCATCCTGCGCCAGGCGCGAGTTCGCCAGCTCGTAGCGGAGGAGGGCGTGGTCGCGCGCCGGGTCCCCGGCCAGCCACCCGGCCAGGACCTCCACCGCCTCGGCGTGCTTGCCGTCATCCAGCAGGCTGCGGGCGCGGAACAGGATCTGCTGGGCGCGGGGAGAAAGATCCCCCCCTGCCTCGATGCGCACCTGCTCGACCTCCCGCTCGGGAATCTGCGCCGAAGACCCCGCCGCCGGCAGGACCAGCAGGAGCAACGCCGCAGCCATGCGGGCCCTCGCCCTCATCGGTCGATCTGGAAGACGACCCGGGTGACCACCCAGGACGGCACCGGGCGACCCTCGAGGCGTCCGGGTTCGAATTTCCACTGGGGCACGGTCTTCAACGCCGCACTGTCGAAGACGCCCTCGGGGCTGGCATCCAGGATCTCGACCGAGGCCACCGAGCCGTCGGCCTGGACCAGGAGCTTCACCTCGACGTAGCCCTCGATGTTCCGCTGACGCGCTTTGAACGGGTAGACCGGCCTGGTCCTCACCACCGCCCGCGGCGGCTGGTCGAGGTCTTCGGCCTGGAAGATGAAGTCCCCTCGCACCGGCTCTCCCCGCAGCAGGGACGGATCGATGGCCACGCGGACGTCCCCCAGCTGGGGCCGGTCCAGACTGGGCCGGGGCAGGTCGGGCATGAAGTCCATCTGCGGCGGGGCTTCGGGCTTCGGCGGCGGCTCCCGGAGAGGCTCCGGCCGGTCGACCTCCGGAGGCCGCAGCGACACCAGCTGGACCGCAGCGGCATCGTACTGCCGCGGTTCGACCGTGCGGTCGCGGGCCAGCAGGGCGGCCGCCGCGAACAGCAGCACGTTCAGGACCAGGGCCGCGACCGCGGCCGGGATCAGCAGCAGGCCCGGGCGGCCGTTCATTCGACGCCCTCCCGGCTGGCCGCCAGGCTCACGTTCTTCGCTCCGGCCAGGCGGCACTGGTCCATCGCCTTGATGACGGTGCCCGTGTTGCTGTCCTTGTCGGCCACCACCACCACGCCGGCCTCCGGGTCCTCGGCCAGGGCCCGCTCGACCAGGGCCCGCACGCTGCGCACGTCGATGCGCTTGCCCTCGAAGTAGACGTGGCCCTCGGCGCTGATGCCCAGCAGGATGGTGCCGTGCTCGGTCACCTCGGCCGTCGCGGCGGTGGACCGCTGGACCTCGATCCCCGTCTCCTTGACGAAGCTCGTGGTGACCACGAAGAAGATGAGCAGCAGGAAGACCATGTCGATCAGCGGGCCCATGTTGATGTTGACCTCGCTGCCGACCCCCCGCAGGGTGCTGCGGACCTTGATCATGCCGCCTCCCGTCCGCCGAGGGCCCTGCCCCGGGCCGCCTCGGCCTCGGCGACCGTGGTCTTCAGCCGCCGGGCGATGGTGTTCAGCCGGTTGCTCATGAAG
>Ga0180009_10003156_pt1 | contig 18928 bp, 14 predicted proteins | sample OS_PC_MetaG_FD_123537 | JGI IMG/M metagenome (GOLD analysis project Ga0180009, IMG submission 123537) | Groundwater microbial communities from the Aspo Hard Rock Laboratory (HRL) deep subsurface site, Sweden - OS_PC_MetaG | ecosystem: Environmental > Aquatic > Deep subsurface > Groundwater...
ATTTTTGTATTTTATATTATCTTGGTGCTACGCATTGTTGGTTTTTTGTATAACCAGGTCTCATTTAAAAAGTAATGAAAGGAGACTGTGATTATGAACAACTCTATCCGTATTGGAATTATTGGTAGTGGACTTGCCGCTGAATTTCATTATACCGCCTATCAGCGGGTAACCAACATAGATGTAGAAGTAGTTGGAGTGACTTCACTTGCCAGAGAACATCGTGAAGATTTTGCAAAAAAACATGGAATTAAGTCTTTTGATTCTCTTGAAGAAATGCTTCCCGAGGTAGATGTCATTGATGTGTGTACTCCAGGATATGCTCATGAGGAAGTTTCTATAACATCTTTAGAGGCAGGAAAACATACAGTAGTTGAAAAACCTTTTACCGGATACTTTGGACCTCCTGAAGATAAGAATTTTAAGGGGAATAGATTCTCAAAGGGAAAAATGTTAGAAGAAGCGATTGCCAGTGCAGGGCGTATCATCGCAGCTGCCTTAAAGAGCAAGAAAAAACTCTGTTATGCAGAAAACTGGATTTACGCACCGGCAATTCAGAAGGAAGCTGAGATTATTACTAAAACCAAAGGGCAGATTCTATGGGCTTTAGGAGGTGGGTCACATTCAGGCAGTCTTTCTCCGGCATATGGAATCTGGAGATTATCAGGGGGAGGATCGATGGTAGGGAAGAGCTGCCACCCGTTAACTGCTGTACTTTACCTGAAGCAGGTAGAAGGTCTTGCTCGTAATGGCAAGGCGATTCGTCCGAAGGCGGTTAGTGCCCGGACTCATGAGATAACCCGAAATCCAAAATTTATCGATAAAGGTTTTCTAAGAACTGATTATGAAGATATTGAAGATTACTGCCAGCTTCATATAATTTTCAATGATGGGATGATTGCTGATATTTTTGCTTCAGAATTGGTGATGGGAGGTGTGCACAATTGGCTGGAAATTTTTGCCAATAATCATAGGACTAAGTGTAATCTAAGTCCTGTCAATGCGATGGAACTATATAATCCTCAAGAAGAACAGCTAGCAGATGTATACGTAATGGAAAAAATTGGAACTAAACAAGGTTGGTCCAATCCTTCACCGGATGAAAACTGGATGTTCGGTTACCTTCAGGAGATTCAAGACTTTATGGAAGCAATTGCCACCGGAAGGGAACCCAAGTCGGGAATGCTGGCAGCGAGTGATGTTGTAAGTGTTTTATATGCGGCCTACATTTCAGCGGAACGTAAGGGAACTGAAGTTGAGATACCACTTGACTCTGCTATTTAAATACGAGGTCCTATAGAACGTCAGTAGTTTTTACAAAAAAGATTTCCCTTGGGTGGTCTACTTAATAAAAGAAATTAGATTAACTTTCTTATTGGGTGGAAAGATACTCCGTTAAGGGAAATATTAAAAAAAAGAATTTAATATTCTCACAATAGGAGGTCAGAAAAGATTTGGATAAAAGTTTAAAACCCCTAAGTAAGTTCAAATACATTTTATGTAAGGCATTAAGTTCAGAAATGATTTTTTTCATGTGTGTGCTGTTTGTTTTGAAATAAACTCTCCCTTGATTAGTAGAATGGTATATCCAAAAGAGTTTATTTATATTTTTTAGGAGAGCTAAATATGGTAAATAATAATTTTAATTACAAAATTAATGATTCCCAGGGAACAAATGTTGAACCTATCCTTATTAAAGATTTTGATCTTGAGAAATATCATGATTACGAATCTTCTTTAAGTGAAAGGTGTAAAGATTTCTGGAATAAGAAGAAAGGAGTAGCTGTCTACCGCAGATTTAGGGTTCCCCGGGTTTTTGCTTCGGCCTGTAAAGATATGAAAACCTCTCTTGAATTGCAGCTTGGTGCACTGAATGAAAGTATGAAATATAAAGCTGATATCCCAAATTTCCTCGAGCCTTGGTATGGTATTGGCACAATCACCAGTGCCTTTGGAGTTGATTATATCTGGTATGAAGGACAGGCACCTGCTATCAATCCTTCTTTTAATAGTATAGAAGAGGTATTAAATTATCAATATCTTCCCGTAGAGAAAACAGTAATCGGAAAACATACCTTAGGTATAATTGAATATTTTTTAGAAAAGACAGAAGGGAAAATTCCACTTTCTTTTGCCGATATGCAATCACCTTTGGATATTGCCTCACTTCTTTTACCGATTGATAAATTATTTCTTGAAATGTACGATAATCCAGAGAAGTATACAAAACTGCTTTCCATTATAGTTGATTTATTATTAGATTTTACAAAAAAACAGCAGGAATTGATCGGTGATGCCTTAGTTTACCCTGGACATGGTTTTGCTAGTAGTCGGTATTTCAAGGGGATTGGCATGAGTGATGATAATACTATAATGGTATCGAATGACTTTTATGAAAGATTTGAAATTCCTTTTAGGAAGAAAATAGGTTTAGAGTTTGGAGGTTATGTTTTTCATTCCTGCGGTAATTGGTCTAAAAAAATTTCTGTCATTAAAAAAATAAGCAATCTTGTTATGGTGGATGGTGCTTTTTCGGAAGAAACAGATCCAGACCCTAATGTGGTTGAACCTTTTGCCGAACAATTTGTAAATACCGGAATAATTGTAAATGCCAGAATAGTGGGGGGTATACAGACTATAACGGAAACAGTAAAAAAACTCTGGAAACCCGGTATCAAATTAATAGTGGTAACTTATTGCAAGAGCCCGGCTGAACAAGAGGAAGTTTATGAACGGATTCATGAAATCTGTTGTAATTAATTACCGGATAATTTGAAAATAGTGCTGCAAATTCAGAGGAATATAAATATATAAAACTGATTAATGCATTACATAAAGGAAAAAGGAGAAGAAGAGAAATGACAGGTAGAGAAAGGATATTATCCGTATTAAGAGGAGATATACCTGATAGGGTTCCTGTAGGCTTATTTGTTCAGGAGGAGTACCTTAGTTGGTTTTTCCCAAATAAAAAAGTGATCGATAGGGTTACAGATGCAGTAGAGTGTGCCCGGATTTTAGGGTTTGATTTAATTACCAGAGATAGAAAATTTGAAACTCCCTATTTTATGAAAAAAGGTTTTAAAAATTGGGAAGTTGGTGAGAAAATTAAAAGAGACGAGGGTATACTCTATCGAACTATAGATATAACTACTCCAGATGGGACACTAAAACAGGTTGAAGCAGGTCCTTATGACGAAAGAACACTATCCGGAATTCATTTTTCAACAGTTAAATATTTGATTGAAGATGAAGGAGATTTTGAGATCTTCCAAAAGTATGTACCCGAACTTGATTCGAGGACTATTTCCGAGATGAAGGAGAGGGCAAACTTTTCAAAGGAATTAATTGGTAATTTAGGTATCGCTGCTCCCTGGGGTTGGGGAGGAGTATTTAATCAGGCTTCAACCTATAGAAATATTCAAAATATATTAATGGATGCCTACATTAATCAAGTTTTCTATCGAGCCTATATGGAAAAGATGACGGAATTAATTATGAAAAGCAATGAGGCTTTAGCAGATACGAGTTTTGAATGTATCGGAATTCAGGGGAATATAGCCAATTCCGGGGTGGTCGGTGCAGACTTCTTCAATAAATATATTCTTCCTTATGAAAAACAATTGGTAAAAACTATTCATGATGCAGGTAAGTTCACCTTATATCATAACTGCGGCAAGGCCAGGGTTTTACAGGAAAGCTATATAAAAATGGGCCTTGATATGTGGGAGACGGTTGCAGGATCACCTCAGGGGGATAATGATTTAAGGGAAGCTAAGGAATTGATAGGTGATAAAATAACTATTTCGGGAAATCTGGATCAGGTCAATTTTATTAAAACAGCCAGTTTAGAAGAAATTGAACAAAAAGTTTCTGAACTAATACATATCGGGAAACCAGGAGGAAGGTATATATTTGCAGCATCCGATTTTTTGGAAAATGGTACTCCTTTAGGAAATGTAAAAAGGATTATAGAGGTTGCTAAAAGAGAAGGGCGCTATTAAAAATAGGTATTATCTTTTTTATAAATGAGGAAATATTTTGACAGTGAATAGTAAACAATCAGAGAACTTTTTACCCGTGACTTTTGTTTTTCACCCCGAGTGGTGGTATAAAAACTATGGCTTGAGTTTTGAAAGAGAGTTTTTCTATGACCCGGATACCCGGGTAGAGGCCGATTTAAGGATGCGTAAAATACTTAATGAACGTTTCGGTAAATATAATATAGAAAAAGAGGCTTACATAGAATCTCGACCCTGTATTGGGGCGGTTCATCTGGCAGCGGGATATATAATATCAGAGATGTTTGGCTGTGAGGTAAAATATACTAGAGATTCCTCACCACAGGTTATATCGAAAAATATATCTGATGAGGAAGCCGATAAGATTGGATCTGTGAATTTTAATAAAAACGAGACATTTCAAGAATTAAAAAAGTTGATTGAACAGCTTAAAAAGAAATTTGGTTATGTTATGGGTGATGTAAATTGGCAGGGAGTTTTAAATGTAGCCTTAGATATCCGCGGAGATGAAATTTTTATCGATATGTTAAAAAATCCGAAACGAGCAGGGAGAATTTTTAATGCTATCACAGAGACGATTAAAAATTTTGTTAATTATGTTAAAAGTGAAACTGGTACATCATCTATTTCAGTAAATAGAGCGGTAAAATTTGTTAATCCAGAAATTAATCTACATTCGAATTGTTCAGTAGTTATGATTTCCGCTGACACTTATCGGGATATACTTTTAGAATATGATATTAAATTAGCAAAGGCTCTGCAGCCTTACGGGATTCATCACTGTGGAAATAACATGCATATTTATGCAGGTAGTTATGCTCAAGTACCTGGTGTTTCTTTTTTTGATGTGGGATGGGGATCTGATATTACTATCTGCCGCGAAAAACCACCTAAAGCATTTTTCAACCTACGCTACGATCCGGTAAAGATACGGAAAGTAGAACCAGGAGAGATGAAAGAGGATATAAATAAGATGCTTAAACAATCAGGGAATTCGGAGAAAACCGGGATTTGCTGTATTAATATGGGGTGGGATGTTCCTGACAAAAATATTCTTACGGTGATTGAAACTGTAGAAGAATACAGGAAAAGATTTGTCTAGCGGTAGGGTTTTGTAAAGAGGTGGAGATATTTTCTTATATCATAAAAAAATGAATTTAAAGAAAAGTTGACCCATTCAGATAAAAATATGATATTATTTAGATAACCCGGCACCGAAGATCCCTGAGCAGAAAGTATACTTTCTTGAAAAAGTATATTGGGACAGACAAGGCATTTGGGGTAAAGGGTATTTTATATCTATGGTAGGAATAAACGAAGAAGGGATCCAGAGATACATAGAATCACCAGAAGAGGAAGAAATAGGATAAGCAAAACTTGAGTTTTGAAAGTACCACGCTCATAAAGGCGTGGGCATCTGTTAATTCCATAGAAGGAGAAATTTTATATGACAGATGAGCAGTGGCAAATTTTGCTCGCTATAATCAAGGGTGAAAATCTAAAACCTCTCCCTGTTGGTTTTATAATTGACAGTCCTTGGCTTCCTAACTGGGCAGGAATAAGCATTTTTGATTATTTTTCAAACCCTGAACTTTGGTTTTTGGCAAATATAAAAGCTATTAAGACTTTTCCAGAAGTACTTTTTTTCCCTGGTTTTTGGTCAGAGTATGGAATGTGTTCAGAGCCTTCTGCCTTTGGCTCCAGATGTATTTGGGGCGAAAACGAATTCCCCTTTGCCGAAAAAGTTCTCCAAAGTATCAGTGATCTACCTAATCTTCCTCAGCCTGATGTACATAAAGATGGTTTGCTTCCCTTTATAATCAAAAGGCCTATTCAATTCCAAAAGCATATTGAGGAGCAAGGGCGGCGGATTCGTTTTGCCGTTTCCCGAGGACCTCTTAACATTGCCTCTTTCCTTATGGGAAGCACAGATTTTCTCATAGCACTAAAAACTCAACCAAAAGAAATAAATCTTTTTCTTAAACGTATATCCAATTTTATTATAGAATGGCTCTGGTTTCAGAAAGAAACGTTTCCTTCTGTCGATGGGATGTTTTTGTTGGATGATATGGTGGGTTTTCTGGGGGAAGGCGATTTTTGTACATTTGCTCTCCCTTTTCTCACGAAAATCTTTCACTCCCTGGATGTTTCAATAAAGTTTTTCCATAATGATACGCCAGGAATGGTTTCTGTTCCTTATTTAAAAGAGATTGGAGTTAATCTATATAATTTTAGTTTTCAACATTCTCTTCAGGAAATGAAAGAAGCGACTAAAAATGAGATTGTACTTCTTGGAAATATACCACCACGAGAAGTCATGTCAGAAGGAACCCCAGAGACAGTTGTAGAAAGTGTGAGACAAACACTTAATATGGTTCGAGATACATCGAAAATCATTCTTTCTTGTGGTGGGGGAATGCCTCCCGGTGTTCCAACAAAAAATATTATTGCATTTTTAGAGACCGTTAAAAGACTTACTAAAAAATAGACACAGGGAATATGTTTATAAATAACTATTCACTATTAGGAAATAAATTAATAAATATTACTCAGTAATATCTCCTAAACGAAGGTGGAGCAGAACAATTTAAGCTAAGATAGTATCGTTTCCATAAAAGTATAAAGGAGGTGATTAAAAGAAATAATTTGTTTTATAAGTCAGGTTTTTAGGTAAAACTTATTTTAAAAAATTTTTAAAGGAGTATTATTTAAAATGAAAAACAGAAAAAATAAACCACAGGGAACGATTTTAGTTTCTTCAATAGTGTTAGTAGTCTTAATTATGATTTTTTCGTTAAGCACTATGGCTGCTGGAAAATACACTGAGGCGCCTGAACTGAAACTGATGGTTGAAGCCGGGACACTTCCTAAAGTTGAAAACCGCCTTCCCGAAAATCCATTGGTTGTTCAACCGATAGAAAGCATCGGTAAATATGGTGGCACATGGCGGCGTGCTTTCACTGGCATCAAAGATTTTCATGCCTATGGGCGTCAGATTTACGATCCAATTTTGCGTTGGCCAATCAATCCAAAAGATGAGATTCAACCCGGTCTTGCAGAAAGATGGGAATGGTCAGTTGATGGTAAAGAGTTAACGCTCTATTTACGCAAGGGTTTGAAGTGGTCTGACGGCGAGCCTTTCACTACCGCTGACATCACCTTCTGGTGGAACGATATTGAAAATGATCCCAACATCACCCCTGCCGGGCCCCATAGTGAATGGATGATCAACGACAAGCCGATGATCCTGGAAGTGATTGATAACACGACCATCAAATTGAAATTTGATGCTCCTAACGGTTTGGCAGAACGCGTTGGATTGGCATTCCATGGCAACCAATGGCCTCTGGGCTTCGAGCGCTTTGGCTTCTTTGCTCCCCGCCATTATCTCGAGCAATTCCACCCGAAATATAACAAAGAACTGACTGACTACGCTATCTTCGAGGAAAAGTCCTTTGATTTCAACACTGAGCGCCCAGTGATGACTGCCTGGCAGATTACTGAGTGGGGCCCTGGTGCTACCAGACTTGTTGCAACCCGTAACCCCTACTACTGGAAAGTTGACCCCGAAGGTCAGCAGCTTCCATATATTGATAAAATTTCTTTGACTCTCTTTGAAGATGTACAAGCGTTGAACCTTGAAGCCATCAATGGCAATATTGACTTCCAATTTCGCCGCATGAGCCTCTCAAACTATCCTGTTTTCAAAGAGAACGAAATTAAAGGTGATTACCACATCTTGTTATGGCCAGATGCTATTCCTTCGAAGATAGTCTACTACTTTAATCAATCTATTGACGACCCGGGTCTGCGCGAAATTTTTCAAAATGTGAAATTTCGCAGAGCGATGTCTCTTGCAATTAACCGCGACGAAATTAACGAAATTTGTTACCTTGGTTTAGGTACGTCGCGAGCCTTCACAGTCGTGCCCGATTCACCTTATTACACGCCAGAATTAGAGAAATTGTATGCCACCTACGATGTAGAACAGGCTGAAGCACTACTTGATGAAATTGGTCTCGTAAAGGGTGCTGACGGATTCCGCACCCGTATGGATGGCAGCCCGTTGGAAATCACTATCGAAGGTATGGATTGGGACAAGGCTTCCACAGATGAAGTGCAATTGGTTGTCTCCTACTGGAATGTTGTTGGTGTCAAGACTAACCTAAAACTGATGAATCGTGATATCTACTGGCCGCGTGCTACATCCAATGAGGTTCAAGTTGCCATTTGGACGGAATCCCGAGCAATTGATCCGATGGTTGACCCGATTTGGCTTTTCCCTTTCGACGAACGATCTTGGGCCGCTCCTGCTTATGGCATTTGGTACAAATCTGGGGGCAAGTTCGGTCAAGAACCTACAGCTGAAATTAAAGTCGCAATGGACATGTATAACAAATTTAAAGTCTCTGTTGATCCTGCCATACAACTTTCCATCGCGAAAGAACTGGTTAAAATGTCAGTCGAAAATGTGTACAATATCGGTACTGTGGGTCTGCTTCCGAATGTCGTTGTTGTGAAAAATAATTTCAAGAATGTACCCCAAAACTTTACAACTGACTGGATCTATATGGCTCCAGGCACGCTCGAACCATGTCATTTTTACTTTGACAATTAATTTTATTATTTCGAGCAAGTTTAAAAAAGGCAGGGCTCGCACTCGGCGAGCCCTGCAAAAATTATCTACTCAAAGAGGTGTACTTTGTTAAATTATATAATGAGACGTATTTTAGGAATGATCCCCACATTAATCTTTATCTCTTTTATTAGTTTTATAATTATTCAACTTCCGCCAGGTGATTTTATGACCTCTCTACAGGCCGATATCGCAGCATCTGGCGGTGGGCAGGATTCTAGAACACTTGAGGCTTTACGTCAGCGTTACGGCATGGACAAACCGATAGTTGTCCAATATTGGCGCTGGGTATCTGGTTTTCCGAAAGGTGATTTTGGCTATTCTATGGAATGGAACGCCCCCGTTAGAAGTTTGATTGCCGGACGGGTTGGATTTACTATTCTGATATCAGGATTAGCGCTTATTTTAATGTGGGTGGTTGCCATTCCAATTGCAATTTATTCGGCAAACCACCAATATTCTCTTGCTGATAATATATTTACTTTTCTGGGCTTTATTGGCTTGTCCATTCCAGATTTTTTACTAGCTCTCATCTATATAGTTGTTATTTCATTATTTTTTGGTGGTTCTCCAACCGGTTTATACAGCAGCCTGAGTATGGAAGATTCGCCTTGGAACATTGCTAAAATCCTTGATTTATTAAATCACTTGTGGGCTCCGGTATTCATTTTGGCAATGGCTGGCACGGCTGAGCTGATCCGGATCATGCGCAGTAGTATGCTCGATGTGTTAGGACAGCAATTCATCGTTACTGCTCGTGCTAAAGGCTTAAAAGAAAAAATTGTCCAAAGCAAATATGCTGTGCGGATGGCAATCAACCCGATGATTAGCGTTTTGGGCATGCAGATTCCAAAATTAATTTCCAGTTCAATTATTGTTGGTGTGGTTATGTCTATCCCAACGATTGGACCGATGTTTTTACGCGCCCTCACCACGCAAGATATGTACCTGGCAGGCGGGATGTTAATGGTCATGGCTATCATGTTATTGATTGGTAACCTCCTGGCGGATATTACTCTATTATTTATTGACCCAAGGATACGTTACCAATGAAAGAGCGAACTGATTTACAAGAAAAATCTAACATGCTGCGTTCCTTATACGAGCAAAATATGCAAAAAAACGGAAACTTGGCAGAAGAAGAAATGTTGGCTGCAGAAGAAGCCCATTATGCTGTTTCGCAGTGGGGCATAGCCTGGCGTAAATTTAGACGCAATAAAATAGCTATTATCGGCATGTTGGCTATTTTTCTCTTTTACCTGGTTGCAATGTTTGGCGATTTTATTACTCCCTATAATTTAGAAACTCGTAATGTTAAGTATGCATTAATGCCGCCTCAAAAGGTACATTTCTTTCATGATGGCAAGTTCGAACCCTTTGTTCACAGTATTACTGGCTCGCGTGATCCAGTCACCTTGAAAAAGATCTATAAGGAGGATGCTTCCAAAATCATCCCTATCCGCTATTTTATTAAAGGCGAACACTATAAATTATTCAAGTTGATTCCGTCTAAGATGCATTTGTTTGGTGTGGATGAAGGTATCGTTTCCATTCTCGGCACCGATACCCAGGGACGAGATTTATTCTCGCGCATAGTGTATGGCAGCCAAATTTCACTGACAATCGGATTGGTCGGAGTGTTATTGAGCCTGATTTTAGGTTCAATCTTAGGAGTGGTATCGGGGTATTTTGGTGGATGGGTAGATAATTTAATCCAGCGCACGATAGAGGTCGTTCGCTCCTTCCCAGTGATTCCGCTGTGGATGGCACTGACCGCTGCGTTGCCATCTAATTGGTCTGTCGGCAAAATATATTTCGCCATCACTGTCATCCTTTCTCTGGTCGCCTGGACATGGCTAGCACGTCAACTGCGTGGTAAAGTACTTGCTACTCGTGAGGAAGATTTTGTCATGGCAGCCCGCCTGACCGGCGCCAGTGATTGGTGGATCATTGTTCACCATCTGATTCCAGCGACCTTCAGTAACATTATTGTCATTAGCACTCTTTCGATGCCCGCTATGATTCTGGCGGAATCATCGATGAGCTTTTTAGGCTTGGGGTTGCGTCCGCCTATGACCAGCTGGGGAGTCTTATTAAAAGAGGCGCAAAATATTCAAACGCTGGTATTGTATCCCTGGTTGCTGATCCCGGGTATTTTTGTTGCTGTGTCAATTCTTTCCTTTAACTTCATGGGGGATGGCTTGCGCGATGCTTTAGATCCTTATACAGTATAAGTAAGGAATATAAATTATGGAAAATAATAATTATTTACTCCGGATTGAAGATTTAAAGACCTATTTCAATACCCTTGACGGTGTAGTACGGGCGGTCAATGGTGTTTCATTTGAGATTAAACCTAACGAGACTCTTGGCTTGGTCGGTGAGTCGGGCTGTGGTAAGAGTGTTACTGCCCTTTCAATTTTAAGGCTACTGTCTAAACGTAGTAAAATTATTAATGGGAAGATAATGTTCAAGCGCCGCAAAAGTGAGCAGATTGATCTTGCGAAACTTGATCCACAGGGTGATTTGATTTGTGATATTCGCGGTAATGAGATTGCGATGATTTTTCAGGAACCAATGACTTCGCTTTCACCGGTCCACACGATCGGTGACCAGATCGGCGAGGTGCTCGAACTACACCAGGGCATGACTAAAAAACAGGCGCGCGAAAAGGTGATCGAAATGCTCACCTCGGTCGGTTTGGGTATGGCGGAAAAAATGGTTGACACCTATCCGCACAAGATATCAGGCGGGCAGCGTCAACGCGCGATGATCGCCATGGCACTCTCGTGTAACCCATCACTTTTAATTGCTGATGAACCAACTACGGCACTCGACGTGACCATCCAGGCGCAAATTTTGGATTTAATGAAAGACTTGCAAACCCAGTATCATACTGCCATTTTAATGATTACTCATAACTTGGGGGTAATCGCCGAGATGGCAGAACGTGTCGTAGTGATGTATATGGGTAAGGTGATCGAGTTTGGTAAATCTGCCACCCTGTTTCAACGCCCACTGCATCCTTACACTGTTGGGTTGATGCATTCGATTCCCAAGATGGGCCGTGATGTGAAAAAACGATTGGTGCCAATCGTTGGTAATGTGCCAGACCCATTTGCCATTCCGAAAGGATGCGCGTTTGCACCACGCTGTTCTGCTCCGGGTAACGAAGAATGCACTAAATTTGGCGATATTCCATTAATAGAAGTTGAACCTGGCCATTTTGTACGTTGCCGCTTGTACACTGAACAAAAGAAAGAGTTATAGAGGCAATAGGCTTGGTTAAAATCATATTAATATTTTTATATTTCTTAAAAAAACAATTGAGCAATACCGATTATATAACGAAATTTACGAATTTTGTACTTGAACTATAGCAATAAGGATGATAACGAATGATAGAATCAGATAATTCAAACCTGCTTGAAGTAAAAAACTTAAAAATGTATTTTCCTATTTACCAGGGACTACTACGCCGGTTAGTTGGTCATATCCGGGCGGTTGATGGGGTAAATTTTTTTATTCGTGAGGGTGAGACACTCGGTCTGGTCGGTGAATCAGGCTGTGGAAAGACGACCGTGGGACGCTGTATCGTGCGTGCTTATCAACCTACCAATGGAGAGATACTCTACCGCAAAGATGGTAAATATGTTGACTTAACCAAGATTCCCTATAAGAAGTTAAAGATATACCGCCGCGATATTCAAACGATTTTCCAGGACCCGTTTTCATCATTGAACCCGTACATGACCGTGCTAGATATCGTTGGTGAGCCACTCAAGGTCCATAAAATCGCACAGGGGAGAGAGCTGAAAAACCAGGTCAAAGATTTGCTTAATCGGGTTGGATTGTCTGTCAAATACATAAGCCGCTATCCGAATGCATTCAGTGGTGGTCAGCGCCAACGCATTGGTATTGCCCGCACACTGGCCTTGAAACCCAAACTAATCATTGCCGATGAACCTGTTTCCGCACTGGATGTGTCTATACAGGCGCAGGTTGTCAATCTGATGAAAGACTTGCAAGGGGAATTTGGTTTGACTTATCTGTTTATTGCTCATGATTTGTCTATCGTTGAGCACATCAGCGACCGGGTTTTGGTGATGTATTTGGGTAGTATGGCTGAGCTTGTCAATTCCGAAGAATTATATTTTCATCCGCTTCATCCCTATACAGAGGCGCTTCTCTCCGCGGTGCCTAAATTTGAACCGGGTATGGAAACCCACAGGATTCTTCTTTCCGGTGAGGTGCCGAATCCCTCAAATCCGCCTTCCGGGTGTAAATTCCATCCGCGTTGCCGCTATGCGCGTGAAATTTGTAGCAAGGAAGTACCTAAATGGCGAGATATGGGCAATAGCCATTACGTTGCTTGCCACCTTGCTGATCAACTAACACTACAGGGCATCACAAACAATTCGTAGAAAGGATATTTTTATCTATGTTAAAAAAAATAATCATGTTTATTACTCCAAATATTGGGTGGAAAGATACTCCATTAAAAGAAATATTAAAAGAGAATTTAATATTCCAAAGTTAGTAATCATAGGAGGTGGAATGACTCAAGCAGGAGATTTTATTTTTACACTTTAGTGCTAAAAGAAATTTTTAAAATTACGAGAGTAATTACATCTTCTCATTTAGATTCTATAAAATAATAGAGATACTATTTTCTTTAAAAGATTATAACATTTTTTAATTACTACCCGGTTATACCGGGAAGGGATAAAATATTATAGAGATTTTTATTTATAAGATTTTAGATATTTTTTTAAAAATATTAAAATGATTGGAGGAAAAAATGGAAGATAATTTTTTAGCCAATAATTGGTTATTAGATACAACTGAAAGTATAAAATTATATCATGATATCGCTGTTCTCCTAAGAAAAGAAGTTGGAATTATTGATACTCACACTCATCATAATTTAAGACAGATTATAGAAAATAAACCTTTTCCCAATATTTGGAGAGCAGAAGTTCTTGAAACGAGGGAAGAATATAAAAACTGTGATCATTATATTATCCAATTAGCTTCAAAGCTTCCCGGTTTTTCCCAGGCTTTGGCTAGAGATCCTCAAATTTCAGATTATGATAAATGGAAGGCCTTGTGCGGAGTTTTTCCTTATCTTGAAGGAAATCACGTTCATCAATGGATGCATTTAGACTTGAGAAGAATGTTTGGAATTGAAGAATTATTGAGTGCAGAGACCGCAGATAGAGTATGGGGAAAAGCAAATGATCATTTAAAGCAAAAGGGCATGTTACCCCAGGCTGTATTAAAGAAAATCAAGGCAAGAATTATTTTTACAACCGATGATCCGATAGATGATTTAGCATATCATAAGATGGCCAAAAAAATAGAAGGCATTACTTTTTTACCCACTTTTCGACCGGATGCTTACTGTAATATCTTTGATAATAAGTGGAAATCGAATGTTGAAAAAATCTGTCAATTCACTGGTCAGGAAACAACTCTTGAAGGTCTTGTGGAAGCCTTAAGAATAAGACATTCTTATTTTGCCAAAAGGGGAGCTAAAGCAAGCGATCATGGTTTATTAGAACCTTATGGATTAGGAGTTACCAAAGAAAGAGCTGAACATATTTTCCGGCAAGCCCACAACGAAGGAAAAAAATTTAATCTTAGATCTGTTGAAATGAGGGAATTTATTTCCTATATGATGCACCAATTCTGTGCTATGAATCAAGACAAAGGCATGGTTACCCAGATTCATTATGGTGCAATTAGAAATGCCAATGAATATTTATTTAAAAATTGGGGAGCTGATGTAGGAGGCGATATTTCAGCAGAAAATGTGAATATTGTTGAAAATCTGCAACCCTTATTGACAAGATTTTTTAGCGGGGAAGGTGAGAATCAGGGGCACTTAATATTGTACCCTATGAACCAAGTATTTGCCCATACTAATTTAATGTTGGAAAGATCTTTCCCTAATGTTCATTCCGGGTTCCCCTGGTGGCATAATGATTCTCCTTATATGATGGAACAATATCTGCTTCGTACTGCCGGATCCTCTCTTCTTACTTCTAGTGGAGGACCTGTCTGCGATGGAAGGAAAATTTTATCAGAGGGAAGCAGGTTCGAAGTCTTTGACAGGATAATATGCAAAGCAGTGGGAAATCTTGTTTCGAGTGGACAAATGACTTATAATGGTGGAGTAAAAGCAGTAAAGGCTTTAATGTATGAAAATCAAATGAGGTTATTTAATCTAAAGGGAGAGTTTAATGAATAAACAGGATATTTTACAGTATTTTAGCAAGCATTATAGTGATAGATTTAAGGCATATCCATCTTCTATAAAATCAGAAAAAGACAATTATTTTTTTCTGTCGAGAGATAATCAAAATAAATATTTAATAGTTGTTGGTACTCATGGAATTTGCAAAGATTTTAAAGGTGACAATTTAGAGGAAATAAAAATTGGTAAAGACGAATTGTTCCTAAAAGTTTGTTATTTAAATCATCATAATCTTAATTTACTGCGAGAAATATTCCCTCACCTTAATCCTTCTTTTTGTGGTCTTCGGGCTTCTTTCGGTACCGGAGATCGTTTGGGCATAGCTACTCCAGCCCATCTTCAAGCTTTTCAAAGTAAAGATATTTTTCCGATTTTGGCTCAGCAGTCGGTTAGGGAGATGACTCGAACTGAGAGAAATTGGCAGAAAGTTTTAGATGATACAATATGGGGCTGTTTTGAAGCAGGTTACATTGGTTCTTTTGGAGCTGATGCAGATCATGTAAAAGAAATTAAGGAATTAAAAGAAGCAGCAGATTGCGGTTTCACCATGTTTACTTTAGACCCTTCCGATTTTATTAGAAATGATATTGAAAAGTTAGGTAAACAAGAATTAGACCAACTATACAATCAAATTCCTGATAGCAAAGAAATAGAAAGGTTGTATTTAAGCAAGTCATACAAAATTAAGGGACAAGAATTAATATTTGATGAAAAATCATTAAAAGAAATTATACTTACTTATTCTGAAGCTATAAATCGTATAGTGAAATGTTACGAATTTTTAAAGGATTATAAAAAGGAAAAATTTGATTTAGAGATTTCTGTAGACGAAACTCCCACAGTCACTTCCCCCTTGGCCCATCTATTTATTGTTTTGGAGTGTCAAAGAAGAAAGGTAGATTTCCAGAACCTGGCTCTTCATTTCTTGGGGGATTGGCAAAAAGGAATAGAATATATAGGTGATGTAAAGCAATTTGCCAGGGAATTTTCTTTGCATGCAGCTATCGCTAAAAATATTGGAGGATACAAACTTTCTCTTCACACCGGGAGTGATAAGTTTTCTGTTTATCCTATTTTTTCTCAGGCAACAGACGGTCTTTGCCATATAAAAACTGCCGGGACCAGCTGGTTAGAGGAAGCAAAAGTAATTGCCATAAAAGACCCGGCTCTTTATCGGGAAATTCACCGTTTTGCTTTGGAGAATTTCGAAAAGGATAGAGCTTCTTATAATCTAACTACCGATCTTTCACGTATTCCGAATATAGATGAACTTTCTGATGAGCAATTAGCTGACCTTTTTAATAAACCAGATTCCCGTCAGCTTATCCATATAACCTACGGTTCTATTTTAAAAGCAAGAGATAGCGAAGGAAAATATATCTTTAAAGATAGAATCTACAAAATATTATTTGAGTATGAAGAAGAGCATTATCGGGAACTTTCTAATCATATCAGGAGACATTTGGAACTTTTAGAATTAAGAAGGAGGAAATGATGAAGGAAAATTTAAAAATGTTTAGTCTTAAAGAGAAGACCGCGGTGATTACCGGAGGTGCTGGGATTTTAGGTTCTGTTATTGCCCGAGGGCTAGGTAAAGCGGGAGCCAAGATAGCCTTATGTGATCTTGTAAATGCCGATAAAGTTGCCCAAGAATTAAAATCAGAAGGGATAGAAGCTAAGGGTTATTATTTAGATGTGATGGATATTAAAAAGATTAAGATCTGTCGAGATGAAATAATGAAAGATTTTGGTAAAGTTGATATTTTACTTAATGCCGCCGGGGGCAATATGAAAGAGGCGACTACTTCAGAAGAACTGAAATTTTTTGACCTTCCTCTTTTAGCTTTAGAGAAGGTGGTGGGGCTTAATCTTTTTGGAGGGGCTTTACTCCCCTCGCAGGTTTTTGGAAAAATTATGGTGGAGAATAAAGAAGGAGGTTCAATTATTAATATTTCTTCTATGAGTGCTTTTTGTCCACTTACCAAAGTACCCGGATATTCTGCCGCTAAAGCAGCGGTAAGTAATTTTACCCAGTGGTTAGCAGTTCATTTTGCTCAAGAATATAATAAAAACCTGCGGGTTAATGCCCTCGCTCCGGGATTTTTTCTAACCAATCAGAATCGTTTTTTGCTTACCGATAAAGAGGGTAATTTAACTCCCCGGGGTAAAACCATAATTGCTCATACTCCTATGGATAAATTTGGTGACCCTGAGGATTTGATTGGGACCTGTGTCTGGCTGGCCTCTGATGCCTCAAAATTTGTAACCGGAATTATTGTTCCTGTAGATGGAGGGTTTAGTGCTTTCTCAGGAGTGTAAATACTAGCGTAGAGCGTATAGCGTCTAGAAATAAAGTGATTAGTAATATGTAATGAGTACAAGGGGTTCGATTCATCGAACCCGATACTAAAATTACCGAATAACTCGGGTCGGATGAATCCGACCCCTACCCGGAATACCATACAAAAGGGTTTTAAATTTTTAGTTTCTTAACATTAATACAGGGGAGGAGAAAAATGAAAAAACAAAATATTGGATTGATTGGCTTGGGAGTAATGGGACAGAATTTAATTTTAAACATGGAGGATAAGGGTTATTCTGTAGCAGTTTATAATAGAACTAGAGAAAAAACAGAAGATTTTACCAAAGGCGCAGCCAAAGGCAAAAATATATTACCCTCTTATTCTTTAGAAGAATTTGTAAATTCTTTGGAATCTCCCCGGAAGATAATTTTGCTGGTAAAGCAGGGAAAACCGATTGATGATTTTATCATAAAACTCATTCCTTTATTGGATAAAGGTGACTTAATCATTGATGCTGGAAATTCTTATTTTAAAGATACGGTAAGACGCAATAAAAAGTTAAATGATTTAGGATTATTATTTATCGGAACAGGTATTTCTGGAGGGGAAGAAGGGGCTTTAAGGGGCCCTGCTATAATGCCTGGCGGGCAGAAAGAAGCTTATTCTCTGGTAGAAGACATATTCAAGAAGATTGCAGCTAAGGCCTATGATGGTGTTCCCTGTGTATCCTATATTGGGCCAGATGGAGCAGGTCATTTTGTGAAGATGGTTCATAATGGCATTGAATACGGTGATATGCAGTTGATAGGAGAATGCGTCTGGGTTTTTAAAAATGCTTTAGATATGAATTCGGAAGAAATTGCTCATATTATGACCAGCTGGAACAGCAATGATGATGTGCTTCAATCTTACTTGATAGAAATAACTGGTGAAAGTATGAAAGAGAAAGACAAAAAAAGTGGCGAGTATTTAGTCGACCGAACTGCTGACATTACCAGGATGAAAGGGACGGGGACCTGGACAGTACAAAGTGCTTTAGAACTGTTAGTTCCTATACCTACTATTACTGCTGCGGTTTTCTCTCGAGAGATGTCCCAGGATAAAAACTTAAGACTAAAAGTATCAAAAAAATTATCTACTTTTAAGGAAAAATATGTGGGAGAAAAAGAACAGTTTATCAAGATTGCCCATGATGCCCTATATCTGGCGAAGATTTCTTCTTACGCCCAAGGCATGGCTTTATTACAGGCTGCTTCCAAGGAATATAAATGGGACCTTAATTTAGGAGAAGTTGTTAAGGGATGGCGAAGTGGGTGTATAATTCGGGCTCAATTTTTGGATGAAGTTACCAAGGCTTATCAAGAGAATCCGGAAATGCCTAATCTTTTGACCGCTCCTCGATTCGCTGAGGTAGTTAAGCAAGGTCTTAACAAATTAGCTAATTTTATCGAAATTGCTCATTGGGTAAAGGTGCCTGCGCCAGCGATGGATAATGCTTTTGACTATATTCTCCAACTGGCTAGTCCAGTTATGGTATCTGCTCAGGTATCAGCCCTGCAACGAGATTATTTTGGGGCCCATGGTTATTTTAAACTCAAAGGATTAGATGATCCGGAAGTAATGACTACACCAGAGGGAAAAATTAGAGAGTTTCATACTGAATGGATGCTACCCGGACGCCCGGAGAAAGAATGGACAAAATAGTATATAG
>Ga0180009_10003157_pt1 | contig 18924 bp, 12 predicted proteins | sample OS_PC_MetaG_FD_123537 | JGI IMG/M metagenome (GOLD analysis project Ga0180009, IMG submission 123537) | Groundwater microbial communities from the Aspo Hard Rock Laboratory (HRL) deep subsurface site, Sweden - OS_PC_MetaG | ecosystem: Environmental > Aquatic > Deep subsurface > Groundwater...
CCCCGCGTACGCGTCGCGTTTGAGCGACATGTTCCAGCGGCCGGGCATGTGCTCCGACGGCAAGGCCTTCATCTGCGATCTGCTGTCATCGGCGGGTACGCCGGCCGCCCAGTCTGCCCCGACGCGTTCTATGGCGTGCAAAGGCTCAGCTCGTAGGTGCCGCTACCGTGGTACGACTTGGCCTTCCACAGGTAGTATCCCGACGAGCCGGTGTACGAGACCGTCTCGACGTTCGCGTCGCTCTCGGACGAGTCGATCAATTTCCACTTCCCAGAGGAGAATCTGTAAAGGTATAGGTCGAAGTCGGTACCGGGGGGGCCCACGAGCGTGCCGATGTGCGTGCCCACCGGGGCAACGTAGTACGTGCCGTCCGGCTGGTAATCGTAGTCGTCGTCGCCCAAGAGGACCCCAGAGTAGAGAGTGCAGTCCGGGTCCGAAGTCGCCAAAACCGCTTGAGTCACCGAATCCGACGCCCCTTGGTTGTCGACGACCGTGAGAGTCACGTCGTACGCACCCGAGCCAGCGTAGGTGTGATTCGGATCGGAGGCCATGGATGTGGTGCCATCGCCGAAGTCCCAAACATAGCTGACGATGTGGCCGTCGCTATCGAAGGACTCGTTGCTGAAGGCGACCGTCGCGACTTCTGTCGAGTGAGTGAAGCCGGCAACTGGCGAATCGTTGTAGTTGCCGACCAACGTCGCGCCGGAAAAGCTCTTGGCGCCACGGACCATGACGTACCAGTTTCCCGCGTCGGCCCCCGCGTCGCAGGCCTCGTTGTTGTTGAGTCGGTTGGAGCGGCAATCGTAGTCCGCCAGACTGGGTTGGCTTCCGTACTTGACGTACAGGTCGGCGTTGCCGTTTCCACCAGAGAGCGTGAAACGCAGACCCTCGGCACCGTCAGGGACAGGGAGCAGGAAATGGAGTTCCTCGCCCAAGGCACCCGACAAACCGGACACCGGGATCCCCTTCAGGAGCCGGGTCGTACCCGACGAAGCCCACTGAGCGGAATCGAGGTCCTCCCCGCTTCCAGCCGGTTGCAGTCCGCAGCCGACGAAGAGCGAGCAGATCATCACTCCCATCGCCCTTGAATACATAAGGACACCTCCCACCTTTCAGCACCTCGGTGGCTATCCCGCGGGGTATGCCGCGTCAAGCGAAAAATACCCCACTTGCGCTGGCCCTTCGACCGGGCGGTTCGTCCAGCCGCGGCGACTCGGTCGTGCCGGTGGGTGCAGCGCCCGACGCGCTCGCCACCGGTGCGGGCCCCGGATGGACGCTCGCAACGGAGTCGGCGTGTGGCGGCGTCGTTTGATCGCCATCCTCCAACACGACCTCCGTCGGGGACCAAGCTCGCTGCTTGGCAATGGAGGCTTAGCTTGCGGGGGGGGCGCTACTTGCCGTTGGTCAAGGTGCAGGTGACCTGGGAAGGCACGGAGCCGCGGGCGGTGAGGTCGACCCAGAGGCACTGGTTGGTGTAGTCCCAGGTTTCGCTGGTGCTGGTGGTGAGGCCGCTCTGGGTCTTCGTGGCGGTGTTCACGCAGGTCGGGTCGCTGAAGCAGAACTTGCCGGTGACCACGGCGCCCCGGGCCCACGGGAAGGGAAGCTCGCCGGCGGTGACCCCGCGGATGCGGCCCAGGGCCCGGCAGATCCTCGCCTCCAGGTCGTGGTTGACCCCACTCTTAACTTTCACGCCGGTGGCGGGCGCGGCACATTCCCCGCGCCAGATGGAAAAAATGTCCCAGTCCGCCGGGTCGGGAGCCGCCTTGAAGTCGAGCTGCTCGCAGGTTCGGGTGCAGGGACCGAGCGGGCAGGCCGGGTCGCAGACCGACGCCGGCGGCGGGGCCGGCGTGTCGGGAGCCGAGAAGACGAGGCTGAAGCCGCCGGGGGTCTCGCCCGTGGTGGACACGGTGAGGGGCGCCGGCTGCGACGGGGTGGTGATCGCGAGGACGTGGGGATTTTTGTAACCCACGTCCCGCACTTCGGCGAAGTCGCCGTGGAAGCAGACCAGCGCGGCGCCGGCCCGCTGGTAGCCGCGGCACGTTTCGTAGAGCGCCGGGTCGCTGCAGAAGACCTGGGTGGGGTTGGTCGAGCGCACCGCGCAAAGCTTGTCCAACTCGCTCATGTTCGCCGGGGTGGGCACCTGCGTGCTCTCACCGCTATTCACCTCGTGGCAGCCGGTGAGCTGGCCGTCGACGAGGTAGGCCAGGCATGTGGCGTAGGCGTCCTCTCCCACGCACCCGTAGGAGCCGTCGCCCAGGGGACTGCAGCCCGCGATGGCGAGCGCCTCATTCTCGTCCACGTCCCGCGGATCGTGGGTGGGATCCTTCTCTTCGTCGGCCTCGTCCTCGGGACGCTCCTCCCGGGCCTCGGCGGTGAGCAGCTCCGAGCTGCTGGAGATCTCCGCCCCGGGCTCGCCCCCGCAGCCGGTCAGGCCCCCGAAGGGCAGCCCGAGGGCCAGGGTTGCGAGGAGGGCTTCCGGCCAGACAAACCGTTGCATCAAACGCCCCATCTTCCCCACTCCTTGCACGGATTCTTCGACGGCGGCGATGATAGCGTCATCGAACATACAGTCAATACATGTGTGCGCCAATGTGCGTCGTGTGCACCGTTCGCCCGGTGACGAAGGGGCCGGAACCTCGTTGCGAGCTCCCCCGAACTCTCCGAGCAACGCGCGATGGCCTTCCTGCTCGAGCCACGCCGTCACGGACTCGAGCCGTTCGGAGCCGATGGACTCGCTCACACACGTCTCCGACTGCATCTCGAAGGCGAAGTTGTCGACGGGAGCGACCACGCCCCCCATCACATCGGCGTTGGGCGTGCCAATCTACGGCCGATTGTGACCCTTCTACATTCGACGCCGTTCAGGCAGGGGGTCTCCTCGGATGAGATCGTTCGATGCGAGCGCGAACAGACCGCAGTCGGGTATGTCAACTCGCGGACATTTCCCTTGACAAGCACGATGCTGCGCGATCTATCCGCTTCTGCCCGCCACTCGTACCTGAGTTCGACCAGTCCCAACGACCGAGCGCTCCGCTGCTGGCGACACATCTGTTAGGACGGCATGGCTTGGCGGCGCTGGCCGTGCGCCTTCGGCTCCGTAGACCTCCGTTGACTCCGCGCAGCTCGCTGCACTCCGTCCACTCCGGTTCACCAGTTGTGCATCGATTCAACTGAATCGATGCACTACCCGGGGATACCGAACCGTTCCTTGTTCTCAGTCAGGAACTGCACGTAGAACTCCGACGGCTCGTGGCTTGGGATTTCGCCTTCTTCCACGGCCTTTTCGAGGGCGCGCTTGATATCGCCGATGAGTCGAGACGGAGGTAGCTCGAACGCTGCCATGATGTCGTTGCCGACCCCGGAGGGCAGGGGAGGGACGTGCGCATCGAGCTCCGCGAGCGCGCAGATGCGGTCGGAGAGCTCATCGATTTGACGGAGCCCGCGTCGCTTCTTTTCGGCGCGTTTGGTGGTGATGTCCGCCCGCGACAGGTGAAGCAGGTTGTCGAGCTCGCCGCCCATCTCCCGCGCAAAGCGCCGCACCGCGCTGTCCGTCCACGATGGCTCGTACTGGTTCGCACGCAGATGGTGCAGGATGAGGAAACGAACGCTTCTTTGAAGCGCTGGCTCGTGGCCGAAGATGCGAAGCCGCCGTTCGAGGCGGTCGAACATCCGAGCCCCGACTTCGGCGTGACCGAAGAAGTGCACCTGACCGTCCGGGGTGATGGAGCGCGTCTTGACCTTGCCCACGTCGTGGAGCAGGGCGGCCCAGCGCACCTCGATGCGCGGTTCAGCCTGCCGGACCACCTGCTTGGTGTGCTTCCAAACGTCCTTGTGGCGCCATTCGCCGTCGCCGAAGCCCACGAGCGCTTCGACCTCGGGAAACATTGAGGACAGAACTCCCTGGGTCAGCAGCGCGTCCAGCCCGGCTTCCGGGTCGGGGCCCATCAGCACGCGGTCGAGCCGTTGTCTCACTTCGTCCATGGCCGCGTGGGCCGCTTGCCGAAAGTCGGGGACGACCACCAACTTGGGCGGAGCGACGAGCTTGCTCTCCGCGCACGCGGCCGCCTGGTCGAGAATCTCCAGCGCCGCTTCTACCTGTGCTCCGTCTTGCGCGTTCACGCGCGTCGTCTAGCACATCCCGACGAGAACGAAATAGGGACCGTTGCAAGCGCGGGCGACCCGCGCCACACTGGGCGGGTTGTGAAGAACCGGGCAGACCTCCTCCGAAGCATCCCGATGTTCGAAGGACTCGACGATCAGGACGTCGAAGACCTTGCGTCCGAGCTGCAGGAGCGTCGGCTACCTGCCGGCGAGCTGTTGTTCGATGCGGGCGAGGCCGGCGACACGATGTACATCGTGGCCGAAGGCGTCGTGAACATCCACTTGCCGGGGGATCCGGCCACGCGCGTTTCTCTCGCCGACCTGACCGTGGGCAAGTACTTCGGGGAAGTCGCCCTGTTCGATGACAAGCCGCGTAGCGCGAGCGCGCAAGCGATGACGGCGGTGGTGCTTCTGGAGCTGGGTCGGGACGTGCTCACGAGGTACCTGGAGCGTCGGCCTCGCGCAGCGATGGCGATCCTGCGAACGATGGCGGATCGGCTCCGGCAGACCAACGCGATGCTCAGCGAGCGCGCGGCCCGTAACGTCATCGAGGAGTTCGAAAAAGGGCTGAGCTGGGCCGACCGGCTCGCGGACCGGGTGGCGGAGCTTAACGGCAGCTGGTCGTTCATCCTCGTGTTGGCCGGGCTGACGGTGGGGTGGATATTGATCAACGTGCCCGGCCTGATGTTCGAGCCGGCGCCCGATGGGTACCCGTACCAGTTCTTCAATCTGCTGCTCGCCGTGCTCGTGGCGTTGCAGGGACCGCTGATCGTGATGAGCCAGAACCGTCAGGCCGCCAAGGACCGCAAGGAAGCGGAGACGGACTTCAAGGTCAACCTCAAGAACGAGGTGAACATCGAGACGATCCTCAAGGAACTGCGCGAGTTTCGAGCGCTGGCCGCCGGTCGACGTCCTCCCGCTCCTCCCGCGCCTCGCAAGAAGTCCAAGCGCGACGACTCCCCGGAAAGTCAGCAGCTCGACGCTTGATCGCACCCTCTGGTCGCGCCCCTCGCGCAGCCGGACGTGATTCGCTATGCTCGCCCCTCCAAAACAATGGAACGATCCATGGGGTTGAAGCAATCCATCCGTTTCCACGCAGAGACGGACGTCGGGCTCAAGCGAGACCACAACGAGGACAACTTCCTCGTTGACAAGAAGTTGTCTTTGTTCGTTGTGGCCGACGGCATGGGCGGACATGCGGCTGGGGAGATCGCGAGCGCCTTGGCGGTGCGCACGATCCATGAGGAGGTCAAAAAGGAGCGGACGCTTCTTGATGACTTCAACACGGGCGCGTCCGGCGCCGCGCGCGTCACCGTCAAGGAGGTGTTGAACCTTCTGGAGTATGCCGTGCAGCGTGCGTGCACGCGCATCTACGACGAGGCGCGCATCGACGCTGCGAAGCGCGGCATGGGCACGACCCTATCCCTGCTGCTCGTTTGCGGAACGCGCGGATTCATCGCTCACGTTGGAGACTCTCGCATCTACATGGTGCGCAAGGGCAAGGGCCGTCAGATCACGGAGGACCACACGGTCTACAACGAGCTGATCAAGCGCGGGAAGCTGTCGCGTGATCAGATCGAAAAGGTCGCGCAGAAGCACGCCATCACGCGCGCCCTGGGCGTGTACGAGCAGGTCGAGGTCGACACCCTCTCGTTCGAGTTGCTCCCCGGCGACCAGCTGATGCTCTGCTCGGACGGTCTGCATGGCTACGTCGAGAACATGCAGGACATCGAGCAGCGTCTTTCGATCCCAGATGGGGACGAGGCAACGCTCGCGCTCATCGCAATGGCGAATCAGCGCGGCGGCAAGGACAACATCACGGCGGTGCTGGTGCGTGTGGTGGGCGAAGGCACCGCCGTCGAAGAGCAGCGAGCCGAGCGGTTGGCCCTCAAGCGCGAGGTGCTCCTGGGCATGCCGCTGTTCGCTCGCCTGTCCGAGCGCGAGCTGATGCGCGTGATGCAGGTGGCGGACGTGCGTGCCTACGAACCCGGTCAGTGGGTCATCCGCGACGGCGATCGGGGGGACGAGCTCTTCATCGTTCTGTCGGGCACGGTGAAGGTGCTCAAGGGCGAGGCGGTGCTCTCGACGTTGGATCGAGGCGAGCACTTCGGTGAGATGGCGCTGATTCGAAGCCAGCCTCGTTCAGCGGACGTGGTGAGCGAGACGCAAAGCGAGATCATCGCGATCCGTCGCGCGGACTTCTTCGAGATTCTGCGGACCGAGCATGAGATGGCGGTCAAGCTGTTGTGGCAGTTTCTTGGGGTGCTGGCGGACCGGCTCGACCAAACCTCGCGTGACTTGCGCTCTGCGCGTGAAGAGGCGGACGCCGAGGACATCACGTCCGAAATCTTTCCGGATCTCGAAGCATTGCCGACGATGGACTTCCTCGAACCGATCGACGACCGCGCCGACGAGGAGGAAGCCGTCTCCAACGATGCCAGCCCTGAGGAGGCACCCGAGCGCACGGAGTCCAACGGCGTGGATGACCGACCCACGCCGCCACTGGAGCTCGTTGATGCCAGCGCAGCTGACGCGGAGGCGACGCCGGTGGCCGTCGCTGCCGAGGTGTTTCCGTCGGTCGAGGCCCTCGAGCCCATTGAAGACGAAGAAGACGAGGGGCGTCCGACGATCCCCTTCCCCTCACCGGATAACGAGACCTGATGGCGGCGAGAAGGCGGGGTTTTTGTCGGAAAGCCCCTAATTCATTGACAGGCCGTCATCCACACCGCTAGCGTCCGCGACACGGACATGTGCGCAAAGGCCATGAAATCGCTCCAAACGGTGCCGATGGGGTGCGGGCTCCTCGGCGCACTCGCGGTATTTTTCTGCGGAACTCCAGCCCAAGCCCAAGAACCCTACAAGGCGACTGAGCGGCCGGTTCTGAGCGAGCCAGGGGAGGTCACCCAAGTGGTCGACGCCTTCGACGGCGAAGACCCCTTCGACCTCCATATAACGCTCGGATATCAGCACAGCTGGAAGCACGCGAACATCGTGCGCGAGACTTCCATTGACCAAGGGTCCCTGTCTTCGGGCGGGTACACGGCCGACAGCATGAATGTCGCCAAGTACACCGGGTCGACGTCGCGGTTGAACACGCGCATCGATGCAGGCCTGTACAAGGATCTCGCTCTGTACTTGAGGATGCCCATCATCCTCAACGACTCGAGCAAGCTCGAAGGGCTCGACGGCAGCGACAAGGTTCAGAACGTAGTTCTGGCCGGCGCGCCGGGTGAACAGCTCTTCCGTCTCCCCTTCGAGTCGCCCGATCGCTCCGGCATCGAGTACCTCGCCGTCGGCATCGACGTGAACATCATGAACCAGGCTCGCGACGAGACGAAGCCCACGTGGCTGTTCGGTCTCGAGGGGCGGTTCAACCTCAGCGAGCCGATGCACGCCTGCGGGAGCGGAGCCTCACTCAACCAGCCCACCGGGCAGGTCAAGTGTGCCGATCCGTCCGATGTCAATCGCGATGGCACCGCGGGCAATTACGCCTACACCGATCAGTACGGACAGACCTTCCAGCTCGAAGGCTCGAACGCCGGCGAGCGCAAGGCCGGCGTGAGCCACGGCACCACCGGTCTCGAGATCCACACCCTCGTCTCGCGCCGTATCAAGTACATCGAACCCTACGGCGGGTTCAAAGCGCTCTTCGAGTTCCCCGTTGGGAAGAGTGACTACGGTCAGACCGATCTGGAAGGCTCCCTCGTGAATCATCCGCCCCTCGAGGGAACGATGATCATGGGCTTGATGGTCATCCCCTGGGAGAACCGCGAGCAGTTCCAGCGTCTGACCTTCGACGTCCGAGTCGAAGGCGCCTACCGCTCCGAAGGTCGCGACTACAGCGAGCTGTTCGATGCCCTCGGCTCGAGCGACGCCCTGTCGATGCGTCGTCCGACCTACGCTTCGTACCATCGCAATCCCGACCCGAACACCGCGCAGACCTATCCGTCCGTGGTCGATGAAGCTTCCCAAAAGGTCTACTTCACCGGGCTGACCGACGTGCAAGCGCACGGCAAGTTCAAGGGCTCGGGCAGCGTGACCTGGCAGGCGGGCGAGTACGTCAAGTTCCAGCTCGGCGTCGGCTACACCTACGTGCAGCCGCACTTCATCACGATGGATCAGCCGTGCAACCCGGACTTCAACAACGACGTCGCCAAGGCGGGGCCCTGCCGGAACGTGAGCCGCGTGGGTGACACTTCCACCTTCAGCGCCACCGGGATTCCGAACCCGAACTACCGCCCGGCGATCAACCACGTCGGTCGCCGCTTCAAGGTCGACGACGTCAACGTGGTGGACCTGTGGCTCAACGGCATCGTGATGTTCTAGGCCGCCTCGCGCCCGCGTTGGGCGCCTGCGCGTGGCTTCTGGGTTCGGCCTCCGCTTGGGCGCAGGACCCTCCTCCTCCACCTCCCCCTGAGGACGAGCCTGGTATCGTCATCCTTCCGACGATGACGCCGACCGGGGAGATGCCATCGCCGGTCCGATTGCACCGACCCGACCTCGTGGATGGTACGTTGATGCAGCGCGCGCGAGAGCTCGATCTGCTGCTGCGTGACACCGCCCAGGATCTGGGCTTCATGGTCACGCTGTCCGGGGCGCAGGACGTCTCGCCATCCGATGCTTCCGAGCGAGCCCTTCTCGCGCTCAGCGCCAAGTCCGATCAGTGGTACGTCTCGCCTCGCCTCGAGAACGAGGGGAGCCAGTTGGTCTTGAGATTCGTCGTTGTGCCTGCGGGTTCTGACCACGCCCTCGTGCGGACGGAGAGCGCCACTGCCGAGGAGTTCCAGGTGCGCGCCGTGGTGATGCTTCGTGACCTGGTGCGCGCCGGACAGAAACTACCCGTCGCCGCCAGCGCTGCCCCCGATCGCAGATCTCCCGAGGAAGGAAAGAAGCACAAGCGCTCGGAAGGACGCGCCATTCTCGCCATGCACGCGGCCGTCTTTGGCGGGTATGTCGGCTACTCGTTGCAGAAGTCGAGCGGCTCCGATGACGCGCGACTGACCTACCCTCTGATGGCCCTCGGCACTGGCGTCGGGTTGGGCGGCTCACTGATCATCGCCGAAGAATGGGACATCGGACTCGGTGACGCTTGGTACATGTCCGCCGGTGTCTTCTGGCCAACGCTCGGTGGCTTGATGCTGGCGCGGGGGCGGGATGTTCAGCCGGAATCCGACCGCCATGCGTGGGGTATCGGCGGAGGCTTGGCCGGCATCACCCTCGCTTCCGTGTCCCTGTCCTTCGCTGGCATGGCCGATGGCGGCGCTGCCGTCGCGCACTCCGGTGGCTTTATCGGAACCGGATTGGGCGCCGGCACCGAGATGGCCATCCGCGGCAATGCCGACGAAACACCCTTCGAAGGCCTCGGCTATGGCGCTCTCGGAGGCGTGCTGCTCGGTGGCATCATCGGCCGCGGCGTCGAAGAGTCGCCTTCGCGCATCATGATGATCGATGTCGGGGTTGGCTTGGGCGCGCTGTCGTTCGCCGCAGTGGGTAGTCCGCTCTTGATCGGTGAAGCGACGGAAGCGCGCGAACGGGCGTGGGTTCTGTTGACCATGTCGGGCGCTGTCGCTGGTGGCGCTACCGCCTATTGGATGACCAGTGAACACCGGTCGCAGTCGGCTCACATCGACAGGGGATTCCCGATTCCCGGCCAACCGCTCGCGGGCGTGATCGGCGAGAGCAGGAAAGCTGACGGCACCGCGGTGCCCGCTTACGGCGTGGGTTGGGCTGGGGCGTTCTGAGCTACGATTGTTCCATGCCGTACGCAGCAACCGAGCTCGGTCGACTGTTTGTGCAATCCACCGGGCGTGGGATGCCGGTGACGTTTTGGAACTGCCTGTTCGGCGATAGCTCCATCTACCAGGACTTGGTCCAAGGCGGAGCCGACGGGATCGGGTCTGAGCATCGCGTGGTGATGGTCGAGGGCCCCTCGCATGGAAGGAGCGATCCATGGCCTCGTCCGTTCACGCTCGAGCAGTGTGCCGACGCCTGGGTGCAGGCGCTGGACGCCAGCGGTGTCGAGGAGCCCGCCGTCTTTTGCGGTCTCTCCTGGGGCGCGATGGTCGCGTTGCGCGTGGCCATCAGGCATCCGGAACGGGTTCGCGCGTTGGTGTTGATGAGCGCGATCGCCACGGCGCCGCGACCACGTTTCGTCCCGCAGTTTCTCGCCTTGGCGATGGCGATTCGCCTCTTTGGGTTTCCGGATTGGCTGATACGTCAGATGGCGTCCGGCATGGTGTCGCCTTCCAGTCTGCGCGACCGGCCGAAGTTGGTGCACGACATGTTGTCCCGCAATCGTCACCTGGACCGCCGCGCAATGCGCCATGCGGCGGCTTCCGTGCTTGCGCACCGCAGCAACATCGTGGACCAGTTGTGGCGCATCCACGTCCCGACGTGGGTGGTGGTGGGCGAGCAGGATCGGACGACGCCGGTGCGCGCCGCCAAGACGGTGGGGAAGGCGATCGAGAATGCGGAGCTCCGGGTGCTCGAAGGCGTTGGGCATCTGTTGACGTTGGAGGCCCCGGACGAAGCGAGGCGGGTGCTGCGCGAGGCACTCGAGTCGGTCGCGAAGAGCGCGCAACGAGAGTCGTCTGTGAGCGCGTGATTGCGGAAGTCGGGCGGGCAGACTACGCAGACTCGGAAGAGCAAGGACGGACACCATGAGTGAGGAAGAGGTCGAGTACACCATCCAACCCAACGACGCCGGGGAGCGTCTGGACGTGGTCGTGGTTCGCGCGTTGAAAGGACGGGCGGGGCGGGCGCGGGTACGCGATCTGTTTCTGCAAGGTGCCGTGAAAGTGCAGGGGCGCGTTGCCACCAAGAGCTGGCGTGCTCGAGCGGGTGACGTGATCACGGTCAGCGTGGAATCGCTCGACCCCTCGGCGGTGCCCGAGCCGGACGCGCCGCTCGACTTGCGATTGGAACGAGCCGATCTGGTGGTGGCTTACAAGCCGGCGGGCCAGCCTACGGCGCCGATTCAAGCCGGGGAGCTCGGGACGCTGGCCAACGCGTTACTGGGTCGCTACCCCGAAATGGCAGGAGTGGGGTACGGACCGAGGGAGCCGGGGATCATCCATCGCCTGGACACGCACACCTCCGGGCTCGTTCTGGCTGCACGTACACCCAAGACCTTCGATGTGCTGTCGCGCGCCTTGCGAGAGGGCACGCTGCACAAGGAGTATCTCCTGATCTGTGCGCTCGCGGGACTGGTGGAGTCCGGCATCATCGACATCCCCATCGGTACGGAGGGCAAGCAGTCTCGACGGGTGGTGGCATGTATCCGGCCCGAGGAGATGCGACGGTGCAACCCGAAGTCGGCGCGGACCAGCTACCGCATCCTCGAGAGCCACGGTCGGTGGGCCTTGGTGCTCGCGGAGGCTCCCAAAGCCGTGCGGCACCAGCTGCGCGCTCACTTCGCGGCCATCGATCACCCTTTGGTGGGCGATGCACTTTATGGCGGCGACACCGAGGCGCTTGATCGACATGCGCTGCACGCCCACGCGATATCGTACATCGGTAGCAGTGCCATCGAAGCGTTCGAGGTGCGTTGCGACATGCCCGAGGACATGGCCGGCTTGCTGGCCGAAGCCGAAGCGTGACGGACTGGCAGGTCTGCTTGAACGGTACGCCTGGCTGCGTGCGTGAAGAAGCGGGTGGCACGGCCAAGCAAGCCTTTGAACGCCTCGAAGCTTTTGCTTGGCCGTGAGCTGCACAGTCGATGAAACACGGCCAAGCGGGCACTTGGCGAAGTGTGGTCTCTTGCTTGGCCGTGCCACCCAAAGCCAGCGAACAGGCTTTTCGCTGCACATCTACGCGGAAGGCGCGGTGTGCTTGGCCGAAGGCTCCACGCGCGGGGGAGGCGGCGTTGCTTTGCCGATGGAGCCGCGACGCTTGTTCGCAGGCACCGACCTGGGCGCGGGCCGCTTCGCGCGGTGGCGAGGCGCCTTCGTCACGACTTGCGGCTTCTTATCGGCGTCCATCTCCGGCGCCTTGTGGACGATCTGCACCAGACTCTCCGCAAGCTTCACCGCCATGTCCTCGGTCGGGATGGCCGGGTTGATGACCATGACCCGTTCGTAGCTCTCGCGACCACGGAGCCAGCGCGCTTTGCGCAGTCGTTGGTTGATCGCCTCGTGGCAGGGTGAACCTTCGATCACGCGCAACAACAGCTGCGGCATCGCCACCGAACCACCCGCCCCGTGCGCCCATCCAAGGCCAACCTCGATCGACGTGAAGCCCCGAAGTGAACCCTTCGGACGAACGAGCAAGCGGAGCTCGTCGGCTTCGGTGGAACCGGTGGGGATGCGGCCGACGCCGCGAACCCGCGCCGAACCGATCTTCTTCGACTTGCGCAGCGTCTTCGCTATCGACGCAAGCAAAGGTGCAGCCGAACGAACCGGATCGGCCGGAAGCTCGGTTCGCCGTCCCGTTCCGAACAGGACCAGGGGAATGATGAAGTCGAGCGCCGCCACGTGGGCGAAGTAGGCCGATTGCGTCCACAAGAAGTAGACGCCCGTGCCGTAACCGATCGTCACGAGCAGGAACAACACCTTGCCCAGGGGCGAACCGGCGTCGAGCCAACCATAGGGCCAGGCATCCTTCTTTTCGAAAGCGTCGCTGTCCGAGAGCGGAAGCCAACGACCGGGGCCGCGCGGACTCACGGCCCTCGAGGGCGTCCGGTACGCGGTCAGCACCGCCACCGCCAAGATGCCCAACGTGCCGGGCAACGGGTGATCAAGCAGCACCTGGGCTCCGACCGACGCCGCAAGCAGAGGTCCCGCGAACGCTACCCGGACCGCAACGCCCACCGGCACCAGCGGCCGCGGCAACGTACCTCGCTCCTTGCTGCTGCGAACCACCTGATGGTGCTTGAGCGCCAGCAAGATCGAGAACAGCACCGCGATCACGCCCGCAATGCCAAGGTAGGTCGCGCGACGCTCCGCGGACAACAACACCGGCTGAGGCTTCGGAGGCGCCGCCAACCGCGGATCGTTGACCTCGCCCATCGTCGTGGGATCCACGCGAACCTTCCACGTCACGGACTCACCCAATGCCACGTGCGGCCGCACCAACTCGAGCTCGTCGAACTCAGGAAGCCGCGTCAACGTCGTCAAGAACGAGCCGAGTGGCGCCGTGATCACTTCGTCGTTCGGACCATCCAGGTGCACTTCCCCAACCGCCCTCGGCTCCGTGCCAGAGGCAGGAATCGCAAACGTCGTCCGAGCATTGTCGATCCCGTCGTCCCACCGCGGTCCCACCCAGGACAGAAGCAGCATCGATCCGTCCCGCGTCACTCCTCCCTGCTTCAGAAGATCCACGTCGTACGTGACCTTCAACTCGTACACCCCCCGGCGAACACCATTGCCACCGTTGAACTCCACCCGCAAAGGTCCGTCGGGCCGTTGCTCGGCGGACACCGGGATCGGCATGCGCGCTTCCATCTCTCCGCCGGTGCTGACCAGCGAAGCCTCGCCCGCGAGCGTGACGTCCTTGTCGGCGATGTTGATGTCGAACGAGCGCAGGGGGCCCCCACGGACGCGAAGCTTGACGGTGTGTTCAACCCTGGCCGTTCCGCTGCGCATCAGCTCGACCCGCGCGTCGTGCGACAGCACGGTTTGCTCCACCCATGCGAGGGCTGGCGTGGTGATCAGAATCCCGAACAGGGCGATCAGTGCAGCGAGGAGGGTTGAAGTTCGAAACGACATTGTCCTACACGGACGTACCTCAGCTCACCAACCTGGCCAAGTATTCGCGCGCCCTGGGGGTCGATTGGGATCTCTGCGTCTTCCGTGGTTCTCCCCCCGTCAGCGCAATCGAACGGAATTCGCCAGCTTGGGCATTTCCTTGTATGAGTTCGGGCACCGCCCGGTGCTCGGCACCGACGCGGATCGAGGAAAGGCGACGTATGGCAGTCACGCTGGTCCTTCGGTCTCGCAGCCCGAACGAGGGCGAAGAGACAGGTGTGACCTTTGACCAGCCCCGCGTGGTGATTGGACGCGGCGACGGCTGCGACTTCCGCCTTCCCGATCCCTCCGTGAGCCACCGGCACGCCAGCGTGCGGCAACGGGGCACCGAGCTGGTGGTCGTCGATGAAGGGAGCACGAACGGGACGTTTCTAGGGACGACCCGTCTGCACGTTCATACGCCGACGGTACTGCGTCATGGCAGCATGGTTCGGTTGGGCAAGGTGTGGCTGGAGGTGAGGATCGAGGCGTCCTTGCCGACCGCGCAACCCATGTTGGTGACCAAGGATCTTGCCCTCGCGATGGTTGCCCGTGTGCTGGGTGACGAAGAAGAGGGATTGACTCCGCGGCTGGTGGTGGTGGACGGACCGGATGCGGGCAAGGAGGTTTCCCTCGCCGACGCGGATCGAGCCATCGTGATCGGACGCGGGCGGGATGTGGACTTCCCCATCGACGTTTCGGATGCTTCTCGGCGGCATGCACGGGTGGTTCGGCGTGGGGAATCCGCGCTGCTGCGTGATCTTGGTTCGCGCAATGGCACCCAAATTGGCGACGAGCTCGCGCCGGTGGACAGTGACACGGTGCTGCGTCCGGGCGATTCGTTCGAAATCGGGCCCGACGTGTTTGTCTTCGAGTTCCCCGCCGTCGAGGCACTTCGGCAGATCGAAGCGGCTGAGGATGAGCTGCTGAAGCCGGACGAGGCCATCGAGAAGCCGCCCAAGTCGAGTGTCGAGCTCACCCCTCCGCCAAGCATCGATGTGGAAAGTGCCAACGGTCCGTCTTCGGCCGAGTCGCTTCCAACCCCCAATCCGGTGCCGGTCCGTCCGCGCAATTTGAGACGTCGTGTTGCGAAGCGCGGTCCGGGGTGGGGAAAGACCGACGTGTTGATCGTGGTGCTGGCGTTGGCGGTGTTGGCGATCAGTGCGATCGGGCTCTTCTGGTTGTTCCGCACGTAGGGATCGTCGAGAAACGGGTGGCACGGCCAAGCAAGTCTCTGAACGACGCCGAGCGTTTGCTTGGCCGTGGGCTGCGAACGACTACACAATCGATGAAACACGGCCAAGCGAGTACTTGGCGAAACTGCACGCTTGCTTGGCCGTGCCACCCAAAGCCAGCGAAGATTTCCCGCGCGGACTACCGCACCAATCCAAACGCGCGTTGCAGGAACAGCGCCTCGCGCGCCAAGCGCGCTGAAGGCTCCTCGGACACCGCGTACTCCACGCGGGCCCCCGCCTCGCGCAAGGTGTTCACCAACGGCCCTGCGTCCGCGCTGCTGCCGCTCAGCATCATGTCCCATGCTTCGAGCGACGAACCTTCGAACTGCCAGTCAGCTGGCGACGTTGGCGCGCTGCAGACGGTCACCCACGGCGATGGGGTCCGTCCCAGCGCGTCGAGCACGTGCCGACAGGCATCGGCCCTGCCGATCACTGCGCGCTTTCCCTCCGCCCACCAGGATTGCGTCGGCAGCCATCCGTCCATCGCGTCCAACCATTGCGTCACTTGAATTGCGGAAAGCGACTGCGCTCCGCCTTCGACCCTCGGTTCCACGATCACGAGACCGGTGCCCACCAGGAATCGGATGGACGGACGCCAGGCGGGGGTCGAAGGACCTTCATCGCCGAGCAGCAGGACGACCGCCCGTTGGAGGGGCGCGGCCGGAGGGCCCTCCGCTGCCGGCTCGTACACGGTTGCCTCGAACGCTCCATCGCCGCTCGGGATGCTTTCTCGACGCCACTGCATCGCGTCGAGTGCAGCGAGTGTTGGCCGAACATCGTCCCGCAGCTTCCTCAATCGGCCGAGGTCGGTGGTCACTTCGTAGATGTCCGAGGGCCCCGCCGGCGTCTCCCACGTGATGGTCAGTGCGCGGCCATCGCGGGAGAAAGCGCCCAGGCTCCCGACGCCTTCCGGTAACCCAACCTTCCGCGCTTTGCGATACCCGCTCGGCTGCAGCAGATACACCGCCATGCCTGACGGGGAACGGGTGAGGGCTGCGGCGCTCGGACTTCGCGCAGAGCTCACCAGTTGCACGATCTCGAGCGTCGGGTCGGGCGCCTCAAACACCGTCGAAGGCCCTCGCTTTCCGAGGCGGAGCACCCGGCTTGGTCTGCCTTCCATCTTCTCTGCGTAGATCACCGAGAGACCGTCAGGCGCGTAGGCGGCGGCTTCGAGCCGGATTCCATCCCGCGGCCCGACGAGAACATGACGATGGTTCGAACCGTCGATTTCGACGATGCGAGCGTCGGCTTTCCCGGGGTGTTCGATGGCGAGGAGACGTTGTCCGCCTGGGCTCAGCGCGGCGAGGGCGGCTTCGTTGAGCGGGACCGTACGTTCTGCTGGCGATTCTGTCGTCCCCAGCAAGACACGACGGGGTTCCTCAGCCTGGATGGCGATCGATGATCGTGACAGGGAAGCGCGCAACGGCGTGTGCTCGATGCGGATTCCGGATGGTCCCCACGCACGGAATGTGTTGGTTTCGGGGTCAGAGAGGAACAGCGTCCCACCGGCTTGCGCCAGGAGAATGCCCGTTCCGCTCGGATGAAAGTCGGCGTCCACGATGGGCCCCGGGGGGCCGGAAACCAGGGTTGGAGGCAGATTCAATCCCCCCCATCCCGCGGTGTACGCCTTCCACGCTCCATCGCGGTTCGACAGAAACACGATCGCCCGCCGATTGGGCGACCATCGCGCCGAGCGATTGCCGAAGGCGCTGAGGGCTCCCTGTGCGTCCAGCCGCAGCGCTCCGTATCGTGCTTGCTCCTCTGGCGGAACCGAATCCGGCGCCACGAGCATCGGGGAGGTGGGGGCGAGCGTGGGGGCGGGGGAAAGGGGCTTCGTCGTTGGTGGCGGCGGGAGGTGGCTCACGGGGGCTGGCGCCAGCGGGGCTGCTGAACACCCCGTGAGCACGACGGTCATCCCGGCGTACAGCCACGCCGGAACAGCGCGGTGCGTTGCACCCAAGCGCTTCGCTGGCCGAGATCCATGGCCCCTGCGCATCACCCAGGTTCGCTACCACGAATCCCCCAACACGTCCCGTTTCCGACGACCTCGATGACTGGTTCCGTGCATCCGAGGGTTCCCCGCTGGTCACCCGCAACCAGAATTGCTAACAAGTCGCGGGCTCGTCCCTCGGGGCGTCGGATTGCGAATCGCCAGGGACGGGCATACGGCCGGACGACCAGCCTACTCACCCGAGCGTGACGATGACCGATAAGAACGACAACGCGACCCCGGACGAGCGCGACGAATCGAGCGAAGAGTCCTCGGTTGCGGAGCGAATCCGCGAGGACGACGAGCGCGACGGCGAGGAGAACGGCGGAGAGCAAAGCGAGGCCGTGGAACCGCCACCCGAAGCGGGAGTCAGCGCCAAGGTCAGCGATTCGCGCAAGAACGGGGAGCCCGCAGAGAAGGGCGGCAAGCGCTCAGGACCGCCGATTCGCTGGTTGCGTGGCGGCGTTCCCTTCGCGCTCGGCGGCTTCGTGCAGTTCGCTCTCTGCGCGATCGACAAGCAGTTTCGATGGGGCGTTCCGCTGGGAATTCTCGCGACGTTCGTCTGCGTCTGGGGGTTGCTCGACCTGCTCGGCACCTTCGATGATCCTGACGAATGCGTAGAGCATCGCGTCAAGTTCGCCGACGTTTGGCCGATGCTCGCATCGATTGCGGGGACGCTGCTGCTCACGCTCTCGTTGATCGGTCTGGCCGTTGCTGGACAGTTGCCGGTGGTGGTCAGTGCCTTCCTCATTCCAGCCTCGTTTCTCGGGCTGGTCGTCTCCGTGTATCGATTCGGTGCCAAGCTCGGTGCGTGGGCGACGGACGAAACCGGCAAGCCGCGAGCGATGACCCAGCGGCACGGGTTCTGGGTCGTGGTGGCTGGCACCGTTCTGTTCTTGCCCATGCTTGGCAGCTATTCGCTGAGCGACCCGTGGGAGACGCACTACGGCGAGGTCGCGCGCGAGATCTTGGCGCGCAACGATTGGATCTCGACCTGGTGGGCGCAAGACGGCTGGTTCTGGTCCAAGCCCGTGTTGAACTTCTGGACCGAAGCGCTGTCGATGTCCGTGTTTGGCGCCGGCTATCAGCCCGATCAAATGCTCGTGGCCGCGTCCATGGGGCGGAACCCCTGGCCCGAGTGGGCCATCCGCATGCCCGTGTTCATCTTCACGATCGTGGCCCTGTACTTCATCTACAAGGCCGTCGCGAACGTGTTCGGGCGCCGTGCGGGATTCATTGGCGCGATCGTGCTCTCGACCATGCCTCATTGGTTCATGATCGCGCACCAGACGATGACGGACCTCCCCTTCGTGGCGGCGATGACCTCGTCGATGGCCATGTTGCTCTTGGGGTTGCACACCGATCCCGAGCGCAAGATTCGGGTCTACGAGCTCGACCTGGGCATCACGAGGTTCCGCCTATCTGGCTATCACCTGGTGGTCGGCGTCATCCTGATGGCCGTTACGCCGCAGATTCTCTATCTGCTGTCTCGCAACATCGAGTTGATGACGGCCGGGTTCCGTCCCCACGCTGACGTGTTCTTCTCCGGCTCGGCTGTGAACTGCGGGCTGCCCGGCAACCAGGAGTGCGCCAAGACACTCCCCGCCAACAAGGACATGCAGCCCGCGGTGCAGGCGTTGTTGTGGGTCGTCACCACGGGGTTGCTGCTCTGGCTCAACCGCAACGAACGTCGTCTCAGCCGCCTGTTCTTCCTGACCGCGTGGTTCTTCGCCGCCGTCTCCACCATGGGCAAGGGGCCCGCCGGTGTCGTGCTCCCCTTCCTTTGCGCGGGCGCCTACATCTTCGCGACAGGCAAGTGGAGGAAGCTGCTCGAGCTCGAGTTCTTCAGCGGCTTGCTCATCATCCTCTCCGTTGC
>Ga0180009_10003158_pt1 | contig 18923 bp, 12 predicted proteins | sample OS_PC_MetaG_FD_123537 | JGI IMG/M metagenome (GOLD analysis project Ga0180009, IMG submission 123537) | Groundwater microbial communities from the Aspo Hard Rock Laboratory (HRL) deep subsurface site, Sweden - OS_PC_MetaG | ecosystem: Environmental > Aquatic > Deep subsurface > Groundwater...
AATTTCACGCTTGAAGGTTAGGCGTGGAACCATGAAGATAAAAAGGAACCTTTCTCAAAAACAATGCATTGATATTTTTTCCCGGAAATAATAAAATCAGGGTGTCGGTTGACCTAGTGTCTTGACACCCTGATTCTTTTTAAAACTCCCCGGCAGGGAAGGTCTAATAGCTTTGGTAAGCCGTAGAGGTCTCGAACCTGTGACACCCTGATTAAAAGTCAGGTGCTGAATTTACCCCAATTTTGGCAACTTCTACGCACAAATTCCCTAGAAAAACGACTCCATTTTTAACGAATCAGGTGCTCTAATTATTCCCGATTCTTAAAGAGCCCTGCCTTGTATACAATATCACATCCTTATGCTTATTTCAATCGTGAATGGCTTGATGCCACAATAGGCATTTTGTCCGATTTAGTTCTGCACTATAGCTCCGGTCTAAGCTCACGTGTCAACAAGCTTCATTTCCAAATCTAGGCCCTTTTTCAGGTCTGCCTGACCTTTTGCACTCGCAAAAGCCCAATCCGGTAATCACACTTTTTGCAATTTTGTTGCATTAGGAAGGATTTGTCCCGGCACCTCAATGTAACTTCTAATTAATGATAATAAAATGTTGTGGCCTATTACTTCATGGACAGCCGGGCGGATGAGGCGCGGGACTGCCAGCGCTTTCCATCAAGCTCTAGCTTTCAACCACTCCAGTCGGTCTCTGACACGACGTGCCGCCGTGAAACTAGTCTTGCCTTTCTTCAGCTGGTGCGATAATGTCACGTCCCCGATAACATCCTGAACCCAGTTGCTGAAATCATTTTTGTTACCGTTGACATGAGAAAGGTATATTTCTTCTGTCATTTCCTTAAGGGCTAAAGCCAAGTCATTCAAATTTTTTAAAACCTTCCCGTCACAGCACCAGAAAACCTTATCTTCCGGAACATCTTCCAGTCTCATTACGATTGTATTTTGCTTTACCGCTATCATAAAATTCCTCTTCTTTTGGTTAATTGTTGTCCAATCGGGGCAACAAGCTTTATCGTCATTGCTCCAGAAAAGAATGGGAGGAGCTATTTCCTTCCATCCTGAACGCTTTCCAGCAAAATTAGTTATTTACTTCTTGGTGCCAAAGGGGGGCTTGCTGGCGCCACCACCTGGTTTACTCGGCTTTTTAACCATAAACAGTATCACCTCCTTGCTCTCCCGGTTACCTGCTATGCTTAAATTCAATACATCGAAGATTTAAAATGGCGCTCTTTTATCCACCGAGCGATATCTTTGGCTTTATCAGTATTTGACATCTTGAGGCCTTTATTTATTGAAGTTATTTTTTCCTGATAACGAGTTATGGGAAGTGGAAAAAGAGGGTTGCATTTTTCCGGTTGCCTATGCTATAAAGTTAGACAATGTGTCTGACATGATTTGATAATGATGATTTATTATTCATTTCTCCCTTTGTTAACTGGATATGTCTGAGTGGACTTTTTTAACCAACCATGCTATTGTCCTCAGCTATGTTTCAATCTATCCCCGTATCACAGCCCGGGAGTTATCCAACGCCATTGGCATCACAGAAAGGACAACACGAAAAATAATTGCCGACCTGCTTCAAAATGGCTACATAAGCAAGGATCTGGAAGGTAGGCGCAATCGTTACCATATCAATCCTGACCTGCCGCTGCGCCACCCCGGTCTGAAGGAGACGGCAGTCGGTTATCTGCTTGAGATTCTCGGCTGGAAAAGGCGGGGGCGCCCGCGCAAAGCAAAATGATATCCTTCTGCTGGGGATATATCGCCCTAATCTAACGTTAGAGCCGGACAAGTTTTTGGGAGGCAGGCAGTCATTACCTTGACCTCGGTATGAGAGAGAAGTCGTAGTGCCGGTATCATTCTGGTTTCTATAGTTGAGCATGATGATCCATCAACAACGTGTAGAGTTTTCATCCCAAACTTCCTGGACCGTTTTGATTGTCATCTTATCCATAGCGCAGACAATCTTGGAGATTTAATCCTTGGCTTCAGTATCCTCATTTAATGACTTCTCCCTTCTACTATGCGCCGTGGTGCGTAGTGCTTCTCTCACACTTTCTACTGCTTCGGGCCCGACCGCCTCCGCCACCTCCAGTGCCCCTATAGTTGCTTTTACTACCGCTGCCTCTTCACTTAAACCGCTTCGTTTTGCCATTTCTTTGGCCGCTTCAATTGTCCCGATGGTGGCTGCAGTCAGGTCGGCACCCGTTTCTATGGCACCCTGAATAATGCCTTGGCTGGCTCCCTGTATCCCGTTTAAAGGGTTTACTCCTGCCTGGCCTGAGGCAGTTATTACGCTAGTGGCCACTGGACCCACCAGGTTTTCAATTGCCACAGGCTTATCATCGATAACGTGCATTGCTCCCCGGGCTGCCTGCCGGGTTATCTCTACATCGTGCACATTCGATTCTTTTCTAGCCGCCCATACTGAGGCCAGGCTGCTTTGTAATGTCTTAACCAGCCTCTTGGTTACCTTGCGCCCGCGTACTGCGGCCAGGGTAGCTGCTCTTGATGCCGAGGCAATCTGGTAGGCGGTGACGCCGATGGCAACATCCAGGCCGGGAACAGGTATTTTCTTGAGATAGCCAAAGGGGAAGTTGCTCAGAAGGTTATAGCCAGGTACTGAACTCATCGGACGCGAAATCTCCCGAGTTGGGAACATCAGAGACTCGAGAAGCACCTCGCGGCTGACCTCTCCTTCCTCACGGATGGTGGCCAAAGTACCTAAAGTTATCAGGCCAAATATGAAGGCAATGCCAAACAGGAACTCAAGCCCGACGACGTTCAGAGCGGAAAACTCCGCGTTATTAAGCGGGCTGGTCCAGGTGATGGTCAGGTCCAGCTGGCGTGAGCTGAAGAAGTCTGCTAATAAACCTCCACACAATGGTCCCAGGCCAGCCCCCAGGTTGGTTGCCAGCGAGGCGCCGGCAAGGTAAGAGGTTGCTTCGCCTTTAGGGGATAACTTCAAACCGATTGTCGCGACCGTGAGGGTTACTCCGGCATTAGCGATGCCGGCAAAAATATGAAGGACTAACAGTAGCGGTATGGTGAGTACGTAGCGCTCGGGCATGGTGGTGAATATCCAGCCAAAAATAACCAGGAGATAGAGAGAAGCGCAAAGAGACAGGACTGCCTTGCTGCCGAATCTGTCGACGAAGCGGCCCCAGATGCGCAGGAAAAGTATATTGAAAAACTGGCTCAGGATGCTTAGGGCAATGACCCATGAGAGAGGGAATCCCAGACTCCTCAGCATGTAGACGGCGAAGAACGGGATCGCCAGATTGGAGGCAAACCCCCAGGAAAATAAGAACTGTATAAGCTGTCTGAAATTCCGGTCCCGGACGGGGGCGCTCAGCCTTGCCCAGATTGAGGGTTGAGACTCCAGCGACGGTTGCATCAATGGCTCGGGCATCAGTGCCATGAAGATGGGGCTGGCCATGCCCAGAAACAGGGCGCCAAATAAAAGCACATAGGTATACCCCAGGATAGCGCTCTGGCCGGTTGTCCGTTCCTGCCAGAAGTCGATAAAAAAGGCAGCCCCCAGGCTGAAGGCAACTGCAACCACTGTGGATAACACAAGGCGCCTGGAAAATATCTGCCCGAGCATCTTTTGGGGGATGAGGTCACGAATCCAGCCGTTCCAGCTGCAGTTGCTAACTGCAGCAAAGAAGCCGCGCAGTGCCATGAAAGCAAGAAGAAGGGATATAGCCCAGGCACTTGGAGTCTTAATGAAAAAGGGGATAAGCGCTATGGGGAACCACAGCAACTGTGCCGGCACCCAGGTCATTAAAGCAATGACTTTACGCTTCCGAAATTTCTCTACCAGCCAGATTGCCGGCAGCTGGAGAGTCTGCATGAGGAAAGGGAGGGCCGCCAGAATGCCTATCTGCAGGTTATTGGCACCGAGGGCAAGGGCAAAAGCCGCCAGAAAGCCGCTGGTGGTAATGCTAAACAAGCCCAGAGATGCCATCCCCTCGAAAGTAAACCAGTGCAAACCTAAGGCAATATCCTGATCAGAGATGGTCGGCTTGGGCTTGAGAAATCTGAGTGGATTCATGTTAGCATACTGGATCTAGGCAGTAAGTATATGTCGGGCTTGTTGCAAATATTTTACCGCGGTGTTTATCCGGGCGATGTCATTTTGCCGTATCGCTTTTTGATTTTCTTCCCCGGCGTTTCCAGCCGAGCGTCGCCAGCAGTTCTCCTAAGGACGCATCAGTTATTTCATCCCTAAGTGGCACGGTGGGATGGATTCTGTACTTGTTCTGGCGGCCAACTTTGATTCTGGTAATGTACCCGGCGTCTTCAAGGTCAACTATTATCTTGTGTGTTGTCCGCTCGGTTAGACCGATATCGTTGCTGATTTCCCGGGCGGTCATATCTGGATTTTTGGCAATCGTAATCAGCACTAAACCGTGGCTCGTAAATAAGCTCAAGTCTGCCATCTAGAACACCTCCAGAAAATAAAATTATAAAAAATACAAAAATACTTGACAAGCGCCGTTATTCTTATATAATAATAATTGAAATGTATTTCTACTAACGATATTCATAACATAATTATCTTGATATATTATGCTAGAATAAATAGAGTAAAGTCAAGCAGTTAGATAACCTTGAATCTAACAGGCAGGGATGAAGTGAAAACAGCAATGAATATTAAACGCCAATTTATATCTAGACCAGAGAAACGCCCGGTTGAGCGTAAGAGCACCGGCGAGGCTGAAGAAGAACCTCCTGGTAAAAGTGATGTCTTCGCCGACCCTGAAGAACCTCCTAGTAAAACAGCCGCTAACAGATACCGGTTTTTTGGACACATACCGGATTCCCTCTGGAACGACTGGAAGTGGCACTTCCGGAATAGAATCACCACCGTTGCCCGGTTGGCTGAATTCGTGCCACTAACCAACGAGGAGCAGGCACAACTCAAGCTGGTCACCATGCGCTATCCTCTCTCGGTAACCCCTTATTACCTCTCGCTGATTAACCCGGATGACCCTGATGACCCGATAAGAAAACAGGCGGTCCCCTCCACCTTAGAGATTACCATGGGGACAATGGGCCTGGAAGACCCGCTCGCCGAGAAAGAGGACTCCGTGGTTCCCGGACTGGTTCATCGCTACGCGGACCGGGCGCTGATGGTGCTTACCGATATCTGCCCGATGCTCTGCCGCCACTGCACCCGCAAGCGAGAATGGCGGCACGGTGGGTGGGTGCGTAATGAAAGCGAAATTGAAGCGATGCTGGAGTATTTGCGCCGGAACCGTGGCATCAGAGATATTATCCTCTCCGGCGGTGACCCCCTGACGCTTTCCACCCGCCGGTTGGAAAGTATTATCTCCAGGATAAGAGAAATAAGGCATGTTGAAATCATACGTATTGGCACCAGGTACCCCGTGGTGCTGCCCCAGCGCATAGATGAAGAGCTGTGCTCCATGCTGTCGAGGTATGGCCCCATCTGGCTCAACACCCACTTCAATCACCCCCGGGAGATAACGCCGCAGGCGGCAGCGGCCTGTGACCGTCTGCTGCGCAGCGGCGTCCCGGTAAACAACCAGTCTGTCCTGCTGCGTGGCGTCAACGATACGGTCAAGACCCAGATGACGCTATGCCAGGGCCTTCTCCGGATAAAGGTGCGCCCGTACTACCTCTTCCAGTGTGATGAGGTGCAGGGGACGGAGCACCTTCGCACGCCGGTGGAGGCAGGCATAAAGATAATCGAAGGCATGCGCGGGCATACCTCGGGTATGGCAATTCCTACTTTCGTAGTCGACCTGCCCCAGGGCGGAGGCAAAGTTCCCCTGCAGCCGAACTACGTGCTGGCGCAGACTGAGGAGGAACTGTTGCTGAGGAACTACCAGGGAAACCTCTTCCATTATCGCAACCCCAGAGAGCAAGCATACCTGGAATTAACGGCTATCACCGGTATGCTCAATGAACCCGAATCACCATTTAAATCAAAAGGAGCTAAAGATGCGGATAGGGTTATCGTACGACCTTAAAGAGGCCGTATCAGTTGAGCAAGATGACCCCGTTGATGCCCTTGAGGAATACGATTCCCTGGAGACGATAGAAATCATATCAGCGGCTCTGGAGGCTAAGGGGCACTCGGTCGTCAGACTGGGCGGGGGCAGCGAGTTTATCGATAATATCCGGCGGGTGAAGGTGGACATCGTCTTCAACATTGCCGAGGGCAGAGGCACTTACCGCAGCCGGGAGGCCCAGGTGCCTTCTATTCTGGAGATGCTGGACATACCTTATACCGGCTCGGACCCTCAATGTCTGTCAATATGCCTGGATAAGCCGGTAACCAAAAAGCTGGTGGCGGCCGCCGGTGTCAGCACCCCTAAGTGGCTGGTAATAGCTAACAATAAAGCCTTTGTCCGGACATCCTGGGATGAGTTCCCTTTCCCGGCCATCATCAAGCCGGCGTATGAAGGCTCAAGCAAAGGGATTGGTCTTGATTCAATCGTGAATAATCCAGAACAGGCGGCCGTGACGGTGCCGAAGCTGCTGGCGTATTACCGCCAGCCGGTTATGGTGGAGGAATTCATTGCCGGGGATGAAGTCACCGTAGGCATCACAGGTAACTCCCCGCCCAAAGTACTGGGCTTGATGCGTATCCTGCCGCGTAAAAATGAAGCGCCCTTTGTCTATTCTCTGGAAGTAAAGCGGGACTGGCAAGCGCTGGTTGACTATGAATGCCCCGCCCAGCTTGAGGAGAATGTCCTGGACCAGATATCAGTTTCCAGCCTCAAGGCCTTTAATGCCCTGGAGTGCCGGGATTTCGCCCGGCTGGATTTCAGAGTCAGCCCGGAGGGAGAACCTTACTTCCTTGAGATAAACCCCCTGCCCGGGTTGGGAACCTACAGCGACCTGGTTATCATGGCCATAAAGCTGGGGTGGACCCATGAAGCCCTGATAGGTGCGGTGTTTGATGCCACTCTTGAAAGGTATCCGCAGTGCGTATGCGCGTAGCTATTGCTTACAATGAACCATACCCCTCACGTTATGATGCCGCCGGTGAAGAAAAAGCGGTGCTGGGCGTTCTTCAGGCCGTGGCCGCCGTGCACCAGGCGCTGCTTGAGCTTGGTTACCATGTGACCCGTGCCCCTCTGGCGCCACCGCTGGAGCAAGCCAGAAAGAAAATCCGGTCTCTGGATGTGGACTTGGTGTTCAACCTTTTTGAAGGCTTTTGCGGCCGCCCTGAAACAGAAGCTCTGGTGCCAGAGGCTTTGTCGAAGCTGGGAATACCCTGTACCGGCTGTCCGGGGAAAATGCTGAGGCTGGCTCTAGATAAGGTCAAAGTCAAGGTGCTGCTGAAAACCGCCGGCATCCCGACACCGGACTTCCAGTTGCTCAATCACCATGCGCTGCACATGTTCCAGCTCAGCTATCCATGCATTGTCAAACCCCGCGGTGAGGATGCGAGCCACGGGCTGACTGAAAAAAGTGTGGTCACCGATTTTGCTTCGCTGAAAAAACAGGTGCGACTGATAACCGGGGCTTACGGTGGCAGTGCCCTGGTGGAGGAGTTCGTCGATGGGCGCGAATTTAACGCCACGGTTCTGGGCAACTCCCAGTGCACCGTGCTGCCCGTGTCGGAAATAGCCTATTCGCTGCCTCCGGAAATGCCCAGAATCCTCACCTTTGCCTCCAAATGGGAGCCTGCTAGCCTGTATTACCAGGGTACCGGAGCCGTTTGCCCGGCTAAAATCGAGGCTGAAGCGCAAGAACGCATCAGCCAGACAGCGCTGGCGGTTTTTAAGCTGCTTGGCGGTCAGGGCTATGCCAGAGTGGACATGCGGATGAACCAGGAGGGACAGCCAAGCGTTATCGAGGTGAACCCCAACCCGGATATATCCCCTGATTCCGGCGCCGTCCGCCAGGCTGAAGCCGCCGGGATGCCTTACCCGCAATTCATTGAGAAGATAGTACAGCTCGCGCTGGAGAAGGAATATCATGAAAATAAAAATCCGTCAGATGCTACCAAAAGACAGGCCAGCCCTGATGGAAATACTGCAGAATACGCCCGAATTCAAGGTATCTGAGATAGAAGTTGCCGAAGAGGTCATTGATAGCTACCTGCATGATGTCAAAGGGTCAGGGTACTATGTCCTGATAGCCGAGGCTGGCGAAACTGTCGCTGGCTATATCTGCTACGGGCCGACCCCGCTTACTGACGGCACCTGGGACCTGTACTGGCAGGCAGTCGCCCGGGAAAAGCGGGGACAGGGCATAGGTGGCGCTCTTATGGAGGCGGCGGAGAGGGAAATCAAGAAGGCTCAAGGAAGGCTGGCCATTATCGAGACATCCTCCACGCCGGCCTATGAGAACACCGTACGTTTTCACCTTGGTCAGGGCTATGAGATAATCGCCCGCATCCCTGATTTCTACGCACCGGGAGACGACAAGCTAATCCTGCAAAAGCGCCTGATATGACATCAGATGATAAAGATGGAGAGAGGCCTGACTTATGTTTCTTATACGCCGTGTCTACGATAATATTACCCCCGCCAATGAAGAGGCCATAGCACAGGTCCAGAATATTCTGCGGGCCCAGTTCCCCGCCCTGTCAAAAAGAGACATAGCCAAATTGCCCGAACAGCTTCGCAACCCATTGAAGTACCGTTTCCGTGCTATACTCTTTGTTGCCGAGGGTTCCAAAGGGCATATTGATGGCTTTGCTCTTCTCTTTCACGAGCCTATCCTGAAATTCTGCTACCTTGATTACATTTCCACCTCCATAAAAACGATGGGCGGTGGTATCGGTGGCGCTCTATATGAAAGGGTACGGGAGGAAGCGCTTGACCTGGGTACTATCGGCCTTTTCTTTGAATGTCTGCCTGATGACCCCCGATTAAGCCTTAACCCTGAAATCAGAAAGCAAAACGCGGCACGGCTGCGCTTCTACGAAAGATATGGCGCCCGCCCCATTGTGAACACCGCCTATGAGACTCCTCTCAAACCAGGTGATGATAACCCACCTTACCTGGTCTTTGATGATCTGGGACAGGATATCAAGCTGCCCCGTGATACCGCCCGGGAGATTGTCCGGGCCATACTGGAGCGGAGATATAGAGGCGTATGCCCCCGTGACTATGTTGAAATGGTGGTTGACTCATTCAAAGACGACCCGGTACGCCTGAGAGAGCCCAGGTATGTGAAAAGGGCCCCGGCGCCAGTGAAGCATACCTTACCGCTTGACAAGCGTATCATGCTGGTCATCAATGACCGCCACGGCATTCACCATGTGGAAGAGCGCGGTTACGTTGAATCCCCGGTGAGGATAGACTCGATTTTGCAGGAGCTTGATAAGACCGAGCTATTTCAAAAGGTAGCTCCCCGGCATTTTTCGGAAAAATACATAAAGGCAGTCCATAAGGCAAGGTTTGTTGACTATCTGAAGAAGGTCTGTACCAATCTTGAACCCGGGACATCTGTCTACCCTTACGTCTTCCCGGTACGCAACCGGACCCGCCCACCGAAGGCGCTGCCAATACGCGCCGGGTATTACTGCATTGACACGTTCACGCCGATAAACGGCAACGCCTATCTGGCAGCGAAAAGGGCCGTGGACTGCGCCCTGACCGCGGCGAAAAAGCTCCTTGAAGGCTATCGCCTAGCTTATGCCCTGGTGAGGCCGCCCGGGCACCATGCTGAGCCCAGTTCCTTTGGCGGCTTTTGCTATTTCAATTCGGCCGCCGTTGCTGCCGAGCATCTGAGCCAGTATGGTAAGATTGCTATCCTTGATGTTGACTATCATCACGGTAACGGCCAGCAGGAGATATTCTATGAACGCGCTGACGTGCTGACCATATCCATTCACGGTCATCCCAGCTTCGCCTATCCTTATTTCAGCGGCTTTGTCAGCGAAAGGGGAAGAGGGACAGGTCTGGGCTACAATATAAATATTCCCCTGCCGGAAAATGTTGATGGCGAGGTTTACCGAAACGTCCTCCGGGACGCGCTGAAGCGCGTTACCAGGTTCGGCCCCAGATTCCTAGTCGTCGCTCTGGGGCTGGACACAGCCAAAGAAGACCCGACCGGCAGCTGGAGCCTGATAGCTGAAGACTTCGAATCTATCGGGAAAATGATCGGCTCGCTCAGGTTCGCCACGCTTGTCGTTCAGGAAGGCGGGTATGATACCCGGGTACTCGGCGTTAATGCGCAGCGCTTTTTTAACGGACTATGGTCAGGCTCTTACTCGTCGTAAAGACTGCAAGGGTTGGTTAATAAAGCCCATAGCCTTCCTCATTGCACGATTGTCTGTTTTGTTACCTGATTGCACAATCCGACGGATTATTGCCTTATTTGAAGTTTAGCTTTTTACTGCTTATCTGGGGTATAATCTTTCAAAGTATATCATCACGTTAGAGGACAGCTTTTTTTGAGTGTTCTTCAGATTCCGGAGCGTATCGGACGGCTTAGTGAGCTGGGCAGCAATCTGTGGTGGAGCTGGAACAATCAGGCCCGTCAGCTGTTCCGAGGCCTGGATTACCCTCTCTGGAAGGAAAGCGGGCACAACCCGGTCAGGCAGCTGGGTGAGATAACCCCCGAACGCTTTATTCAAGTCTCTACCGACCCCGCATTTCTTGCCCTCTATGACTCGGTGATAGCTGCCTACGATGAGGCGATGTCCCCCGTTGACCACACCTGGTTGCATGCTAATTACCCAAACCTGCTCTCCGGGCCGGTGGCCTACTTTTCCATGGAATATGCCATCCATAATTCTCTGCCCATCTACGCTGGGGGACTGGGAGTTCTGGCTGGAGACATCTGCAAGGAGGCAAGTGATATCGGATTGCCGATGGTCGCTGTCGGCTTCATGTATCCCCAGGGATACTTCCACCAGCATATATCCGCCTCCGGCTGGCAGGAAGAGGAATACCAGGAGCTTAATTTTGATGAAGCGCCTATCAATCAGATTCGCTCTCCCAGCGGTGACATTGCTCTGACCAGAGTCAGGCTGGGTGACGTTGACTTAGCGCTCGGTGCCTGGCACGTCAAAGTAGGTCGCACCGATATTTATTTGCTGGATACACAGCTTGAGGAGAACCCCGAGCCTTACCGGCAGCTCTCAGCACGGCTCTATGTGTCCGACAGGGAACTGCGCCTGCAGCAGGAAATCGCCCTCGGTATTGGTGGCGTGCGAGTGCTGCGAGCGCTTGGCATCAACCCCGCGATCTGGCACGCTAATGAGGGACATACCGCCTTTATGACCCTCGAACGCGTTAGGGAGAAGGTGTCCGATGGTATGAGTTTTACCGAGGCACAGCGGGAGGTACGGAAGGCCACGGTATTTACCACGCATACCCCGGTTATGGCGGGACACGATATCTTCGCCGTAGGGCTGGTGGAGAAATACTTCCAAGGCTACTGGGAGCAACTGGGCATTGATCGCAGGGTATTCTTAGAGCTCGGCTGGGAGAGCAATTCCGAACCCGAGAATTACAACATGACTGTCCTCGCCCTTAAAATGGCCGACCAGCGCAATGCGGTGAGCCAGCTTCACGGCAGCGTTACTCGAAAGATGTGGCATGGTCTCTGGCCGGATATTGCCGAGAACCAGGTGCCCATATCTCAGGTGACCAACGGCATTCACGTACCCTCATGGGTTGCTCCGGAATTAAATCTTCTCCTGACAAAGCATCTGGCTGAAGACTGGTTGACAAAGCATGATGACCCCCACCTCTGGGAAAGGATACACGAGATACCAGATGAGGCGCTCTGGGCCGCCTGCCAGAGGCTTCGGCGCAAGCTCGTGGGAGCGATTCGGGAGCGCATGCGTACCCGATGGTTAGAGGATAACGTGCCCTGGACTCATATGCTGATGATGGGAGCACTGCTTGACCCTGAAGTGCTCACTATTGCCTTCGCCCGCCGGTTTACTGAATATAAACGGCCGGCGCTTATCTTGCAGGACATTGAGCGGTTGAAGCGGATTGTCACTAATGAATGGCATCCGCTACAGATTATCTTCGCCGGCAAGTCACATCCGGCTGATTTGGCTTCCAAGAATCTCTTGCAGCAGGTCTATGAAATAGCCTCTGACCGTGAATTTAAGGGCAGGATAGTGTTCATCGAGGACTACGATATGCACCTGGCGCGCTATCTTGTGCAAGGAGTTGATATCTGGCTGAACGTGCCACGGCGCCTGCAGGAAGCGAGCGGCTCAAGCGGTATGAAAGCATCCTTAAATGGTGTGCTCAATTTGAGTGTTCTCGATGGCTGGTGGCGTGAGGGGTATAACACAGGCAATGGGTGGGCAGTAGGCTCAACCAACGTTGCTGCCACCCCGGAAGCAGAAGATAAAGCCGATGCCGAGGTGCTATACCGTTTGCTTGAAGAGGAGATTGTGCCGCTTTACTACGACCGCGATGTGTATGGGGTTCCGCGCCACTGGGTGGCCATGATTAAGGAGGCTATGCGTTCCATCGTGCCCGCTTTTTGTGCCCGCCGCATGATGAAGGACTACATCGAGAAACTTTACCGTCCTGCTGTCCAGAGGTAACAGCTTAACCTGCTAGATGCCAATCTAAATGTTGGTCATAAGCGCTACCGGGCACGTGCGCAGGACCTCGGAGACAGCAAGCCCATTTCCTTCCTTTATATCTATCTCCTCCCCGGTCAGGATGTTGCGCCAGTTTCGGGGTGCGTTCCGGTGGAGAAAGAGCCGGCTCTGGCCCCAGACCGGGCCCAGAGGGAATTCGTCCGCCGACACCAACTTGGTAGTGAGTCTCGACACCACGGTAAGCGCCCATTCTTTCTCGTGGCACCGGCCAAAGGCGTAAATATGCTCCCGCATATTCGGTGAAACCTGAATTGGAAGATATTCTCCATACTGAAATATGGTTGCATTTTCACTGCGGAAGCGCATTGCCTTTTGGGTCAGATAGAGTTTGACTCGTCCGTCCTTCCAGGACTTGAGTAGTTGTGCCAGTAGACGTGACTTGCTCAGAGTTTCCTCTTGCATCAGCTCGTTGAGATATCTTTTCCGCTTTTGAAAATCAACCGGTCGGCGGTTGTCCGGGTCCACCAAGCTCAGGTCCCAGAGCTCGGTCCCCTGGTAGAAATCGGGGATGCCGGGTGCGGTAACCTTGATGAGCAGCTGCCCCAGCGAGTTCAAGCTGCCGAAGAAGGCGATTTTTTCCTGGAAATTGAGGAAATCTTCGAGGAAGGTATTTCTTTGCGTATCAGCAAGTATTTCTTGAGCAAACTGGAGTAGTGCCTCCTCATAAGATTGATTGGGTTCAAGCCAGCTAGTGAAGGTTTTAGCCTCGCGGGCAGCTTTGATGAGGTAGGCTCTCAGGCGTTCTCTGAATGCTGGTAGCTCTTCCTGGGAGAGAGGCCAGGCGCCAAGGAGAGTCTGGTAAAGGAATATCTCCATATTCGGCTCCGGGACATGGATTCCTTCGACCTTCTTTTTCTGCACCCTGTTCTGCTTCTGCCAGCGGGCGAGGTGGTCTTCCCATTCCTGTGGTATCTCTGAGAGAACGTTGATGCGCGCCCTTGTGTCCTCACCTCGTTTCGTGTCATGGGTGGCGGTGGCGTTCATGGTGTGTGGCCAGCGCGCGCGGCGTCTTTTGTTCCAGTGATGGAACTTATCAGTAGAAAGCCCGGGCGAGGCGGGGTTGCCTCCTACATCGTTGAGCGAAATAAGGCGATTGAAGCAGTAGAGAGTGGTATCTTCAAAGCCCTTGGCCATGACGGCGCCGGTGAGCTGCTGCCAGCACCGGATGAATTCCAGCCAGGCGTTTTTGCGTTCCCCGGGAAAGTTGAGAGGGAACTGTAAGAAGAGTAGATTCTCCAGAAAGGATAGTGCGCTCTGGGATAAAGCTGAATGGTACTGGTGTGCCTGTTTGAATGCTTCCTCCAGATAGTGCCGGTCACTCGGGTTTACGGAAGAGGTCTTGATATATGTTCGGTATACCGGCAGGCATGCGGTCACAGTGGTCAAAGCCTCCGTGAGTTCAATAGCGGCAAACTTTGCTTCTGGCTCATCTTTTCTGGCCAGCTGGTACAGGAGGCTTGATAATGCTTTCATTTCCGCAGAGAACAGGTTCTCTATTACCTGCCTCTTTTTCTCATAGACGGTGTGGTTGAAGTCCTGTTTCATCCCGGTGAAACGGCGGTAGATTTCATCCATTTGGTTTAACCCGTTCCAGTCCACAAAGAGGGCGTTGACCTGATTGAGGAAATCGTAGCCGGTGGTGCCGAAAAGGCGCCAGCTGTGGGGTAGCTCCTCGCCATCGGAGAGGATTTTCTCCACGACCACATACAGAGGAGGAGTCTTTGATGCCGTTACTGCTTCTGGCGTGGCATAACGCTGGAGTCGGGTAAGATACCGCGCGGGGTGGGCGAGGCCGTCGACATGGTCAACCCGTAGCCCGGTCACGCTGCCAGAACAGACGAGTTTCATAACCAGCGTGTGCGTCCTGCGGAACACGGTGGGGTCTTCCACTTTCACGCCGACGAGGTCGCTGACATCGAAAAAGCGCCGGTAGTTGATTTCTCTGAGGCCGGTGCGCCAGAAAGCAAGGCGGTAGACCTGTTCGCCGAGCAGTTCATCAAGATAAACTTTGCCCTCATCGCTGTTGAAGAAGGCCACGCTCTCCCTGGCGGCGGTTTCAAGCGCCGGTGATGCCCTGAGCAGCCGTAAAATATCTCTTTTCAGCGCCTGGCGTTTTCGGTACTGTGCGTGGGCTTTCCCCGTGCGCTGCCCGGCAGGCAATGGCAGGCTCTGTAAACTGTGGATAATCCTGCACAATGCCTTTGCCTCAGGGCTATCGGTGCCGAATTGCCGCTCCAGTAATTGGAGGCTATGTGAAAGAATGAGGCGGCAGGACTTTATTTCCAGCGGTAGCCGGGTATCGTTGCACCTGATGCTAAAACCAGATTCTTCCAGCGAAAGCGTTACGCTTCCATCTCTGATGGCCTGAGGGACCGGACTGCCTAATATCGGAAGAACCACCTTTTCATCAGGAGTGGTATCAAAAAAGTTGGCATAGGGTGAAGTGGCGCCGTTCTCCAGAAAGTCCATCCACCACGGATTCTCCGGACTCGCTGCCATGTGATTGGGGACAATATCCAGCAGCAGGCCCATTCCCTGCTGTCTCAAGTGTTGGACGAGGTTTTCAAAATCTTCGGCTGTGCCCAATTCCGGATTAAGGCGGCATGGGTCGACTATATCATACCCGTGTAGGCTTCCGGCTCTCGCTTTGAAGATAGGGGGAAGGTAAAGGTCTGAGATTCCCAGACTTTTGAGGTAGGGCACGAGCTTCAGGGCATCGGTGAAACGGAAGGTATGATTCAGCTGCAGCCGATAGGTCGCCGTCGGTATGCGCGCGCCGGTCATCTATGTGCCTCTTATCAGAAGCTGCTCCCCGAGGTTGTGGAAGGCAGCCAGCCACGCTTTGGCCGCCTCATCCCCGCTATCGGCCCGCTGCTGGTAGCCGAGACGGGTGCTATTGAGCATCTCGTAGTACTGGTTCTGCGTCTGCCACAGTTCAACGGTAAAAGGCATGGAGCGGGCAAGGGTGACAGCATCAACGAGCTCCTGTAGCCTGGTGGTGTCCTCTGGAGCCTGGGTGAATGCTGCTATCATGCCCTCAAGCGAAACCTTGAAGTCATAAGCCAGCCCGTCCATGTCCAGGTCTACATGCCAGGAATCGGCGGTGTTCACCAGATTCTTGATGGTTTCGGCTTCAAAAGTGTCACTTTTCAGCGCCCGGTGCAGGTCAATATTCAGGATGAGCTCGGCAGCGGAGTGGAAGGCCTTGGGCACCGGACCTTCCATTTCGGTGAGAAAGCGCATGGTGGGGAAGTGGTTTTCATAGAGCTGGCGGTAGGCGGACTCAATCTCGGAAACAGTTGAATCCAGGATGTAGCCCAGCACTTTGCGTTGTTCGTCACGGAAAAGGGAGCGCAACGAATAGGTGGAACTGCCGAAGTGCTTGTCAAGCAGACGGATGATCTCTGGAAAGTCGGCGGCATGGCAAGCCTGCGTCGTCTCCTGAACCATTGCCTGATATGCTTCCTCGCCCTGGTAGTGCCGCACGCCGGCATTGAGGTTATGGTCGCCGAAATGGAGCACGCCGAAGCTGAGGATGACCTGTTCCTGCGTTATCTCGGAGGTTATTCTGGCCCGCCCCACGGCGAGCCTGGTCTTACCGCAATCAGCTGTCTGGTAGTCCTCGGTATTAATGAAATAGCAGAACGTCTTCGTCTCCTGACCGTAGCTTTCAAAAAGCGAGCTTATGGCATAGTGGGCGGTGACCTTGATAAGGTCAACCATTGCCGGCCTGACGAAGATCTCGTAGATGCGGCGCCCATTGCCCATCTCGCGGACGTTGCTCTTCGCCTTCTCCAGAATTGATAGAAATTTCTCTTCAGTATCATCACCAAAAAGCTCTTGAGCAAGCTGCACCACCCGGCCGGCGTACTGGATGACCTGCACCGTCTCGATGCCGGAAAGGTCATCGAAGAACCAGCCGCAGCTTGTGTACATGAGCATGGCGTGGCGCTGGAGCTCAAGCAACTTGAGAGCCGTCACGCGCTCTGTATCATTCAACTCGCGGTTCGCCTGCTGGCTGAAAAATTGCTGTACGCTTTCTGGGGAGCGGTTAAGGATGACGTTGATATAGGCATCCCTGGCTGTCCACGGGTCTTTGAGCAACTCACCCGCCTTCCCCTCGTACAGGGGCATCATGGTATCCCGAAGCCAGTCCAGCGCCTCGCGCAGGGGGGCACGCCAGGCCTGGTTCCATTTGGGGTGACCTCCGGAGTTATCCCCGCAATCGCTTCGCCATCGCTCCACGCCGTGGGCGCAGCTCCAGGAAGTGTTCTCGATTATCTCCACTTCGTGGGTGGGGGGGTGCTTTTCCAGAAATTCCCCGTAGTTGGTGATTTTGGCTAAATTTTTTTCCTCTATATAGTTGAGGGCGTAGGCAAGCGCCATATCGGCGAAACGGTGATGGTGGCCATAGGTCTCGCCGTCAGTGGCGATGTGGACCAGTTGCGGCCAGTTACGCTTATCAGAAAAAGCTGCCGTCAAAAGGTGGGCGAAATTCTCACCATTCCTCAAAGTGTCTTCAAAGGCTACGTTGCGGGAGGTGGGGCCATCATAGAAAAAGAGGTTGAAAGTTCTGCCTGAAGGCAGGTTGACGAGATAGGCCGTGGTCGGGTCAACTTTGCCACCGCCCACATCGGTCCAGGCTTCGCTGCCCAACTGGCGCACCCGCCCGGCCTGATGGGGAGCGAGGATGGTGAACTTCAGACCCATCTCGGCCATGATATCAAGGGTCTCTATGTCCACCGCCGTCTCCGGCAGCCACATGCCCTCTGGTTTTCTACCAAAGCGCTGCTCAAAGTCCACCAGTCCCCATAGGACCTGGGTGTATTTATCTCTCCGGTTAGCCAGCGGCATTATCATATGACTGTATGCCTGGGCCAGCGCCGAGCCATGCCCGGAGAATTTATGCTGGCTGTCTTTATCAGCGTCAATAATAATCTGGTAGACATCAGGCGCACGCTCTTGCATCCAGGAAAGTAACGTCGGCCCGAAGTTGAAGCTGATTCTGGCGTAGTTATTTACAATCCTGGTAACGTAGGCCTCGTTATCGAGAATGCGGGAAACCCCGTTGGGCGCGTAGCACTCGGCGGTGACGCGCTCGTTCCAGTCGTGGAAAGGGTAGGCCCCGTCCTGAAGCTCTACGTATTCCAGCCAAGCATTTTCCCGCGGCGGCTGGTAAAAGTGACCGTGTACGCAGATGTATCGTTCCATTCTATTTCTCCTTGACGAATAGCACGGCGGACGCTGGCATGACCTGGAAACCAGGTTCCCCCTGGGACTGTAATGTCTCGGGGGTGCTGCTGCCGTCGCCTCCCCACGCCGCCTCCGCCGAATCAAGCCGCTTCTGCCACCTCCCCACCGGCACTGGTAAGCTCACCACGGACTCATCCTCCCCGCAGTTATAAATTATAATGGCTTCGCTTTCATCCTTCCAGCGGTGCAGGAAAAGGACTCTCTCTTTCTCATAGCCGATGACCTTCATCGCTTTCTTGTTCAAGCTACGCAAGGCAGCAATCTGCTTGCGAAGGCGGATGAGCTCCTGATAAAAAGCAAATAATGTCCGGTGCTCGCTTTCGTTGCGAAGGTGATGATTAAGACGGGCACGCTTAAAAGTCGCCTCATCCTGCGGGTCGGGTATATCACCTTGCCACCTGAAAGTAGAAAATTCCTCCCGCCGACCCTTGCGCACGGCCTCAATCAGGGCTGGCTCCGAGTGGCTGATGAAGTAAGGGAAGGGCGCCGTCTCACCGTATTCTTCGCCCATGAAGACAAGGGGGACGAAGGGCGAAAGCAAATAGAGGGCGGCGGCGAGCTTCAACTGTTCAAAGGAGACAAGCCCGCTCAGGCGTTCGCCCTGAGCGCGATTGCCCACCTGGTCGTGGTTCTGGGTGAAGACGACAAAGCGCCAGGCGGGGATGTCTTCTGAAGACGTGCCGTGCCGACGCCTGCGGTAGGCAGAATACTGGCCGGAATAAACAAATCCCTCCTCAAAAGCTTTAACCAGCTGTCTGAATTCCCCGTAATCCTGATAATAACCGGTTTTTTCGCCGGTGAGCAGGACATGAACCGCGTGGTGAAAGTCATCGTTCCACTGGGCATCAAGTCCGTAGCCCCCTGCCGGGACATCACGGATAAGGCGGACGTCATTGGCGGCGCTCTCCCCGATGAGATACACTTTTCGTTTCAGGTTTTCAGCCTCGTCGCGTACCGAGCGCGCCAGCTCCTCAATGAAGGTGCAGGGAGACATATCAAGTATAGCGTGAAGGGCATCCATCCTCAGAGCATCAATGTGGAACTCCCGTATCCAGTAAAGCGCGTTTTCGATGAAGAA
>Ga0180009_10003159_pt1 | contig 18922 bp, 21 predicted proteins | sample OS_PC_MetaG_FD_123537 | JGI IMG/M metagenome (GOLD analysis project Ga0180009, IMG submission 123537) | Groundwater microbial communities from the Aspo Hard Rock Laboratory (HRL) deep subsurface site, Sweden - OS_PC_MetaG | ecosystem: Environmental > Aquatic > Deep subsurface > Groundwater...
ATAAGTCCAAAACTCGAAAATTGGAGAATTTTGGCATTTATAACATGCTGGGGGACAATGAGTTAAATTTTTAACATTTTGTAAGTTCTATAAAAATAGGGTTTTTCTACAGGCTCGTTAATAAACCTAAAATTACTTCTCTTACAGGCTTCAAATAAATCGCTAAAGTCGGTCTTCGGAATAACCCTTATATTGACTCCATAAAACAAGGAATGAGTCAAAATCTTATTTAATTCTGTCAGTTTTGCGCAAAGTTCAATGGCCCATTTTCGATTAGCTGAAAACGTTTCAACCTCTAAATATATCTCATTTTGTTTAGGATATTTTTTAGTAATATCGCTTATTTCTTCGATGATTTTCTCATGGCTCCTCAATCTTACATAATTACCACAAGCTATCTTTCTTAGTGCATGATTGCAGCAATAAGTACAATTAAAAGGACAACCTCTACCTAATAGAACCGAATGTCTTGCTCCAAGGTCTTCTTCTGTCCATTCTTGCCAAATTTTCCTATCTGGAAAAGGCAACTCATCAAGATTACCCAAAAAAGGGCGTATTTTGTTCCGCTCAATAGTTGTCCCATGCTTAATAAAAAGATTATCTATTCTTGAAGGCTCTTGATTTTCTTCTAACTTATTCACCAGCTCTAGGACCGGATACTCCCCCTCTCCAACACAAAAGGCATCGAAATTATCTTTCTGAACTTCCCCAATGTTTAAAGTAACATGCACGCCGCCTATTAAGGTAAAGATATCCGGGTATCGACATTTTAAATAATCAGCTATATTTCGAATAAATTCATATTCTGAAGACACTGCGGTAAAACATACCAACCTTGGTTTAAAATCTGCTACTACTTTATCAATGACCGGATAGTTTTTCTCACCATACGGACTGCTTAAAACAGCCAGTTTAGTCCGGTGGCCATGCTTCTTTAAAATTGCCGATATGTATGATACCCCAAATTGAATCTGTTCTGGTGTCCGCAATGGTTTCCATAGGGATTGTATATCCTGCAATGAATAAATAAATAAAACATTCATATTTTTACCTGTTTTCCCGGAAATGATATAATCCATAAATAATAATCATGGTAATAGTGCCCCTATCAAGCTAATCTCCAGCCCGGGGAAGGAACCATCACCATGTTGAATAATATTAATTAATAAAATTGTCGAAGAGTACGCAAAATAGACAGATGTGGCTAGCACCCCAAAATTCCAACCACCCCTAAATTGCAATCCATAATATAAAAAAAGAAAATATCCAAACATGTTTACACGAAACCCCCCTAACAGAAATGCTGCAATAACAATCGGTATAAACAATATAATAGTTTCACTTCTTTTCTTAGAATACAAAAGTGCTAATAGTAGAAAAACTGAAATCCTGCCCAAATCTAATAACTTTCCACCAGTGTAATAAATCAGGAATTTCGAAATTATTTGACTTTTTACCAGCAATAACGGAATAATTAAAAAGGGGATCACAAGTAGCGACAATTTAGAAACTTTTCCCGTACGAAACAGCTTTGATATTTGCCCGACAAAAACCTTAAACAAGGTCGAAACATAAACAATTAAAACCGATGCATGCGAAACTAAAGCCAAAACAGCTAATACATAAAACTGTTTGAATCGATCAATATAAATCATGGATAAAACCAGAAATATAAATCCAAATTTTAGACGCTCTGCCGCAAAATATAGCACCAAAAAATAGAAATTCGTTAAAAGAAGCATGAAAGCAATAGTTATAGATGCTTTCCACTTGAGAAAAAGAGACATTGTCACATAGGCTAAAATTGCATTTGAAAAAGAAATAAATAAATCCTTGCCGATCAAACGACTCGCTACCCAAGATAAAAAATAGTGGACAAACTCTCTCGATAAAATATTTTGAGAGTAAAATGAAAACCCCTGGGTTAGACTAAAATCAGGCAATCCTGCATATATTTTCCTGTAAACACTTTGATCCCCTCCAGTACAAAATGGCAGTACTAAAAGGCTGAGTAAAAATATAAGCACCGCGGCAGTAATTTTTACAAAAAAAGTCCTCCGAATTATCAAACAATTTGTAATCTGCACAGATATTCTCCAGGTTTAAAAACTAGATCTCAAAATTGGCTAACTGGGCATCCCTGTAGAACATTTTTACTGTATCTAAAGAATACTCATCCAAATCATATCCCACTAACGATAATTTCTTTAAAATATTATTAGTAACAGTAATAACCTGACAACCGATATCATCCGCTTGAAAAATATTGAGCAGTTCTCGAGGACTTGCCCAAATCAACTCTGAGGAAGGATTAGCCCTGAGGATATCAACTGCAGCGGACATTATTGGCACAGGGTCGCGTCCAGTATCTGCGATACGGCCAGCAAACACTGAAACATAACTAGGTACATTGGAATTTAACACAGCAACAACATCTTTTATTTGTGAAAGCGTCATAATAGCGGTTATATTAAGCTTGACTTTTTGGCCCGCCATTTTTTTTACCAAGGAATAACATGTTTCCCCCTTGGTATTGGTAATCGGAATTTTAACATAAACATTGCTGCCCCAACTTGCGATCTCCAGAGCTTGACGCTCCATTTCTTTAAAATCATCAGAAAAAACCTCAAAGGAAATGGGTTTATCTTTAATAATAGACAAAATATCATGGGCAAAAATACGATAATCAGTGATTCCGGCCTTATTCATCAAGGTCGGATTCGTAGTCAGGCCCTTGATAAAAGGCTTTTTATACATTTCCATCATCCCTGCTTTATCAGCACCGTCAGCAAAAATCTTAACTTTTAACTCATTAATTTTCTTCATCTTTTTCTCCATTCAAAATAATATTTGCGGCCTCTAATAGTGACTTCACCCTTAAATTAGCTGATTTTGGCTGTTTCTCATTATAACCGTAGTCAATAAAAAAAGTCCTGCAGCCAGCTGCAATCCCTGCATTAATGTCCCTCCACCTGTCACCAACCATATAACTTTCTTTTAAATTGATTGAAAATTTCTCCGCTGCCTTAAATAACATCCCCGGCAGTGGCTTGCGGCAGGAACAATTATCAATATCATCGTGATAACAAGCCATAATATCGTCAAGCCCCACTGCCTTGAACAAAAACGCATTAATTTCCTCAACAGTTTTCCGGTTCTGTGTCCCTCTTGCAACATCAGGCTGATTTGTAACACAGATCACCAAAAAATCCGCATTTCTCAATTTTTGTATTGCGCTCTTAGCTCCCGGCAGGATATCCACTTCCGCCAGCGTTAAAGGAGGATAAGGCCTGCCGTCCCTTAGTATTGAACGGTTAATAACGCCGTCACGGTCTAAAAAAACAGCTTTTCGTTGAGGTATCATCAACTAGCTGACTCCCATTTCATTTCATTAGCCTTTAAAGCTGGATGAGAAACGATCATGTGCCAAACAACTGCCTGAAATGACTCAGTATGCGGAGTTACGGTATCCGGACTTACTGTTGGAACGATTACTACCGCATCGCCATTTAATGCAGTATATCCGCCATCGCGACCAACAACACCAACAATTTTGGCCTTCACTTGTTTAGCCAATTTTATCGCTTCAACAAGGTTGTTACTAATATTTTTTCCAGCATTGCCGCCGCCAACAGAAAATACAAATATACAATCATTAGAGTTTATGCGACTACCCTTAAGCCAATTTGCAAAAGAAGAATCCCAGCCGTCATCATTAACTCGAGCGGTTAATTCTGAAACATTATCAGTTGGAGTATAGGCCTCTATGCCGGAAATTTTGCGAAAGTCATTTACTGCATGTGATGCATTTCCAGCGCTTCCACCAACTCCTAAAATAAAAAGCCGACCTTGCTTTTCCCGAGTTAATAAAAGAATATCAATTATTTTTTTTACAGAAATTTTATCAATTTTTTTTGCAATCTCTGCTGCTTGATCTAAATATGTATTTACATAATTTTCAATATTCATTGATTCTCCTTCTTTTTATTATTCATAATATAAGCTTTGGTCTCTTCCAGCCCACCAAGAGAACCTATTTCATAAAAACGTTCCTTTATCTCATAACCAGATAAATCACCCTTTTCAATAAGCATTTTGTAAAAATCAGATAGATCAAACTCTGTTTTATCAAAATTAGCAAAAGCTTTTTTACTTAAAACACTCAAACCATAATCAATATATTCCATTTTAGGAGTACTCTCCGGTTTGTCATATTTTATAATTCTGTTATCACAATAAACAATATTGCTTTTGTCCCATTGATTACTGTTTTTAAAAACCGTCATTAATCCGCTTTTTTTTAATTGCAAAAAACTTTCTCCAACAATCTTAAAATCTGCATCCAAATACGAATCGCCATAAAGAACAAAAAAAATATCCTTAAGCAGCGGCAGCGCTTTTTTAATTGCCCCTCCAGTACCTAAAAGTTTTTCACCATCAAAAGAAAATTCTACTTTTAAACTAAACTTTTCACCCTGCCCTACAAAATCTTTTATCTGCTGGCCTAAATATCCTGCACAAATCACAACTCTTTTTATACCTTGACGCTTCAAAAGCTTAAGCTGATGGGCAATAAAAGGCTCTCCACAGACATCAACCATAGCTTTGGCAATATCTTGAGTAATTGGATAAAGGCGGGTTGCTTTACCGCCGGCTAAAATCACCAGATCTTCAATCATGATACAGTCACAACCTTTGATCCTTCATAGTCAAATCGAAACCTTACTTCTTCCAGGCCGGCAGCAAGCATATTATGGCGCAACCGGGCTGGATCAAATGTATAGAACATCAAAAACCCGCCACCTCCGGCGCCAATAAGCTTACCTCCTAAAGCGCCGCTTTTCATCGCCAGCTCATACCACTCATCTATTTTAGGATTGGACATTGCCTTAGAACGTTTTTTCTTATGCTGCCAATGAACATTCATAAGTTTCCCAAATCCCTCCAAGTCACCCGTTTCTAATGCTTTTTTACTCCTCAGCCCCAGATCCTTAACAAAATGCAGATTATCTAACATGATCTTACTGCTTTCTTTGCTTTTATCATCCTGTTCTTTAAGGATTGTTGAAGCTGAGCGCGAATAACCCGTGAAAAATAACAATAGGTTATCTTCCAGATCATAGAGGATTTCCTTGCTGATCTTAGCCGGACTGGCAAGGACTTGACCGTTTTTCTTAAATTCGAAACAGGTAATTCCGCCATATGCTGAGATATATTGGTCCTGCTTGCCAATTGGTTCTTTTAACTTGTTCAATTCAATATCGCAAGCCTGCTCAGCTAATTCATTTGGATGTACTAAATTTCTTTTATAAGCATGCAATGCTTTCAGTAAGGCAGTTGTGAAACTTCCGGAAGAGCCTAAACCAGTTCCAGCTGGGATATCAGCCATACTGCATATCTCCAAATGAGAGCATTTAATGTCAAGCGCCGCCAATGACTCCCGAATAATCGGATGCTGGATGTTGCAGATTTTTTTTACCTCTTCCATTTTAGAATATTTGATTATTAACCGGTCAACAAATGTTTCATGTAAAGTAATATAAACATATTTGTCAATTGTCGCAGCCACCAGAAATCCTTCAAACTTCTCATAATAAGAAGGTAAATCCGTGCCTCCTCCGCCTAAAGTTACCCGCAATGGACTTCGTGTTATGATCATCTTGACACCTCATATATTTTTTCAACTATCACTAAAGCTTCTTTAGCGTCAACTATATTTCCGCAAGGCTGGCGGCCTTGAGTTATCGCTTGTGTAAACTCATTGAATTCCCGCTCCCATGACTTATCCGCAAATGGATACTCCCAGGTAGTTGTCTCGGGAGGTCCCATTTCCGGTAACATCCGATAATAAGTTAACCTCTCAGTTCCATAGCTTCCGCCTAAACCATCAATTTGAAGCTTACCGTCTTTACCATATATTTCAAAAGAAAACATATTTTTCCATTCAGTACAACTGACATGCAGCCAGGCCACTTGATCACTATCATTCCGTAACTGTAAAAAAGCATTATCATCTACCGGCATTTTCCAAAAATAAGTTCCCGCATATCCTTGAATCTTTTGAAAATCTCCTAAAAACCACCGTGATAGATCTATTAAATGCACACCTTGATCAATTAACTCGCCGCCGCCAGATATTTTAGGATTAGCCCTCCACTCCTTTTCATAGCCAACCCGGCCTCCATGACCATAACGTCCGCGAATAAACATAAGCCGGCCCATTATCCCTGAATCAACTATTTCCTTAGCTTTTATCAATGCCGGATGATAGCGATGATTAAAACCTACCTTGACCAGGACCTTGTTTTCCCGAGCTGCATTAATAATTTCGTTTATCTCTTTTACATTACGCCCTGCCGGTTTCTCAACTAAAACATGCTTCTTAGCTTTTGCTGCTTTAACGCTAAGCTGAGCCAAATAATCATTAGTCGTCGCAATCACGACGATATCTACCTTCGGATCGTTAAAAATATCGTTTGTATCTGTTGATGCCCTGGCATTTTCACCTATAGCAGCTATATTTTGGGCCCGAGCCAAATCATTATCAACTGCCCACAAAAGATTGCTGCTGCCAAGCGCCATGGCTCTTTTTTTACCAATCAACCCGCACCCAATTATTCCAATATTCATCTTAACTCCATTTTTTACCGCGTTCTTCAGGCACAATCCGTCTTAATGTATAAATATCACTACCGTCCAATTCGTCGCGATATTTTTCAAGATTTTTCCAAGGATCCCATTTAGCACTGATAAGCCGCCCGGTTATACAATCACTCTCAGTTGATGCAAGAAAAACACATAGAGATGCCCCCAAGTCTAAAGGAACTCCACCTTCCTGTTTCTGTTTGATAGCCTTATTGTAAAAACTTTCGCTAACCTGCTTAGGTCCAGCTGCTAAAACCTCTTCTAAAAGTCTGGTGTTAAGCGCGCCTGGTGCAACCGCATTAACATCAATATTAAATTCCCTACATTCACAGGCGATTGTCTCTGTTAAACGAACTACAGCCGCCTTACTTGCAGCATAAGCGCTAATAAACGGCAATGGCGAAGTAGCCCCTCCGCCAGAGAGATTGATTATTTTGCCATATTTATTTTTTTTCATATGGCCAATGATATGCTTGCAGCAATAAAACGTACCCATAAGATTTACCCCTATGGCTTTTTCCCATTCGGCTGAATCAACATTTTCAATCGGCCCTTTCGGCCCATAGATACCGGCATTATTTACAAATATATCTATTTTGCCAAAAAATTCTATACCTTTATCAATAAATTTTTTCACATCATTTTCAACAGAAATGTCGGATTTTATTGCAATTATCCTCTGCTCTTTTTGAGCAATTCCTTTAAGTTTTTTTTCAACTTGTGCTAACTTATCCAGGTCGCGGGCACATATGGCAACTGATGCTCCGTTTTTTACAAACTCGGTTGCAATTGCCTCACCAAACCCCTGACTCGCACCAGTAATTAACGCATTGCGATCTTTTAATATCATATACTCTCCTGATTTGCTCTTCCAACGGCAAAGTACTTGACTGCCCTTTTAATAAATAAATCCTCTAAAAATCCATTAGGATCAATAACAACTCTCTGGGATATAAGGTTTATTTCATCTTCTTCTAAATTCTTAAATTCCTTCCATTGCGTCATAATCACAACTGCATCACTTTGTACGACAGCTTGGCTAATATTACTTTTAAGTGAAATTATTTTCTTAAGGCCTTCATCGATAGTACCTATTGCCGGGTCAAACGCATTAATCAAAGCTCCTTGGGCATGAAACATCTTAGCTATTTCAATTGCAAATGAACGCCGCAAAGTATTAGTTCCCGGTTTATATGTAAGGCCAAGAAAAGCAAAACGCCTGCCTTTTAAGTCTTTGAACACCTCAACACATTTGTGTTTTACCCAATTTTTATGGGCGTTATTACTTTGGCTCACCGAATTAATCAAATATGAGGAAAGCTTATATTTGCGGCTTATCTGTGCTAAAAAATTAATATCCCGGGCTAAAGTACCGCCGGAAAAAGCAACCCCAGGGCCGACATAAGCCTTTGGACCAATACGATATTCCGTCTTTAAGCCACGTTTAACTTCATTCGCATTAGCTCCCACCTGTTCACAAATAGTCGCCACTTCATTAGCAAAACAAACCGACATAGCCAGAAAAGAGTTTATCGCATGTTTAGTCATTTCAGCAGATTCTGTTTTCATCCACTCTATTCTATCGCTGATCAAAGAAAAAATCGGCATGAACTCCTTCTTCTCCTCTTGATTCCTGATTCCTACAACTATTCGATCAGGGTTAAGGAAAACATCAATCGCATTACCCAGTCTTAGATTTTCCGGAGAACAAGCAAAGTAGGCCTTTTTCTGCGGGTAATCGCCGGCGAAAAGACTCTCCATCCGAGCAGTAAAACCAACCGGAGCCTGGGAAGAAATTATCACCTTTATGCCATCCATAAAATACGGCATTATTTTTTTGATATTATTTTCAAGAAAATCTATATCAGCCACATCATTTTCATCAACCGGAGTGTCAAAGCCAATCCAGAGTACATCAGCATCCTCAACCCCAACCTTAGGATCGCTTGAGAAAACAGCTGTTTTATTTTTAAGGGCATCTTTTATTAGCTCATCCAGCCCGGGCTCATGAAGAGGAGCTTTCCCTTGATTTAAATTATCAATAACCGTTTGATCAAAATCTAAGCCATTAACCGAACAACCAAGCTTTGCCAGACAGCCAGCGATTACTGTTCCTAAATGCCACAAACCAAAGACACAAACCTTCATTTTTCCCTCTCCAAAAGCCATTTATTTTCTTCTAAATAACGCAGTGTTCTTATTATTGATTCCCGTATTGTTAATTTAGGCTTCCACCCTAAAGCAGTTATCTTTGCTGTATCTAAAAAGATGCATGGACTATCACCAATCCAACCGCGAGCTCCGCCGCCGTATTTAATTTCAGGGGACAAATTCAAATGATCTGTGATCCATGACACCGAATCATTAATCTCGCAGAACGAATCAGTTCCGAGATTAAAAATATTAACCTTATCAGTTGATTTTTCTATGGCCAACAATATCGCATCAAGACAATCTTCAATAAAAAGATATGACTTCTTTTGTTTGCCATCGCCTAACACAAACAACTCATCAGGATTATCCAGCAATTTTTTATAAAAATCAAACACATGCCCGTGGCTATACCTTTCGCCTAATATTGAGACAAACCTGAATATCCAGCTTTTAAATCCAAAGCCTTCACAATAGGCCTGGATCAGCCCTTCTCCGGCTAATTTTGATGCCCCGTAAAGCGACGTCTGCACCGGAAAAGGTGCATCTTCCGGAGTTGGAATAATTTTAGCTTCTCCATAAATAGAACCAGTGGAAGAAAAAACGATATTTTTCGTACCACTTGCCCTCATGGCCTCAAGCACATTATAAGTATTGATCGTGTTTTCTTCTAAATCCTTGCGGGGATGATCTGTCCCAAAACGAACATCAGCATTTGCCGCTAGGTGAAAAACAAAATCACTGTCTGCAAATACTTTATTCAGGATAGAAATATCCCTCAAGTCAGCCTCAAAAAGCTTAAATGCCGGGCTACTCAGGGCATTTTCCAAAAAACGCCGCTGTCCGGTAGCAAAATTATCCACCCCTCTGACCTGATGTCCCTTAGCAAGAAGTCGATCAACTAGATTGCTGCCGATAAAACCCGCACATCCGGTTACAACACAAATCATTATTCTACCTCTTCTTTTGAAAATATTTATTAAATAAGCTCTCAGGCAATAACAATCTTACACATGCATATACACCGTTCTTAGCTGTTATCCACCACCACTTGAACCCCACTTTTCCCAAAAGGCGCAATCCGAACCATGTTCCGAATAAAGCCAACTTTACTGATTGATTAATGGTCTTAGTAGTACTAATATTTGTACCATAAGCCTTTCTGAATCTAAGATAGGCTTGCGGCAAAATATAAAACCGCACCCCTGCAGTATACCAGCGGTATAGCCATTCAAAATCCGCTGCATACTCACATTGCCAGCGCCAAAAACCATGCTTTGCCATAACTTCTTTACGAAACATTAACGAAGGGTTTCTAGCCGGAGATGCTGCTGAAACAACATTCTTTTCAACTGTAGTTTCAACAAGTTCGTTATAATCAGCATTAAATTCATAACAGTTACACCCCACCACATCAACTTCAGGATTATTTAGTAAATAATTTATCTGAGCCTCTATACGTTTAGGCATTGATACATCGTCCGGATCGTTTATTGCCATATAGTCTCCCTGACAGTTTAAAAAACCAAGGTTATATGTTATTGCCGGATACTTTTCATAGGCACTGCAGTAAACTCTTTTTACTCTTGAATCACGCTTTGCATAAGCATCTATTATCTGTCTGGACCCATCAGAAGAAAACGCATCTACCACCACTATCTCGATATTGTGATAGGTTTGACTCAAAAGACCTTCAAGACACTCAGACAAATACAGTTCATTGTTATAATTATTAACTACTATGGAGACCAATGGCTTATCTTGATCGCAGTTTTTTTTAGATTCAACAGCATTCATCTTAAGCCCTCATCAAAAACACTTAAAGTTACGTTCGAATCACCCTGGCTATGCAAAACCGGGTTCTTATTGCTGTAAAAATAATCCTCAGAGCCGCTTTCTAAAACAACCCTCAAAGACTGGCCAGTAACAACAACCTTCCCTTTTTCAACAAAAACACGAATAACCGGTGGTTTTCTGATCCTTCCCTGACGGCTATAATAAGTGCAATCATATAGCTGCTTATTCTTTAGTTCAAGGTTGAATTTTGTGACTGGTGTTTGTTTCTGATATTGCACCTTTTCAACTTGATTGGTAAACGGATAAAGTCCCCTTTTGATCATGCTTTCCCGGTAAGCCTCATTATCATCATCATAATTAGCGAATAATTCACTCGCCAAAACACCAAACTGCCAGGGGTTTTCGCTAAAAACTGTTTCAAACCATAACTGTTCTAAGTTAAATGGAGTTACTGCAGGCCAAATACATATGTTTATTCCTAAAGCTCCCAGCCTCTGATTAGCCCAACCGATTAATCTCTTATATCTCGGATAAGGGAATAACCGAGCTAGAATAGCAATAAGTATCCGAGAGTGCATCTTTCTTTTCACATTTAAGTTAGATAATAGTGCTTTAAAATAAGCAACTGAGTATATTCCGACCAGCGAAGACGCGCAATATTTCGGAGATATCTTACCGATGAGCAGGCTGGTTTGCCGAGAATATTGGATTATATCAAACAACTCAGTTTTCTCCGGATTAAGCGGTAATAAATTTTCAACCCCCAGAGCTGAGGCAACAAAAAATGAATAGCATAAATAATCTAACTTATACTCATCAAAACCGGTTATTACTTTATTTAAATGTTCTTTATTTGAGACCAGCCTATGATCTTCGAAATATAAAAAAATCGAACGGCTTTTTATAAAACCAGCCATATTCAGGGTAGCCTTGACCCAATCATCCTCAGGCAAATCCTGATAAAGACTTAAAGCCTGGCCTTGACTGAAAATCTGCTGAGTAAAGGCAATACACTCCTGCTTATAAGCCCCCCGGGATTTTACATGGCACTCATTAAACAGTCCGCGCAAATCCCCCAAGGTAACCTTGAAAAGGTCCAATTTTACTTCATCGTCTACTTGTATATTGATTAATAATGCCGGCATATTGATTTTTAACCAGGTTTTAATAATGAAATTAGAACTACTTTCCGTATCACTTGCATCATATTGCGTAATCGCCCCTACCCTAGGACTGCGGCAATAGAGAGTATTATCCCATAATAACCCTCTTAATCCAATTAAAAATCAAAGTGGAGGAAAATTTGGAAAGCTGGTAAAAGTAAGCAGCGAGTTTATGACTTATAGCCTAATATTTTTGATACAAATAGCCTGAATACTCTCCAATAGATAAAAGCTATGCGATAAGGTAAATTCTCCATTTTAGTTTGAGGAATTCCCCTGATTACGCGCAAGCCCTGCAACCATAAATCTAGACTGTGCTGTAGTTTCTGAACAAAAAAAGTCTTAATGAGTCCCTTTCTTCGACCTGCAAGTGTTTTGTAATCAGTCCGTCCCTTTGGCGAAAAGCTGATCAATGCTTTTTTGTCTTCAAAAGATATTGCCCTTTTCGCATGTAGCTTACTTCCAGCAAACGGAGCTACTATAAAAACAGCCACTTCATCAAGACCTGCCTTGACCATTAGTGAAAGATACTCAACTGAGGCTTTAAAATCATTTTCTGTCTCATCAGGATGACCTACTAACAAACAAGCCTGGGTTCTGATATTGTTATATCTGCACGCTGAAATCAATTCAATCCCGTGTTTATAATCGAACTTTTTTCCAATTACCTGCATAAGATCACTACTACCTGATTCCGGACTGATTGATATATAGCGACAGCCTGCTCTAGCAAACAAAGGGATTTTATCGATATTAATTGTTTCAGCCTTTGTTCCGCTTACAAAATAAAACCGAACATTGGCTTTGCGCTCAATCAACAGCTCGCATATTCTTTCCCATCGCTGAGGCTGTACTGTTGGATTAAGGTCTTCAATCTGAAAATCATGAACACCAAAACGGTTTCGCAGGATAATTATCTCATCAACCACATCTTCCGGCTCATTACCGTCCCAACGGCTATTACTGGTCTCAGGAACAATGCAAAAGTCACATGGATAGGGACAACCCCGTGATGTCAGAATCGGCAAAAATTTAGGAGTTTTTGGGCCATGAGAATAAGGCAGCTTCCAATACCCAGGCAGATTAATCAGATCCCATGCCGGCATTGGATAGTGCATGCCTTTTGCAGTCATTCTTTGCGGAACATGTTTAGATTCTCGATTAAGCAGATTCCTTGGTATTAAGCCCGTATATTCGGAGCCGAGCTGGGATTTTATTTCATCCCAATTAAAGTAAGGCTCACCACAAATTAATAAATCTGCACCGGCATTAAAATAATCATCTGCTACCCGTTGCAGTGAGTAGGCGGTAACTGCTTGAGAGTTTTCTAAAATAGCTACAGGAATATGAGGAAGAGTCTGTTTTAGCTGAGATACTATCGAAAGAAGCTCTAGATGTGACATATAAGAAATAGCATACAAGATGAATGCTTGCGCTTGCTGGAAAACATCCCTATCCAAATATTTCTCTATGGACTCACCCTGCAGATAGAAATCTCCCTCATCTGAGAATTGTTTGGGATTATTTCCAAATAAATCAATAAGCGAGACTGCATCATCATGTTCACGAGCAAAGGCCGCCAGAGTAGCCAGTTCAATCGGCAAATATGGCACCCCGGACCCCAGGAAATCTCCTTTTTGAATAGCCAGTCTCGGCGAAATTAATGTTATTTTCATTATTAGTCCAGCACCGGATAGTGATTTGTGCGCTCTCTTTCCTGCTGCCAATTCTGTTTCTTTTCATTAAACAGCCAATGCGCAAATCCATATCCAATATCCATTGCATCTAAAGTTCCGATGTAATTAAAAGCTCCCTGACGGCCAATAGTGCGAAAATTATCAAATTCATCCAATAACTTAATTATCTCTGTAAGACCAGTCTCAAAACCTTTGCGAAAAACCGGATAACTGTTTGGCAGGCGCATAACCCTTTGATCCAGCAGCTTGAATCCGGAATATCCCATGTCAGCTAAGCCCTTTAAGGCAGCCTCGCATAGCTCAATATCTGTTTTCACTGCAAGCGGCCGAGCTCTACCGCTCATAATTTCACAACAAACTATACTGCCAGTGTTTGTCATTTTAGGATCAAAAGATTCCTGTTCACTCAGTCTATGAAAAATAATATTCGGATCAGGTACAAACACCCAGGATTCATCAATCAAGCTTGTTTGATCAATATAAAGAAACACTAATAACAGATCATTCAGATTAACAACATTATCTGCCAGCTGGGGTATATGCTTTGGAAGTGAATCTCCTAATAATCTTGTTATAAGCGTTAGTGGTAATGTAGACACAACATAATCATCCGGAGCTACTTCTATGCAGCCCGGCATACCATGAGATTGATAATATATTTTTTTGATTCTGCCCTTCTCAGCAGTGATCTTAGTTATGGTGTGTTCTAATAAAAACTTGCCTTTGTCTTGAGATTTTTCTCGTATTGCAGTCCATAAACTACCCAACCCGCCCTTTGGATAACGAAATGTCAATGCCTCAAAATCACTGTTTTTTTTCAATTTCAACAGGCGGCCTAAAACCTCGATCAAAGAAGGCGTTTGAACACGGCCTCTAGAGAGTTTAATATCCAACTCACGCGGATCTCCCCAAAGCTTTACAGCAATAGGTTTAAATAATACCTCATACAATGGCTTACCCATGCGATTAACTAAATCTTCCTCAAATGTATTAGGATTATTTGGTCCAAAAATACTTGCTAAACGTGCCGCAGCGTATCCAAACACCATTCCAGTAAAAGCTAAAAGCCCAAAGACACCAGATAAAGAAAACGGTGATGGCGGGTAAGGCAAATAATGTCCGTTCATATATATGCTGCTTATTTTTTCTCTGGTAAGCCAGTCAGAATCAGGCAATAGATTTTCGATACGAGCAATCAATTTTTTGTTTAGTGAAAAAATTTTATGCGGCCCCAAATCATGCGTACCATGATTATTCCATAAAACAGTCTGGGCTAAACCTCCAAGGCTCGAGTCTTTTTCCAATAGTACAAATTCCCCGTTATCAGCATCACACAATCCATCAGCAACTGCCATACCGCTTGGACCAGCACCAAGAATATAAGTTATCATGTTTTGATCCTCGCTAAAGCTGTAGTTTGACTGGCATAATACGGAATTGTAATTTTCTGAATAAACTCAGGGGTTAAGCGAGTGATAAGCGCTGTCAGCGGTATTTTATAATGCACAGCCATACGCTCAAGATAACCAAATTCCAAAATCTGCCAATATCTTTGAAAGTGAAATGCCTCAAAGCCTGTACGCAAGCAAATATCTCCAATAGATTTTTTTGTGAAATGATGCAAATGCACAGAAAGGATCCACCAAAAACGCCGGCCTGCAAACTTTGCCTGCCAAGTACCCATATCAGGAAAATTTATCAGCAGAATCCCATTAGGCTTCAATAATTTTCTAGCTTCTGCAAGAGCCAATTTCGGATTAGGTAAATGCTCGATCACATCCCAGAGACAGACCATATCAAAACTAGCTTGAGAAAAACTGTGGCTCTCGATCGTCCCCTGTTCAATTTGCAATCCCCTTGCCTTGCCTCGAGCAACTAGATCAGCAGAAGGCTCCATGCCATATGCGTCATATCCATACTGCTTTGCCGCATCGAGAAATGCCCCACCTGCTGTGCCAATATCCAATACTTTTGCACCAAACTCCGGCAAGTACTTTGCATGTTTTTTTAAAGTTCGGTAAAAGCTATTAACACGCATGGGATACTGGCTGTCATGCTCAGCCTCTTTAGAGGCCATATACCCCTCTACGATGATCTGGGCATCATAACGCGGATTTTCAAAAATCATTCCGCAATTCAGACACTTAACAAGCTGCTGGGTACCGGGAATCCCGGATGCAGCACCGTAAAGTTTAGCAGGATCGCTCTCATTAACGCTTGGAAGTAAAAATATCTGCGACTTATTGCCATCACAAATTGGACAATTATGCTCAATTCTTTTCAAAACACACCTCTACAAACATTCAATTACTGGATTTATATTGTTAAAAAACAGTCAAAGGCTTGCAACTGCCTTTTTCCTCATTTACTTAAATGCACTTTCTGAACTTTTGTTTGATACCATATGAGGGCATAAACTGCCATCAGAAACAATACTAAACAATGGCGAAATACTGCCGGCAAAATAAATAACGGCTTGAAACTTATCGTAAAAAAAGCAAGATGAGCTACACCAAAGAATATCGGAGCAAGTGACAAAACCCATAGAAAACATTTGTTTTTCATTTTATCGAAATCATTAACAATAAGAACAACAATATATGCGCATAGCGGCCATACAATCGGCTGCATAATTCTCACATAAGCGTCCATAGAAGCTTCCAATAAAGAAATTGGCCAGACCACGATAAATGAAGTAATAAAAAAAGGCACAAAGGGAAAGTACTCCAATACTTTCTTGCAAACTGTTTTATATTTTATAAATATTACAGGCAGTACCGGCAGATAAACCCAGAAAAACTCTTTAGAAACACCCAACCACCTGCCCTTATAAAGATTGATATCGAATATTCCAGTCATGCAATATGACATATAATTCTTTATACTGCTGGCTTCAGTAAAAAACATCAAAAGAACGATCGATGTTATTATTGAACCAAAAGTTAAAGACAAAATAAACTTTTTGTTTTCTTTCACTTTAAAATAATACATTGCGAAAAACAAATAGCCAGGCAAAACCAAAAACCATAGATTCTGCTTAGTTATTATGGCCAAAAAGCTTATTGGAATAAATAAAAACAGCTTTTTATCAACAAAAGCAATGGCGATTAAGGCTGTCCATAAGTAGATCATACAATCTGTCAGCTGATACACATTAAATAAATTCCAAGTGATCGGATAGCTGTTAATTGTATAGCATATCCAAAGACCTGTTAACGCCACAACGTTAGTTACTTTTTTTGATAATAAATACCATGTAAAAAAATAAAACAGGAACATTGCTATGAAAGACAACACTCGAAAAGAAAGAGAAACAGGAATATTAAAAATATCCGCAACTATCCCGGCTGTGGTTGCCGGCAACAAACGATCTCTGTATAAATAATTGGGAAGATTATCCAGCTTGCCTTGCACAAATAATTTATAATTTTCAGCAATCTTAGAATACTCTGCTCCATCTCCAACTGGCTGAGCTATAGGTTTGATAGATATAGCCATGAATATCAAAAATAGAAAAAGATATACAATGCTTACTTTATATTGGATATTTGCCATCATTAATTCCCCCTCCAGATATTATTTGAAAACTACTATTTATTATGAAATAATTAACTTTCGTTTGAAAAAAATTAAAACGAAAGTCAATCGGTAAGCTCATTTTTAGATCTATTAGTTTGTTTAAGTAAGCTTAATTCCTGTAAAAGCAGACAGCTTTCTGATTCCAGCCGATGGATTTTAACTGTCAGCCTATGAATAAAAATAAAGAGAATGGCAAACAACATTCCGAACATTACCACAAAAGGAAAACCAACTCCTGTGATATCGGCTACCCAATCCGCAAACCCCGGGAATATTGCAAAAGCTCCTGGGATAATAGCAACTGTTGAGAGCATAATCAGATCGTACAAATCCAATTTACCACGAGCTGTTTTTCGAATAATGAAAAACATATATCCGCCGATAAAAGACAAGACCAGCACAATGGTTTTGATGGAAACTGTATGCATATAGAACAACCTCCTAATTAAAGTGATGAAACCCTCATAAACCGGGCCAAAACAATATATCCCAGCACCCGGAACATATAGCTTATTGGCTTAAAGCCCATAATCGAACTATTTCCATGCGTACGCGTGCGCATTTTTACCTGAATTTCACCTACTGAAAATCCTTTCTTAAGTGCCCAAGCCAAAGAAATCGGCTCAGGAAAATCATGAGGATAATGCTTTGCAAAAAATTCGATTACCTTACGATCCATTAAACGCATCCCGCTTGTTGGATCAGTAACCAAACATTGCGTAAATAAAGCGTTTAATGTTTTCGCAATTACTCTCCCACCGAATCGACGTGCATGTGTCGAGCGAAAGGTATCACTCTGTAAATAGCGGCTGCCGATGATTATTGAACGGGGTATCTGCTTATAAGCCTTTAATAATTTAGAGATTTCACCCGGTTTATGCTGAGCGTCACCATCAATCTGGACACAGAAATCGAAACCTTTATTATAAGCATATTTGATCCCTGTCTGTACTGCCCCGCCTATGCCAAGGTTTTTCAGCAATCTAACGGTTGGTGATAATTGACAAGCTATTTTGTAAGTATCATCTTGTGAACAATCATCTATAACTATGGTTTCATAGCCTTGCTTGCAATCTGATATTTCCTCTAAGAGTGCAGCAATTGTAGCCTGCTCATTATAACAAGGGATAATGATCAAAACTCGCGGAGAATTCATAATTTTTAGCCCAACTTTTAAGTTATTAATAACTATCTATTCCCAAAACACAACCTCATGATTTATGTTTTCCAGGATATCTTTCTTTATTTCTTCATTACGTAAGTGAGAGATGCAATAACAATTTTTATTTATTAGCACAGCAAGCAAACTCAACGAATTTTATAAACTCTTTGAATATATTCTTAATATTGATATCCTTACAATTTTCATTGCGGGCTACAACAGAAGCAACCAACGTTGAGACAAACATCAAATACGACTCTCATAAACACCTATGTTTTAAAAAGCTTAAGTAAAAACAAAACGACTTAGTGCCTCACCTATCCTTCTCATTAAAGAACACGATTTCTGTACAACATAATAGCGAATCAAATCAGCGTAGGTTCCCGGCGGATTCGATAAGTTTAGCTGATCACCGAATACAACTAATTGCGAATGACCTTGATCAAACGCAGATAACCATCTATGAGTAGGGGATAGCACAGCAACATTTTTTCCACTTGATCGAAGCATATCCACAAATTCTTCTAAATTAATACCACCGATACGAACACTATGGGTATCAAAATTTACAATAAAATATCCCATCTTAGCCCGAGATATAAAATTCACTACTTTGTTAAAAATTAACTTTTTTTTATTTTGTTGCTTACATAACTTTTGTAAATGCGTAACTTATGTAAATTCAATGGGTTGTGAATATTTTATCCTTGACATTTAGTATAACCTCC
>Ga0180009_10003160_pt1 | contig 18921 bp, 19 predicted proteins | sample OS_PC_MetaG_FD_123537 | JGI IMG/M metagenome (GOLD analysis project Ga0180009, IMG submission 123537) | Groundwater microbial communities from the Aspo Hard Rock Laboratory (HRL) deep subsurface site, Sweden - OS_PC_MetaG | ecosystem: Environmental > Aquatic > Deep subsurface > Groundwater...
GACCTAGCTCCCCAGCATGATTACCTGGTTGTCCACCAGGGCGTCTATTACCTGGGCCCCGGTCTGCTCCGGCGGCCCCTCCAGGCGATGACGCTCCCCGCCGTGGCTGGGGGCGAAGACCTTGACCACCTGGGTGAAGCTGCCGGCCAGTCCCACCTGGCCCGCCTCCAGGCCCAACTGGGCCGCGTCTTTCATGGGTATAGCGTATTTCTTGGCCCTCATCTTGCCCTTGAGCGAAGGCGGCCTGGGCTCGCCCACCTCGCGCACCACGGTGATGAGTCCGGGCAGGGGCATCTCCACCACGTCGAAACCGTCGTCCATCTGGCGCTCCACCACCAGGCGCCGGTTCTCGATCTCGCGGAAGCCCTTCACAAAGGCCACGTGGGGCAGGCCCAGGCGCTGGGCGATGCCCGGCCCGACCTGGGCCGTGTCGCCGTCTACCGCCTGCTTGCCGCACACCACCAAATCCACCCCGCCCAGCCCCTCGATGGCCTTGGCCAGGGCGGCGGTGGTGGCCCAGGTGTCGGCCCCGGCAAAGGCCCGGTCACTCAGCAGCAGGCCCTCGTCCACGCCGTAGCCGATGGCTTCCTTGATGACCGCCTCGGCCTGGGGGGGGCCCATGGTGATGGCCACGATCTCCCCGCCGGCCTGTTCCCTGATGCGCAGGGCCGCCTCTAGTGCGAAAAGGTCAAAGGGATTGACGATGCTCTCCACCCCCTCGCGCTTGAGGGTGTGGGTTTCCGGGTCCAGTTTTACGTTGGCCGTATCTGGAACCTGTTTGATGCAAACCGCTATTTTCATCAGCCGCGCTCCCGGTTGTGCCTACTTACCGCGCCCGTACTCCTTGTTGAGCTCCTGGCCGATGACGTTGCGTTGAATCTGGTTGGTGCCCTCGTATATCTGGAGGATCTTGGCGTCGCGCATCATCTTCTCCACGGGATAGTCGCGCATGTAGCCGTGGCCGCCCAGGACCTGCACCGCGTTGGTGGCGGTGCGCATGGCCATGTCCGTGGGGAAAACCTTGGCAATGGCGCTGACCTTGGAGAAATCCTTGGCCCCGCTGTCGATGTAGCGGGCGGTGGCGTATACCAGGGCCCGGGCCGCCTCGGTCTCGATGGCCATGTCGGCCAGCATGTGGGCCACGGCCTGGAAGGTGATGATGGGCTTGCCGAACTGCTTGCGCACCCGGGCGAAGGCCGCCGCCTCGTCCAGGGCTCCCTGGGCCAGGCCGACCGCCTGGGCGCCCACCCCGGGGCGGGACTTGTCCAGGGTGCGCATGGCCACCACGAAGCCCAGGCCCTGCTTGCCCAGCACCCGGTCCGCCGGGATGCGGCAGTCCTTGAAGATCAACTCGGCGGTGGCGCTGGCCCGGATGCCAAGCTTGATCTCCTTCTTGCCCACGCTGAAGCCCGGGTCGCCGGCCTCCACTATAAAGGCGGTGGCTCCCCGAGCCCCCTTGCTGCGGTCGGTGATGGCGATCACCGTATACACCCCGGCCTCGCCGCCGTTGGTGATCCACTGCTTGGAGCCGTTGAGCACGTAGGAGTCGCCGTCCTTCTTGGCCTCGGTGGCGATGCTGCCCGCGTCCGAGCCCGATGCCGACTCGGTGAGAGCGAAGGCGCAAAGCTGCTCGCCGCTGCCGATGAGGGGCAGGTATTTTTCCTTCTGCGCTTCGCTGCCGAACAAAAGAATGGGATAGGCCCCCAGGAAGGAGGCGGCGTAGCTGGTGGACACGCCGCAGCAGGCCTTGGAAAGCTCTTCCACCGCGATGCAGTTTTCCAGGCAGCCGCCGCCCAATCCGCCGTACTCTTCGGGGATGATAATCTGGAACAGGTCGGCCTGGGCCAGGGCTTTGATGATCTCGTGGGGGAACTGTTCCTTCTCGTCCAGTTCGGCCCTGACCGGCTTGATACGCTCTTCGGCGATCTGCCGGCAGAGATCCCGGATCATCTCCTGCTCTTCGGTGAAGAAGTAATCCATCTGCTATTTACTCCCCTGGTTCTGCGGCTCGGCGGCGGAGGTGCCTGCCTAGTTGTGGGCCTTGTCGCCCAGCAGCCGTCCGCGGTACTGCTCCAGGCCCTCGGCCAGATGGCGGGTCACTTCGGCGCGCACCGCGTTGGCCGCCATCTTGACCGCCGTGGCGATGGCCTTGGGCGAGGAGGCGCCATGGGCGATGAGGCCCACCCCGTTGATACCCAGCAGGGGCGCGCCTCCATAGTTGGCATAGTCCAGCCGGCTGGCCACGTCGCGGAATTGATCCCTGAGCAACAGGCCGCCCAGGCGGGCCTTGATGCTGTGGGCCATGTATTCCCGGAAGAAATACTCGAACGTGTCGGCGAAACCCTCCACCAGCTTGATGCAGACGTTGCCCACGAATCCGTCGCAGACGATGACCTGGGTCTCGCCCACGAACATATCGCGCCCTTCCACGTTGCCGATGAAGTTCAGCCCGCTGCTTTTGAGGTGCTCGGCCGCCTGTTTGACCGCGGTGTTGCCCTTGCCCGGCTCCTCGCCGATGGACAGCAGCCCCACCTTGGGGTTGGTGAGCCCCATCACCCTTTCGGCGTACACGGACCCCATGTAGCCGAACTGCAAGAGCATCAGGGCGGTGCAGTCCACGTTGGCGCCCACATCGATGAGCAATGTGGGGCCCCTTAGGGCCGGGAAGGCCGAGGCCAGCCCCGGGCGGTCCACCTCGGCCAGGCGGCCCATGATCACCGTGCCCAGGGCCATGGTGGCCCCGGAGTTGCCCGCGCTCACCACCGCGTCGGCCTCGCCCGCCTTGTGCAGGTCGTAGCACACCCTGATGCTGGAGTCGGGTATGCGCCGCAGGGCGATGCTGGGAGACTCGTCCATGGCCACCACCTGGGAGGCCGGATGGAGTCTCAGGCGGGGCGAGGAAGCCCCCTCCGCCGCCAACAGAGGCTCCAGGACCTGGGGCTGGCCCACCAGGATTATCTCCACATCGGGCGGCGTCTCGGCCAGGGCCCGCAGGGCTCCCTTGACCACCGCCTCGGGGGCCTTATCGCCTCCCATGCCGTCCAGGGCTATGCGCATGGAGTTGCTTGCCTACTCCTCGGCCTTGAGGGCCTGGCGGCCCTTGTAGGTGCCGCAGGAGGGGCATACCCGGTGAGGCATCTTGGCCTCGCCGCACTGGGGGCAGGCCGTTGGGTTGGGCAAGGTGATGCTGTCGTGGGAGCGGCGTTTGTTGCGCCGGGTGGTGGAATGACGTCTTTTAGGAACAGCCATTTTCTAAATCTCCACAAGAGCGGCCAAGGGCCGCGGGGTTGCCGGTGCTATTTTTTCAGCCGGGCCAGCTTGGCCCAGCGGGGGTCTGTATCGTCTCGCCGGCAGCAGGATTCACCCGGCTTTACCAGCTTGCCGCATACCGGGCAGAGGCCCGGGCAGTCCTGACTGCACAGAGGGGCCATGGGCAGGGCCAGGCCCAGTTCGTCTCTGAGAGCCTGGGCCAGGTCCACTTCACCATCTTCATAAAAAGACAGGTCCGCGTCATCCCCAGCCAATTGCACCTCGTCGCGGTCCTCCTGGCCCAGGGGGCGAAAGGCCCATTCCAACTCCCCGCGCAAACTCAGGGGCAAGGGACCCAAGCAGCGGCTGCAGGTCAAGACCAACTCCGCCGCGTACTCGCCCTCGGCCGTGACTAACTCGCCCACGCGCTCCAGTCTCAGCTCGGCCCAAGGAGCCCGCACCACCGCCTCGACCTGGGGACCCAAATCCTGGGGGCCGGCCACCGCATCGCTGAAGGAAAGCGTCATTCCTTCCGGGGGTATGTCGTTTACCGCGACCTTCATGGCCAAACACCTTGGGCCTGATGTTGACTATAGCAAACCGCCCCGGCTGTCAAGCCTCAGCCGGGGCAAAATGCTCAAGGGCTTTCAGGGGGTTCCCACTTCCGCCCAACCCCTTTAACGGGTTCGTAGTATAACACTGCCCCGTAACCTTAACAAGGTGCCCAAACTCTTAAGTGAAGAGGCATTGAGCCCCATGGCCCTTGGTGTTATACTTTGGGCAATGGCGCGGGCCCGCGGTCCGCGCCGTTGATTTAATTTTTCGCCGCCCGCCGGCGGCCGGAACCAAGGAGACAAGGTGTCGCGCTCCCTTATAAGCCGACAGGGCTACGAGAACCTGCAAGATCAATTAGTTCACATGCGCAGGGTTGAGCTTCCGGCCAACGTCAAGGCCATCGAGGAGGCGCGGGCCCACGGCGATTTGAGTGAAAACGCCGAATACCACGCAGCCAAGGAACGCAACTCAATTATAATGTCCAAGATATCCGAGTTGGAAAACCTCTTGGTCACCTCCGAGGTGGTGGACCCCCTGCCCGAACCCAGCGGCCGGGTGGTGTTCGGCTGCCGGGCCACGGTGTACGACGTGGACAGCGACGTGGAACATTCCTACCAGATAGTCGGCGCCGCGGAAAGCGACGCCAACTGCGGCCGCATCTCCATGACCTCGCCCATCGGCCAGGCCCTGCTGGGCAAGGAGGAAGGCGACGAGGTCAAGGTGCAAACCCCAGGCGGCATTCGGATTTTAGAGGTGGTCAGCGTGGGTTGATGGGCTCGCTTCGCCTCATCGCGCCTCTTGCCTCCACATCATCGCATCAATCATGCCGCTTCCCCCTGTCCGGGGGGGAAGCGGCATGACCAGTTTAGTCCTCCAGATATTCAACACCCGCATGTTGGTGGCCCTGTTGATGGGCTTCTCCTGCGGGCTTCCCCTTTTACTCACCATCAGCCTATTGCAGGCCTGGATGCGCGAGCAGGGGGTGGATTTGGCCACCATCGGGCTCATGGCCCTGGTGGGCCTGCCCTACACTCTCAAGTTCTTGTGGGCCCCCTTGCTGGACCGCTACACCCTGCCCTTTTTGGGACGGCGGCGGGGATGGCTTCTGGTGGCCCAACTCTGCCTGATTGGAGCCATCGTGGGGTTGGGCTTCACCCAGCCGGCCCAGCAGCCCACCCTGGTGGCCTTCATGGCCCTACTGGTCGCCTTTTTTAGCGCCAGCCAAGACATCGTGGTGGACGCCTACCGCCGGGAAGACCTGAGCGACGAACAACTGGGGCTGGGATCGTCGCTGTACGTCAACGGCTACCGGGTGGGCATGCTCTTGGCCAGCGGCGGCGGCATGATCCTGGCCGATCACATCAGCTTCGCCCTGGTATACGCGATCATGGCCGCGTGCATGTTGGTGGGTGTGCTCACCACCCTGCTATGCCGCGAGCCGCCCAATCCCAGGGGCGCTCCCCGCAGCCTGAAGGAAGCGGTGGTGGAGCCCTTTGTGGAATATTTCCAGCGCTCCGGGGCCTTGGGCCTGCTGGCCTTCGTCTTGCTTTACAAAATCGGCGACTCCATGGCCTCCACCATGGCCATCCCCTTCTACCTGGACATCGGTTTCAGCAAGACCGAGATAGGGGCGGTGGTAAAGCTGTTCGGTTTCTGGGCCACCCTGGGCGGCGGCCTCTTGGGGGGCATCACCATCCTCAAATTGGGCATCCGCCGCTGTCTGTGGATATTTGGAATCTTGCAGGCCATGAGCACCGCCGGCTTCGCGGTGCTGGCCTACCTGGGCCACCACATCGGGGGCCTGGCCGCGGTCATCGCCTTTGAAAACCTCACCTCGGGCATGGGCACCGCCGCCTTTTTGGCCTTCATGGCCAGCCTCACCGACCGGCGCTTCACCGCCACCCAATACGCCCTGCTCTCCAGCCTCATCGGCATACCCCGGGTCTTGGCCAGCGCCCCCACCGGCTGGATGGCCCAAGTTATGGGTTGGCCCAGCTTTTTCATTTTTTGCACCCTGGCGGCCATACCCGGGCTGATTTTGCTCCTGCGCTACGCCCCGCCCCAGCGCCCCGCCGAACCGGGAATCTGAGTTTTCACGTCTTGCAAGGGGCCGCCCATACCCGGTTCTTGCGCCCACGTCACTTGACCTTGCCCCCCCGCCACCGGCCTGTTATGCTTTCAGTGTCGAGAATCGTTAACTTAGCCCACCCCCAGCGAGGAGCAACCATGCCCATGGACTGGACCCCCCCACCGCGGGGGACCGGCCGGGAACCAGACCTGAACAAGGTCTTCAGCGATTTCAAAAACAAAATGCCGAGTTTTAAAAAGGTAAAGGGCATTTGGGTGGTGGTGCTCATAGTAGCCGCCATCATCCTGGGCTCCACCGCCTACTACACGGTAGGGCCGGAGGAGAACGGCATTATCCTGCGCTTCGGCCTCTTTGTGCGCGAGTCCGGACCGGGATTGCATTTCAAACTGCCCTTTGGCATCGAACAGGCCATCAATGTAAAGACCGGCCGTGTTTTCAAGGAGGAGTTCGGCTTCCGGGGCATCAGCCCGGGCATCAAAAGCCGCTTCACCGAAAAGGGATACTCCGATGAGTCCCTCATGCTCACCGGCGACCTCAACGTTATCGAAGTCAAGTGGATCGTGCAGTACAAGATCCGCGATCCCAGACTCTGGCTGTTCGCGGTGCGCGACCCCGTGGCGGCCATCCGCGACCTTTCCGAATCGGTGATGCGTCAGATCGTGGGCAACCGCCTGAGCGACCAGGTGCTCACCCTGCAGCGGGTGGAGATCGCGGCCAAGGCCCAGAAGGAGCTGCAAACCCTGCTGGACAGCTACAAGACCGGCGTGCAGATCGTCACGGTCAAGCTGCAGGACGTCAACCCGCCCCCGCCGGTGCAGCCGGCCTTTAACGAGGTCAACGAGGCCCGCCAGCAGAAGGAGCGCATGATCAACGAGGCCCAGGAGGCCTACAACCGGGAGATTCCCAAGGCATTGGGCGAGGCCTCCCGGGTGGTCACCGAAGCCGAGGGCTACGCCACCGAAAAGGTGAACCGGGCCCAGGGCGAGGCCAAGCGTTTCGAGGACGTCTTGGCCAGCTACCTCACCGCCAAGGACGTCACCCGCCGCCGTTTGTACCTGGAGGCCATGCAGCGCATGATCAAGAACGCTGAAAAGATCTATGTGGTGGACGAACAGGTGCGCGGGGTGTTGCCTCTGTTGAACCTCAGCCCAGGCGCCGCCAAGGCCGCGGGCAAGGAGGTGAAATGATGAGCGCGGGCAAGAAAACCCTTCCCCTGCTGGTGGTGATCCTCCTGGCCGCCCTTGTGGCCTCGGGCGCCTTTTTCACGGTGCGCGAGGGTCACCAGGCCATCGTCACCCAGTTCGGCAAGCCGGTGGGCGGTCCCTACAAGCAAGCCGGCCTGTACTTCAAGATCCCCATGATCCAAGAGGTGCATACCTTTGAGGAGCGCCTGCTCAAGTGGGACGGCTCCCCCAACCAAATCCCCACCCGGGACAAAAAATACATCTGGGTGGACACCACCGCCCGTTGGCGCATCACCGACCCCTTGCGCTTTTTGCAGACCGTGGCCAGCGAGCGTGGCGCCTTGAGCCGCCTGGACGACATCATCGACTCGGTGGTGCGCGACCAGGTCAGCTCCAACCTGCTGGTGGAATTGGTGCGTTCCAGCGACTGGAAGCCGGTCACCGTCCTGCAGCGCGATGAGAAATACATGCCCGCCTCCGCTCCCGGAAGCGGTGAGGACGACCAGACCCGCATCGACACCGCAGTCAAGATCGGCCGCAAGACCATCACCCGGGCCATGCTGGCCGAGGCGGCCAAACTGGCCCCCCAATACGGCATCCAGGTGGTGGACATCGAGATCAAGCGCATCAACTACGTAGAGAGCGTGCAGCGCCAGGTGTTCGAGCGCATGATTTCCGAGCGCAAGCGCATCGCCAGCCAGTACCGCTCCGAGGGTGAGGGCGATAAACGCCGTATTCTCGGTCAGATGCAAAAAGAAATGGCTCGTATCCGCTCGGGAGCCTACAAAAAGGCCGAGGAGATCAAGGGACAGGGAGACGCCGCGGCCACGCGCATCTACGGCAAGGCCTACGGCCGCGACGCGGACTTCTACGCGTTGTTCATGACCTTGGAGGCCTACGGCAGGGCCGACTCCAGCAGAAGCCAGCTGATCCTTTCCACGGAAAGCGACTTCTACAAGTTCCTGAAGGCCCCCAAGTAGGGTCCGCTCTTGTCACCCCCGGGCCGCCGCCCACGGCGGCGGCCCGTTTTTGCCCCCTCAGGGCTCCGGCGGGGTTGCGCGCCAGGTCCCGTAGGTGTATCTAAGGGCTCGGTTAGCGTCGACGAAAGGTCCGATTAGCGCCGGATGAACCGGCGCATCCCTTGACAGGGCTTAAACTTTTGCTATAATTCACCTTCTAAAATTTTGGAGGTGCTACCACCATGTACGCAGTGATCGCCTCGGGCGGCAAGCAATATAAAGTAGAAGCCGGCCAAGTGCTCCGCCTGGAGAAACTGGCCGGTGAGGTTGGCGAAAAGATACAACTCGAGCCGGTCTTGATGATCGGCGGCGAGGGAGAGCCCACCATCGGCCAGCCCTTTGTTGACGGTAGCAGCGTCACCGCCACTATCATCGACCAGGGCAAGGCCAAAAAAGTGGTGGTGTTCAAAAAGAAGCGCCGCCAGGGTTATCAAGTCAAGAGAGGCCACCGCCAACACTACACAGCGGTGCGCATTGATGAGATTCCGGCTTAGGCCACAGCAATAAGGAGTCTGCAGCATGGCTCACAAGAAAGCGGGCGGCAGTTCCCGCAACGGGCGCGACACCGCCGGCAAACGACTGGGCATCAAGAGCGGCGAGGGCAAACTGATTCGCGCCGGCAGCATCATCGTGCGCCAGCGTGGCACAAAGATCCACCCCGGCAAGGGCGTGGGCATGGGACGGGACTACACCCTGTTCGCCGTCATCGACGGCACGGTGAAGTTCGAGCGGCTGGGCCGCGACCGCAAGCAGGTCAGCGTATACGCCTCCTAAAGAGGCTTTTGCCGGGCGGCCAAGGGCGGTGCTTCAGGGCAAGCACCCTGGCCGCCCTTGGTTTCAGACCAGCCCCGGCTCCGGGGTGTGAATCATGCGCTTCGTAGACGAGGCCATCATAGAGGTGGCGGCAGGCGACGGCGGCAACGGCTGCGTCAGTTTTTTACGCGAGCGCTTCCGGCCCTGGGGCGGCCCGGACGGCGGAAACGGCGGCCGGGGCGGCAGCGTGGTTCTTCAGGCCACCAACCGGGTCGCCACCCTTTCCGACCACAGCTATCTCCGGCATTTCAGGGCCCCGCGGGGCGGTCACGGCCAGGGCGCCAACAAAAACGGCCGGGCCGGCGAGGACAAGCTCGTGCTGGTGCCCGTGGGCACCGAGGTCTACGACGATGAAACCGGCGAGTTGGTGGCCGACCTCACCACCGACGGCGAGGTGGTGGTGGTGGCCCAGGGAGGCCGTGGGGGCAAGGGCAACGCCCATTTCGCCACCAGCACCAACCAGGCCCCGCGCATGGCCCAGCCCGGCGAGGAGGGCCAGCGCTCCACCCTGCGCCTGGAGCTTAAGCTCCTGGCCGAGGTGGGGCTGGTGGGCCTGCCCAACGCCGGCAAATCCAGCCTCATCACCGCGGCCAGCGCGGCCCGGCCCAAGGTGGCCGATTATCCCTTTACCACCCTCACTCCCAACCTGGGAGTGGTACAGTTGGAGAACCGGCCCCCCTTCACCATGGCCGACGTGCCCGGCCTGGTGGCCGGTGCGCACCAGGGGGCCGGGTTGGGCTTGAAGTTCCTCAAGCACGTGGAGCGCACCCGCTTGTTCCTCTATGTGGTGGATATGAGCGGGGAGGACCCGGCGGGGGACCTGTGGACCGTGCGCGAGGAGCTTTTGGCCTACGATGCCGCCCTGGCCCGGCGCGGGGCCATGGTCGCGGCCAACAAGATGGACCTGCCCCAGTCCCGGGAGAATTTGGCCGCCTTCACTCAGGCGGCCGGGGAGCTGGGCTTGGAGGTGTGGCCGGTGAGCGCCCTGAACGGGCAAGGGGTGGCCGAGCTACTGGAGACCCTGGCCGACCGGCTGGGGCAAGCCCAGGTAGAGGATGAAGGTGAACAGGGCTGAGATAATCCAGGCCAGCGGGCGGGTGGTGGTCAAGGTGGGCTCGGGAGTCTTGACCGGGGCCCAAGGGCTGGACACCGCCCGGGTGGCCGATTTGGCCGGGCAGATAGCCCGCCTGGGCTCCGGAGGCCGTCAGGTGGTTCTGGTTTCCTCCGGGGCCATAGCCACCGGAGCGGCTCACCTGCGTCCCGGCTTCTCGCCCTCATCGATCCCCGAGAAACAGGCCGCTGCCGCCATGGGGCAGGCCCGGCTCATGCAGGCCTATGAGGACGCCTTCGCCCCCCACGGGATCAAGGTGGCCCAGGTGCTACTCACCGGCGGCGATCTCAGGCGGCGCAAGCGCTACCTCAATGCCCGCAACACCCTGATCACCCTGCTGGGTTGGGGTGTGCTGCCCATAATCAACGAAAACGACACCGTGGCCGTGGCCGAAATAAAGCTGGGCGACAACGACAACTTGGCAGCCACCCTGACCAATTTGTTGGGGGCGGACCTGCTCATCAATTTGACCAACGTGGACGGCATCATGGACGCCGACCCCCGGGAAAACCCCCAGGCCAGACGCATTCCCCTGGTGGAGCGGGTCACCCCGGAGTTGCTGAAGGCGGCCAGCGCCCAGCCCGGAGCAGTGGGGCGCGGTGGCATCCTCAGCAAGGTCAAGGCGGCGGACAAGGCCGCCCGTTGCGGAGCCCACGCCATCGTGGCCAATGGGACCAAACCAGGGATACTGGACGAGCTTCAAGGCGGGTCCGACCGGGGCACCTTGTTTTTGCCCCACGCCGAGCGTCTGACCCGCCGCAAGGCATGGATCGCCTTCGACTCCGAAGCGGTGGGCGAGTTGGTGGTGGACGAGGGCGCGGTGCGCCCCTTGTGCGAAGGAGGCAAGAGCCTTTTGGCCGCGGGCATCCGCCAGGTGCGGGGCGAGTTCTTGGGTGGGGCCGCTGTGCGGGTGGTGGGCCCGGGCGAGGCGGTCATCGGCATGGGCCTGACCAACTATTCCTCCGACGAGTTGGCGATTATAAAGGGCCTGCGCTCCCAGGAAATTGAGAGCCGCTTGGGGTACAAGGACTATGACGAGGTGATCCACCGTGACAATTTGGTGGTGTTCGCCCTGGAGGACGAGGAGAGCGTGGCATGTCTGTTGAGCAGCTAGTCAAGGATATTTGCCAGGAGGCCCGCCGGGCCGCCCGGCGCCTGGCCGTCCTGCCCACCGGGGTGAAGAATCAGACCCTCCTGGCCCTGGCCCAGGCCCTGGAGCAAAACGCGGCCACCTTGCAGGAGGCCAACGCCAAGGACCTGGCCGCCGGGCGCGAGGCGGGAATGCCCGCCGCCATGCTCGACCGCCTGACCCTTTCGGACAAAGTGATCGCCTCCATGGCCCAAGGGCTCAGGGAAGTAGCAGCCCTGCCCGATCCGGTGGGCGAGGTCACCGGCATGGCCCGCCGGCCCAACGGCCTTTTGGTGGGGCGCCAACGCATCCCCTTGGGGGTCATCGGCTTCATATACGAATCGCGGCCCAACGTGACCGTTGACGCGGCGGGGCTGTGCCTAAAGTCCGGCAACGCGGTGGTGCTCAAGGGCGGCAAGGAAGCTCTGAACTCCAACCTGGCCCTGGCCCAAATCATCGGCCGGGTGCTGGAGGAAAACGGCGCGCCCCAGGGGGCGGTGCGGGTGATACCCACCACCGACCGGGCGGCCACCACCGCCCTCTTGAAGCAGGACGAATTGGTGGACGTGAACATCCCCCGGGGCGGGGAGAGCCTTATCCGTTTCGTGGCCAACAACAGCTCCATCCCGGTGCTCAAGCACTACAAGGGGGTGTGCCACCTCTACGTGGACCAGAGCGCTGACCACGACATGGCCGTGAACATCGCGATTAACGCCAAGTGCCAGCGGCCTGGGGTGTGCAACGCCCTGGAGACAATGCTGGTGCATGCCGCCGAGGCCGAGGAGTTCCTCCCCCGGGCAGCCCAGGCCCTCATGGACCAGGGAGTGGAGATCAGGGGCTGCCCCCGCACCTTGGCGCTGGCACCCTCCGCCACTGCGGCGGTGGAGGAAGACTGGCCCGCTGAATTTCTGGACCTGATCCTGGCGGTGAAGGTGGTGGACAGCCTCGAGGAGGCAATGGAGCACATTGCCCGCTACGGCAGCCAACACACCGAGGCCATCGTCACCAGCGACTACGCCCGTAGCCAACGCTTCATCAATGGGGTGGACTCCTCCCTGGTGCTGGTAAACGCCTCCACCCGCTTCAACGACGGAGGGGAGTTGGGCCTGGGCGCGGAGATAGGCATCAACACCAGCAAGCTGCACGCCTTCGGGCCCATGGGGCTGGCCGAGCTGACCACCACCAAGTTCATAGCCTACGGCGATGGCCAGGTGCGCCCCTAGTGGCCTCGCTGCTGGGAATCTGCGGGGGCACCTTCGACCCCATACATCTGGCCCATCTGCGGGCGGCCGAGGAGGTGGCCGAGGAGTTGGGCCTGGACAAGGTGGTTTTCATCCCTTGCGCCACGCCGCCCCACAAGAAAAAGGTGCAGGCCTCGGCGGAGCATCGCCTGGAAATGGTGCGCCTGGCCGTGGCCGGGCACCCAGAGTTCGCGGTGAGCGACCTGGAGATAGTGCGGGGCGGGGCCAGCCGCACGGTGGACACCCTGTCCCACTTGCTCAAACAGGACCCGGATCGCAAGCTTTTCTTCTTCCTGGGCAACGACCAGTTTTTCTATCTGCACACCTGGTATCAGCCCATGCGCCTTTTGGAGATGGCCGATTTCGTGGTCATGGACCGGCCCTCCTCGCCGCGCTGGGATTTGCTGGACTATTTGCAGACCGAGGTGGACCAGGCCTTCGCCCCCGCCGAGGACGGCTGGTTCCGTTTGCCGGGCGGCCAAGGGGTGCGCCACGTGGCCACCACCCTGCTGGACATCTCCAGCACCGACATCAAACGCCGGGTGGCGGCTGGGCGCTCCATAAGCTTTCTTGTGCCCCAGGCGGTGGAAGACTATATTAAAACCATGAAACTCTACACCAACGCGGGCCAAAAATAGGTGAGCAATCAAACACGCCCCCGCATAAGGCCTCCACGGCCGAAGAACCCACGCGAGCTGGCCTTGCTTTGCGCCGCGGCCGCCTTGGATAAAAAAGGCGAGGACCCGGTGCTTTTGGAGGTGTCCCAACTCACCGGCTATGCCGACTATTTTCTCTTGGTCAGCGGGCGATCCACCCGCCAAGCCACCGCGGTGGGCGAAAACGTGGCCAGGATATTGAAAAAGGCCGGCCGCCCCGCCCTGGGGGTGGAAGGGCTCAACGAAGGCCGCTGGGTCCTGCTGGACTTCGGCGAAGTGGTGGTGCATGTCTTCCATGAGCCGGTGCGGGAATTCTACGACCTGGACTCCCTGTGGGGCGACGCACCCCGGGTGGAGCTGGACACGGCGGAATTGGACTTGATATCGCTTGGCCAGAGCAAACCCGCGGCAGACTAGGCAGGAGGATATTATGCCCGCCCATGCCCCGGTGGCTCTGATCATCTTGGACGGTTGGGGCATAAGTCCGCAGGACGAGGGCAACGCCGTGGTCCAGGCCGACACGCCTTTTATCGACTCCCTGTACCGGGACTATCCCCACACCCAACTGGCTTGCAGCGGGGAGGCGGTGGGCCTGCCAGCCGGCCAGATGGGCAACTCCGAGGTGGGCCATCTCAACCTGGGCGCCGGCAGGGTGGTCTACCAGGACATCAGCCGCATCAACCTGGCCCTGACCGCCGGCAAGTTGGGGGACAACCCCGAATTTGAAAAAGCCTTCGACGCCGCCAAGAAAGAGGGGCAGGCCCTGCACCTGCTGGGCCTGGTCAGCGATGGGGGAGTGCATTCGCTGCTCACCCATTTGGAGGCGCTTATCGCCGCAGCCAGCGCCGCCGGAGTGGAGCGCATCTTCATCCACGCCTTCCTGGACGGCCGCGACACCCCCCCCGACTCCGGGGCCGGGTATCTAAAGCAGCTAGAGGATTTTCTGAACGACTACCCCGCTGCCACGATCGCCAGCGCAGCGGGCCGTTTTTGGGCCATGGACCGGGACAAGCGTTGGGACCGGGTTGAGCAGGCCTACAACGCCCTGGTGCGCGGTCAGGGCCGTCTGGTGGGCGATCTGGTCACGTCGGTGGAGGAGGCCTACTCCGCCGGCGAGTACGACGAGTTCATCAAGCCGACGGTGCGGGTGGGCGAGAACGGCCGCCCGGTGGGACTCATCAAAGACGGCGACGCGGTGATCTTCTTCAACTTCCGGGCCGACCGCGCCCGGGAACTGACCTGGGCCCTCAACCAGCCTGATTTTAAAGAGTTCGATGTGCATGACCGGCCCAAGCTTGGTTATTACGTGTGCATGACCGAATATGACCAGCACCTGAACGTGCCCGTGGCCTTCCCCCCAAATGCCCTGGAAGACACCCTGTCCGACGTGGTGTCCCGCGCGGGCAAGAGCCAGCTGCACATTGCCGAGACCGAGAAGTACGCCCACGTCACCTTTTTTTTCAACGGCGGGGTGGAAGACCCGGTGCCCGGTGAAGACAGAGTGCTCATCCCCTCCCCCAAGGAGGTGAACACCTACGACCAGAAGCCGGCCATGAGCGCGGTGGAAGTCACCGACGAGGTACTGGGGCGCATAGCCGCCGACCGCTACGACCTCATCGTCATGAACTACGCCAACGGCGACATGGTGGGCCATACTGGAGTGATGGCTGCGGCGGTTCAAGCCATGGAGACCCTGGACCGCTGCCTGGCCCGAGTGGTGCCGGCGGTGCTGGGAGCCGGGGGTCTGGTGGTGCTGACCGCCGACCACGGCAACGCCGAACAGATGATAGACCCGGACACCGGAGGCCCCTACACCGCGCACACGGTGAGCAATCCGGTGCCCCTGATCCTCATAGACCCCCAAAGGTCAAAGGAGAACCTGCGCTCCGGCGGAGCCCTGCGCGACGTGGCCCCCACGGTCCTGGCGTTGATGGGGCTGTCCCAGCCCGCCGCCATGACCGGCAAGAGCCTGATCGAACCAGGAGGGTAGAGTTATGGCCCAGCGTCTGCTCTGTCTGCTGCTTTGCCTGGCCCTGCTGGCCGGCTTTATGCCGCCGCCGGCAAGCGCCCTGATCAGCTTGGACGAAGAGCGCAAAATGGGCGAGGAGTCCTTTCGCGAGATAATGGCCTCCATTCCCCTGGTGGACGATCCCGACATCGTGGACTACGTGCGGGGCCTGGCCAAGCGATTGGAAGTCCACGTGCAGGACAAGCCCTTCCCCTTCCGTATCTACGTGGCCGACCTGGGGGAGATGAACGCCTTCGCCATTCCCGGCGGATTCATTTTCATGTTCCGGGGCATGATGACCACCCTGGAGAGCGAGGCCGAGTTGGCCGGGGTGCTGGCCCACGAAATGGGCCACGTCTGGCGCAGGCACCTGGCCCACCGCATGCAGAAATCCACCCCCGTAAACATCGCCACCCTGGCCGGCCTGCTGGCCGGAGTGCTCCTGGGCGGGGCCGTTTCTCCTGCCCTGGGCCAAGCCGTGACCATGGGCTCGGTGGCCGGCGGAGCGCAGAAGCAGCTGGCCTTCAGCCGGGAGGACGAGCAGGAGGCCGACTGGGCCGCGTTCAAAACCATAACCGCGGCCGGCTACCCGCCTCAAGAGATGGAGCGCAGCTTCCAGCGCATTTGGAAAATAGAAAGCTACATGGGCGGCAACGCCCCCATATACCTGCGCACCCACCCCACCGGCCCCCAACGCATGGAGGCCATGTCCAGCATGGCTCGTCAGTGGAAGGGCAAACCAATCCACTATGACAACAGCGAGTTCTTGCGCATCCAGACCCGGCTTATCGCCCTGTACGACCCCGAGGGCGAGGCCGAAAAAATACTGGGCAACCGCCGCCTGTCCGACCCCAACAGCCCCTATCCCCTCTACGGCCTGGGCCTGTTGGCCATGCGCCGGCACCGCTATGAAGCTTCCCTGGGGTTTTTGGAGCGCCTGGGGCAGCTTTGGCCGGACAACGTCTACCAGATCAGGGCCGAGGGCGTCTGCCGCTTGCTCATGGGCCAAAACGCCCAGGCCGAGGCCCTGCTCAAGCGGGCCTTGAAACTCAAGCCGGGCGACCCCGACACCTTGCTGGCCCTGGGTCAGGCCTACCAGCGCCAGGGGCGGCTGAATGATTCCACCGAGGTGCTGCGCCGCCTGTTGGCGCTGGACACGGAAAACCACGCCGCCCTGTATGAGCTGGGAGTCAGCCTGGGGCGCTTGGGACAGGTGGGCGAAGCCTCCCTCTACCTGGGCTTGGCCTTCAAGCAAAGACACAATTACCGCTCGGCCAGGTACCACCTGAACCGGGCGGTCAACAACCTGGCGGACAAACCTGAGCTGCGCGCCAAAGCCGAAAAGGCCCTGGAGCAGATCGACGACCAAGCCCGCCGCCAACGAAAGCGTCAGGCCAAGGAAGAAGAACAACGCCAAGGTCAGCCCGCTTTGGGCAGAGGCCCCTGGCGCGACCTTTCCACCATCCCGGCGCGGCCATCTAGCCGCTAAAAGCGGCAATAGGGAGACTTAATGCGGAAGTTAGCATTGCTGTTGGGGCTGTGCCTGTGCCTCGTCCTGCCCTCCATGGCCCTGGCCGCCGGCCAGCCCGACGCCAAGGACGTGGCGCAACGCCTCCAGGCGGCCCAGGAATATTGGAAGCTGGCTCAAGTGCGCCAACAGATCACCGAAACCGTGGAACGCATCTCCACCCAGCTGCCGCCCGAGCAGCAGAAAAAATTCATCGCCCAGTTCAAGGCCTTCTTTGACCAGAAGCGCATGGACAGCATCAAGAAGCGCTGGGTGGTCATGTGCGCCGATGCCTTTACGGCCAAGGAGCTAAAGGCCATGGTGAAGTTCTACGGCTCGCCCGAGGGAATCGCCATCCGCGACAAGATGCCGGCGCTCATGCAAGGCAACGCCAAGATCATCGGGGGGGAGTTGAGCGAATTCATCAAGCAGGAACAGGCCCGCATGGCCGCGGAAAAGCCCGCGCCCCCGGCCCCCAAGGCCCCCGCCGCCAAGGAAGACAAGCCCGCGGATAAAAAGTCCAAGAACTAGCCAGCGGCAATCCATAAAAATGAAGCGGGCGTCCGGCCAAGCCGGGCGCCCGCTATATTTTGCCGAAGAAAGGCCCTACTTCTTGCGTTCGCCGGTGCGGTCGTAGTGGCCGAATTGCATGGTGAAGACGGCCCTGCCCTGGGTGGCGGAGCGCAGGTCGGTGCTATAGCCGAACATGTCCCGCAGGGGGACCAAGGCCTTGATCACGTTGGCCGCGCCCTTGGGCTCCACCGCCTCCACCGAGCCGCCCCGGGCGTTCAGGTCGCCGATGACCTCGCCCATGAACTCCTCGGGTACGATGACCTCCACATTCATGATGGGTTCCAAGAGCGCCGGCGCTCCCTGTTCCAGGGCCTTTTTGAGGGCCAGTGAGCAGGCCAGGCGGAACCCCAGCTCGGTGGAGAGGCCGGGGGTGAATTTGCCTCCGATGACCGTAACAGACGTATCCACCACCGGATAGCCCATTACCACCCCGGAGGTGAGGCCCTCCTCAACCGCTTTGCCCAAGACGGCGTGGTAGTTGGGCGGCACCAGTTCGGCGTCGGCCTCCACCCGGAAGGTGTTGCCGCCGCCCCTGGGATTTGGCTTAAGGGCCAGGGTGACCTCGCCCATCTGGCGCTCGCCGCCCAGTTCGCGGTCAAAGCCCATGGTGGCTTCAGACTCGCGGGTCACCGTTTCGCGGTAGACCACCTGGGGCCGGCCCACGTTCACGTCCAGGTTGAATTCGCGCTTCATGCGATGCACCAGGACATCCAGGTGCAGCTCGCCCATGCCGCTGATGATGGTCTGGCCGGTGTCCTCGTCTTGGCGCACCCGGAAGGTGGGGTCTTCGTCGGCCAGCTTTTCCAGGCTGGCGGCCACCTTGTCCTGGTCGCCCACGGTCTTGGGCTCCACGGCCACGCTGATAACCGGCTCGTAGGTGTCGATGGCCTCCAGCATGATGGGCCGGTCGCGGGTGGCCAGGGTGTCGCCGGTGCTGCTGTTCTTTAGCCCCATCACCCCCACGATTTCGCCGGCCTTGGCCTCGTCCAGGCGCTCGCGTTTGTTGGCGTGCATGCGCAGGATGCGGGCCACCTTTTCGTTTAGGCCCTTGGCCACGTTGTAGATCTCGGCCCCGGCCTTGAGGGTGCCCGAATAGACCCGCACGTAGACCAGCTTGCGCCCCTGGTCCATCTGCACCTTGAAAACCAGGGCGGAAAGCGGCGCGGCGTCATCGGCCTGGCGCCGCTCGGGCTCGCCGGTCACCGGGTCCAGGCCCTCGATGGCCGGCACGTCCAGGGGCGAGGGCAGGTAATCCACCACCGCGTCCAGCACCGGCTGCACTCCCTTGTTGCGCAGGGCGCTGCCCGCGAACACCGGCACAATCTTCAGGCCGCAGCAAGCCTTGCGGATGGCGGCCTTGAGTTCCTTGACGGGAACCTCCTCCTCGCCCAGGTAAAGCTCCATGATCGCATCGTTGGTTTCGGCCACCGCCTCCAGCAGGGCCTCCCGGGCCAGAGCGGCCTCCTCGGCCATCTCCTCGGGTATGGGCAGACGCTGGTAGCTGGCTCCCAGCTCCTCTTCCTCCCAGAGCAGGGCCTCCATGGAGATCAGGTCTATCACCCCTCGAAAGGTGTCCTCGACTCCCCAGGGAATGGTGAGGGGCAAGGGGTTGGCCCCCAGGCGCCCACGCATCTGATCGAGCACCGCCTGGAAATCGGCCCCGATGCGATCCATCTTGTTGATAAAGGCGATCTTGGGCACCCGGTAGCGGTCGGCCTGGTGCCACACCGTCTCGGATTGGGGCTCCACCCCGCCCACCGCGCAAAAAACCGCGATAACCCCGTCCA
>Ga0180009_10003161_pt1 | contig 18916 bp, 14 predicted proteins | sample OS_PC_MetaG_FD_123537 | JGI IMG/M metagenome (GOLD analysis project Ga0180009, IMG submission 123537) | Groundwater microbial communities from the Aspo Hard Rock Laboratory (HRL) deep subsurface site, Sweden - OS_PC_MetaG | ecosystem: Environmental > Aquatic > Deep subsurface > Groundwater...
GACAGTTCCGCCAGTTAAGGAAGCACCCAGCTCTTTGCTGAATTCATTGCTCCTTATTTCTATTTTATAACTGCCATCCCCGCTTAATGTGAAAAGTTTGGATTGTCCTACACCCAGATTAATATTTAACGTTTTGGATTCAGAATTGTCTGATTCCTTAAATTTTAAAACAACTGGTCCGTTATATCCAACATTCCCGATGTTTGTAACATTGAGAATATTTCCATCTATCTTAATGTCTATGCTTTTGATTTCGTTTATGTATAAAAATTTCCTTGTCTTTAGATTGCTTGAATAGGCATATATCCACCAATTTCCAGAAACATCTGAATTTTTCCCAGCATACTCGAATATTCCATCATTTGTGCTTTCTCTTTTTATTTCTGCCCCCCATGAATCATACAATGTGAGGATAATCTCTGAGTCTATTGTCTCGCCGGCTTGATCAAGCAATACTGCTGTAGCTTCTATGTTCTCTCCGGGATTGAATACTGTTTTATTCAATGAAACCTCAATTGAAGTTGGAATAACCAAGATAGTTATCTCTTTTTTTACATCTCCAAAATTTCCCTTGCCGTCGTCAACCATTACCTTGACCGTATGGTTTCCGCTCCCCATCTTTTCATAAAGAACGTCATCAAGTAAGAATTTTCCACGGGTTACTTTTACATGATAACTGTTGTCTATGGAGATAAGTGCTTCTCCATCAACTTCTTTTTTATTGTAGCTTATGGCGGTTCCCTCAATCTTTATTTTTTCACCAGGCTTGTATATTTCTTTATTTGTGACTATGCTTACCTCTATGAAATCGCTTATTATAAAATTGTTGCTTCTTTGCTCTTCAATCTTATTGTTGTTTTGATTTTCAATTACTGCATGAACAGAACATCTTCCAGTTTTCGTCAAAGTTATTGGGGGGATATCGATATTCTTTGAAGATTCTGCCTTGAGAGCTATTGGGAGCAAGAAGAAATTATTTGAAGAATTATCGCATTCTAGGTTAAGTTTTAAGTAGCCTTCAAATGCAGACTCTCTCTCGATTGAGATCTTGACAACAAAGTCATCTCCGAGGCTATATCCTTCATTGAATGTTGGAAGAACTATGGATGCGGAAGAAAAAGGAATGGAGACATAAAGGGCGGTTAAAAGAAGAATAAAGAATAATCCTTTTTTCATAGGATTCAATGTTGCAGGCCATATTTATAGCTTATTGTTATAATCTGCCAGCTAGTTAGATTTATAAAATCCCTTCAATTTCTCATATTATGGTTAAAAAGGAAGTGAAAGTTGTTAAGAAAAAATCAAAAGAGGCTAAGCCCGAAGTGCAGAATGCTCCAAAAGTCTTCTCAAAAGAGCAGTTATGGCATTCAACTTCTCACATAATGGCTGATGCAGTTAAGAGAATTTGGCCTGATGTAAAACTGGCGATTGGCCCGGCAATAGAAGACGGATTCTATTATGATTTTGACAAAAAGACCGCATTCACCGAAGATGATTTGAGAAAGACAGAAAATGAAATGCAGAAGATTATTGATTCTAATCTGAAATTCATAAGATCCGAAACGGACAAAAAACAAGCCGGAAAACTCCTGAAAGGAGAGCCATACAAATTAGAGCTTTTGAATGAATTGGAAGATAAGAAGATTTCATTCTATCAGCATGGGAATTTCATGGACATGTGTGCAGGCCCGCACATTGATTATACTAAAAGGATAAAGGCATTCAAACTTCTTCAGACTTCAACGGCTTATTGGAGAGGGGATTCCAAAAGGCCCGTGCTTCAAAGAATATACGGGATATCATTCACAAGCAAGCCAGAAATGGAAGCTTTCCTCAAGATGAGAGAAGAAGCCGAGAAGAGAGATCATGCCAAGCTGGGAAGAGAATTGGATCTTTTCATAACTCATCCTGCTGTGGGAAAAGGACTTCCGCTATTCACCCCGAAGGGAGCAACAGTAAAAAGAATATTGCAAAGATGGATTGAAGATGAAGAGATAAAAAGGGGGTATCAGTATACTTCCACCCCAGTCATTTCAAAAACTGATATTTACAAACTCTCTGGACATTTGGACCACTACAAAGACAAGATGTTCACCTTTCTCGGACATGAGAAAGATAATCTTGCTCTTAGGCCCATGACTTGCCCTTTCCAATTTTTAATCTATAATAGCAAGCAGAGAAGCTACAGGGATCTCCCAATAAAATATGCAGAGACTTCTCCCCTTTTCAGATATGAAAAATCCGGAGAGCTCCACGGGCTCATAAGGGCATGGCAATTCACTCTTGCAGATGCGCACATAATCTGTGCTCCTTCCCAGCTTGAAAGTGAGTTTGAGGAAGTTTTGAAGCTCATAGAATATATCATGACCACTCTTGGGCTGACAGAATATTTTTATAAGTTCTCAAAATGGGATCCCAATAATAAGGGTAAATACATTGATAATCCGAAAGCATGGGAAAGTTCTCAGAAAATACTAAAGAAAATACTTGATAAGAATAAATTAAAATATGAAGAGGTAGAAGGAGATGCGGCATTCTATGGCCCTAAGCTTGATATCCAAATGAAAAATGTTTATGGAAAGGAAGATACTATTTTTACTGTTCAGATTGACTTTGCTCTGCCAGAAAGGTTTGACATGTCATACATAGATGAGAAAAACAACAAAGTAAGGCCCATGGTAATCCACAGATCTTCAATAGGCTGTTATGAAAGAACAATGGCTATGCTTATCGAGAAATATGCGGGAGCATTCCCAGTTTGGCTTGCTCCAGTTCAAGTAAAGGTTCTGAATATGAGCGATGATAATATGAAATACACTGAAAAGATTGTTGAAATGCTTAAGGAAAAAGGGATAAGGGTTGAGACAGATTACAAAGCAGAAACAATCCAGAATAAAGTAAGAATTGCCCAGCTCGAGAAAGTGCCTTACATGCTTGTTATCGGAAAGAAAGAAGAAGAAGCAAAAACAATTGCAGTAAGAACAAGGGACGGAAAAGTAAAGTACGGAGTTAAGTCAGAAGATTTCTTAAAACAAATTCTTGAAGAGATTGAAAAAAAGACAAACTAAATTATTTTTTAGTTTTTACCCAGAATATCAAAAAAATTTTTCTTAAATTGTTCAAAATATTCTATTTTAAATGTAGTCCCGTCCGAGCAGAATGGGGAAAACCGATAATTTCCGTCTTTCTATACAGGAATTGTACAGGTTATTCTTTCCATTAGTGATTGATGTCGCTGGTGATCCTTTTTAAGGATTGTCGAGATGGATTGGATGCGAAAGAACTTATTGATGAGCACAAAAAATATTTTTAATAAGAATTTCAGGAGGAATAAGCTTAAACTCCTAAATCTTCTGCAATTTTATCTGCCGCAACAATTTCAGGGACAATCACTACTTTTGCCCCAACTTTTTTTAATTTCGAAACCAAGGAAGATTTTTCACATCTAGAATAAACTTCTATTTTAGGATTTAATTCTTTTACACTGAGGGTGATCAAAATATTGCTTTCTGTTTTTGGCAAAGTTATAATTATTTTAGATGATTTCTCGATATTGGCTTTTTTTAAAATTTCTTCTTTTAATGCATCCCCTTCAATAACTGTGTAGCCTTTCTTTTTCAAAGAAACGACAACATGGGGATCAGACTCTATAATCAGACAAGATTTCTTTTTCAAATATAACACCCTTGATATCTCTTCACCTATTCTTCCTCCCCCCACCACAATGATATGATTCTTCATCTTACCTATTTTGTATGAATAAAACCTTGTTTTTAAATATTTTCTAAGATTACCATCAAGAATCATATCTGCAATACTCCATAAGACCCACCAAACTAAGAACACTCCAACAATGGCTAAGAATATTTCCAAAAGTCTTTCTGCTATAACCGGTTCTTCTTCAAAAATGAATGAGAGAGTTTGTAGCGTTCGAAAAAAGGAAGATTTTAGGGGAGTATTGTCAATTAAACTAAATCCCGTTGTTCCAAAAATCAGCAAAATGGAAATCACAACAAAAAATATTTTTAGTCTCTTTGGAAAATCTTCTATTTCATTAATCCCTTGACTTCTTGACATATTTTTTACCTCAATTAACTAAAAATTATCTAGTTTAAAAATCTCTCTTTTTCTCACTATGCTTGGTACTTCATTATTTCTAAGAAATAGCTCTTGGCCTCTGCCGTAAGAAACCGTAGGTTTCTTAACGATCAACTTCCCTAAAGATAGCGCGATAGCGGGATGCTGAAATTACGAAAATGCTGAGAAATTCTGAAAGAATTTCTGGCATGCCGAAAATGTTTTACATTTTCAAGCACCCGCAGGAGGTTTTTATGCCCAGTCCGAGTTCACACCACTTTTACATAATCATCGGGACTCTCAAGCCTTTAGGTTGTTATCCTATTAATGTTGGCTTCATTACAGCATCGAGGTTTTTAAGGATTGTCGCAAGAAGAACGATAGCTCAAGAATTTTAGCAATCCAAAATTTAAAAATTTCTTAAAAAATCAAACTATTTTCAAAGATCTTATGCTGAAGAAATCCTTAAGAATTCCTGAAAGCTCTTCAAGCCGTATCTTATCTCTTCCTATAAGGGATGCCTTTGAATTTGGTCCGGCAATTATAGTTATCTCATCATTTTCTGCAACAAGCTTTTTGAATTTTACAGGATAGATTATTGCCTTTACAAAAGGTTCAAGAGATGATTCAGGAATAACCTTGACTTTACATTTCAAAAGTCTTCCCATCTTGTGAACATTTTCTCCCTTTTGACCAAGAGCCTTGGGAATTAGATGTGGTGGAACAACAAATATTAACCAATTGTTATATCTAAAGCAATATTTTGTACTGACACCAGTTATCTTAAAGAATAAATTAACGCTATAAATTAAATCCAGATCAAGTTTTGCTCCCATCTTTTATTTTCCAGTTAAAGTTTACTCTTTTTTAAATCTACTCTTTTTTAGCTTTCTTCTTTTTATCTTCTTTAGCCAATTTTCCAGTTATCTTCACAAAAAGTCCGGGCAATCCTGTTCCGACTGGAACCGGTTGATTAATAATGACATTCTCTATGATGCTGTTAAGAGGGTCAACGCTTCCATGGATTGATGCATTTACAAAATGCTTTATTGGGGTTTCAAAGCTGGCTCTTGCAAATATAGAATTCTTTTCTGAGATAATTCCTATTCTTGTCATTCCCTTAACTTCTCCTGATGCAGTCATTGTATCTGCAACAAGAAGGATGTGTCTTTCATCAATATCCAATCCCTGTTCAGTTATGACTTTTCTGATTTCTTTTATGATGACCTGTCTTGCAGTTTCTATTCCAAGAACTTCTGAAACCTCATGGATGTTGTTTGTTGTTGTTCTATCAGCATCTACTCCCTTGACGTTCAATATTTCTTCAAGATTTGATCCTGCAGTGATTATGATATACTTGCTTCCTTCCTTCTTGACAAGAATTTGTGAAATTCCTTTGATTCCTGCAATGATTACATCCTTGAGCTTCTCCTTAATTTTATACAACTCCTTGAATCCTTCCTTATCCCGTGAAATTACCTTCTTAGCATTCACAATTATTGAATCTTCTTTCAAAGAAGCAGAATAATTCTTTTCCTCAAGTCGCTTAACAACTGTTGCAGCAGTTATTCTTGAATTTTGGAGAGCGGATTTGTCAAGTTTGACTTCGATTTTTCCCTCGGTAAACTCTACGTTAATTTCGGATGAGATGTCTCTAAGCTTTATTTCTTTTATTTTCTTTGCCAAGGCGGCTGCCTTCTCATCATTGTTATATTCAGAATCAAGGAATATTTCCATCTGGGGTGTTGAAGGTAATTTTCTTGCATCGAAAATCTCGACAAGTCTGGGTAAACCCAGTGTGACCTGCATCTCAGATATTCCTGCGAAGTGAAATACGCTAAGTGCCATCTGTGTGGAAGGCTCTCCGAATGATTGTGCAGTTACAATGCCGATTGCTTCACCAGGATCTATTTTAACATTATCAAGATGCAATCTTGAAACGTCTGCCCCATCTTCCCCATACATAAACTGGATTATTCTTCCAGTAGCATCCCTTACAGTAAAGTCGTATTCAACTTTCAAATCCTGAAGTGCATTTGTGATTCTTCTGTAAAGATAACCAGATTTAGGCGTTCTAAGAGCAGTATCCATTAATGCGTCTCTTCCTGCAATTGCTCCAAAAAAGAATTCATATGGCTCTAAACCTTTGAAGAATCCTGATTTGATGAACCCCCTAGACAAGGGAGATAATTCATGCTTTTTGAAGAATGAAAGAGTTCTTCCAGAGTAACCTATTTCTATTCTTTTGGCCCACAGCGCTTGTTGTCCTACTGAACAGGCCATCTGTGTAATATAAAGTATATTGCCTGCAGATCCTGCCTTGATCATGACATTTGCCGGATTTGAATTTGGGATTTCCTTCTTGACTAATTCTCCAAGCTTACTTCTCACTTCATTAAGAGTATGAAGTATTTTCATTTCTCTTGATTCTTCTTTTGTCTTACCCGGAATAACTTCAAGACTCCCATCTTCATATGAACCAATAATCTCATCAGTCTTTTTCCATGCATCTTTTAATATGTTTGATGTGGAATTCTGAAGTGTTGGCATGTTAACATCATTCAAAGAGATTGTGAATCCATATTGAGATAAGAATGCTGTTCCAAGAGCGAATAATCTTTCAAGAGTTTCCATAGCTGCTCTTCTCCCTACTTGTCTATCTATTTCCTTTATCAAAACTCCGCCCTCAACCCCTATGTTTGAATTGTCCATTACTCCGGAAAGGAATCTTCCTTTCTTTATGCTGAGATAATCATTTGTAGGACAATCTTCCTTCTTACAGTTATCATAAAATTTACAATCTTTGCCTTTGCAGGATTTTGTTTTGGTTTCAAGTGTAACATTCGGAAGTATTACTGAGAAAACGTCTTTTCCATCTATTTCATCGCCTTTTATTTCTGCAATTCTGTCAAGATCTCCCCCAATTCCTACGAGAAGTTGAACTGCCTGCTTCTTTGAAACTTTATTTATGCTAAGAAGATAACTGCCGGTGATCGCATCAGTGATACATCCAAGAAGATTTGTATTATTCTTGGGGCTGATAAGATTCTTTTCAACATTCAATAATGTTTTTGCTTCGGATATTGCTTCCTCTGTCTGAGGAACGTGAACGTTCATTTCATCCCCATCAAAGTCTGCATTGTAAGGAGAAGCTGTTCCAGGATGAAGTCTGAATGTTTTTCCAGGAAGTATTCTTGCATAGTGGCTCATTAAAGATGCTCTGTGGAGTGATGGGTGTCTGTTGAATAAAACAACATCTCCATCAGTCAAATGTCTTTCAACAATGTAACCAACTACTAACTCGTCTAAAATCTCAGCTTTCAATTCTTCAGTGATTCTCTTTTTCTTCCCATCAGGCCTTATAATATAAACCGCTCCTGGCCAATCGTCTCCCTTCTGCACAAGTGCCTTCAACCTGTTTATATTTTGAGATGTTACTCTTTCTGGAACAGTTAAGACTCTTGCAATCTCATAGGGGATTCCAACATCATTCAAATGCAATGATGGGTCTGGAGAGATAACGCATCTTGAGGAGAAATTTACCCTCTTACCTATGAGATTATGTCTGATTCTTCCTTCCTTCCCTTCTATTCTTTCTGTGACTGTCTCCAAAGGTTGTCCGCTTCTATGTCTTGCAGGTGGAACCTGAGAAATTCCATTGTCAAAGAAAGTTGTAACGTGATATTGTAAAAGGTCCCAAAGATCTTCTATGATTACTTCTGGAGCCCCAGCATTAAGATTTTCCCAAAGCCTTTGATTGCTTCTTATGATGTCTCCAAGCTTGTGTGTCAAATCATCTTCAGATCTCTCCCCCGTTTCAAGAGTGATTGATGGTCTTGCAGTAACTGGGGGAACAAGAAGTAAAGTCAGTATTCCCCATTCAGGTCTTGCAGCAACTGGATCAATGCCTAAAAGTCTGCAGTCTTCATCAGGGATTCTTACAAGTCTTGCTCTTACTTCGCTTGGGAAAATTCTTTTCTTTCCTGACATGAATGTCGTTGGTTTTTCAACCTTGACTTTTTCCTGTTCAGCTTTACAGTAGGGGCATTTCTTTACATCCTTTGCTTTCTTCAAAAGATTATTTTTGTGTTTCTTGATATTTTCATCACTTAACAATATTTTTCCGCATTCCTGGCATGTTGATCTCAAAAGAAGTTCTATCATTGGAACATATTTTACATGAACAGTTGGCCTGGCCATTTCTATAAATCCAAAATGTCCAAGGCATTCCTTCAACTTTCCACCACATGTTCTACATCTTATTCCGGGATCGATTGCTCCAAGTCTCAAGTCCATCAAACCCCCGTCCACAGGATATCCTCCCATATCGTAAAGCTCAGGAGTAACGATCTTTGCGACTCCCAATTTCTTTACTTGCTCAGGTGAAACTAATGAAAACGTTACCGCTCCTACCTTTTTTGATACATGTTCGAAATCCATTTTATTCGTATTTGTTTTTCAGTGTAAGATGTGGGAATATGTGCAATGACATAAGTTCCTCCATCAATAGTTTGAAAGCATAACTCATCTCAACGGGCTGGATATTTGAATTGTTGCATAAAGGGCATGTTTCTTTATTTCTAAGTTTGTCTATGATTGCAAGACTTCCACATTTTTCACAAACATGCACAACGACCTTATCTGAATCATATCTTTCTTTCAAAAGAAGGGCCGCTCCATGACCTATGATTGAATCTTTCTCCATTTCTCCAAGTCTTAATGCTCCCCCCTTACTTCTCCCTTCAACTGGTTGTCTTGTCAACAATGTAACTTTTCCTGATGCTCTTGCATGTAGTTTATTTGCTGCCATATATTTAAGTTTAAGATAATACATATTTCCAACATAGATTTTTGCATCCATTCTCTTTCCCGTGACCCCATCATAGAATGTTTCTTTTCCATCTGCTCTGAATCCAAGATCTTTCAAGAATCCTTCAAGTTGCTCAACAGTTTGTTTTCCAAAAGGAGTTCCATCCATTATCTTTCCGCTCAATGCCCCTATTTTTCCAGAAATCAGTTCTATCAAATAACCGACAGTCATTCTTCCAGGAATTGAGTGGGGATTGAAAATTAAGTCAGGTCTTACTCCTTTTGATGTGAATGGGATATCCTGCTCAGGGGCAATAAATCCTACGACTCCTTTCTGTCCGTGAGGTGTTGAGAATTTATCTCCAAGCTCAGGCCACCTTACATCTCTTGTTCTTACTTGGATAATTTTATTTCCCTCATTGTCTTTTGTTATGAATACTGCATCAATTGTTCCCTTCTCTTCCTGTCTTACCATGATGCTGTTTTCTTTTCTTGCTTTTGCAATAGCCATTTCTTCCATTTCAGTCAAGAATTTAGGGGGGGATGTTTTTCCTATTACTATCTCTCCACCTTCAAGCTGGGCCTCAGGGTAAACTATTCCATCTTCTTCAAGGAATCTGTAGCTCTTCTCGGTTCTGTATCCGGAAACATCTTTAGAAGGTATTGTGATCTCATCAGATAATCCCCCGGTGTAATGTAATTCAGTTGTCTTATAAGGTCTTAAGTATGTGCTTCTTCCAAGGCCCCTTTCTATCGATCCCTTATTTAATACAAGAGCATCTTCTACATTGTATCCTTTGTAAGGCATTATGGCAACAACCATATTCTGTCCTGCCGGATAGAATGGAACAATATCATAAACGAAACTTCTCGTTAAAGGTTTTTGAGGGTAATGTAAAATGCTAACATCTGTATCAAGTCTTATTGGGAAAGCTGTAGAATACATTCCAAGAGCCTGTTTCTGAGTCTTGCTTCCCCTGTTCAATCTTGATGACTGATCATGATCTCCGAAAGGAACCAGTGATGTAACAAGTCCAAGCATTGCAATTGCATCTATTTCCAAATGAGTGTGATCGGGAGTGATATCTGTCATATTTAATGCAACAAGGGCATTGTCTTCTTCAGCAGCATCAAGATATTCCACTATTCCCTGTTTTATAAGATCGCTGAAAAGCATTTTTCCGCCTCTTATCATTTCAAAATGTTCAGGTCTAAGCATAGACTCCCCATTCTTTATGATAATCAAAGGCCTTATTACTCTTCCAGTCTCAGTTGTTATGAAAACTATTTCTCTTTCCTCATCTATTCTTATGCTCATTTCAGGAGGAAGAAGATTTTTTCTTCTCTTTTCTTTTATGTTCTCTGCAAACTGAGCAGGGTTGTCTGTTTCTCCGACAAACTTTCCATTGACTAGTATGTCCATCTTTTCCATTTTATTTGATTTCAATCTTTTTCATGCCGTTCTCTTCAAGAGTTTTAACGAATGATTTTTCATCCAATACAACTGCGGTTGAGATTTTAGCAAGCAGGGCAAGATTCTTTCTCAAACCAATAGGGGTGCCTTCAGGGGTTTCTATTGGGCAGAATCTTCCGTAATGGGTGGGATGAAGTGTTCTGGCTCTGAAGTTTTCCTGCTCTGTTGGAAGCATGGAAACTACATACTGGAGCTTTGAAAGCATTGCAAGATAATTTGTCTTGTCCATGTTCTGAGTTACTCCTGTTTTCTCTCCAATCCATGATCCAGTTGCGATTGCAGATTCAATTCTGTGTGTGAATAATGTAGATTTTGCCAATGTTTTCAAAGAATATATCTTCTTTTTCTTGCTCAATCTTTGTAGGCTGTGTTGAATATCTCTCAAAAGTATGGTCAAGTTTACTCTGAAAAGATCTGAAAATAAATCTCCAGAAAGCTTTACTCTTTTATTGGCATAATGGTCTTTGTCAGTTATAAGCTTCTTTTCTTTTACAATTGAAAATTGTTTGATAAGCTTGCAAAGAGTTATTGCCTTTTCTATTCTTGAATCCTCTGATACTCCGATGTGCGGAAGCAAGTAAGAATCTATTCTTGATCTCAATTTTTCTACTGCTTCTTTCTTTGTTCCGACCATTCCGGTCTTTTCTATTATGGATGTTACTGCATCATTTACTGTATGAATGTCTGCATATTCGTATAAATTAACGACAAAACTGTCATTTTCTTTTCCTATCAATCCTGCAATATCTGCATCTTTGATTATTCCAAGGGCTTTTATCAAAGGAATTGCTGGAATATCTTTGAATCTTGAAAAGCTTAATTGCATCAAACCTTCAGCAGATTCTGATAATGTGGTGGGGATTCTGTATGCTCCTCTTTGAGAAAGTATTCTGAGTGTAGCCTTTTCTTTAGCATCTTCTATGATAAATGGTATGTTCGGGGCCAAATCTTCAAGAAGCACAAGAACTCTTTCATTTCCGTTTACTATGAAATATCCGCCAGGATCTGCAGGATCTATGTTTTGCTCTATCAATTGCTCTTTTGTGAAATTATGAAGATGACAATATTTACTCTTGACCATTATAGGGATTCTTCCAATTTCAACCTCGCTGTGTTCTGATTCATTTCCCGCCCTTACTGTTATTTCCATGTATACTGGAGCAGAATAAGTCATATTTCTCAATCTTGCTTCGGTTGGAAGAAGGGGGTGCTTACTTCCATCAGCTTCTATAAGATCTGGTTTTTCAACTCTGATTTTTCCAAGTTCGATGGTGACATCTTCAGAAACAAGATTTTTGTTGACCTCTTGGCATATCAATTGCATCCTATGGTCTATGAAATTGTTAAATGATAGAATATTTGATTCTACAAGTGAATGCTCCTCTAAAAACTTCTTCACAAGCAGGTGTTCTTTGTTTTCATCCATGCTAAAAAATTCCTCCTGAATTTTTGGCATGTAAAAAATTTATTATTTTTTCCATATTATTTTTCAAAATTTATCTTAATTTATCTTAATTTATCTTAATTTATCTTAATTTATCTTAATTTATCTTAATTTATATTTAATTTAATCTACAACCAGCCTGTAGTAAAAGGCCTTTTCTCCAGTGGCAGTTTTTCTTTCAATCTTCACAATATCTCCGACTTTTATGTCGCTTGGAAGAGCCTTATCGGCGACTTTTATCCTCGGTAACTGGGTCGTAGAAATATTATATTTTGCCATCATTGCCTTAGATTCAGATAAGCTTGCCTTAGAGTGTTTTGGCTGTAAGATATGCATTTTAAAATGAGCACTACTTTTAAGAGTGAAAAACATGCTATTTAAATGTTTCGCCAACTAAACTTTTGCGAATTATACATAAAATGGCGTACAAGCATCCGAAGAAAACGCAAAAATTTAGGCCAAAGACCCCCAAAAAGGGTGAAAACGACCCCGACGGGATTTGAACCCGCGACACCTAGCTTAAAAGGCTAGTGCTCTAGCCAGGCTGAGCTACGAGGTCTTTGATTCAAAATAAGTTCTATGGTTTATAATACTTTCTGAGATAATTTTTTAGAAATTAATGGTAAAAAATAGTATGAAATACAATATTTATTATCGACAGCACAAAGATTTATAAAGAAAAACCCCATAAATAATTTAATCAACTTTGGGGAGAGTGAGGATGAATAATCCTCTCCTCTCTGGGAAAAATTCTTGATAATTTTAAGCAAATTTTCCATACATGTTCTATACTTTTAAAAATCCCATTCAACTCCCATTTTTCAGGAAAAGAGGCAATGAAAAAAGCTCATAAAAGGGGGTTTAGAAATTTTACTTTCGGATTCTTTAAATTTTTTCTCAGGGTCTTCCTATTTCTTCTTTTAGTTGTCGGAATAGTGTATGGTTTGGTTTATCTCGAAATATTCTCAATAAAAGATCAAACCCTTGGAGAAATCATAGTAATTCTTCAATCTTCACAAAGCTCAATAAACATTCATTCTGGAGAGTCTGCAAATGTAACTTTCTTCATGAGAGCACTTTCGAAAGGAAAATGTATTGCTGAATGCGACATCTCATTTATAGATTCAAGTAATAATCTCATAATCAATAATGAAAAAGTATACCTCAACAACTCCCTTCAAGAGTATGTAAAAAGTTATGAACTGGTCGCTCCTAAATATGGGGAAGGTCAAGCAATATATAACTTTAATGTAAAATGCCAAAATGTTTATTCGGAATTCTGTGCCCTAAACAACACAGTCATACGTAAAACCAAAATAATCACCCTTAATTATCAACTATCGGAAGAATATCAGCAATTAAAACCTGAACTCAAGCAAAATCTTGAAAATCTTCTTGAGAATTATTCAAAAGTTGAATTGCAATATAAAAATTTAAAGTTGGGCCTAAATTACATCAATCTCCAAAACACGCAGATTGATCTTGAATTTAAATACTATCAAGAAAAAATGGATTCTCTTATCGAAATGTGGAATAGGCAAAGATATGGTGATTTAAATAAAAATATTGATGTTGACTTCTCAAATTTATCCAAGAACATTAATGATTCATTTCAACCTATAAGAGAATTCAATTCTATTGTAACATTTGCAAACAATACTCAAAAAGAGATTCCAATCATCTTCGCTGTTTCCCGCTCATTTAATTTATCCATTGATGAAAGTCCCATTTTGAAAAAATTTTCTCCAATTATTGAAAGTATCATATCAAAAAATCTGAATTTATCAAGAAGTTACAAATCACAATTTGAAGATTATTACAATCCAATAATGATTAATACCTCAACATTTTTAGATAATATTTTAGAAAATATAATTATTGAAAAGAACATCTCTCTTAATTCAAGCTCGACAAATCTAAGTATTCTTGAAAAATTTTATGTAATCAAAGATTATTGTAATAGTAGTGAAATCCAAAAATTTATTTTGAATTCATCCATAGATTCAACCATATCCAATGAATCGGAAACATTGGATGAAACATCGGATTATTGTAATTTAATCCTTGACTCAAAAATTGAACCATATCCGGAAATTAATTTTTCATTTATTCCTGAAAATTTTGGCATTGAGGAAATAAAATTTAATTTAGGGGACAACCCGCCAATATGCTGCATATTCGGAAGATGTTCTGTATGTTGCATTAATGATTCATGCTCATTCAACCCGCTCATCCTCGTGCATGGCCATCTATTTAATGAAAAAAATTCCCCTGATTATTCAACGATTGAATTTGAGCTTCTTCAAAACGAATTGGAGAAAAATGGATATATCAACGCTGGAACAATCACTCCTGAATCTAGCATCTCTGAAGTTTCCAGAGGGGAATGGGGGCTTTCAGGAAATTTAATAAGTGTTTCCGCAACATATTACAAAGAAAATGAAAAGAATTTGAGTATTTCAGATTACGCAGCCAATCTAGACAATGAGATTAAAATGATACAATATAGGACTGGACAGAAAAAAGTAGATATTATTGCATATTCTATGGGGGGATTAGTTGCCAGAAGATATCTTCAACAATATGGAGAAGCCCCAGTAAATAAAATAATATTGGTGGCAGTTCCAAATAATGGCACATCAGGAACCATAAACACTTTGTGTCCCATTTTTGGTTCTAGCATGGAATGTAATGAGATGCAAGAAGGGAGCAATTTCCTAAATGACCTCAACGCATATCAACCAAAAGAAACAAAACTTTACAATTTTATAGGCTCTGGATGCTTGATGGATAAAAATCAAGATGGGGATGGAATTGTAACCCTTAAAAATTCTATCATTAAAAATGATTTCAATGCAGTCCAAACTTTCAAGATAAATGGCAATTGCCCATCATCCAGGGATGTTCTTCATGTAAGCATAATAAACGTAGAAAAACATCCAGAGGTTTTTGATAAAATTCTTGGAATACTAAAAATCACCTAGGAGGGTTTACTTTTTCTGATAAGTTTTTCTCATAGTTTTTCCCCTAAAATGTTTATTTAAACTTTAAGCGTAGGGAAGATTTAATTTTCCCAGACCTCTTATTTATCTTTTTTAACAATCTTCTTGCCCATACAAATTCTATTGCAATAATTACAATCCCCAAGAGGATTATTAACATTCCTGGTCCCGGAAGAAACAACAATAACATGCCTATGACCAAAACAGTCATCCCCATGACTAAAATTATAAATTTTTTAATCTGATTGATATTTTTTAGCCAATTTTCCATATTAAATCCCTCATATTCTCCATCAGGATGATTTTTTATTATTATAAGACATACAGAACCACATATTTAAAATTATTGAAAAAAGAAAATCTGGCAGGATTATTAAATTGTGCAAAACCTATTTAAAAAGGATTTGCTTGGCTGATAAAGATGATTAACTCAATATGGATTGTTATTGCATTCGCAATTTGGGTATTTCTTGGATATCGAATTTATGGGAGATTTATAGAGCATAAACTTAAGATCAATGATAAAAATGTGACTCCTGCAGTAAAGATGAGAGATGATATTGATTTCTCCCCTTCTAAGAAACCATTCTTAATAGGGCATCATTTTGCATCCATTGCCGGGGCTGGTCCAATAATTGGGCCCATTTTAGCAATAAGCTATTTTGGATGGCTTCCCGCAGTATTATGGATTTCAATAGGTAGTGTTTTTATTGGTGCAATGCATGATTATGTAACGCTAATTACTTCTACTAGAAATAAGGCAAAAGGGATTTCGAGCATTGCAAAAAAATATCTAAATTCCAAAGCGGGATGGGCATTTGGCGCCATGATATTAATTACGCTTATTTTGATAACTACTGTTTTTTCTGCATCTGCCGCCGAAAGCATAATTGCAAAGCCTGATTTAGTTATACCCTTAATCGCTGTAACAGTGCTTGCTTCAATTCTTGGAATTTTAGTTCAAAAGACCAAAATGAATTATTATGTTGCTAGCCTAATTGGGGTCGCAATAATTTTCTTCTTTGCATGGATGGGACATGTTTATCCCATAAGTCTGAATATTTCAGATCCAATTTTGCTCAAGAACATATGGGTAACTATAATATTGGGCTATGCTGGAATTGCTTCTGTGCTCCCGGTATGGTTCCTTCTAAGACCCAGGGATTATCTCAGTGCAATTCAAATGTTCTTAACATTGGCTCTCGGAGTGGCTGCTGTTCTGATTGTTAGACCAATTATCAATGCACCCGCATATATTCCAAATAGCACATTCCCAATATGGCCTATGCTTTTCATAACAGTGGCTTGCGGGGCAATTTCAGGATTTCACGGACTTGTTTCATCTGGCACAACAAGCAAGCAATTATCAAAAGAATCTCATGGACGAGCAGTCGGATATGGGGGGATGCTTCTTGAAGGAACACTTGCAATATTTGTTACAATCGTCTCTATTGCGGGATTAAGATGGGGCGTTGGAGAAGGAAGTTTCCAGGTTGCTCTTGAAAAGGGATGGATAGTCCTATTCTCTTCAGGATTTGGAAACATAGTGGGGCAATTGAATATTCCTTTATTGACTGTTGGACTTGCTTCACTCCTGGGAGCATTTATGGTCAACCAATTCATCCTTACTTCAGTAGATACGTCCACAAGAATAGGGAGATACGTCCTATCTGAAACAATGTCCACTAAACTTAAAAACAGATTCTTAACAACCCTAATTTTTCTAATTCCTGCATGGCTATTGGCAGTTACAAATTCATATGATACTCTTTGGAGATTATTTGGCAGTTCCAATCAACTTATTGCTGCAATCTCGCTATTAGTTGTTGCATCTTTTTTGATATCCACCAAGAAAGATGTTAGATTCATCCTTGTTCCGGCATTTTTCGTTTTGATTACTACTCTTGTTGCATTACTATATCTTACATTAAGATCAGGAGGATATCTCGCCTCCGGAAATTATGCCCTTGCTATAATCTCCCTGCTGATGTTTCTATTCGGGCTCTTTGTAACAAAAGAGGCATTGCCTCGTATTTTTAAAACACAAATAATTTTTAATCCATAAGAAGAAAGCGCCCCGAGCGGGTGAAGACCTATTTTGCATTTTTGATGGGCGTGTAAAACATGCTTGGAAAGCGGAACTTTCCGGCATGCCAGAAACTCAAAGAGTTTTTAAGCATTCTCAAGAACAGGTTTCAAAACCAATATGCCTACGTAGATTTTATATGAATATTACTTGCCAATATGTTGCTTTTTATATTGTTTATATGCTTTATTGCACATTGAGCATTCTTTGAGATGTTCTTCATAAATGGAAACGAATTTGCGCTCACTAATCAGTCCATCTTTCCACAAGCCAAATGCTGTTGGAGAAATGTGCTCTGGAGAAGAAACTTTAGGGACAAGATTGCCATATTTACGTTTTAATTCTAAAATATGTCTCCCAGCAGCACATAATTCTTTTTCATAAGCTTCTTTCTGCTCCTTTGACATATTATTATATACCTCTTTCTGCTTCTTTGTCATGTCTGCCGTTATAATCTCTAGTAGGGTCATTTCTTCCAAATTAGACTTTTGTTTGGCCATTCTATTTTATTTTCGGTTCTTGGAAGTTTTTAAGCATTCTCCTTCTCAAGAACAGGTTTTGAGGAATCTCCAAGCTTTGACTATTTTAGTAGTCTAACGAATTCTTCTCTGCTTAATCCGCTTTGAGAAATTATGCTGAGAAAAGTGCCTTTGGCCAATTCTGGATGCTGTGGAACAATAACTGTTCTTTTTCCCCCTGAAGTATTTTTTGTCATGACAATATGGCTTCCAGTTTGTCTTATAATGACAAAATCTGCTCTTTTCAACGCTTTAACTACTTCTTTTCCAGAGAGAATGGGCAGTTTCATAAGAATAATCTAGTAGCCATTGGTGGCAATAATATTTCTCGTTTTTTCTTGGGTGATTCTGCAGGATTTTCTTCAAGATATAGCTGGATAGCTTCTTTTATGTTAGCCATTGCTTCTTCATAGCCATACCCTTGGCTGGCTATTCCCAAATTTAGACAATGCGCAACAAATATCTTTTTACCTTTCACAATCTCCTCATTAACTGCAACATCAAAAACGCCGTGTATTTTGCTTTCCATATCTCCCACAAGTATTCGCTCTTTTTATACCTTATGAATTTCAAAAAGCGATAGAGAAATTATGGTCTTGGCGCTCTGCACTTTTGGTGGAAAATGTCGACGACAAATTGCAATTCGTCGTCGGATATGCCCCGAACGGAACCACTGATTGAATTCGTGGTTCCTATCAAGTTTTGCTTGCTTCCTATGTTATTTATCATCGACAAAGTACTTAAATTCATCTGATCGCCGACGAGTGATGACAACAAAAATGATAACATTTTCCTAATATAAATTACAACAAATTTGATAACAAAAATAGTACATTTGAATTGTCGAGATTGGAGTGATAGAATTATTCCGGTGCTAACACTGAAATTGAAGTAATGCTTTTAATGGAAGGTTTCTTCAAATCTCCCATCTCTTCTTTGAAGCCCATTATCAATTGCCTATTTTGAATCCTCAAAATAGGTTTTATCAAATTTAACCCATTTTGAAGCGATATTAAGAAGATGATTCGATGTTGAAAATTTAGAGCCTCTTTTTCTGTCAAAATAAGTGTATATAACAACCTCAAATCCTTTTTGTTTCATTCTCCCTATAACAGGAACAAAATCTGAGTCTGAAGCAATTAGTATAATCTTCTTAACGCTTGGATAAGTTTCTTGGACGTCATACATATCCATTATAATTAATGCATCTACTCCTTTTTGGCAAAACTCTTCTTTTCCTTTGTCTATAAAATATTTCTGACATCTTCCTTCTCTCAAAGTAATCTATTTCTTCTTTCTTAACATCCCGGTCATATTTTGATATTTACTCATCAAAAAATCTTCTTTTTCAGTAGGCTTAGAACTTTGATATGGGGGAGCAGTGTATATAAAAAGATGTTTTAAATTGAGGTCCTCTTTCCTGCAAATATTTCTAAAGGTTTGTAGATATTTATGAGATTTGCCAGATTCTTTTTGAAAATGTTTTTTAACTAATCCAAAAAAGCC
>Ga0180009_10003162_pt1 | contig 18913 bp, 13 predicted proteins | sample OS_PC_MetaG_FD_123537 | JGI IMG/M metagenome (GOLD analysis project Ga0180009, IMG submission 123537) | Groundwater microbial communities from the Aspo Hard Rock Laboratory (HRL) deep subsurface site, Sweden - OS_PC_MetaG | ecosystem: Environmental > Aquatic > Deep subsurface > Groundwater...
GCCGGACCTTGCGGGGGATGGGGACCTGCTCCCGTTTGTTGCCGGTGCGCAGGCCCATGGCGCCCCAGCACCACAGGGAGCCGTCGCCCTTGGCCGCGCAGGTCGAGGCGGTGAGGCCCACCAGCGTGGTGACGCCGGTGAGGCCCTGGGCGCGCACCGGCTGGGCGCGAGGCTTGTGGGTGGCGTCGCCCAGCTGCGCGGATTTGTTTTCGCCCCAGCACCAGACCTCCCCCCGGGCGGCGATGGCGCAGACATGGTCTGTGCCCGTGACCACGTCGGTGACCGCTGTGATACCGGGGACAAGCGCGGGCACAAAGCGACGGCGGCCCTTGCCCGGGCGGGGCCAGCACCACAGGGCGCCGGCCCGGGTCACGGCGCAGCTTCGGTTGCTCCCGAGGGCCACCCGCTGCACGCCTGTGAGGCCGCGCAGTCGTTGGGGCCGGGAGGAGGAGCGTTTGCCGCCGCTGCCGAGCTGACCCGAGTCGTTGGTGCCCCAGCACCAGAGGGTGGCGTCCTTTTTGAGGGCGCAGGCGAAGCCATAGCCGGCAAAGATCTGCGCGACGTCGGTCAGTCCCACCACGCGGTGGGGTGACCGGTGCAGCCGTTGGGCCGTGCAGCGGTCGTTGTCTTCGGGGCAGATCCGGCCGCCGTCACCGGCCTGCCCGCGGGCGGCCTCGCCCCAACACCAGGCCGTGCCGTCGCGCCGCACCGCGCAGGTGGTGCGCCAGCTCGCCGCGAGGCTGATCACGTTATTGAGAGTGGGGATCCGGGCGGGGAGGCGGCTCGGGCGCAGGTGTCCGAGGCCGAGTTGCCCCCGCGAGTTATTGCCATGGCACCAGACCGTGCCGTCGGTTCGGAGCGCGCAGTGGTGGTCGCCCCCCGGGGCCATGGCGCGCACCCCGCTGAGGCGTTTTACGGGCCGGGGGATGACGGTGAAGGTCGGCGGGTGGTTCGGATCCGCCGAGACCACGGCGCCACAACGGGCGGTGCGGGCCCGCAGCACGCACAGCCCCACGCCGAAGCGGTTGCCCTCCACCTCCACCAGCGCGCGGATGTGGCCGGAGGGGGGCCGCCGTCGCGCGGCGGGGGTGGCGCGTCGCTCCACGTGGGGTCGGGAGGTGGTTCCGTTCTCCGCAGGGGTGGTCCGGCGGGGCGTCGGCTCGCCGGCGGGACAAGCGGAGAGCAGCAGCAGCGAGGCCAGGGGCGTCCAGCGGGTGCTGTTTGGGAGGGGAACAAGGCGGATCATGGGGCTTCTCCGAGATGGCTTTGTGGCCCCACTCTAGGAAAGGCATCCCGAGAGTACAAGCCATGCCCGGCGGATGATGATCGGCCGCCGTGGGGGCGCGGATCTCCCGCTTCGGATCAAATCCGTGGGAAATGGACAGAAATTTGCTAGATTACGTTTCGCAAAACCGGAACGAAGCCAGGCCGCCCCGCCGCGCTGCCGGGTGGCTCAAACGAAATGGAGAGAACATGGACGCAAAAACCAAGGACGTGCTGCGCTGGTTTGAGGAGATCGCCAAGATCCCGCGCCGCTCGAAGAACGAAGGCCAGATCTGCGCCTGGTTGGCGAAATGGGCGGAGGACAATGGCTTCGGCGTGAAGAAGGATGCGGTGGAAAACATCCTGATCCAGGTGCCGGCCACGGCGGGTTACGAGGGCTCTACGCCGGTGGTCATCCAGGGCCACATGGACATGGTCTGCGAAAAGGCCAAGGGTTTTGAGTTCAACTTTGAGACCGATCCCATCAAGCTCGTATACGACGGTGACTGGCTCACGGCCGATCGGACCACCCTGGGTGCGGACAACGGGATCGCCATCGCCATGGCCATGGCCGTCTCGTTGGACAAGGACCAGCCCCATCCGCCCCTGGAGTTGCTGTTCACCGTGGACGAAGAGACCGGCCTCACCGGCGCTGTGGCGCTCGAGCCGGGGTTCCTCAAGGGCAAGACCCTGCTCAACGTGGACTCCGAAGACGAGGGTGTCTTCACCGTGGGCTGTGCCGGTGGCAAAGACACAAAAATGACCCTGCCTCTGGACACCGAGGCGGTGCCCGCGGGGTACAAGCCCTTTGCGCTGGTGGCCGGCGGCATGAGCGGTGGCCACTCCGGCGTGGACATCCACGAGCAGCGGGCCAACGGCATCCAGGTCTTGGCGCGGGCTCTCAACGAGGTGTTCAAGGCCAGCGACCTGCGCCTCTATTCGCTCACCGGCGGCACTGCCCATAACGCCATCCCGCGGGACGCCGAGGCGGTCATCGCGCTGCCGGGGGATGCGGCGGACGCCGCCCAGAAGATCGTCAAGGACCTGGCCGGCGTGCTCAAGGGGGCCCATGGATCGACGGATCCGAACATCTCGCTGGTGTTGGAGGCGGGTGAGGCCACCGGTGAGGCGTTGACCGCCGCGTCCAGCCGCAAGGCCGTGGATTTCCTGCTGGCCGTGCCCCATGGCGTGGCGGACATGTCCCTGGACATCGCCGGCCTGGTGGAGACCTCGAACAACCTGGCGGAGGCCAAGCTAGTGGGGGGCAAGCTCACCGCGCTTACCAGCCAGCGCAGCTCGGACATGAACAAGCTGGGGCTGCTCACCGACCGTATCGAGGCGGTGACCCGAGGATTTGGTGGCGTGGCCAAAAGCGGCAAGGGCTATCCCGCGTGGCAACCCAACATGGACTCCCCTCTCCTCGCCAAGTGCAAGGCGGTGTACAAGGAGCTTATGGGCAAGGACCCGGTGGTGGAGATCATCCACGCCGGCCTCGAGTGCGGGATCATCGGCGCCAAGTACGAGGGCATGGACATGATCTCTTTCGGGCCCACCATCAAGAATCCCCACTCCCCGGACGAGAAGCTCGAGATCAAGACCATCGGTCAGGTTTACGAGTTCATGGGCGCCCTGCTCAAAGCCTTGAAGTAGCTCCATCCGCTCGATTCGCTGGGGTTTCCCCGGTCATGGCTCCTGTGAAATAGTGGCTGTTCACGGACCTTTGTTCCGCCTGTGGCTGAACAGGTGTTTTGTACTGGACATAAAGGCAGTGATTGCTATACTTGTGTTCAGTCTCTGGTGGTATTATGGAACCCAATCAATCCAAGCCCCATGCGCTCTCGACCCAACCCGGGACCCCGGAAACATCCGGCCCGACCCGGGTGGCCCCGGAGCCCCGTCCGGGTCAGAGGCAGTGTCCGGATTGCGGGGCCCGGCTCGCCTTTCAGGGGCGTTGTGGTTACTGCCCATGTTGCGGCTTCAGCCTCTGTGGGTGAAAAAGCCTGACGGCGCAGTACATTCCCCTTGCTTCCCCAGACGGAGTGTAATATAGAGGTTGGGTTTCGGGCGTTTAGCTCAGGTGGATAGAGCGTTGGTCTCCGGAACCAAAGGCCACAGGTTCGAGTCCTGTAACGCCCATTTCGACAGCTGCTGGTGACCGTGCGCCGATGTTAAGCGGCGCTGCGAATCCCCCGCCACGGTACCATATCGAGGGACTTCGCGGGGCTGACCTGGATCCGGGGGTGCCCTGTGGAGCGTCGCCGTTCAAATCGTGTGCCAATCAAAATCTGGGTGGAGCAGTGGACTGATGAGGAGATCTACCATCAGCTAAGCGCCAACCTCAGCCGCGGCGGGATCTATCTGGATCGGACGATCCCGCTGCCCGAAGGAACCGTGGTCAATCTGCGGTTTACCCTGCCGGGACACGAAAAACCGCTGGAAATGCAAGGGCGGATCGTTTTTCCGAAATCCGACGATCGCTCTCCGGGCATGGGCGTGGAGTTCATGGAGCTCGTGCCGGCGACGGCGCTCGTCATCGACGGGTTCCTTACGCGGCGGGAGTTGGCCTATGAGGCTTGGAGGCGCGCCAGACAGCACATGGCGAAGCGTCCAGGAGCGAAGCGGCCGACTGGCAAGCGGCCGGCCGGCGAACGGCCCCGGCGCAAACGGCCCGCCGGGGAACGGCCCGTGCGTAAACGGCCCGCCGGCGAACGGCCACGGCGCAAACGGCCCGCCGGCGAACGGCCCACCGGCGAACGGCCCCTACGCAGACGGCGCCGGCCACCCACTCCAGCGTCGCAAGTTCCGGTTCCGGTTCCGGTTCCGGTTCCGGTTTTGGTTCCGGTTCCGGAGCCGGTTCCGGTGCCGGTGCCGGAGCCGGTTCCGGTGCCGGTGCCGGTGGCCGCTGAGGCTGCCACGGTTGAAGAGAAGGCCGTCGTGAAGAAGAAGCCTGTCGCGAAGAAAAAGCCTGTCGCGAAGAAAAAGCCTGTCGCGAAGAAAAAGCCTGTCGCGAAGAAAAAGCCAGTCGCGAAGAAAAAGCCTGTCGCGAAGAAAAAGGCCGTCGTCAAGAAGAAGGCCGTCGTGAAGAAGAAGCCTGTCGCGAAGAAAAAGCCTGTCGCGAAGAAAAAGCCTGTCGCGAAGAAAAAGGCCGTCGTCAAAAAGAAGGCCGTCGTCAAGAAGAAGGCCGTCGTCAAGAAGAAGGCCGTCGTCAAGAAGAAGGCCGTCGTCAAGAAGAAGGCCGTCGTCAAGAAGAAGGCTGTCGCGAAGAAAAAGCCTGTCGCAAAGAAGAAGCCTGTCGCAAAGAAGAAAGCGACGCGCAGGTCGGGGCGGAAACAGTGAGGAGAATGGCCGGGTCGACGGACTGTTGCTCGACGCGGGCGTGAATCATGAAGCCCATCGCTGATCTCGCAGGCCTATTGGTGACCTCTGGCCTGCTCTCGGAGGCCGACGCGCTTCGCGTCCGAAAGGAGGCCGCGGGCACCGGCCGGGTCCAGATCCGGGTCCTGCGGGAGACCGCCCTGGTCTCGGACGTGCAGGTGCTCCGGGTGCTGGAGGACCAGCTCGGCATCGAGATCCTGGACGTGGATGACGAAGCGGTGGTGGATCTCGCAGCGCTGCGCTGGGTGGCCCAGGACCTGGCCGAAGCCCACCTGGTGATCCCGGTTCGGCTGGAGTCCCGGCAGGGAGAGCGTGTGATTTGCCTCGCCATGGCCGATCCCTTGTGTGCCCACAGCGTGCAGACCGTGGAGCGCACCAGCGGTTTAGAGGTGGACCCCTTCCTCGCGGAGGCTGGGGCCCTCATCCGGGCCATCCACCGCTGCTACGGCCGCATCGTCACGAAGCTGATCCCGCGGCCCGAGAAACCGAAGTCGAACCGGTTTGCGGCGTGGCCCGGCCGGGGGGAGATGCCGGAGCCGGAGACCCAGCCGGCCCATCGCCTCGAAGACGAGGCGAGCCCCGCCCAGATGGTGCAAGCCCTCGTCAATGTCCTGGCCGCCCGGGGCGTCCTTGAGGGCGACGAGTTTGTCATCGAGCTCCGGCGCTTGCTCCGCGAGGATCTGGAGGAATGAAGCACCTTCCCTCCCGGTCAGACTGGGTGATCCTGGGGGGAGGGCTCTGTGGGCTCACAGCGGCCCGGACCCTGCGATACGGCTGGCAGCTTTTTGAGGCCGCGGATCGGGTTGGCGGCAAGGCGCGATCGACCACGCAAGAGGGTCACACCTTCGATCAAACGGGCCACTGGCTGCACTTGCGCGACCCGGGCATGAAGCGGCTCGTGGACGGGCTGCTCGGGGAAGAGCTCGTGTCCATTGAGCGGCGTTCCCGCGTTTTCTCCCACGGCGGGCTCACGCGCTACCCATTTCAAGCGAACCTCCACGGCCTTCCCCCGGCGGTGGTGCTCGAGTGTCTGCAGACCTTTCTGGACCGCAAGCCGCCCCAACGCCCGGGCCGCCGCGTGCGGACCTTCGAGGATTTTATCCTTGAGCACTTCGGTGAGGGCATCGCCCGGCACTTCATGCTCCCCTACAACGCCCGCCTCTGGGGGGTGCACCCACGGGAGATGACCGACGCCTGGTGTCGCCGATTTGTGCCGCTGCCCGATCGCGACGAGGTGCTCGCCGGCGCGGTGGGCGCGAACCTCTCTGAGATGGGCTACAACGTCCGGTTCCTGTACCCGCGCAAAGGTGGCATCGAGCGGTTGCCCGCGGCCCTGGCGGCGAGTCTCGCCGGGGACCGCATCCACTGCAACGCCCCGGTGGAGCGCGTGGATCATCTCGGCCACCGCGTACGGGTGGGGGGCGAGTGGATCGGATATCGCGCTCTGGTCTCCACCCTGCCGCTGCCCGTGCTGTGCCGGCTGCTGGCGGCCCCGCCCAAGCCCGTGGTGCGGGCTGCCGAGCGCCTGCGCTGGACCGCCGTGCGGTACCTGAACGTGGCCCTCAAGCAAAAGCCTCCGGAGGACTTTCACTGGATTTACGTGCCCGAGAAGAAACACCCCGCCTATCGGGTGGGGGTTTTCAGCAACGCCTCTCCGGGCAACGCCCCGGCCCGCGGTGCATCCCTTTACGTGGAGCTCGCCTCCCGGGGAAACGAGCGGCCGGACACCCTCGTCCGACAGGTGGTGCCTTTGCTGGTGGAGTCCGGCGCCATGCGTCACCCCGGCGACCTGAAGTTCGCCACCTTGCAGCGCATCGAGCACGCCTACGTGGTCTTTGATCGGCACTACCAGCGCGCCCACCGCACCCTGCACGCCTTTTTTGCGGACCACGATATCTATCCCCGCGGACGCTATGGATCCTGGGACTACGGCTCCATGGAGGACGCCATGGTCCAGGGTCGCGAGGTAGCGAATTTGCTCCGGAAGCGGTATAAAAGCACCCCTGATGAACCAGCAGCGTCCTGAGATAACGGTCGTCATCCCCATCTACAATGAGGCGAGGATTCTCGCGGGTGCGGTGGCCGAGCTGCGCGCCGGGCTGCGGGCCATCGAGCCCGCGGTGAGCTTCGAGATTCTGCTGGCGGAGAACGGCAGCAGCGATGCCACGGTGGAGGTGGCCGAATCCCTGGCCGAGCAGTATCCCGAGGTGAGCGCCTTCAGCCTCGGAGAGCCCAACTACGGCGCGGCCCTGCGGCGCGGCATTCTCGAGGCCCGCGGTCGCTTCGTCATGTGCGACGAGATTGATCTGTGTGACACCGACTTCCATGCCCGGGCCCTGGCGCTGTTGCGCGGCGGTGAAGTGGATCTGGTGGTGGGTTCCAAAGCCATGTCCGGCGCCGCGGATCAACGCCCCTTTGCGCGCCGTCTGGCGACCCGGACCATCAACGGCCTGCTGCAGCTCTTGCTGGGCTTCCAGGGTACTGACACCCACGGCCTCAAGGCCTTCCGCAGGGACGCGCTGGAAGGGACGGCCCGGCGCTGTGTGGTGGATAAGGACCTTTTCGCGTCTGAGTTTGTTATCCGCGCCCAACGCGAGTCTATCCGGGGCGTGGAGATCCCGATCCAAATCGAAGAGAAACGAGCGCCCTCTATACACCTCGCCAGCCGCGTGCCCCGCGTGCTGCGCGATCTTGCCTGGCTCTTTTACGTCATTCGCGTGCGCAGGAGCTGAGTCGTGAGTCGGGGCCTGCTCAGCGTGACGGTGGACCTCGACCCCTTAGACGCCTACCACGCCATTCACGGGCTCGAACCGGCGCCCCGCGCGCTCCGGGATCATCTCTCCGCGGTGGCGATCCCCCGGTTCCGGGAGCTCTTCGAGCGCCTCGGCCTCCGCGCCACCTTTTTCGCCGTGGGCCAGGACTTGCGTTCCGACCGTGTGGCCGCCCTGCTCCGCGAAGCCGTCGCCGCGGGTCACGAGGTGGGTAATCACACACATACCCACCCCTACGGCCTGTTGGATCTGCCCCCGGCCGAGCAGGCCGCCGAAATGGACCGGTGTCACGAGCGCATCGCCGACGCAACCGGCGTGGCACCGGTGGGCTTCCGCGCGCCCGGGTACTTCCTGGACGGGGCCACCCTGGCGCTGCTCGTCGAGCGCGGCTACCGCTACGACTCCTCCATGCTCCCGTCGTGGCCCTACTACGCCGCCAAGCTCGCGGTTCTGGGGCGCATGGGGCTCCAGGGCCGAACCAGCCGATCCCGGCTCCACCCGCTCACCTCCCTGTTGTCCCCCGACCGCCCCTACCGCCCCGACCCCGAACGCCCCTGGCGCCGTGGTAACGCCCCCCTGCTGGAGCTGCCGGCCGCCTCCCTCGTGGCCGGCGTGCCCCTGGTGGGGACCTTTCTTGGAGACCTCCCCAGACCGGCGCCCGGCCTCCTGGCCCGCTGGCTCGCGGCCCGCAGCTTCATCGCGGTGGAGTTCCACGCCATCGACCTGGTGCACCCCACCGACGGCGGCCTCGACGCCCTCCGCGGTCATCAACCCGGCCTTGACGTCCCCTTGGCTCGCCGCATGGCCTCCTATGCTGCGCTCCTCGCGCCTCTGTCCCGCACCGCAGAGCCCGTGACCCTGCACGAGGCCGTCCGGCGGTTGCCCTCGTTCTGACCTTGGACCACATTCTGCGAAACATAGGGAGAAAGGTCCGTTTCCTGAGCGCGTATGATAGTCTTGCTCTATTGTCATAGCCATGGAGGAGAGAAGCATGAGACGTGTAGCATGGAAGGTAGCGACGGTCCTGGGTCTGGTGGTGGTGATGGCGGGTGCGGGCGCCTGCGGGGACGACGACAGTGGCAGCGGGCCGGTGCCGCTGGATCAGGTGCAAAGCTCGTATATCCGGGCCTATTGCCAGCTCAACATTGACTGCCAGTTTGAGGCCTTCGCGGCGTTGTTCGACGGTGACGTGGACACCTGTGTGGACTTCATGGAGGCCACGGGGGCTACCGAGGACGCGCTCACGGAGCTGGTCGACTCGGTGAATGCGGGCAACACCGCATACGACGGAACCCAGGCCCGCGAGTGCGTCAACGCCATGCAGGCGATGTCCTGTGAGGACGCCTATGCGTCCCCGACGGCTCCCCCCGAGTGCGAGGAGACGTTTGTCGGCCTGCTGGCCAACGGCACCGACTGCACTATGGATCTCGAGTGTGCGGGCGGCTGGTGTGACATGAATGCGACCTGCCCGGGCAGCTGCGCGGAGGCGGTGCTCATCGGGGGAGACTGCTCGGCCGGCGAGACGTGCGAGATCGGCGCGGAGTGTGAGAACGGCCTCTGTATCGTGAACCCGGGTCCCCTGGCCCTCGGGGATCTCTGTGCCGACAGCTATCGGGAGTGCGGCTACGGGCTGTGGTGCGATTGGAACGGGAACGGCGTCTGTGAAAATCGCATGGGGGTCGGCGTGGCCTGCGACGACGAGGAACAGTGCGATCATGGGCTGTTCTGCAACGGGGACGGGGAGTGTGCGGAGGTGGTGCTCGTCAACGATGTGGGCGGGGCCTGCGGCGGTTTCCAGGACGGCCCCATGTGCAACATCGCCCGCGGGCTCGGTTGCGCCGCGGAGTATGGGGACGGTTTGACCTACACGGTGTGTGTGGATCTGGGGAGCCTCGGCGATTCCTGCATGGAGATGGATGAGCTCACCGAGGTGGTCACGGTTTTGCCCTGCGACATGGTGGCCGGGCTTTACTGCGACATGGATCTCCAGAACTTCACGGGTGTTTGTGCGGCCAAAAAAGCGGGCGGTGCGCAGTGTACCGAGAGCGACGAGTGCCAGTCCAACTACTGTCAGATGGATGGCACCTGTTACGAAGAGTCCACCAATCCCTGCGAGTAGCCTTTCGGCACCCCCCCGCCCCTGACCGAGCCGCTGTTCGACGACCCCGCCTTCTGTGATACAGTCCGGTCGTGACCGAGGCCAGGTTCCAGCCGATAGAGTTTGGGAGATACGTCCTGGAGGAGCGTATTGGCAAGGGAGGCATGGCCGAAATCTTCCGCGCCACCAGCCGGGGGGCGCACGGTTTCGCCAAGACCCTCGTCATCAAGCGCATCTTGCCCGAGCAGGCGGCCAATCCGCGCTTCGTGGAGTGGTTCATCGACGAAGCCAAGCTGATGATGCGCTTGGACCACCCGAAGATCGTCCAGGTGCTGGATTTCGGCGAGGTGGAGGGGCGCTACTTCATCGCCATGGAGTACGTCAAGGGCGTCGACAGCCTGCAGCTGCTCCGGGAGTGTGCCAAACGTCGGTGGCGGCCCTCTCCCATCATCGCGGTGCACATCATCGCCGACGTCATGGACGCCCTGGACTACGCCCACAACCTGACCGACTCCGATGGGCGACCCCTGAACATCGTGCACAGCGATATTTCGCCCTCGAACATCTTCATTTCGGAGTTGGGAGAGGTGAAGCTGTCAGACTTCGGCATCGCCACCATGGGCGGCCGCAGCGGGCGGGCGGATTCGGGCGTGGTGCGCGGCAAGTACGGGTACCTACCGCCGGAGTGCGTGGTGGGCATGCCGGTGGACCACCGGGGCGACATCTTCTCGGCCGGGGTGGTGCTGGCGGAGTTGCTCATGGTCCAGCGACTGTTTCGCGGCGACAACTACATGGAGGTGCTCCTGCAGGTGCGGGACTGCAAGCTGGACCGGCTGGACGACTTTGGCAAACACATCCCCGCTGATCTGCGGCAGATCCTGGACTATGCCCTGACGCGGGATCCCTTCCTGCGCTACCAGAACGCTGCGGCCTTCCGGGACGCGCTGCACCGCTACCTGTACGACCGCCAGCAGCTTGTGCGGTCCACCTCGGTGCGGCGCTTCATGCAGCGCATCAGCGCGCCGGCTGACGCAGACAGCCAGGACGTCATCACGGCCAGCGGCGGGCAGCGGCAGCGCCCGGTGGGGGTGCCCGAGGCCCTGGCGCCCAGCCTGTTGCACGGCAAGCGCCGGATCCTGCTGGGTCCACCGCCCCAGCCCATGCCGGTTCCCCGGGGCCCCTCCCGCAGCCAGGCCCTCTCCCGGCTCTCGGCGGGGGAGATGTTGGAGTTCCGGGGATCGGAGGTCAGCTTTCTGCCCTCCGAGGACGAGTTTGACCTCGTGGCCACGCTGCCGCCCCTGGAGCTGGCGGTGGGCGGAATGGCTGCGGTGATGCCCGGCGACGAGGTCGGCCGCAAGACCACCCAGACCGGAGGCGAGCTGGCCCGACCCACGCCGAGCCTGGAGTGCGACCTGTCCGAGCGCAGCCTGGTGTCGCTGTTATTTGCGCTGGCGGTGGATGTCGAGACCGGCCTCATCGTGATGCGGGCGGCAGACACGGTGAAGGAGATCTACCTGGTGGACGGCGATCCGCAGTACGTGTCGTCGAATCTGCCGGAGGAGCTTTTTGGGCAGTTCCTGCTCGCCGAGGGCGTGATCCGCGCCGAGGAGCTGCAGCGGGCCCTGGCCATCCTGCCCACCTACGGGGGCAAGCTCGGCGAGGCCCTGGTGGCGCTCAAGCTGCTCCGGCCCATGCAGGTGTTGCGGCTGCTCACCCACCAGGTGCGGCAGAAGGTGTTTCATGCCTTCGCCTGGTCCAGCGGCATGGCCACCTTCTATCAGGGCGTCACCTGCGAACGGGACGCCGCGCCCCTGGGCCTCGACGCCTTCGAGGTGCTGGCTGCCGGCGTGGCCGCTCTGCCGAACGCACTGCTGACAGAGCGTTTGGCCACCGCCATGAAGCGGTCGCCCCGGGCCGTGAGCCCGCCGCCGGTGCCCCCGGATGTATTCCGCGTGGGGGGCTATCCCAGCCAGGTGTATGGGCAGCTCCAAGGAGACCGGACCCTGGCCGAGCTCATCGACCAGGCCGAGGATGCCGACGCCTCGGCCAGCCTCGCGCGCATGACGTATCTGCTGCTCGAGTGTGGGCTCGCGTCGCTGCTGTAGTTTTGTCCCCTTCGCCAAGCCCTACGTGATCGCTACCACTTGCCTCGGGGGTGTGGCATGCTTTCACGTGTCCAACCCAGGACAGGTGCATATGAGCAAGCTCGACCTATCTGATGTAAGTGTCCCCGCCGAAACCGATGTGGACGAGCTGGTCCGCCGCGGCGTGGCGCGGGCGGCGGAGGCCCGCGCGGCGGTGACCCGTGAGGTGCAACTGCGCATCGTGGGCCAGCACCAGGTCTTGGAGCTGATGCTGATCGGCCTGGTGTCTCGCGGGCACTGTCTACTCGTGGGCGTGCCGGGCTTGGCCAAGACCCTGGTCGTCCAGACGTTGGCCCAGGTTCTGGAGTTGAAGTTCTCCCGCATCCAGTTCACGCCGGACCTCATGCCCTCGGACATCACCGGCACGGAGGTGCTCGAGGAGGAGCAGGCCACGGGCCGACGCTCCTTCCGGTTCATCCGGGGCCCGATTTTTGCCAACATCGTCCTGGCCGACGAGATCAATCGCACGCCGCCAAAGACCCAGGCCGCCCTGCTACAGGCCATGCAGGAGGGACAGGTCACTGCTGCCGGCACGACGCACCTGCTCGAACCTCCGTTTATGGTGTTCGCCACGCAGAATCCCATCGAGCAGGAGGGCACCTACCCGCTGCCCGAGGCCCAGCTGGACCGGTTCATGTTCCGCATCGACGTGAGCTATCCCACCGCCCAGGAGGAGCTCGACATCGTGGCCCAGGAGACACGACCGCTGGTGCACAAGCTGTCCCAGGTGCTCGGCCCCGAGATCCTCGGCGAGCTGCAGGACCTGGTGCTGGAGATGCCCACGCCCAAACATATCGTGGAGCGGGCCGTGGCGCTCACGCGCGCGAGTCGACCCGACGACGAGACGGCGTCCAAGGACGTGCGACAGTACGTGTCCTGGGGCGCCGGCCCACGCGCAGCCCGGTTTCTGGTGCTGGGGGCCAAGGCGCGGGCGTTGTTGAACGGGCGCTTTACGCCCACCACCGAGGATCTCCAGGCCCTCGCCCGGCCCGTGCTGCGCCACCGGCTCCTGCGCAATTTTCACGCCGAGGCCGAAGGGATCACCGTGGGCGACCTGCTCGAGCGGCTGATCCCGCGCGTCCTGGGATGACGCCACGTGACCTTGCAGCTACTGCCCCCGGACGAGATCGCGCAGCTTAAGGGCCTCTCCGTGCGCGCCCGGGCCGTGACCGAGGGGGTCTTCTCGGGTCTGCATCGTAGCGTGCACCGGGGCGCCTCCCGGGATTTCTCCGACCACAAGGAGTACTCCCCGGGGGACGACATCCGAAACCTCGACTGGAAGGCCTACGCCCGCTTCGACCGCCCGCTCATTCGCCGCTACGAAAGCGAGACCGAGCGCGGCGCATTGCTCCTGCTGGATGTCTCTCCCTCCATGGATTTTGGCGAAGGACCCTTGAGCAAGCTCGACTTCGCCCGGGTCACCGCCGCGGCCCTGGCTTTTATTCTGCTCGGACAGCGCGACCGGGTGGGCCTCGCCTTGATGGGGGAGACCTGTCGGCTCACGGTGCCCCTGCGGGCCCGGGGGGATCAGCTCGCCGCTTTGCTGGCGGCCCTCGACCAGGCCCGGCCCGATCCGGGCGCCTCACCCGCGGCCCTGGCAGAGTGCCTCGCCGAGGCCGCAAAACAGGCTCCACGCCGGAGCCTGGTGATTGTCCTTTCGGACCTGTTGGACCCACGCCCGGAGCTGCCCGCCGCCCTGCGTCGCCTCGCCACGGCCGGTCGCGAGGTGGTGGTCTTTCAGCTCCTGTGCCCCCAGGAGGAGCGCTTCTCCTACGACGGACACCGCAAGTTCTTCTCCGAGGAGCTGCCCGGCGCTGAGCTCACGGTGGATGCCCGGGCCGTGCGCCGGGGCTACCTGGAGGCGTTGGCGGCGCTCCGGGCCGAGGTCACCCGGGCCGCCACCGAGACGGGCTTCTCGTTCCTGTCGCGCACCACGGCGGAGGCTCCGGCCCGGCTGATCCTCGACTGGATCGGCGCGCGCCGTCCGGGTGGTGGTCGGGTGGCGCAACACCAGGCACGGCCGTGAGCATGGGCTTTACCACACCCGCGCTGCTGGCGGGGCTCATCGGGGTGGTGATTCCGTTGGTGGTGCATCTGCTCCGCAGGCACCGCCCTCGCCCGACACCCTTTCCGGGGCTGGTGCTGTTGCTGCACGCCCAAAAGCGCCACGCCCGTCGCCGGCGTTTGCGGGACCTGCTGCTGCTGTTGGTGCGCATGGCGCTGCTCGCCGCGGTGGCGCTCACCCTGGCGGGCCCCCACTGCAGTCAGTCTGTGCCCGTGCCCGAAACCGCCGGTCGGGATCAGGCGGCGGCGATCCTGGTGGACGACACCCTCAGCATGCGCTACCGACGCGGCGGGCGGACGCTCTTTGCCACCGCCCGGGAGCGGGTCCTGGCCCTGCTCGATGTGCTGCCGGCCACGGCGCCGGTGGGGCTGCTTACGCTCACCGACACGGGCCCTCAGGTGCCGGAGCTGAGTCTCGATCGGGATCGTCTCGGCCGGACTGCGAAGGACCTCGCGCCCACCTGGCGCGCCGGCCTGGCCACCGACGGCCTCGAGCGCGCCCAGGTGCTGCTGCGGGAGGCCCCGGCCGGCACGGCCCGCGCCATCTACCTGATCACGGACCTCACCCGCGCGACCCTCCCGTCCAAAATCACCCTGGACCCGGACGTGACCTTGCAGGTCATCGACGTGGGCCAAGCTTCGCTGCCTAATCTCGGCGTCGTCGAGCTGAAATCGCTGCCCGGCAAGGACCAGAGCAAGCACCGCGCTTTTTTGGTGCGTGTGCGGAACGCCACCTCTCAAGCGGCAAAAGGCGTCACGGTCACCCTACGCGCCGGTAGCAAGGAGCTGGCGAAAGGCTCGGTCGACCTGGCCCCCCACAGCGCGGGCGAGCTCACGCTCCGGGTCCCTGTCAAGGCGCTGCCCACCATGGCCCGCTTCGTCGAGGCCGCCATCGCTGGCGATGCGCTGCGCGCCGACGACACCCGGGTCGTTGCCCGGGGGCGCCCCAACCGCATCCGCGTCCTGGTGGTGGATGGTGATCCCCGGGAGACCCGCCACGACGACGAGGTGTTTTACGTGGAGGCAGCCCTGCGGGCCCTGGGTGAGGGGCGCCTGCGGCTGTCGGTGCAGGTGGTGGCCGGCGGGGATCTGCAGGCGGTGGCCTTGGACACCCAGGACGTCGTGATTCTCGCCCACGTGGCTACCCTGAGCCGCTCCGTGGTTCAGGCCCTCACCCGATTTGTTCGGCGGGGCGGTGGCCTGCTGTTTACGCTCGGCGACCAGGTGATTCCGGAGTACTACAACCAGGCCCTCGGCCCGGCCCTGCTGCCCGGGCGGTTGCGCTCGATCCGTACGGGCGGGATCTCCGGCGCCGCGGGCACCCACGGGCGCTTCACCCTGGCGGGCGCCGCGCCGGCCCTCGCGCGCGCCGTGGCCGACCCCGCCACCCGGAAAGCCCTCCTGACCAGCCAGGTGTACCGCCACGGGTTGGTCAGCCCCGGGGCCCACCGGGTGCTGCTCCGCCTGCTGGGGGGCGCCCCGCTCCTGATCGAGCGCCGCATCGGCCGGGGTCGCGTCCTGCTGTGGACCACCTCCATCGACCGCGACTGGACCGACCTCCCCCTCCGTCCCGCCTTTCTGCCCCTGGTCCGCGGTCTCGTCCTGCGCACCAGCGGCCAGGGCGACGGCGCCTCGGGCCAGCAGGTACAGGTGGGCAGCGCGGTCACGCTCCACCCCGCAGCCGGAGATCAGGGCCTCGTCGTGCGCGATCCCCAGGGTCACCTCCACCGCCTGAACCCCGCCTCTGCCGGGTCTACCGGCGCAACCGGCGCAACCGGCGCAACCGGCCCCACCGGCGCAACCGGCCCCACCGGCGCAACCCAGGCGGTCGCCTTGAGCTTCAATCACACCGACGTCCCCGGCGGCTACCAGGTCTTCTCGGTGGGCCCCAAGGGCGATCTCGTGGAGCAGCCCGCCGCCGCCTTCGCCGTGGTGACCCCCGCCGCGGAGTCCGATCTGCGCCGCCTCTCCAAAGCGCCCGGTCAGCCAGGCAAGCTCGCCGCCACCCGCGGCCGCGCCCACCGCAGCGCCACCATCCGCCGCGACCTCGCCGTGCACTTCGCCCTGCTGTGCCTGCTCCTCCTCCTGGCCGAATCCCTCCTCGCCGCCCGCTTCGGCCAATGGCGCCGCCGCCGCACCCAGTAGTGCGTCAGTGCGTCTGACATCCGTGAATCTACGTGCGCCCTCCGAGGACCGACCCGTACATCGACTTGACTTGGTGCCGAAGTGGTAGTACCAATTGGTATGACCAATAGGTATGACCAATCGTGGCGGCATGCAGGACCAACAGGCGGCGCGAGTGAATGACATCCCTTTTCATCTGTGCGTTTCGCATTTCTTACTACGGGGAAACAATGAACACCGAACGATACATACCCATCGTACTTGCCACAGTGGCTGTTTCACTAGTGTCCCTGGCATCCTGCGCTGAGAAGAACCAACCTCCGGAGATCCACTTGTTCGACTCCAACCCAGCCTTGGGTGAAGCCCCGGTCCAGGGGTGGCTACTGTGGTCCATCTCAGATCCTGATGGGGACAAGCTCACCTGTGAAATCGACACCAACGGTGATCAGCTCCCCGAGCAGGTTATCGAGAATTGCACCTCCGAGGACACGGCGCCCTTCCTCGCCGAGGCTCAGGGCAAGCACCGGATCACCCTGACAATAACCGATGGCCAGCACCGGGTTAGCCAGGAGCTGAATGTCTACGCGAACCATTGCCCCTTGCAGCCCAACGTTAAGTGGCCTGAGCGGGTACCGGGCTTTGGCGAGGTAACCCTCACCGAGAACAATATGGAGATCCTCTTCCGCGATCCCGGTCAAGTGGGCCCTGACACAGCGTTTACGCTTAGAGATGGAGACATCCTCGTGGGCACAACTCAAGGGGGATACGCGCGCATTGTCCAGGGGGTTCTGCCTTCTTTGTCCACGGCGGGTCGTCGGTATCACATCATGACTGAGCAGGCCTACCTACCCGACCTTGTGGAAAACTGCTATTTCGGCGTTCGGGATCTACGCATGCCCATGACCCAGGTGACCTGCGAAGAAAACTGTGACCAGGTGGCCTCAATCACCCAGCACACGCCAGAGGAGACTGACGTCAAGGGAGGCGGGTCGCCGATCCCTGCCAGGCCGTGGCGGGAGGATTCTATTGCGGAATGACCAGCCAGTTCCCGGGCGGCGTCTTGGATACGCTATACACGTGCTCTGGTGGCTCGACCGTGGCCTCGGAGAGCTGCACTGCCGGATGCCATGTGGCGCCTCCCGGCCAGTCCGATTACTGTGAAGAGCCCTTGTACGGTGAGTATGGAGATTCCTGCGGAGCCAGCGTCGATTGCAGCACCTCAGCACCGGTGTGTGGGCCCCAGGGGTATTGTTGCATCGGAGCCGGTGGCGTCGAGCCTGAGGGCGCCTGCGGAACCGGAGCCGATTGCTGTTCAGGTCACTGCTCCGGAAGCTATTGTTGCTGGAACCCAGACCCACCAGGGTGCATTCTATAATGGAGCCGCTGAAGAATAAGTTGGTCCGTGCAGGTGAACCTGGGCACGAAACCGCCGGACACGATACCGCCGCGGCCCCCTCTGGCGAGAGCATCATGGAGAGGGTGAGTGCGCAGCTCATCGCTCGCATCCTGGATACAATTTACGATCCCGGATACCGCCTCCCGTCGGAACGGGATCTGGCCCAGGAGCTTGCAGCCAGCCGCGTGGCGGTGCGCGAGGCGTTCCGTCGCCTGCAAGAGTGGCGCATGATTTCCATCCGCAGAGGATCCGGGGCCACGGTGCTACCTAGAAACCAATGGTCTTCCATGGCCCTGTGGGCCGTGTTGAAGCATGCGTTGGAAAATGGGGACACTTCGCTTGTCGTGACCCTGGTGTCAGATGCCCTGGCCATACGACGTAGCCTTTTGTTGGAGATGATCGGCAGAGCGGCGCCGAATTTGAAAGGCCAATCTCTCGGAGTCGAGCGCCTTGTCGTAAATCAGGTGTGGGCTCGAAGAGCCGACCCCAAGGGGTTTGTCGAGTTGGACCAATCGTTGATTCCTCGGGTGCTGGAGCGCGCTGATATGCTTGCCTCGGTTTGGATTCTCAACTCCCTGGCTGATGTCTACTCGCAGGTCATGCGAGATTTCATCGGCGCCTTCAAGGTGCCTCGCTCCTATCGAGCTCAGATGATGACCATGCTCGACTGCTTGGAGCGTGGCGAATCAGACGCCGCAAGGGCGGCTTTGGAAACCTACCTGGACAGACTGGACCGCGCGGTGATCTCGATCCTTCCAGAGTCCATCGCCGATGCGTTGTTGGAGTAGTTTGCCCGATGTGTATCTGGGCAGCAGTAGTCGACCTGGACGGAGGAGTACCGTGATGCATTATGGATGGTTCGACAGTTGCGTTGGAGATCGCCTGGGATTGGCCAAGGTCCGCTTCGCCCTCGTCTTGGGGTTCGGCCTGCTGCTGAGTGGCTCCGGTTGCGCGACTTCACAGGGTCAACAGCTGCCGCACTGCACAGAGAGTGACCCCTGCAACCCCGGCTACCACTGCGAAGACGGCGTCTGCGTTGATGGGGCCATCGACGCGGGAGCGTGGTACGACGCCTTCTACATCCCGCCTTCGGATGCGCAGGCGCCCGACAGCTCAGTCTGCGGCTTTGCCACTTTCCCCCTGGCCGAGACCGAGGAGCATATTGTTGTTCCAGAGAATGTCACCTACATGCATGTCAAGGCCTGGGGCTCCGGTGGCAACGGCGAAGGCCAATGCCCCTTTGACGATGGCGGCATCGGCGGCTACGCGGAGGCCGTTTTTGTCGTCACCCCGGGCGATTCGATAATCGTTATCGTGGGTGCGCCTGGTAGCGCCAGTCATCAGGGCGATGATGTGGTGCGCTTCGGCTTTGGCTCCTCGGGTGGAGGAGGGCTCTCTGGAGTGTTCAAGGGCCCCGACTTTCTGACCGAGAACGACGCCCCAAAGGCGTACATCATCGCCGGTGGAGCGGGCGGCGCCGGTGTGGGGCCGTCCGCGGATCGATGTCGACCGGGGGGGACGGGGAATCACCCTGACGGGGGCAACTTGACCACCATGATGGGAGGCATCGGCCTAGACGACGGTGTCAATGGCGGCGGTGGCGGCTACAATGGTGGAGCCGGTGGTCCGGTGCGGGAATCGGGGCTCGGGGGCTCGGGATACGTGTCCGAGGCCGACA